>ERZ773028.18-NODE-18-length-162771-cov-8.275283_pt1 | contig 162771 bp, 137 predicted proteins | sample MGYA00511123_ERZ773028 | MGnify/ENA primary metagenome ERZ773028 (study PRJEB29015, sample SAMEA2738134) | human oral metagenome | biome: human oral; feature: human-associated habitat; material: saliva | place: China | collected 2206 ... | reverse complement strand
CTTTCCTTATACTTTGTTTCGCAACTTTAGTATATCAGATAAGCTTGTCTTTTTTTGTTGCACCTCATTTTACAACGGGGCCTATATATTGAATTCAAACGAAAAGCAACTAATTCTTCTATTTTCATTTACTAGTTCCTATTTTGATTATACCTCCATAAAAACGTTAAAAAAATTTCTGCGAAGAAAGAAGCATCCGAGAATTTGGATGATTACTGGTGGACAATCAAATGCTCCAAGCTTTGTTCACAGAACATTGCGATTTTCTTCAAAGTAGAGTCACTTTGAACATCCAAGTCAGTTAGATTTTATTGCGACAGTTATTGCACAAGAGTATAATCATAATGTGGGATACTAAGTCAATAACTTTTGGCAGAATAAACATTAGTATTGATGGGGTCTTCCTAGACTCCATTTTTTTATTCAAAGACAACCTATTTAGACTTCGAGAATTGCAAGCTTCTTGAAGAGGAAAATTCCCATTTAATAAAGAAGAGAAAGACAAAACGAGGTTCTTATGTCACTAATTGATTTAGCCAGTCGAAAATCCCTGGCGAGGGGTCTTGATTACTTTGAGACTAAGCAGGTTCTTTCTTTCAATGAGTCTGGCAAAGATGTTATTGAAGGCAGAGTCAAGGGGAAACGCGACACGCCTTATTGGGTTCAGATAAATCCCAAGCATCCGAGAAAGTCTACTTGTGATTGTCCCTTTGCAGCAGGACGGCGGGTTATCTGTAAGCACATGGTTGCTCTGTATTTCACAGCCCTCCCCCAAGCCTACCAAGATTTTATGGCTGACTGTCAGCATCAAGAAGCTGAGGAAGAAGCCCAACGCCAGGCCAAAATGGAAGATTTAGAAGATTATGTCAACAGCCTAAGCCTTGACCAACTGCGTGAAGAGCTATTGCTAGCCCTTCTGGAATTAGAAGAAAGAGATTCAGAAATTGATTATTGGGAATTGTAAGGCATGTGGACATTTGAAATCCCTTGCTTTTGTCCAATTACAGAGAACGGCGCACCAAATTTGGTGCGTTTTCTTGTTTTTGTGATATAATAATTTAAACTAATGGAGGACTAGCTATGATTGGAGAAAATATTAAAGCCTTGCGTAAAAAAAGGGAGCTCACCCAACCAGAATTTGCTAAGATTATTGGAATTTCACGTAACAGTCTCAGTCGGTATGAGAATGGGACAAGTTCAGTCTCAACTGACTTACTAGATTTGATTTGCAAGAAATTCAATGTTTCCTACATAGATATTGTGGGAAAAGAAAAGTTATTAAGACCGATTGAAGATTATCAATTGACTTTAAAAATCGAGTTGGCTAAAGAAAGAGGAGTCAATCTCCTAGCTCGATTGTATGCTTTTCAAGATGAGCAAGGGATTGCCGTGGATGATGAGGCGAATCCTTGGGTGTTAATGGGTGATGATTTAGCAGATTTAGTTCACACGAAGATTTATCTTGTCAATACATTTGAGGAATTTGAACGCTATATGGGCTATCTAGATGGTATAGAGCGCATGTTGAGTATGGCTAAACAAGGAGTAGCTGTCTAATGATAGTGGCCAAATTTACCGAAGCTGAGTTAAATAGAGCTTTAATTCGTAATAGTCGTGCTTTAATTCGAGGAAAGAAGCCAAGTGAACATCCTACTGCTATTTTATTGGGGGGACAAAGTGGTGCAGGAAAGACAACCATTCATCGCATTAAGCAGGAAGCTTATCAAGGAAATATCATTGTCATTGATGGTGACAGTTTTTGCCCACAGCATCCTAATTTTTCAGCGCTTTAGCAAAAATATGGTAAAGATAGTGTGGAATACACCAAAGAATTTGCTGGCCTGATGGTTGAAGCCTTGATTGATAGGGTCAGTGATAGGGGTTATCACCTTCTTATAGAAGGTACTTTGAGAACGGTGACAGTTCCTAAAAAGACTGCCCTTACTTAATTTAAAGTCTAAAGGCTATTAAGTTGAACTAGCTATTATTGCGACTAAGTCGAAATTGTCTTACTTAAGTACTTTAATTCGCTATGAAGAGATGCTTGCTCAGTCACCAGATGGAGCACGGACGACTCCCAGAGAATATCATGACGACATCGTTGACCATCTTGTAGATAATTTAAAACAGCTGGAGAAAGAGCAGATATTTAATCGGATTCAAATCTTTCAGAGAGACAGACAATGTGTCTTCGATTCTAAGAAAGACAGTCAGGCAGCAGCTGAGATTTTAGCTTCCCTTCTCTTTGGTCAATGGTCAAACTTTGATAAAGAAATGTTAGACATAGGTCGAAAACGGTTAGAAAAATTAAAAATAAGGAATCAGGAGAGATAAAATTCAAATGATATGGCAGCCATTTCTGATTACTTGCAGCAGTATGGTTTTCTGAGAAAAGCTTTAAAGTCATGGCAGTCTTCGAGTCTGTCATGCTTTTCTTTTAGTTTGAGACTTCTATGACTTAATTGGTGACACCCGCATCATCGGCTTACTTTAGCAAATGGCAGTTTTTCGAGCAATCTTAACTGTGCTAAGCTACTAGCCTCTAAAGGGTCTGAATTGATTCGCTAAAGCTGCAATGGGATTCTACTAGATTTGGATATAAATAAAATTTTTGGGGACTAAGCTCCCCTTTTTCTTTGGCTAAATTTGCTTGGTTTTGAGAGTGAGAAAGGATGGGGGTATAGCTGGTAACTATAACAATTGCTTGTTACTTAGTTATAAACTATAGGGCGGTCTATAAAAGTTCTAAGCTGAAAACTATTGATTTACTGATATAAAAGGTTATAAAATAGATTCCATAAAAAATAAAAGGGTATACTTTGAAAATATATCCCTATAGGAGGTAGCTATGGTTAAGGTGTCGAATTTAGGTTATCCAAGACTTGGTGAAAACCGTGAGTGGAAGAAGCTTATTGAATCCTATTGGAGTGGGAAGCTGTCTCAGGCTGATTTGCTAGCTGAGATGAAGAGTTTACGCCGGACCTTCCTGAAAAAGCAGGCAGATGCTGGCCTTGATTTGATCCCGGTTGGGGATTTTTCTCTCTATGATCATATTTTGGATCTATCCTACCAGTTTAATATTATTCCAAGGCGCTTTGCCAAGGAAGCCCATGATTTGGGTCTCTATTTTGCGATTGCTCGTGGTAATAAGGATAATGTGGCATCGGCTATGAAAAAATGGTTTAACACCAATTACCACTATATTTTGCCGGAGTGGTCAAAGCAAAAACCGAGTTTAAAATCTAATCGACTTTTGGAGCTCTATCTGGAGGCAAAAGAACTTGTTGGTGACAAGGCCAAACCGGTTATCACCGGGCCAATCACTTTTGTGGCCCTCTCTTCAGGGATTGAAGATTACACTGCAGCTATCAAGAGTCTTTTGCCCCTGTATCGGCAGATTTTTCAGGAACTTGTTGAGGCTGGTGCCAGCTATATCCAGGTCGATGAGCCAATTTTTGTGACGGATGAAGGCCATAGTTACTTAGAGGCAGCCAAGCATGTCTATGCTTATTTTGCTAAGCAAGTCCCCGAGGCCAAGCTGATTTTCCAGACCTATTTTGAGGCTTTGGTTGACCCAGAAATTCTGGGCAACTTACCAGTTGCAGGCCTGGGTCTGGACTTCGTCCATGGTTTAGAGGAAAATTTGGCCGCTGTCAAGGCTGGTTATTTCTCAGATAAGGAAATTTTTGCTGGTGTTATTGATGGTCGCAATGTTTGGGGTGCTGACTTAGAAGCCAGTCGAGACTTGGTTTTGGAGATTTCAGACAAGGTCAAAGCGGTCCATATCCAGCCTTCTTGTTCCCTGCTCCATGTTCCAGTAACGAAAAAAGGAGAGACTGGTCTCAATCCCCTCTTAAAAAATGGTTTGGCCTTTGCGGACGAAAAATTAGAGGAGCTCCGCCTTCTAGCCGACCAGCTTGAAACAGGTTTTAGCAGTCCAAAATTTACTCAAAAAGTTGCCGACTTTAAGGCACTTCAGGCGGCGGACTTTCGGAATTTGGCCTTAGAGGACTTGGGAAAGATTCCTCAGAAGCGCCATCTGGATTTCAAGGACCGCTACCCACTCCAGCAAGAGAAGCTTGGATTACCGGTTCTACCAACGACAACGATAGGCTCCTTTCCTCAATCTTCTGAGGTCAGACGGATTCGCCGAGCTTGGAAAGGACAAGAAATTTCCAATCAGGCTTATGAGGATTTCATTAAGTCTGAGATTGCTCGTTGGATTAAGATTCAGGAGGACCTAGATCTTGATGTCTTAGTCCACGGAGAATTTGAGCGCGTGGACATGGTGGAATTTTTTGGTCAAAAGTTGGCTGGATTTGCCACAACAAAAGGGGGCTGGGTTCAGTCCTACGGTTCTAGGGCAGTAAAGCCTCCAATCATTTATGGGGATATCCAACATATCCAACCCCTGACGCTCAAGGAGACGGTCTACGCCCAAAGTTTGACAAAACGGCCGGTAAAGGGGATGCTGACTGGGCCGATTACCATCACAAATTGGTCATTTGAACGCAATGATATTTCACGGCCTGATTTGTTCAACCAGATTGCCTTGGCTATTAGGAAGGAAATTGAGCTTTTAGAGGATGCTGGAATTCCTATAATCCAGGTGGATGAGGCTGCGCTGAGAGAGGGCCTCCCCCTGCGCAAGGACAAGCAACAAGCTTATCTGGATGACTCTGTGAGAGCCTTTCGCCTGGCGACTTCATCGGTTAAGGACACGACTCAAATTCATACCCATATGTGTTATTCCAACTTTTCGGAAATTATTGAGTCTATTCGTGCCCTCGATGCTGATGTGATTTCGATTGAAACCAGTAGGAGTCATGGCGAAATTATTGAAGCATTTGAGACTGCTACCTATCCCCTTGGAATTGGTCTGGGAGTCTATGACATTCATTCACCACGGGTTCCAAGTTTGGATGAATTGATTAGTAATATTGAGCGGCCCCTCCACCAGTTATCCTTGGACCAATTCTGGGTAAATCCAGATTGTGGTCTCAAGACCCGCAAGGAAAGAGAGACGGTAGCGGCCCTTAAAAATTTGGTAGCTGCGACCAAGATTGTTCGCCATAAGTTCGGCAAAGATTAAGGTATGGAGAAAGGAGCAGATATGGCACAACTTCTGGAACGTTTAAAAAATGAGATATTGGTTGCTGATGGTGCCATGGGGACACTACTTTATAGCAATGGTCTGGATAATTGTTATGAAGCCTATAATCTCTCCCACCCCGCTGATATCAAAAAGATTCACCTTGCCTACATTGAGGCAGGGGCAGATATCATTCAGACCAATACCTATGGGGCAAAACGGCATAAATTAAAAAATTATGGTTTTGACGACCAGGTCAAAGAAATCAATCAAGCAGGTGCTCGTTTAGCAAGGGAGGCAGCAGGTGATAAAACCTTTGTCCTAGGGACCATCGGTGCCTCCAGAGGGATTCGCCAGTGTGACTTAGATTTAGAGGAAATTGTCAGAGAGACCGTGGAACAGGCTCAGTTTCTCTTGGAGACGGGTGTCCTGGATGGCCTGCTTTTAGAAACTTATTATGATGCTGAAGAGCTCCTAGCAGTAGTTAAGGCCCTTCGTCCTTTAACAGAGCTACCACTAATTACCAACCTTTCCCTGCAAGAGGTTGGCCTGACGGGGACAGGGCAGTCCCTTGTTGATATTTTTAGCCAACTGATTATGTTGGGAGCAGATGTTGTCGGTTTGAACTGCCATCTGGGGCCCTACCACATGATTCAATCTTTCAAGCAGATTCCCCTTTTCGCCCAATCCTATTTAGCAGTCTATCCCAATGCCAGTCTGCCAGCCTTAGATACGGCTACAGATTCCACCTATCAGTTTTCATCTAATGCTGACTATTTTGGTCAATCGGCAAGGCTACTGGCTGCAGAGGGAGCCCGCATTATTGGTGGTTGTTGTGGGACGACTCCAGCCCATATCCGTGCTGTAAAGAGGGCCTTGGGTGGCCTCAAGCCAGTCCAGGAAAAATATTTGACTCCCTTGGCTAAGGAAGCAGACTTCTTAAGACAGGTTAAGACAGGGGAGACCTTAGTAGACAAGGTTAAAAGGGAGGTGACTATTGTCGCAGAATTGGATCCCCCTAAAAACCTAGAAATTGCTAAATTCAAGGAAGGTGTTAAGGCTCTTGATACTAGTGGTGTGGCAGCCATTACCCTGTCAGACAACTCTCTGGCCCACACCAGAATTTGCAATCTCAGTCTCGCCTCCCTCCTAAGAGATGAAATTTCAACACCTTTTCTCTTACACCTGACCTGTCGTGACCATAATATGATTGGGCTGCAATCGAGGTTACTGGGTATGGATTTACTAGGTTTTGATCACATTTTGGCTGTGACTGGCGATCCCTCTAAACTGGGAGATTTTCCTGGGGCGACTAGTGTCTATGATGTGACAAGTTTTAAACTGATTCAACTCATCAAGCAACTTAATCAGGGAAAGAGCTATAGTGGAGCTTCCTTGAAAAAGGCAACTAGTTTTACTGTAGCTGCAGCCTTTAACCCCAATGTTCCCAATTTAGCTCGAAGCGGTCGTCTTATTGAGAAGAAAATCACGTCAGGAGCCGATTGTTTTATTACCCAGCCCATTTTTGAAGGAGAGACAATCAAGCAGTTGGCGGATTTAAGTGAATCTTATGAGCAACCCTTCTTTATTGGAATATTACCAATCACCAGTTATAATAATGCCCTCTTCCTTCATAACGAGGTTCCGGGGATTAAATTGTCAGAGGCTTTTCTCGAAAAACTGGCAAGGGTCAAGGATGATAAATCTAAGTGTCAAGAGATTGCTTTGGCAGAGAGTAAAAAGTTGATTGATCAGGCGCTCACCTATTTTAAGGGTATCTACTTGATTACTCCCTTTATGCAGTACGATTTGGTGTTGCAGTTGGTAGACTATATTAAAGCCAAGCAGTAGATGAGCTGGCAAGCAAACCTTAGGGAGGGATTAAAAGATTGCTGCGAGCAAGCCTAGCTTCCCTCGCTAAATCTACTGGCGAAAGTAAGCCAATGGTCCAATATTATCCGGTCTTAGGGTCTCGCTTCTGCAAGCTGGCCATTGAAATGGTATAATGTTAGCTGAATGTCTGCTCAAGTAACCTTGTTGCTGGGCTTGGATATTGGGAGTATTCTATGACAGGAACTTTTATTTCATTAACAATAATTACTTTTATAGCAGCAGTGACCCCTATGGTGGCCAAGTTGATTCCCAGACAGGTCGTGCCTGAGACGGTGATTTTGATTGCGGCTGGTGCAGCTCTAGGCCCCCATGCGCTCGGCTGGATAAATTCGGATAGTGAAGCTCTCAAGCTCCTATCTGATTTGGGTTGTGCCTTTCTCTTTCTTTTGGCGGGTTATGAAATTGACCCCAAGGTTATTGTCGGAAAAGAGGGGAAGAAGGGCTTCTGGACCTGGGCCTTTACCCTGGTTATTGGTCTGATTGTGGCTTTTATCATGCCGGATATTGCTTCGGGCAAACAAGGCTTGATTGCCACAGCCTTGCTCTTTACGACAACGGCTCTGGGAACCCTCATGCCCATTTTGGAGGAACGGGGCCTGACCGGAACCCAGATTGGCAATACCATCATTGCTTATGGAACTTGGGGAGAAGTAGCGACAGTCATTGCCATGGCTATCTTGCTTTCTGCCAGGTCAACCTGGAAGACAGCAGCCATTCTTGGTGGTCTCCTGCTGATTTGTGTCTGGTTGGCTACCTTGGGCAATAAGGCCGTTCAACGCGGTGGTGCTCTCTACCAGTTTCTTCATTCCAAGGCGGATACCAATTCCCAGATGACGGTGCGGGTAACCATTCTTCTCTTGATTGTTTTGGTTGCCTTCTCATCAGTTTTCGAGTTGGATATTGTCTTGGGAGCCTTTGCGGCGGGATTTGTCCTCAGGTTTGTGATTCCAGAAAATAGCCACACCTTAGAGAAGAAAATTAATGGGATTGCTCACGGCTTCCTGATTCCTCTTTTCTTTGTGATTTCGGGTTGTAGTATTAATCTCATGGCAGTTGCAGAACGACCAGGCCTGCTGGTAGCCTTCATTTTGGCCTTAGTCTTGATTCGGGCCATTCCTATCGTTATTTCGCTCTCCTTGGAGCGCGATCCAGAGAAGCGCCTGACCATTCACAATCGTTTTTCGGTTGCCTTCTACTGTACGACAGCCCTACCCCTAATCGTTGGGATTACGGGGATTGCGGTCAATGATGGCTTTATGTCCAGCGAGATTGCTTCTGTTCTGATTGCGGCGGGTGCCATCACCGTTTTCCTCATGCCCTACTTGGGTGCCCTTACCTATACGGTGGTCGATGCGGAGCCAATTACGGCTGTTCGGGAAATTTTCCATTCTCCAAAGGATATTTCGGCCATTTTGCACAAGCATTTTGAGCAAGAAAGAAAACGGGTTCGTCAGTATCAGGATTATGCGGCCAAGCGGATTGCCTGGGGCTTGGATGCTATCCAAGATCCAAATGAACGCCAGGAAATGCAGGAGCTGCTCCTAAAGAATCGGGCTGAAACCCAGGCCTTCCATCGGGAACAATTGGAGCTGCGCAAGGATCTTTATGCCAAGCATACGGATGCCGTCAAGCAGGTCTATCAGAAATATCACAATGGCCAAGTGCCTAACGACCATTTCTTGCGACTCTTGGAAGATCGTCGCTATAAGCGGGATGATTAATCTAATGATATAAATTTTATTCAATTCCAAACTCTATGCGGTTTGGTTTTTTTTTTGTTATAATGAAGCTAAGCAGGTCAGGCCTAGCCAAGCATGAATAAGCACAACCTCTTAGCCCTTCTCCTAGGTAGAGGGCTAGGGGATTTTTCTTTTTAGCGACAGTCAGCGAAGAGAGCCGAAAATGCTTGCTTATCTTACGAAAGGAGCAAATCATGTCAAAGACTTTAGTTATTTATTTTTCGATTACTGGAACAACTAAGCGACTTGCTGAAACGATTGCCAGCCGTCTGAGAGCTGATACCTATGCCATTCAGGCGGAAGAACCTTATAGCCAATCTGATTTGACCTGGACCGATGATAATTGTCGTGCCAATCAAGAGCAGAATAATCCTGCCAGTCGTCCTGAATTCGTAGGCTACCTTCCTGATATTTCAGGCTATGACACTATCATTATTGGTCATCCTATCTGGTGGGGGATTCCACCTCGGATTGTGGAGACTGTCGTCGAAAAGTTGGATTTGACTGGCAAAAGGGTAGCGACCTTTGCGACATCGGGCGGCTCGACCTATGCGCAATCACAAACTTTCTTTAACCAACTTTTAGCTGAGCAACCCCTGCCAGGTGATGTCCTTTCCAGTCAGGCCACTCTGGAAAAATGGCTAACAGCTCTTGACTAGCGTTTATTTTTAAGTTTTGATTGACTTGGAGTTAACTCCAAGGTTTATAATAAAAGCAAAATTTGCTAATAAGAAAGGAATCCTATGCTAGAAAAGATTAAATCACCAGCGGACTTGAAGACCATGTCTCAGGCTGAGTTAGAGCAAGTTGTCCTTGAGGCCAGGCAGGCTCTCTTGGAAAAGATCAGTCAGCACGGTGGCCATAATGGGCCTAACTTTGGTGTGGTTGAGATGACGGTGGCTCTCCACTATGTCTTCAATTCACCCGTCGATAAGTTTATCTTTGATGTTTCCCACCAGTCTTATGTTCATAAAATGCTGACAGGGCGGGCTCAAGCCTTTCTGGATCCAGCTCACTATGATGATGTCTCGGGTTACACCAACCCTAAGGAGAGTGAGCACGACCTCTTTACAGTTGGCCATACTTCAACTTCCCTCTCCTTGGCATCTGGTGTTGCCAAGGCCAGAGACCTAAAGGGTGAAAACTCCAATGTGGTCGCCATCATTGGCGATGGTTCCCTGTCGGGTGGTATGGCTTCGGGGCCATCCATTAATCTTGACTTTCTTAGTCTAAACTAGCATGACGACCCCCTCAAAACTAATAAAAGGCCTAGCAGCGGAAACTGCTAGGCCTTTTATCGTTATAGACTGCTATCTCGCAAAGTCAGCTTAGTAGCTAGTCTGGTTAAGGTTGGGACAGTCTCGTTTTTGAGAATATGGCGATTGAGAACGTCAACGGCACAGCGTCCCATGTCTTTGGTATAGACGGTGACGCTAGATAGACTGGGGAAAATCTCTCTTGTCAGCGGAGTGTCATTAAAAGAGATGAGACTGATGCGCTTGGGAACTGGCAGATTTTCTTCCTGAAGGGCTCTTAGGGCACCGATAGCCAAGGCATCATTGGCTAGAAAGAAGGCAGTCGGAAGTTCCTCCTCCAACTTTTTAATGGCTCCTTTCATCAGCTCATAGCCCGATTGACTGGAAAACTCTCCTTCGAAAATGAAGCGGTTATCCAGGATTCCCTATACGGTGATGTGGAGATTACCATTAATTTATCCAAGCCGGAAAAGAACCCCAAGGCCATCGCTGCAGCTAAGCAGGCTAAGGCATCCTCCTATCCCAAGTGTCAACTCTGTATGGAAAATGAGGGTTATCAGGGAAGGATTGACCATCCGGCTAGAGCCAATCACCGAATTATTCGCCTAGATTTGCTAGGACAGGAATGGGGCTTCCAATATTCACCTTACGCTTATTTTAACGAGCATTGTATCTTCCTTGACCACCAGCATGTTCCCATGCAGATTACCCAGGAAACATTTGCCCAGCTTTTAGAGATTGTTGATCAATTTCCGGGTTACTTTGCTGGGTCAAACTCGGACCTGCCCATTGTCGGAGGTTCTATCCTGACCCACAATCATTATCAGGGCGGTCGTCATGTCTTTCCTATGGAAAAGGCTGGACTTGACTATTCTTTCCACTTTAAGGATTTTCCCGAAATCTCAGCAGGTATCGTCAAATGGCCTATGTCGGTGATTCGCTTGGCTGGTAAAGATAAGGAAGAACTCGTGGCCTTGGCGGAAGTGATTCGTCAGGCTTGGCGTCATTATAGTGACCCCGAGTCAGATGTCCTTGCCTTCAGCCAAGAAGAGCCCCACCATACCGTTACTCCAATTGCCAGAAAACGTCGGGGGCAATTTGAATTGGACATCGTTCTGCGGGATAATCATACCTCCCAGCAGTTCCCAGATGGCGTCTACCATCCTCACCCTGATGTTCAACATATTAAGAAAGAAAATATTGGCCTGATTGAGGTCATGGGGCTGGCCATTCTGCCACCTCGTCTCAAAGGAGAGTTGGCTGAGGTTGAAAACTACCTGACAAACCAGTATAATGAAATTGCTGACTATCATAAGGCTTGGGCAGATGACTTGAAGGCTTCAGTTGACATTAGCCCCGACAATGTCCATCAAGTTCTGCAAAAGGCTGTCGGTCAAGTTTTTGTACGTGTCCTAGAAGATGCTGGTGTCTACAAGCGTAGCCAAGAAGGGCAAGCGGCTTTCCATCGTTTTCTTGAGACAATTGGGATTGAGTAGTAAATAAGAAAGGAAGGGCCTTGACCCTAGTGGAACTTAGCAAATGGCAATTTTAGTTTTGGGAGGAGCCGGCTACATCGGTTCCCATATGGTGGATTATCTGGTTCAAAAGGGGCAAGAAGAGGTGGTCGTGGTTGATAGTTTGGTGACCGGTCACCGGGCCGCTGTTCATCCTTCTGCCAAATTCTATCAAGGAGACTTAGCCGATCAAGATTTCATGCGGCGGGTTTTCCGAGAAACTCCTGACCTCAATGCAGTCATTCACTTCGCAGCCTTTTCTCTGGTGGCAGAGTCCATGGAGAAACCGCTCAAGTATTTTGACAACAATACGTCTGGCATGATCAAACTCTTGGAAGTTATGAATGAGTTTGACATCAAACATATTGTCTTCTCATCAACTGCAGCAACCTATGGCATCCCTCAGGAAATTCCCATCAAGGAAACTACACCACAAAATCCTATCAATCCTTATGGCGAAAGTAAGCTCATGATGGAGACCATCATGAAATGGTCCGACCAGGCTTATGGCATCAAGTTCGTGCCTCTGCGTTACTTCAATGTTGCTGGGGCTAAGCCAGATGGTTCTATCGGTGAGGATCACGGTCCTGAAACCCATCTTCTGCCAATCATTCTCCAAGTAGCTCAAGGGGTGCGGGAGAAAATCATGATTTTCGGCGATGACTATAATACCCCAGATGGCACCAATGTGCGTGACTATGTTCACCCCTTTGACCTAGCTTCGGCCCATCTCTTGGCTTTGGATTATTTGCGGCAAGGAAATCCGTCTACCGCCTTCAATCTCGGCTCAGCGACTGGCTTTTCTAACCTGCAAATTTTGGAAGCTGCCCGCAAGGTGACGGGTGAGGAAATTCTAGCTGAGAAGGCTGACCGCCGTCCCGGTGATCCCGATACCCTAGTTGCCGATTCGACTAAGGCCAGAGAAGTTCTTGGTTGGGCACCCGAATTCGACAATATTGAAAAAATCATCCAAACCGCCTGGGCTTGGCATTCCAGCCATCCCAAGGGTTATGATGATAGAGACTAAAAGACCTAAGTCTGACATTAAGTAGACTTAGGTCATTTTTTGGGCCCTATAATTTCTGTAGTGGGTAAAACCACCAAGGATATTATGGAGAATTTCTTCTCCTGGCCCAATCCTTTCACCCTTGATAACTATCACAGGCTCTTAAACGATGGCATCGGCAGTTACTTCTGGAATTCGACCATTATTACCGTTGTCTCGGTTGCGGTGGTCATGCTCTTTATTCCAGCAGCAGCCTATGCGATTGCCCGCAATATGTCTCGTAAGAAGGCTTTTACCATTATGTACAGCCTGCTGATTCTGGGGATCTTCGTTCCTTTCCAAGTTATCATGATTCCTATTACCGTGATGATGAATCGGTTGGGTCTGGCTAATATGTGGGGCTTGATTATTCTTTACCTGACCTATGCCATTCCGCAGACCCTTTTCCTCTATGTCGGCTATATCAAGATGAGCGTGCCGGATAGTCTGGATGAAGCCGCTGAAATTGATGGGGCCGATAAGTTCACGACCTACTTTAAGGTAGTCTTCCCCATGCTCAAACCCATGCATGCGACAACCCTCATCATCAATGCCCTCTGGTTCTGGAATGACTTCATGCTCCCCCTCTTGATTTTGAACAAGGATTCCAAATTATGGACCCTGCCCCTCTTCCAATACAACTATACCGGTCAATATTTCAACGATTATGGACCAAGCTTTGCTTCCTACATCGTTGGTATTATAACCATTACCATTGTCTACCTCATTTTCCAAAAGAATATCATTTCAGGAATGAGCAATGGGGCTGTTAAGTGATAACTAGAAGACATAAAGCTTAGAAAAGAGATTGCTATGACACTCACAAATAAAACCATGCTCATAACCTACTCAGATAGCCTGGGCAAGAACCTGAAAGAACTGGATGAAAATATCAGTAAGTATTTTGGAGATGCCATTGGTGGCGTCCACCTCTTACCTTTCTTCCCTTCAACGGGAGATCGTGGCTTTGCTCCAGTTGATTATGACCAGGTAGATCCTGCCTTTGGTGATTGGGATGATGTCAAACGTTTGGGTGACAAATACTATCTGATGTTTGATTTTATGATTAATCATATCTCTCGCCAATCCAAGTATTATAAGGATTTCCAAGAGAAAAAGGACGCTTCCGCCTATGCCGACTTATTTTTACGTTGGGAAAAATTCTGGCCAGAAAATCGTCCAACTCAGGCAGACATTGATTTAATTTACAAGCGTAAGGATAAGGCTCCCATGCAGGAAATTATCTTCGCCGACGGCTCTAAGGAGCACCTCTGGAATACCTTTGGCGAAGAGCAAATCGACCTTGATGTCACCAAGGAGGTGACCATGGACTTTATCAAAAAGACCATCGAAAATCTTGCTGCCAACGGTTGTGACCTGATTCGCCTAGACGCCTTCGCCTACGCTGTCAAGAAATTGGATAGCAATGATTTCTTTGTTGAACCAGAAATTTGGGATCTTTTGACCAAGGTTCAGGCCATCGCTAAAGAAGCAGGGGCTGATATTTTGCCAGAAATTCATGAACACTATTCCATTCAGTTCAAGATTGCTGACCACGATTATTTTGTTTATGATTTTGCCCTGCCTATGGTGACCCTCTATTCCCTCTACAGTGGTCAGGCTCAACGCTTGGCAGACTGGCTGGCCAAAAGCCCGATGAAGCAGTTCACGACCCTGGATACGCATGATGGTATCGGAGTTGTGGATGTCAAGGATATCTTGACCGATGAGGAAATTGATTATACCTCCAACCAGCTCTATAAGGTCGGCGCCAATGTTAACCGCAAGTATTCGACAGCGGAGTACAATAATCTCGACATCTATCAAATCAATTCGACCTACTATTCAGCTCTGGGAGATGATGACAAGAAGTATTTCTTAGCCCGTCTGATTCAGGCCTTTGCTCCAGGTATCCCTCAAGTTTACTATGTTGGCCTCTTGGCAGGTAAGAATGACCTAGAACTCTTGGAAAAGACCAAGGAAGGTCGTAATATCAACCGCCACTACTATAGTAGTCAGGAAATTGCCCAAGAAGTCCAACGACCTGTCGTTAAGGCTCTGCTAAATTTATTTAGCTACCGGAATCAATCGTCAGCTTTTGACTTAGATGGAAGCATAGAGACAACAGTAAAAGATGAGAATACCATCATCATTAAACGTGGTAACCGAGATAATAGTGTCCTTGCCCAAGCTGAAATTAATTTAAATGATTTAACCTATCAGGTTACTGAAAATGGTCAAACCATCACATTTGAATGAGAAGGAGTTAGCAGAAGAAGCCTATGGTAGAATTAAACTTAAACCACATTTACAAAAAATATCCTAATAGTAGTCACTATTCTGTAGAAGATTTTGACCTCTCTATCAAGGATAAGGAATTCATCGTCTTTGTTGGCCCTTCAGGCTGTGGGAAATCAACCACCCTGCGGATGGTTGCGGGTCTAGAGGACATCAGTAAGGGTGAATTGAAAATTGATGGCAAGGTCGTCAATGACCTAGCCCCTAAAGACCGCGACATTGCTATGGTTTTCCAAAACTATGCCCTCTATCCCCATATGACTGTCTATGACAATATGGCCTTCGGTCTAAAATTACGGAAGTACTCCAAAGATGATATTGATAAACGGGTTAAAGAAGCCGCTCAAATTCTTGGCCTGACAGAGTTTCTCGAAAGAAAACCAGCAGACTTGTCTGGCGGTCAACGGCAACGGGTTGCCATGGGACGAGCTATCGTTCGTGATGCCAAGGTTTTCCTCATGGATGAACCCCTGTCCAACCTAGATGCCAAGTTGCGGGTTTCTATGCGGGCTGAAATTGCCAAGCTCCACCGTCGAATTGGTTCAACAACCATTTATGTAACTCACGACCAAACTGAAGCCATGACTTTGGCTGACCGTATTGTTATCATGAGTTCAACCAAGAACGAAGATAGCTCAGGTACCATTGGACGGGTGGAGCAAATCGGAACTCCTCAAGAACTTTACAACCAACCTGCTAATAAGTTTGTCGCTGGTTTCATCGGTAGTCCAGCCATGAACTTCTTTGAAGTAACCGCTAAAAAAGACTGTCTGGTTGGGGAAAACGGCTTTAAGATTGCTCTTCCTCAAGGACAAGCCAAGCTCCTAGAAGCCAAAGGCTACCTAGATAAAAAGCTAATCTTTGGTATTCGTCCAGAAGATATTTCAGCTAATCATATTGCTCTTGATGCCTACCCGGAGGCTATTGTAACAGCAGAAGTACAGGTATCTGAACTATTGGGAGCTGAAACCATGCTTTATCTGAAACATGGAGATTATGAATTCTCCTCTCGAGTCGAAGCTCGTGATTTCCACGAACCTGGTCAAGAAGTCAAGTTGGCCTTCAATGTTGCCAAGGGTCACTTCTTTGCCAAGGATACTGAAAAAGTTATCCGGTAAAATGTTAAGCCCATCATCCACCCATAGTATTTAATGGCAAAAAATTACTGAACTGAGGGTCTGTTTCCTTAATTTCCTTGTCTATCCAGCTTAAAAAAGGTATAGTAGTGGGTGTGAAAACGATTTCTAAAAGTGAGGAAAAAACAATGGAAAAACATTGGTGGCACAAGGCAACCGTTTATCAAATTTATCCTAAGTCTTTTAAAGATTCCAATGGTGATGGTATCGGCGACCTGCAAGGGATTATCAGCCAATTGGATTACCTGCAAAAGCTGGGGATTACGGCTATCTGGCTGTCTCCCGTTTATCAAAGCCCTATGGATGACAATGGCTACGATATTTCAGACTACGAGGTTATTGCCGACATCTTTGGTAATATGGCCGATATGGAGGAATTGCTGGACCAAGCTAATCAGCGGCATATCAAGATTGTCATGGATCTGGTGGTCAATCATACCTCGGATGAGCACGCCTGGTTTGTCGAAGCTAGGGAGAATCCGACTAGCCCAGAGCGTGATTTCTATATCTGGCGAGACCAACTCAATGATCTGGATTCCATCTTTGGTGGCTCGGCCTGGCAGTACGACCAAAAGTCAGGCCAATACTATCTGCATTTCTTTAGCAAGAAACAACCCGATTTGAATTGGGAAAATGCTCAGCTCCGCCAGAAGGTTTATGACATGATGAATTTCTGGATTGCCAAGGGTATCGGTGGCTTCCGCATGGATGTCATTGATATGATTGGCAAAATTCCTGACCAGGGCATCTCTACCAATGGTCCCAAGCTTCACGATTACCTAAAGGAAATGAACCAAGCGACCTTTGGCAAGCATGACCTGATGACGGTGGGGGAAACTTGGGGAGCCAGTCCTGAGATTGCCAAGCAATATTCGAATCCCGACCATCATGAGTTGTCCATGGTTTTCCAATTTGAGCATATTGGCCTGCAACATAAGCCCGATGTTCCTAAATGGGATTATGCCAAGGAATTGGATGTTCCAGCTCTCAAAGCGATTTTCAACAAATGGCAGACCCAGCTAGAATTGGGTCAAGGCTGGAATTCCCTCTTCTGGAATAACCACGACCTGCCTCGGGTTCTTTCTATCTGGGGAGACACGGGTGTCAACCGTGTCAAATCGGCCCAAGCTCTGGCTATCCTCCTTCATCTTATGCGAGGGACTCCCTACATTTATCAGGGGGAAGAGATTGGCATGACAAATTATCCCTTTGCCGACCTGGAGCAAATTGATGATATTGAATCCTTGAATTTTGCCCATGAAGCTTTGGAAAAGGGTCAGGATATGGCTGCCATCATGGATAGTATTCGCATGATTGGTCGCGATAATGCCAGAACTCCTATGCAGTGGGACAGCACTAAGCAGGCTGGTTTCTCTAGTGCCGATAAGACTTGGCTGCCGGTCAACCCCAATTATCAAAGCATCAATGTTCAAGCTGCCCTAGCAGATCCAGATTCCATCTTTTATACCTATCAAAAACTGGTTCAGCTGCGTAAGGATAATGATTGGCTGATTGATGCAGATTTTGAGCTTTTAGAAACGGCGGACAAGGTCTTTGCCTATAAACGAGTCCGGGACTCGGAAAGCCATCTGGTTGTCGTTAATTTCTCTAATCAAGAGCAGAATTTCGCCTGGTCAGACTCCTTTGAGGACATCCTCATCAGCAATACCGATGTGGCAGTAGCTCTGAACAAGCAAAAACTCCAAGCCTGGGATGCCTTCTGCCTCAAGTTGACAGATTAGCCTAGACGGGCAGATTTTTAAGCTAGTTGGAAAAATCTCAGGAAGTCAAGTTCACTGAAAAGTCAGCCAAGCCAAAAGTGAATAATAAAAAGCGAATGATAATAGTGGTTATTGATAATATAACTGACATTCATTCGTTTTTTGATTAGTTTTAGTTCTTTTTGTAGAAGGATGTTTGTCGAATTTATAAAGTTCCTTACTTTTTAAGTGGGCTCATGGAAGACAAGCAAGCTTTTGCCGGATGGAAATCAAAGGGCTAGCAGACTTGAAACGGCCACTCCCTGCTTGCCTGACCTCTATCAAGTTTGCATTTTCCAATCCAAGTAGACCAAAACTAGAAAAAAGACCAGACAGCCTAAGTCGTCTGGTTTTTCAGTAAAAGCTTGCAGAAATGCCCAAGCAGGAGTAAGCTAGGGATATAAATATGTACTTAAAAAAGCGGAGGGGCTGGCGATTTTTTACAGCTCATGTCTGTTTACGCCTTTGTAGCTGAGTGGCAAGTTTTTTCTTTGTCCCGCTTAACCTAGTCCCCCTAGAAAGAGGTTAGATATGTCTCCCTTAGAATTATCCATAGACACTTTAGAGCGTGCCCAAGAGCGTTTTCTTGAAACCCTTGACCAGATGACAGTAGAAGAAGCCAATACCATGCCAAAACCCCTGATTAAATCAGTAACTTGGCTTATCTGGCACAGCAGTCGGGTCTTGGATTACCAAATTTCACCCCTGGCAGGTTTGCCCCAACTGTATGAGACAGCCGGCTTCAAGGAACGGTTTAATCTCGACCTTCCAGACGATACCCAGGATTGGCGACACACCCCTCAAGAGGCAGCTAAAGTGGTTGTCTCGGACAAGCAGGTTCTTAAGGATTACTTGCAGGCCAGTATGGAGCGGACCAAGGCCTATTTTGCTCAACTGGATGAAGCTGACTTAGCTGACGTTATTGACCGCAACTGGACTCCAGCAGTTACCCGTGGTGTCAGAATTGTTTCGACGGTTGATGACATCGTCATGCACTCTGGTCAGGCTGTTTATAGTCGCCGCTTGGTCATTGGAAAATAGCCTAAATGAGGAGAAACAGTATGCCCCAAGCCTCGCTTTTTGATGCAGATATGCAAGAATCTGCTCCCTTAGCCAGCAGGATGCGACCGCAAACTTTGGACGATTTTGTCGGCCAAGACCACCTAGTTGGTCAGGGAAAATTTTTACGAGAAATGATTGAAAAAGACCAGGTCTCCTCCATGATTTTCTGGGGCCCACCTGGTGTTGGCAAGACGACCCTAGCAGAAATCATTGCCAAGAAAACCAATGCCAAGTTTATTACCTTTAGTGCCGTCATGAATGGTATCAAGGAGATTCGGACCATCATGAATGAGGCCGAGGAAAATCGCAGTTTTGGTGAGAAGACCATTGTCTTTATTGATGAAATCCATCGCTTTAACAAGGCCCAGCAGGATGCCTTTCTGCCCTACGTCGAAAAGGGAAGTATCATTTTGATTGGGGCAACGACCGAAAATCCCTCCTTTGAGGTCAATTATGCCCTCCTGTCCAGGACCCGTGTTTTTGTCTTGAAGCCCTTGACCAAGGGAAATATTCTTGGCCTCCTTAAGCGAGTTCTTAATTCCCAGCAAGCCTTTCCCAATACTCAAGTACAAATCTCTGACCAACTCCTGGATAGCCTAGCCGTCTATGCCAATGGCGATGCTAGGACCGCCCTCAATACCCTAGAAATGCTGGTGCTCAACAGCGATAGGGAGCAGGACGAAGTCACTATCACCGAAAAATTGGTCGCAGACCTCCTGGGCAACAAGACCCTGCAGTACGATAAGGATGGCGAGGAGCACTACAATATCATCTCCGCTCTCCACAAATCCATGCGAAATAGTGATGCCGACTCAGCCGTCTATTGGCTGGGACGAATGTTGGCGGGTGGTGAAGACCCTGTTTATATCGCTAGACGTCTGGTGCGATTTGCTAGCGAAGATATTGGCTTGGCCGATAATAATGCCCTCAACCTAGCTATTAATGTCTTTCAGGCCTGTCGCTATATCGGTTTGCCTGAGTGCGATGTTCACTTGACCCAGTGCGTGATTTATCTCTCCTTGGCCCCAAAATCCAATGCCACCTATAAGGCTAGGGTCGCCGTTCAAAAAGACATCAAGAAAACCCTCAATGAGCCCGTTCCCTTGCATTTGCGAAATGCCACAACCAAGCTGATGAAGGAAGTTGGCTATGGCAAGGGCTATCAGCTAGCTCATTTCTATGATGATAAGTTAACCACCATGCCAACTCGTCCCCAAAGCGTGGCCGACCATGTCTATTATCAACCAACCGACCAGGGCAATGAAAGCCGCATCAAGGACCGCCTCAACTACATCAAAGAATGGAAGTCAAGCCACTCCACCAATTTTCAGGCAGATGAAGAGGGGTGAGGGGGAGGATAGATTTTGCTGGCTTTAATTTTAAAAATAGATAAAAACGACTAGAGATTTCTGGCCGTTTTCTGGTGGAAGCGGATATGTTATAACACTTTCTGGCACTAACTACATCGCCTAAGTAATACTCTTTGAAATTAAAAATTAGCAACTTACTCTCTCAATACGACTACATTAGGAAAATGAACATAAATCATTAACTAATTGAGTAATTCTAAATGGCTAGATAAGAAAGATGACGTTTAGGTGTCACTAGGTCGGAACTTGGCAACCGAAGCCAAGTAAAAAGCCTCCTACTTCACTTTGTGGGAGACGTAGGGGGCTTTTCCGTTGCCAAATGTCAAGGCAGGACTTCTTTATGTCATAGTTAATCTATCGAATTTTAGGAGTCTTGTCAAATAATGACATTGGTAAATATTGAACGTTGAACAAGAAAAGAACACCAAATTTGAACTTGATGACCATTATAAATGGAAATCCCTACCCTTTCTCAAAAATGACTTTAACACGTGATAGGAGTTCAATGAGCAAAGAATCTGCAATATCTTCGACGAATTTATACTTTCTCGCTCTGAAATCAATTGTTACCAGCTGGTCAAGTAAAACTTTGCCAGTTGATTTGGTACCTTCGAGGGGGACATAAAAAGGGTAGTCACGCTTGGTATTACTGATTGGTGCAAAGATTGCTATATTGGAATAATTTTGCACCACACTATGACTCAAACAGACATAAGGACGATAGCCCCTTTGTTCATGTCCCTCCTTGGGGTCTAGATTAATTTTTATTATAGTTCCTTGCTTGATTTCTACCATTGTTCATTTCCCTTACTCTCAAAAATAAAGGGAGTCGTATCTACGGGTTCTCCCTTGTAGTCCTTAAAAAGGTCTTCAACAGTTAATTCGGGAATTTCGGATTTTTTTTCTAAAATTAATTTATTATTTGATATTTTATAATCTAAAATATCATCTTTTTGTAGTTTGAGTTCTTGGACTAATTGCTTGGGAAGACGAATAGCAATACTATTTCCCCACTTATTGACAGTTAATGGCATGGTTAAACCTCCAACTTTTATTTATGACTATTATAGCATAGATGTATCATTTTGTATATACGAAAAAGCACCCTTTATGCCAAAGTCCTACTCGTCTAATCTTTAAAAGACCATCAGGTTTAAAACTTGATGGTCTTTTAATAGGGCATTTTAGTTCTTCTCGGCTTTCAGAATATGGGTCAGTTTCTCATATTCAGCTTTGGTCTCATCGCTCAGTTTGCTATCGGTGATGACATAGTTGAAATCGCTAGTTTTATAGAAGACGAAGAAGTCGTAGGAGTCAAATTTCTTGTGGTCAATCAGGAGGTATTTTTCAATGGATTTATTGAGAGCTAATTCTTGGATGGTACCTTCGGACTCACTATAGGTGGCCACAGCGTCCTTATAGATGGCATTGGCTCCAATGAAGGCCCTGGAGAAGACCAAGCTGTCAATATTATTGCTAGCTAGGGAGCCAACAAAGGCCCCAGTAATGGGACGGTACTCGCCACCAATCAGGAGTAGGTCAACGCTGGGACTGTCCTGCAAAATTTCAAAGATGGGCAGACTGTTGGTAATGATCCTTAACTTGCGGTCGACCAATTCCTGAGCCAGAAATTCTAGTGTCGTTCCAGGGCCGATAAAAATAGTCTCCCCATCTTGAATCCGCTTAGCGGTAAAAGCCGCAATCTGTCGCTTTTCAGCCACCTGTTGGGATTGCTTTTCCAGGTTGGTCTTTTCTTGACGGTTTAATTGATTAAGACTTTGAGCACCCCCGTGAATACGGATTAAACGGTGCTCTTTTTCTAATTGAGCTAAATCACGACGGACGGTCATATCGGAGACATCGAGAGCATTCATAATGTCATTGACCGTAATGATAGAATGCTGGGATAGCTGTTCCAATATCCAATTTAAGCGTTCTTTTTTTATCATTCAGCTACTCCTGTCCTTTATTGTGATGCCATTATATCATATTAAACAAGCAAAAAACACATTTACAAACAAAAAGTCACAAGAAACTTTTATAAAAATTTTCGAAGATTTTTGTAAAGAAAGTCGAGAAGTATTAATTCGAAAGGGTTTGCAGCGTGTTTTTAAAACAAACAAAAACGTTCAATTTCTTCTTGACAAAATGTTTGTTTAGGTTTATTATAATCTCGTAGCAAACAAAAGCGAACAAAGGAGAACGAAAATGGCTATTGTACTTGGTGCCGATCAGGCAGGCAAAAGATTAAAAGACCTTATCAAGGTTTATTTAGAAGATAAGGGGCTGGATGTCCGTGATGTCAGCGACAGTTCCCAAGAAGATTTTGTAGATGTTACCTTGGCTGTGGCTAAGGAAGTCAATGCGGCTGAAGGTAACCTAGGAATTGTAGTGGATGCCTATGGGGCTGGTCCCTTCATGGTAGCTACCAAGATTAAAGGCATGGTAGCAGCGGAAGTTTCCGACGAACGCTCAGCCTATATGACTCGGGCCCACAATAATGCCCGCATGATTACCATGGGAGCTGAAATTGTTGGAGATGAGTTGGCTAAGAATATCGCCAAGGGCTTCGTTGAAGGTCACTATGATGGTGGCCGTCACCAAATCCGTGTCGATATGCTAAATAAGATGTGCTAGGGAACTGACTTGAATTGGAGGAAAAAAATGAAAATTGCTATTGGTTGTGACCATATCGTAACGGATGAAAAAATGGCCGTTTCTGAATTCCTGAAGTCGAAAGGTCATGAAGTGCTTGACTTTGGGACCTATGACCATGTTCGGACTCATTATCCTATCTATGGTAAACGGGTTGGTGAAGCAGTTGCAAGCGGTAAGGCTGACCTAGGAGTTTGTATCTGTGGGACAGGTGTTGGGATTAATAATGCCGTCAACAAGGTTCCTGGCATTCGCTCAGCCCTCGTTAGAGACATGACGACAGCCCTCTATGCCAAAGAAGAACTAAATGCCAATGTTATTGGTTTCGGGGGCAAGATTACTGGCGGCCTCTTGATGAATGACATCATTGATGCCTTTATCAATGCCGATTATAAGGAAACGCCAGAAAATAAGAAGCTGATTGCTAAAATCGAACATTTGCAAACAGCCAATAAAGACCAGACTGACCCAGATTTCTTCAAGGAATTCCTTGATAAGTGGAACCGTGGCGAATACCACGATTAATGGTTTTGGAAAATCAAGAATATCGCATCGTTAGCTTGCCTCTCTAGTGAGTCCCGTGTCTGTTTTTGATTTTTATTGACCATAATTTTGACCATAAACCTAGTTGTTACGAAAAATTCAAATATTGTGAGGAAGTAAAATGGTATTGACTGAAGGAAAACGCAAATACATGGAAAAATTAAGTGATGACAAGGGCATCATTTCGGCCTTGGCTTTTGACCAAAGGGGGGCCCTCAAGCGATTGATGGCTCAGTACCAAGATGCTGAGCCAAGCGTTGCCCAAATGGAAGAGTTGAAAGTGTTGGTGGCAGAAGAATTAACACCCTATGCTTCATCCATGCTCTTGGACCCTGAATATGGCCTGCCAGCGACCAAGGTTTTAGATAAAAATGCTGGTCTTCTCTTAGCATACGAAAAAACGGGCTATGATACTACTAGTACCAAGCGTCTGCCAGATTGTTTGGATGTCTGGTCGGCAAAACGTTTGAAAGAGCAGGGGGCTGATGCTGTTAAATTCTTGCTCTACTATGATGTGGATAGTAGCGAAGAGCTCAATCAGCAAAAGCAAGCCTATATTGAACGGGTTGGCTCTGAATGCCTTGCCGAAGATATTCCTTTCTTCTTGGAAATTCTGGCCTATGACGAAAAGATTGCGGATACCAAGAGTGCAGAGTTTGCTAAAGTTAAACCGCACAAGGTTCTAGGGGCTATGAAGGTTTTCTCAGAAGCCCGCTTTAACATTGATGTGCTCAAGGTTGAAGTGCCTGTAAATATGAACTTTGTCCAAGGCTTTGGTGATGGAGAGGTTGTCTACAGTAAGGAAGAAGCTGCTGACTACTTCAAACAACAAGAAGCAGCAACCAACCTGCCTTATATCTACCTCAGTGCAGGTGTTTCAGCTAAACTCTTCCAAGACACCTTGGTCTTTGCTCATGAGTCTGGAGCTAATTTCAACGGGGTTCTCTGTGGCCGTGCCACTTGGGCAGGTAGCGTTAAAGATTATATTGAAAATGGTCCTGAAGCAGCCCGTCAGTGGTTGCGGACCACAGGTTTCCAAAACATTGACCAATTGAACAAGATCCTACAAGCAACAGCCACCTCTTGGCAGGAAAAGGCTTAAAAGCAGTAGATAAGTGATTTGTGTTTAGAGAAGGAGAAGTGCCTAGCATTTAATGATAAGCATTGTATTTCTAAGGTTACTTGAAATTATCTTTGAAAATATCATGAAAAGTAAGGGTTTACATTTTTCCTTGTTTATGTTAATATAAGTACATAATTGAATAGGGTGGATCGTAACTAATCAGACTAGGCGAGACTACAAATGAATCGGAGAATTAGTAAATTTCTTGGGTTTGTTTGTGGTCTCTTTTTGTTTGAAATTAGAAAGGAGGAAAACCATGTATCGGATTGTTCAGGCCCTGAATAATAACGTAGCCCTTGTAAAAAATAAATACGGAGAGCAAGCAGTTGTTATGGGGTTGGGAATTACATATAAGAAGTCCAAAGGCGACTTAATTGTTAGCGACAAAATTGAAAAAGTATTTTCACTAAAGAGCTCAGAGTCCAAAGAAAATTTCTTGACACTCTTAAGGGATGTCCCTCTTGATTTTATTACGGTCACCTATGATGTAATTGACAGCTTATCCAGCAAATATCATTACCCTGTTCAAGAATATCTGTATGTAACCCTGACTGACCATATTTACTGCTCATACAAAGCTATCTTGGATAATACCTATCAAAAGAGTGATATTCGTCAATTATCGCAAGAATACCAAGAAGAGTATCAGATGGCTACAGAAGCTTTAGCAATCTTTAGAAGTAAGCTCTTGGCTGACTTTCCTGATGATGAGATTGGAAAAATTGCTCTGCACTTTATTAATGCTAAGAGCTTAAAAGTGGATGATAAAAAATTAAAGGTCCGTACGGCGAAAACGATTCTAGAACAAGTTCAAAAGATTCTGGAACAATATGATATTAAACGGACTAAGACTAATGTCAATTTCTATGACCGCTTGATGGTTCATTTGACTTATTTCATTGAATACTTGGATAGAAGTCGAGACGATAATTTGTCTTTGCTAGAAATGGAAGATCAGATAAAGCAGACCTATCCAAAGGCTTATCAAATTGCTGATGAAATCTATCGGATTATTACAACCGAAACAGGGATAGATAACTACCGAAGCGAAAGATTTTATATCGCCTTACACATTCAACGCTTACTATAAGCCAATTCTCTAAAGCAACATAGAGGGAGGAAAACTATGAACAGAGAAGAAACGACCTTATTAGGTTTCGAAATTGTTGCCTATGCTGGTGATGCCCGCTCAAAGTTACTTGAAGCATTGAAGGCGGCTCAGGCTGGTGACTACGAAAAGACAGATAGGCTAATTGCTGAAGCGGATGCTTGTTTGGTTGATGCTCACAATGCTCAAACCAGTTTGCTACAAAAAGAAGCATCTGGCGATGACATTGCTTTCAGCGTAACCATGATGCACGGTCAAGACCACTTGATGACGACCATGGTCATCAAAGACTTGATTAACCACATTGTCGAACTATATAAGAGAGGAAATTAACTATGAATACCTTAATTGCTCAAATTGAAAAGGGAAAACCTTTCTTTGAGAAGGTGTCTCGAAATATTTATTTGCGGGCTATTCGTGATGGCTTCATTTCAGCCATGCCAGTAATTCTGTTTTCGAGTATCTTCCTCTTAATTGCCTATGTACCAAATATTTTTGGTTTCACTTGGCCAAAAGCTATTGAAAATGGTCTGATGACTCCCTACAACTACACCATGGGAATTATCGGATTCTTGGTTGCTGGAACGACGGCAAAATCTCTGACAGATTCTATGAATCGTCGTTTGGAAAGCACCAATCAAATTAACTTTATTTCGACCATGTTGGCCTCAATGGCGGGCTTCCTGATTATGGCGGCAGATCCTGCCAAAGAAGGTGGCTTCCTTAGTGCCTTTATGGGGACAAAGGGACTTTTAACTGCCTTCATTGCAGCCTTTATTACTGTTAATGTTTATAAATTCTGTGTCAAACACAATGTTACCATTCGAATGCCTGAGGAGGTTCCACCAAATATCTCTCAAGTCTTTAAAGATATTTTCCCTTTTGCCTTCTCAATCATTATTCTCTATGCCATTCAATTAGTGGTGCACACCCTTATCGGTGTAAATGTCGCGGAATCAATTGGAACCCTTTTGGCTCCCTTGTTCTCGGCAGCAGATGGTTATCTTGGAATTACCATTATTTTTGGTGCCTATGCTCTCTTCTGGTTTGTTGGTATCCATGGTCCATCTATTGTTGAACCAGCGATTGCTGCAATTTCTTATGCCAATGTCGAAACTAACTACCAATTATTGCAGGCTGGCCAACATGCTGACAAGGTAATCACCTCCGGTACTCAAATGTTCATTGCTACGATGGGTGGTACAGGGGCAACTCTGGTTGTACCATTTATGTTCATGTGGTTGACTAAGTCGAAACGAAACAGGGCCATCGGGCGTGCCTCAGTTGTTCCAACTTTCTTTGGGGTTAATGAGCCAATTCTCTTTGGAGCACCTATCGTTTTAAATCCTGTCTTCTTTATTCCATTTGTTCTAACACCAATTGTTAATGTTTGGTTGTTCAAGTTCTTTGTTGATACTCTGGACATGAATAGTTTTAGTGTCAACCTACCCTGGACAACTCCGGGTCCTTTGGGAATTGTTATGGGGACAGGTTTTGCAACTTTATCATTTGCTCTTGCTGCTCTCTTGATTGTTGTTGATATTGCTATCTATTATCCATTCCTTAAGGTTTATGATGAACAAATTTTAGCGGAAGAAGCAGCAGGTGGAGATGTAGCAGACTCTCTCAAGGAAAAGGTCGCTGCCAACTTTGATACTAAGAAGGCTGATGCTATCTTAGAAAATTCAGAAGCCAAGTCTAATGGCGGAAGTGGAAACATTCAAGAAGAAACCAATGTACTAGTCCTCTGTGCTGGTGGTGGTACGAGTGGACTCTTGGCTAATGCTCTCAATAAGGCAGCCGCTGAATACAATGTACCGGTTAAGGCAGCCGCTGGTAGCTACGGGGCTCACCGTGAAATTCTACCTCAGTATCAATTGGTTGTTCTAGCCCCTCAAGTGGCATCCAACTACGACGATATGAAGGCTGAAACCGACAAGTTGGGTATTAAGTTAGCCAAAACAGAAGGGGCCCAATATATTAAATTGACTCGTGATGGTAAAGGAGCCTTGGCCTTCGTAGAAGAACAGTTTAAAGATTAAGGAGTGGTTTGAAAATGAAAACTTTACCAAAAGACTTTATTTTTGGTGGGGCGACGGCGGCCTACCAAGCGGAAGGGGCAACCAAGACGGATGGTAAAGGTCCTGTGGCTTGGGACAAGTATTTGGAAGAAAACTACTGGTACACGGCTGAACCGGCTAGTGATTTCTATCATAAATATCCAGTTGATTTGAAATTGGCTGAGGAGTTTGGGGTTAATGGGATTCGGATTTCTATTGCCTGGTCCCGTATTTTCCCGACCGGCTATGGTCAGGTCAATCCAAAAGGGGTAGAGTTCTACCATAAGCTCTTTGCCGAATGTCACAAGCGACATGTTGAGCCCTTTGTGACCCTCCACCATTTCGATACACCTGCAGCTCTCCATTCCAATGGTGACTTTCTCAATCGGGAAAATATCGACCATTTCGTAGATTATGCAGCCTTCTGTTTTAAGGAATTCCCTGAGGTCAACTATTGGACCACCTTCAATGAAATTGGTCCTATCGGTGATGGTCAGTACCTAGTTGGTAAATTTCCTCCGGGTATTAAATACGACCTGGCCAAGGTCTTTCAATCCCACCATAATATGATGCTGGCCCACTCCAGTGCTGTCAAACTCTACAAGGATGCAGGTTATTCTGGTGAAATTGGTGTGGTTCACGCTCTGCCAACCAAGTATCCTCTTGATCCTGATAATCCGGCCGATGTGCGTGCTGCCGAGTTGGAAGATATTATTCATAATAAATTTATTCTTGATGCCACCTATCTGGGGCATTATTCTGACCGGACCATGGAAGGAGTCAAACACATCTTGGCAGTCAATGGCGGAGAATTGGATTTACGGCCAGAAGATTTCCAAGCTCTGGAAGCTGCCAAGGACTTGAATGATTTTCTAGGTATCAATTATTATATGAGTGACTGGATGGCTGCCTTTGATGGCGAGACTGAAATCATTCACAACGGTAAGGGGCAGAAAGGCAGTTCCAAGTATCAAATCAAGGGAGTTGGTCGCAGAGTTGCTCCAACCAATGTTCCTAAGACTGACTGGGATTGGATTATCTACCCTCAAGGCCTCTATGATCAAATCATGCGGGTCAAACGAGATTATCCCAACTACAAGAAAATCTATATCACCGAAAACGGCCTGGGCTACAAGGATGAATTTGTTGATAATACTGTCTACGACGATGCTCGAATTGACTATGTCAAACAGCACTTGGAGGTCCTCTCGGATGCCATCAAGGATGGAGCCAATGTCAAGGGTTACTTTATCTGGTCGCTCATGGATGTTTTCTCCTGGTCCAACGGCTATGAAAAACGTTATGGCCTCTTCTATGTTGATTTCGATAGCCAAGAACGTTATCCTAAGAAGAGTGCCTACTGGTACAAGCAACTAGCTCAGACTCAGAAAATTGAGTAGACTGGCTGGTTTATATGTGATTAGGAGGCTTGGGCAGATTCCAGCCTCCTTCAGTCTATGGAGGAGTTTATGGTAGTAAGTTTAAAAAATGATGACTTGCAGGTCCAGTTTAGTGACTTTGGTGGAGCTTTGACTTCCATTAAAGATAAGGATGGGGTAGAATATCTTTGGCAGGGTAATCCTGACTTCTGGTCGGGTCAAGCACCGGTCCTCTTTCCCATCTGTGGTAGTCTCAGGCTCAATTGGACGGTTTATCGACCGGCAGAACGGCCTCATTTTACAGGCTCCATGCCTCGGCATGGCTTGGTTAGAAAAGAGTATTTCACCCTAGATGAAGTGACTGATGATTCGGTGACCTTCTCTATTAAGGCGACCGAAGAAATGCTCAAGGCCTATCCCTATCACTTTGAGTTACGAAACCGCTACAGGCTGACAGGCAAGACCATAAGGGTTGATTACCTGGTGACTAATCATGAGACCGAAAAAACTATGCCCTACTTTATTGGCGGGCACCCAGGTTTCAATTGTCCCCTGCTAGCGGGTGAAAATTATGAAGATTATTATTTAGAGTTTGAGCAGGAGGAAACCTGCTCAGTGCCCAAGTCCTTTCCGGATACTGGCCTTCTAGACCTGCAGGACCGTAGTCCGTTTCTAGACCGGCAGAAGATCTTGGGGCTGAACTACGACTTGTTTACCCAGGATGCTATCACTTTGGATCAGCTTAAATCCCGTCGGGTTAGTTTGCGTTCTCGCAAACATGATAAAGGCATTCGGCTTGATTTTGAGGATTTTCCTTATCTGGTGCTCTGGTCCACGACCAACCACAGTCCCTTTGTTGCTCTAGAGCCTTGGAGTGGTCTCTCAACTTGCCTGGATGAGTCCGATTACTTCGAGGACAAGCGAAATGTCAGTCTCGTTAGGGCTGGACAAACTGATAGCAAGTCCTTTGCAATCAGCATCCCTTAGCAACAGCCAGATAAGAGAGCCAATAATGCTCGCATATCTGGCTTAGTAAGAAGTTTAGGCAAACCACACTAGTGGTTGCCCTAGGAGATAGAGCCATTCTCTGGACTATTTCCTTAACTTATTGAAAGTAGGTAAACAGATGGCTTTTGATAAACTTAGAAGTCTAAAAAATAAAATGGCAGCATCTGTCTTTGAAGTTGTCTATATGGTTAACTTTAAAGACAAGTCTGCTATACTTCAGGTGACTGAGGAAATCAAGTCTCTTGCCAAGTGGTACATCACTAGCGGAGACGAATGGTATGGCCATTCCGAAGATTCCTTGGAGGATTTCAAGGCTAAATTTCTTAAGTTAACGGGCCTGACCGAAGAGCAAGTCGTCTTTAGCAAGGATTATCTTCCTTTTTCAAAATAAGCGAGAGCTCCTAGGAGCTCTTTTTTTATACCTAAGGACTCTGCAATATCTAAAACAGGTATATTTAGTAGTATAATAAAGCTAAGAGATTGGAGGAAACTATGACTCAAAAAGACCTCGAAAAGCGAATCAAAGATGCTCAACAGCCCCTAGTTGTTACGGGTGCTGGTGTTTCAACTCTATCGGGTGTGCCTGACTACACGACCATGCAAGGAATGGAGCTTAATAATCGTTATTTTCAAGCCCGGGAGATTTTGTCCCGCCCCTTTTTCCAAGCCTATTCTAGGGAATTCTGGATCTGGCACAAGCAGCAATTTCTCCAAAAGCTTGAGCCTAACAAGGTCCATCGTTGGATCGCCAAACAGACTGTTCCAGTTTTGACCCAAAATATTGATGGCCTGCACCGCCTAGCCGGTTCCAAGGATGTGATTGAATTTCATGGCAAGGCCGATAAGGGAATTTGTCAAATCTGTCTGCAAGAAATTGACCTGCGAGATGAGCAAGCCATTATGGAACACGCTCACGGGCTGACAAGCAGGGACCCTTTGGCTATCTTGGCTGACCACGTTGACACCCAGATTATCCTCTATGGTGATGCCATTGATTCATGTAATTTGGCATTAGCGGCTTCTTGGACCCAGTCGAGTGATTGTATTCTGGCCATTGGCTCAACCTTGGAAGTCTATCCCTTGGCAGGCTTGGTTTTGCAAGAGAATCCTAATAAAATCATCTGGCTAGACAAGACAAAAAACGAGGTGGCCAGAAGCCATCCCGATATTAGATTTATTCAAACAGACTTTAGAGATTTTTTTGAAGACTAGGAAAGAGTGTCGAAAAAGCACTCTTTTTCTAGTTAGATGGTTTTGTTTCCCTTTTGTCCATGAGGTAGTGGTGGGTGGGTCAAAAATTCAACTTGACTTTTTCGGTCTCAGACTAGTAGTAACAACCTGCAAAATATATCCTACTTGATAATTTCTTCCTGATGCTGGCCTGTCACAAACATGGTGAAACTGGCCTTAGCCACCATATCCTTATCTTGATTGCGGATAGTAACTTCGATAACCTTGGTTGAGCGACCGTCGTGGGTACAGTTTCCTTCAATAGTCAGCTTATCCCCCAAGTTTCCAGCTTTCAGATAATTGATACTAGATTGGAGGGTAACGGCATCAAAGCCAGTAGAAATTACCGTTAGGCCACTAATCTGGTCGCACAAGGTAAAAAGATAACCACCGTGAGCATGGCCGTAGTAATTGAGAGATGATTTGACGATTTGCGTCTTTACAAGGACGTGACCATAGTCAAGGGTTTCCAGTTCGTGATTTTCAAAAACCTTAATTTCGTGGATATAATTATTTTTCATGTATATTGCTCCTCACTTAATCCGATTTTAGCATAAAGCAAATCATTTAGAAAGAAATTCTCATCCTGAGGGGGAAGAGGAGTAGTGGCTCTAGATTTCTGTCTTCGAAAATCTCCAAAAATTAGTTAGGAGCCTAGTTCTCATTATTGTTCAAACTGTATCAATGCCTCTAAGCTCTGCTTCGCAGTCGCCAAGAGGCATAGAAAATCCAATCTAGGTTGGGGTCTAGATTGGATGTTTAATTAGCGATTTTAGTCAGTTTCGCTCCGTAGGTGCGAAACCAATAAGCCATCCGCTATGCGGGTGCGCATCGGAAGTTATACTAATAAAAAAGCTCCAAACGAGTTACAATAAAGGTGTTCAAGCCAATTGTAAAACGAGAGGAGAAGAAAAATTATCCAGAGGATGATTTTTGCCGAAGCCTTGAAATAAAAAAGTTGAGGGGCCAAAAAAGCACATAGTTTATCACATACAAAGTGGATGTGTAAGTACCACATCGTCTTTACCCCTAAGTATAGACGAAAAGTCATCTATAATCAATACAAGAGTAGTCTCGGAGAGATATTTCATAGGCCATGTGATTATAAAGGTGTAGACATTATCGAAGGTCATCTGATGCCAGATCATGTTCATATGTTAGTAAGCATCCCACCAAGGATAAGTGTTTCAAGCTTTATGGGATACTTGAAGGGTAAAAGTGCTCTCATGATGTTTGACAAACACGCCAACCTCAACTATAAATTGGGAATCGGCATTTCTGGGCAGAGGGCTATTATGTGAGTACGGTCGGACTCAATGAAGCCACAATAAAGAAATATATTCAAGACCAAGAAAAACATGACATAGCTCTAGATAAATTGAGTGTCAAAGAATATGAAGACCCCTTTAGGGGTGATGGCAAGTAATACGAATGCCTCTTTAAGAGGCGAGTGACGAGAGTCAAAAGCGATAAGGCTTGAACAAAGTGAAAGCCAGCGTCTTTAGGCGCTGGCTAGCTTTTGGGGCTTATAGCCCCTGTGCAAACCACTCGTTTGACGGGGGGTTATGATTATGACCAGAATTTTTCTGCAATTTTTTGACCTTGTTCAATCTTTTTCCATTGTTGGGGAATGGCTAATTCATTTCCTGAATCACAGGAAGCAAAGCCACATTGATGGGAGAGAAAGAGGCGTTCCTTAGATAGAATTTGACTGGCTTCTTCCAGCAACTTGTAAACTCGCTCTTCGTCGTCTAGGTCAGTTGTTTTCGAAGAGAGCAGCCCTAGAACAACCTCAGCATCCTTATCTTTCAATGCTTCCAGTGCCTTAATGTCGCCGGAGGTATCGCTATCCCATTCTAGGAAGAAGCGGTCGTAGTGCTGGTTGGCCAGGAATTTCTTAGCGATGGCCTCATAGGTTCCACCAGTTGCCGAACGACTTTCGTAATTACCACGACAGTTGTGGGTCCAGACCTTGAGTCCAATTTGGTGGCCGTAGTCAGCGACTTCATTGTTGATGGCTATAAAGTCGTCTGCTAATCCAGCCAGTTGTTCATTGCTAAGACCGGCAAATGGTGTCAGCGGATTGCTAGCATCAAAGAGCTCCCAGAGACAGTCATCAAATTGGACGATTTCCCCGCCAGCTTCCTTATATTCGCTCAAAAATTCCTTATAGGCCCCAATGAGTCCAGCCCTGAGCTCTTCATTAGTCTTGTAAACTTGGTCGGGCCCAGCAAGCTCATCGAAAATTGCCAGCTCTGTGTAAGCGTGGGCAGGTCCCCAAATGGTTTGCTTGGTCGGTTGGTCACCAGCCTCTGCCTTCACCAACTTGTAAATATCAAGGAAGTGGTGATTTTTACCGGAAAGTGGAGTGGTAATGCGGATACCAATATCCTTTCGGGTTTCAAAATCTCCCTCTTCATGGTCTTGGAAGGTATAACCTTGTTGGGCGATGTAGCGTTCAATACCTTGGAGCCCCCAGATAAAGTCCAGATGCCACATGGAGCGGCCAAATTCGCCATCGGTCAAGGGAGAAATATCATGAGCCTTTTGTTGGGCCACAATTTCTTTGATATCTGCAGTTTCCGTTTCTTGATAGCCAGGAAGAGCATCGTAGAAGGGATAGCTAATATCATCGCGTTGCTCAATTTCTGTCTTATACTGACGGAGATTAGCCGGTCGCAGGAGTGATCCTACCAGTTGAAATTTTGCTTGTGTCATCTGTCTCACCTCATTTTTTTACTAAATGTTATGAAAATATTGTACCTTGTCTGACTCCATTTGAAAAATAGTTAATTATAGTTCAGTGGTATAGTCCTTGGCTATAGGTCAGCTAAAATAAAAAAGCCCCTCCATTCTAAAAAATGAATGAAGCGGCTTAACTTAATGACATCGGCCAATTAGCCTACTTAAATAGTTTTTTCCAGAAACTCTTTTTTACAGGGACAGACTCAGATGGTTTTTGGAAGTACTGAGGATAGACCTTGAAAATATCCGTCTCCTCTAGATTAACAGCCTTGTCTGTATGGATAATTAGGTCAAAAAGGTGTTGGCCCTTTTCATTGACATTGGTGAAACTGATACCCGCTTCCTGAGCTATCTTCATGTAGATGACCTGATTGGTCTGGGTCAGATTGGCACAGGATTTAATCTTGATGACGGGGTACTTGCTCTTTAAATCCTCTAAGATTTTTGGAAAAACCGCTTTGACATCGTCACGGTTGCCCATATTTTTATCAATAGTTAAGAGGACACGCTCTCTAAAAGTACCAATGTACTGGCGTTGTTCATCAGGCTTGAGTCTGGTTTCCCCAGAAGCAGCAGCTATTAATTTCTTTTCTATATTGTCCATAGATTACCTCGTAGACTCATTCTACCATAAGATAGGAGAGAATGGCTAGACCGCCTTAAGCCAGTTTGAAATAGGGGCTTAGAAATTTTGAAAAATAGTCTTATTAGTTTTTAGTTCTTGGAATTTGAAAATAAGTGAATTACTAAGACTTGTTTGTGTCAGAGAAAGTGGGATATATAATCGGTTTTCCTTTTGCAACGAACCTTTATGGCTAGGCAGTTTTAGTTCTTAGATGATACGGTTCTTGTTTGCGAATTAACAAAGTTTGTGTTACTATTATGGTGTAAAAAAATTAAACTCATAAGGAGAGTATTGTAATGTCAATTATTACTGATGTTTACGCACGCGAAGTCCTTGACTCACGCGGTAACCCAACACTTGAAGTAGAAGTTTATACTGAATCAGGTGCTTTCGGACGTGGTATGGTTCCTTCAGGAGCTTCTACTGGTGAACACGAAGCAGTTGAACTTCGTGATGGTGACAAATCTCGTTACGGCGGGCTTGGTACTCAAAAAGCTGTTGACAACGTAAACAACATCATCGCAGAAGCTATCATCGGTTACGATGTACGCGACCAACAAGCAATCGACCGTGCAATGATCGCTCTTGATGGTACTCCTAACAAAGGTAAATTGGGTGCTAATGCCATCCTTGGTGTGTCTATCGCTGCAGCACGCGCAGCCGCTGACTACCTTGAAATCCCACTTTACAGCTACCTTGGCGGATTCAACACTAAAGTTCTTCCAACGCCAATGATGAACATCGTCAACGGTGGTTCTCACTCTGACGCTCCAATTGCTTTCCAAGAATTCATGATTATGCCTGTTGGCGCACCAACATTCAAGGAAGGTCTTCGTTGGGGTGCTGAAGTATTCCATGCTTTGAAGAAAATCCTTAAAGAACGTGGTCTTGAAACAGCCGTTGGTGATGAAGGTGGATTCGCACCTCGTTTCGACGGAATTGAAGATGGTGTAGAAACTATCCTTAAGGCTATCGAAACTGCTGGTTACGAAGCTGGTGAAAAAGGAATCATGCTTGGTTTCGACTGTGCTTCATCTGAATTCTACGAAGATGGCGTTTATGACTACACTAAATTCGAAGGTGAAAAAGGTGCTAAACGTTCTGCAGCAGAACAAATCGATTACATTGAAGGTTTGGTAAACAAATACCCAATCATCACAATCGAAGATGCTATGGATGAAAACGACTGGGAAGGTTGGAAGGCCCTCACAGAACGTCTTGGTAACCGTGTTCAATTGGTTGGTGACGACTTCTTCGTTACAAACACTGACTACCTTGCACGTGGTATCAAGGAAGGTGCCGCAAACTCAATCCTTATCAAGGTTAACCAAATCGGTACTTTGACAGAAACTTTCGAAGCTATTGAAATGGCTAAGGAAGCTGGATACACTGCCGTTGTATCACACCGTTCAGGTGAAACTGAAGATTCAACAATCGCTGACATCGCAGTTGCAACTAACGCAGGACAAATCAAGACTGGTTCACTTTCACGTACAGACCGTATTGCTAAATACAACCAATTGCTTCGTATCGAAGATCAACTTGGTGAAGTTGCTCAATATAAAGGAATCAACTCATTCTACAACCTTAAAAAGTAAGCTTGTAGCTGAGTTTGGATAAAAAGAGCTACTAGGTTTCCTAGTGGCTTTTTATGTGCACTCACGATACTGATATAGTCATTAGCTAACCCCACCATCCTTTTAACAATTTTAACCAAGATTCTAGTTAATACTCATTTAAATTCAAAAATAGCAGTTATTACAAAAGAATATCCACTGTTCTAATCTCAGTTTATGTAAACAGAATAGACAAATTGGGATACTTTCGCCCTTGTGGTATTATTCGTAACAGTTGCGCTGTTACGAATAACGGAAATTTTGAGACCCTAGGCTCAAAAATTAGCAATGAAACTCCGGAGGAGGTTGCTTGCGTCCGCACAACCTAAGAAATATCCCAAATGCTAATTTTGTTTTTCAAAGAGTATAAGATCACAATCTGAAAATCTTTTTCCTCTTTAAGAAAGTCATATTTTCGAAAAGAATGGCTGTCCACTTTTGGTGAACAATCGTTTGTAAATCCTGCCAATGAAGTCCTTGGATGCCGCTTGTAGCTGATTAATGACATTCTTTAAGGTTTTTAAAGACCTTGTGTTTGAAGCCGTCTTTACGAATCTCCGCCCAAACCTGTTCAATGGGCTTCATTTCAGGGGAATAGGAAGGAATAAAAGCAAAGGAAGTCAATATTATTGGGGATCTCTAAAGTCTTAGCTTTGTGCCAGTTTAGGAGCACTGTTTGAGGTTGCAGAAAAAAATAGAAGACAACAAGTTTACCAAGGTGAGGTAACAATTATTGGCGTCTGATTTAACAGGGGATCAGGTTTCTTTGAATGCTTGTGATTGGAGACTGGTTCAATAGTTCTCGCTTGAAAATACTTTAGCCTCACGACGCTATCTATAAGAAAAATTTATAGCGGAGAATAAAAAATATAGATTAGACAGATTCTTAGAAGGTGATAGAATGAAAATAAGTTTTGTAGGTGTTTCAATACACTTATATTTTTAGAAAAGCAATGGATGTTATAGGAGGAAGTCTATGGTTATCAGTAGAAAAGAGAGAGTCATAAAAGCCTTTCATGGAGAATCTGTGGACAGAGTGCCGGTCGGTTTTTGGTACCATTTTTTGCCAGAAGATGAATTAGGTCAAGGGCTTAATAACCACACTATTTTTCAGAAGAACCTTGAAGGACATCGTAAATTTATTAAGGAAGTAGATCCTGACTTTATTAAGATTATGAGCGATGGCTTTTTCACTTATCCCAACCCTCTAATTACTACAGGAGTCTCCTCTATTCAAGACTTATCTGAAATCAGTTCTATTGGTGAAGACCATCCTTGGTTTGAGTAACAGGTAGAGCTGGTTAAGGCTATTAAAAATAGTTTTACGGAGGACATCGTTGCGATTTATAATATTTTCGCTCCTGTAACTTATCTCAAATGGCAGTTAGCTGGCCAGATAGCAAGTGGAGATACTTTTATTGCTGATTTTCTGCATGAAAATGCACAAATCTTGAAAAGGGTGCTAAATACGATTGCTGGTGATATTGCCATTTTAGTCAGAAAGATAATTACTGAAGCTAAAATTGATGGTATTTATCTCAGTGTGCAGTCTATTCAAGATGATAGAGTTTCTGACGAAGATTACCGCCATTACATAGCTCCGAGTGATTTAAAAATTCTTGAAGCAGCTCATCAGGTAGACGGGGTGAGTGTGCTTCACATTTGTGGCTATGAGGGTGCTACTAACAATATCGGTTTCTTTAAAGACTATCCAGCGCAGGTATATAACTGGGCAGTAAAGCCTGAAGGAGTTAGTCTGTCCAAGGGACGAGAGCTCTTTGGCGGAAAACCTGTTTTAGGTGGTTTTGTCAATACTCAAGAGGGAGTGTTGTACAGTGGCAGTAAAGAGGAAGTTCAAGCGCGTGTGAAAGAACTTTTACAAGAAGCAGGTACGAGAGCCACTATTATTGGTGCTGACTGCACGATTCCAAGTGATATCGGCGCTGAGCGCATAGCTTGGGTAAAAGAAGCAGCTGCTTGGTAGAATGGAGGTCAATGGATGGCACAAAAAAATAACACAAAAAAATGGTTCATAGCAGGCGGAATTCTTGTTTTACTTATTGGCGGTACCTTTATCGGCCGTCATTTTGCAGGACAAGGAGTTAATAGTGATAAGGTAACAACCTTAAAAATTGCCCATACGCAGAATTATGCTCCTTATGATTATGTTGATGATAAAGGAAAACATACAGGGTATGAAGTTGAGGTTCTAAAAGCGATTGATAAGAAGTTACCTCAATATAAGTTCGATTATACCGGTACAAGTGATGAAGATTTGCTAATTGGTTTGGAATCCGGAAAATATGATATCGGGATTAAGGGTGCTTGGTATACAAAGGAGCGGGCGCAGAAATTTATTATTCCTGATGATCCGATTGGTGCCAGTGTTATTGGCTTTACTATTCGCAAGGACGATAAAGAAAAATTTAAAGATATTGATTCCTTTGCCCAATCAAGCGGCAAATTAGTTCCTATTTCTCCTCAAAATGCCCAATGGAATGTAATTGAAGATTATAATAAGAAACACAAGGAACATACCATAGACCTTAAAGCTGCTGAAAGCTTTACCATGGCGGATGCCTATGCTTGGGTACTTGAGGGACGCTATGATGCTTATTTTGATATAAAGCTGTCGTTTGAACAAGCTGTTAAGGATAAGGATGGTGCTTACCATAAATACGCTGATCAGCTGACGTGGGTTCCCTATAAAGGAATTGAGACTTACCCTTTGATTCATCGCAATACATCCAACAAAAAATTTGTTAAGGACTATGCCAAAGCTATTAAAGAAGTGAAAAATGATGGAACTCTGGCTAAGCTATCAAAGAAATATTTTGGAGAAGATGTTTTCAATTATGTAACAAAATAAAGGGGGGGAAGCCATGGTTTCTTATACACCGTCTTATATTTTTAAGGTTCTTCCAATTATTTTGTCTGCCCTCCCTGTGACCTTGTGGGTTATTGCTTTAACGGTATTCTTAGGAACACTTTTAGGAGCTAGTCTGACTTGGGCACAGGTAGGTTCTGATACTGGTTTAGCTGGTTTTGCTAGGGCTTATGTATTTACACTAAGGTGTACTCCGCCGATTGTCTTGCTTTTTCTGGTTTTTTATGGATTGCCTCAATTTTTGACATGGTGGCTCCATTTGGATGTTGATGGTTGGTCACGAACGATTTTTGTTGTTGTAACCATGGTGTTACTCTTTGCTGCATCTGTGTCAGAAGTTTTTAAAGCTGCTTATTTAGCGGTACCTAAGGGACAAATGGAAGCTGGCCTCAGTATTGGTTTGACAGGCTATCAAACCTTTAGACGAATTTTGTTACCGCAGATTTTTAAAATTGCCCTGCCCAATATTACAACAGCTATTTTAAATTTGATGAAGGATGCTGCCTTAGCTTATACGATTGGTTTGGTAGATGTCATGGGAGCAGGTAATTTACTAATTAGCCGCAATCTGGGCAATTATTCCTTGGAAACTTATACAGCTGTTGCCTTTATTTATTGGGGACTCGCCTTGATTTTATCAGTGGCTTCTCATCTGCTGGAGCATCATCTAGATCTAGAAAATAGTTAGGAGGGCTTATGGATTTTAACTATATTATTCATACTTTTTTACTCTCCTTAAAAGGCGTTCCTGTCACTTTAGCTATCATGGTCGTCTCGCTCCTATTAAGTTTTTTACCGGCCCTTTTTTTGGCATTAGGAAGAATTTATAAAATCAAAGGTGTGACGGCTTTTTCGGTAGTCTATTTGGCCTTTATCCGTGCAACCCCGCCGATACTCCTAATCTTATTTTTCTACAGTCTTTTACCCAGTATTTTAAATGCGTTTTTAAAATCAAGCGGCCTTGATATTTTTAAACTCAATCCTATTTATTATGCTTTTATTATCTTTAGCTTAATGACAACGGGAACTTTATCAGAAATTTTACGTGCGGCTATTTTAACTGTTGATAAAGGACAGCTAGAGGCGGCTCAGTCTATTGGTTTAACCACTACTCAGAGCTATTTTAGGATTGTCTTTCCTCAGGCTTTACGAAACGCTCTGCCCAATCTCTGTAATCTAGTCATTAATATCGTTAAGGGGACATCATTGGTGTTTGTGATGACGGTTAAGGATATAACGGCGATTGCCAAGGTAGAAGCAGCTCACGGTTACCAATATTTTGAATCTTATCTGGTAATTTTCATTATTTATATTATTATCTGCGGTTTCATCCAATGGGGCTTCTCAGCCTTAGAGAAGCACTTTTCTTAAGGAGGATCTATGTTAGATGTTAAAAAATTATCAAAGCAATTTGGAGATAAGACTGTCCTTGACAAGGTTGATTTAAAGGTTAATAAAGGAGATGTTATTGTTATACTGGGACCTAGTGGTTCAGGGAAGACAACCTTATTGCGCTGTCTCAATCATCTCGAAAAGGCCGATCAAGGTCGGCTAACTTTGGATAATCAGTCTTATGACCTAGCTGACCTGAATCGTAAAGAGATATTGACTATTCGGAAGAAGACAGCTTTTGTCTTTCAACATTATAATCTCTTTGCTAACAAAACAGCCCTGGAAAATATTTTGGAAGGTCTTGTTATTGCTAGAAAAATTCCAAGGGAACAAGCAGAAACAGTAGCTTTAAAAGCTTTAGAGAAGGTAGGACTGCTAAGTTATAAGGATTATCATCCTAATCAGCTGTCTGGTGGTCAGCAGCAGCGTATCGGCATTGCGCGTGCGATTGCAGTGAAGCCTGATGTTATCTTTTTTGATGAACCAACATCTGCATTGGATCCAGAATTGATTGGAGATGTTTTAGGGGTTATGAAGCAACTGGCTGAGGAGGGTGTGACCATGATTGTAGTGACACATGAAATGAGTTTTGCAAGAGATGTTGCCAGTCATATCGTTTTTATGGATGGTGGTCATATCATTGAATCAGCTCCTCCTCAGGAGTTCTTCACAGCGCCTAAAGAAGAGCGGACACGTCGTTTTCTGTCCCGTATTTTATCGGATGATAGCTATACTGCTGATCGTATTCCTTAAGAAAAAGCATTATGCCTCCAATCTATCATGGTAAGGCTGAAGGAGCTGCATTGTCATGCATAAAAGGAAAGGTTTATAATTTTTGAGTACTACTCTGACTTTGATGACAGTGGTAATGCCATAACAGCTTTTTATACTTAACCAAATTCAAAATTCGATAGCCTTCGCTTTTTCATTTCTAGGCTCAGGCAAAAAACAGCCACTTCTAACTAGTGTGGACGCAAGAACAAACCGTTTGAGGAAGGGGTTATTAAATCCAAAGGCGTTTTATGGTGACACGAAGTTAGGACAGTCAATTTTACTGACCTAACTGAGTTAGTGAGGGAGCTAGTCAATCGTCATAGCGATTGGCGTTAGGGAGTCAGATAGAAAGGGCTTTGACAGTCATCAAAACCTTCCAAGACCTTCGTGGTCCCTCACTTCCAATTTCAAGGTGTCGGGCTAAAATAGTCCACCGGACTATTTTACTACCCCAGCAAGGGTGACTAGCTGTCCTTTCTGCACCTCGAAGTGGTGCCAAGACTGCAATCAACTACTGCGGCATTTGCTGCTTTAGCAGCTGATGTCTTTACTCCCTTGCTGATGATGAGCTTCTATTAAAGGTCTCAATTTCCCGTAATTCGCAACCCCGCAGGTGTTGTGAATCATATCACTAGGGCGAAGATATCATTTCAAGCTCACTTCGTTCGCTATTCCTCTAAAAATGTCAAGCAAACTAGTAAGCACAAATTATCTGATTTTGATTTTCAAATAGTATTGATAAGAAAAGGCTCATTATCCCTTTTAGGATATATAGAGCCTTTTTGTGTTTTCCCAGAATAGAGTAATCTTGTTTTGGAGTGGAACACTATTCTCGCAAAATTTTTCCTGAAAACTCTTGCCGATATTGTCTGGGAGTTAGTTTATAGTATTTCTTGAACTGACGATTAAAGTTAGATTGGTTGGAGAAGCCGACTTGACTCGTAATATCCTGAATAGTGAGGCTAGTCTGCACAAGCAGTTCACAGGCCTTGTTGAGTCTTACCTGAAGAATGAATTCTAGGCAGCTAGACCCAGTATGTTGTTTAAAGATACTCATAAAGTGGGTACGGCTGTAACCAAAGTAGTCAGCTAAAAAGGAAATGGTCAAATGCTCAGCATAATGCTCATTAATATAATCAATCAGTTCCCTAAGTTTTTGATAGTTCTGATAGGTATTGTCTGTATAGTGGCGATTGATATAGCGGTACTTAAAGAGTAGGTAGAGCAGTTCGTGGCACTTGGATTTTAAAAGCATATCAAAATAAAGTGACTGCTCACTAACTAAAGTAAAAATGTCGAAGAGACAGGTTTTAATGGCTTGGTAACCAAGCATATCAGGTTGAATATGGGGCGTCAATTTAAAATGACCATTATGCAGAGGTTGTAGGTAGCGTTGACTATACTTGTCAATAATAGAGCGCCCCAGATTGTCCAGATTGATACCAAAGGTGTTTGTGGTCAGTTCTTGTCCAGTAGCTACCTGAATAGAGTGCATGGCATTGGGTTGAACCAGTATAATGTCACCGGTTTGGCTGTCAAAGGCCTCATAATTAATATGATAGGTTCCCCTGCCTTCTTTAACATAGGAAATTTCTAGTTCAGGGTGCCAATGATACATAATGTCTGGCTGTCCGTCAATCAAGTGGGTCTGGTAAAAATCATAGGGGAAACCGGATGGATCGTCTTTAATATATGATGAACTTTTAGCCATAAACTACCCTCATTTATTTAGTATCGTAAGCTCATTATATCATAAGCATTTTGTGAAATGTCAACCAGGAAATGAAAGCCACATAGCTCTATAAACCTTGAGCAAGCCCAATAAAATCGAGAGATCTCTGGGCCATGGTTCCTAAATTGGTCGATTTCCAAATCCTGTTAAACAGAAAAAAAGAGGTGGTCAAGCCCACCTCTTATGGTCATCTATTAAGCATTTTTCTTGCTCAATTTGGCGTAAACTAGGTTAATGGCCAAACCAATTAAAGCTAGCACGATTGCGACATAGAAGGCTGAGCTGTAATTGCCCTGATTACTACTTGCCATTTGCACGGCAACACGGGGAGCAAAGAAGGCTGCTAGGGAGTAACCGGTAAAGACAATCCCGTAATTGGTCCCTTGATTGACTGGTCCATAATTTTCCATAACGATAGAAGGAAAGACTCCCATGACACCACCAAAGCAAATTCCAAGTCCGATGATACCGATGGCAAAACCGAGCTGACCTGGAATGATGGTCAATACTAACAAGGCTAGGGCAACAACTGAATAAATGATAGTTAAGGTCTTGCTTCGTCCCAGTTTATCGGAAACCGTTCCCCAGATAAAGCGGCCACTAGAATTACTAATAGAATAGAGACTGACATAGAGGGCAGCGGTTCCTGCCGATAGACCAAACATGGACTGACCGATTGTGGCGGCTTGCGAAGCAATCATGAGACCAGAGAAAGCACCAAGGAAGAACATGGAAATAACCGTATAGAAAATCGGTGATTTCAGCATACCAACCCAGTTGATATTGCGGGCACCAGAATTTTTCTGACTCGGTGGATTCCAACCTTCTGGTTTGTAATCTGCTGGAGCTGCCTTGATGAAGAAGCTAGCAATTAGGACAACAAGATATAAACCAATCCTAAAACACGAAAGGCAAATTTAGCATCATGGGTTTGAATCAAATGACTAGCGATTGGTGAGGCGATTACGGCTGCAAAGCCCATACCGGCTGTTAGGATACCAGATGCTAAGCCGCGCTTGTCAGGGAAGAGTCGTAAGGTATTGCTGAGAGCACCGGAATAAGCAAATCCTTGACCAAGCCCAGCCATCAAGCCGTAAGTGAGATAGAGCATACCTGGGCTGGTGGCAAAACCACTGAGACAAAAGCCAGTCGCAAAGAGGAGGGCACCAAGTGAGATGGTCCACTTAACATAGCCCTTATCAACTAGGTAGCCTCCAAGTATCATGGGGATAGGACCGATAGCATTATTAATGGTGAAGGCCAACATAATTTGGGGCATGGTCCAACCAGTTTGCTTGCTAAGGGGACCAGCCAAAACACTGAAGGCATAGATGGCACCTGTACAGAGGAGGATGGCAGTAGAAGCAGTAATTACTGGCCATCTGTTAAATTTTTTTGTCATAGGAAAAGTCCTTTCTAAAACTTTGTATATGTTTTCACAAAGACTATACTATCTTTTGAAAACGCTGTCAATGCTATTTAACAAAAAATCTAATAAAAGTTTGGAAATTTTGGTAAAAGCAATACTATTACATGATAAAAAGATACTATGACATTAAAAAATGGAAGATAGCGTTTACAAAAAAATAAGGGCGTAGTACAATGAGGATGAAAAAATGTGAAAGAGGTAACAAAATGAAATTAGTTGCGATTGTTGGGACCAATTCTGACCGGTCAACCAACCGGAAATTATTAAAATTCATGGCTAAACATTTTGCCCAAGAGGCTGAGATTGAAATTCTAGAAATTAAGGACCTGCCAGCCTTTAATGAACCTGAGGAAAAACAGGCGCCTCAAGTTGTAGCAGAATTTAATCAGAAAATTGCTCAAGCCCAAGGGGTCATCATTGCGACACCGGAATATGACCACACCATTCCAGCTCCCCTTTCAAGTACGCTGGAATGGATTGCCTATACCAGTCGACCTTTGATTAATAAGCCTGTCATGATTGTTGGGGCATCTCTGGGACTTCTGGGAACATCTCGGGCCCAAGCTCACTTGCGGCAAATCTTGGATGCGCCAGAGCTTAAGGCAAGAGTGATGCCAGGGAATGAATTTCTCCTGGGTCATTCTGAGCAGGTCTTGACCGATGATGGTCAGCTCAATAATCCTGATAAGGTCAGCGAGCTCGAAGACTGTTTTGCGGAATTCTTAGCTTTTGCTGAGCTGACCAACCAGCTGGTTAAGGAAACTGATACCAAGTGTAAACAAGCCTTTGCTTGGGAACTAGCCGACTAGGAGGAGAAGGGAGAAATCATGAAATTAGTTGCTATTACGGGGACCAATGCTAAACATTCCTATAATCGAAAATTGTTGCAATTTATGGCCAAGTACTTTGCTAAAAAGGCCCAAATTGATATTTTGGATATTGATCAGGTACCCATGTTCAATGAAACCGATGATCAAACGAATTCAGTGGTCATTCAAAATTTTAATCAAAAGATTTCAGAAGCGGATGGGGTTATTATTGCTACCCCTGAGCACAACCATACTATACCTTCTAGCCTCAACAGTCTTCTGGAATGGCTCTCCTTCAATATTCATCCCTTGGATGGCAAGCCAGTCATGATTGTTGGTGCTTCCTATTCTGAGCAAGGATCTTCTCGAGCTCAACTGCATCTGCGGCAGATTTTGGACGCCCCTGGTGTCAATGCGACCGTTATGCCAGGTAATGAATTCTTATTGGGCTTTGCCCACAAGGCCTTTGATGAGCAGGGTGACCTGAAAGACCAAAAGACGGTAGATTTCCTGGAAACCTGTTTCTATCGTTTTGTCCGCTTTGTGACCGTTGCCAATCAGCTCAATGAGCCTGAAGAAGTGCATTTTGAACCGGGCGATTATGAGGTGACAACAGAAGGTCACAATGGACCTCTGCCTGTAACGGTTACTTTGTCTGACGACCGAATTGAAAAGATTGATATTGATAGCTCAGGTGAAACCTCTGGGATTTCCGATATTGTCTTCACTCGGATTCCCAATGAAATCATTGAAGGCCAAACCCTCAATGTTGATACTGTTTCTGGAGCTTCTGTAACTTCCAACGGTGTCTTGGATGGAGTGGCAAGGGCTATTCGTCTGGCTGGTGGAAATCCTGACACCCTCAAGAAAAGACCTAAGGCTCCATCTGCCTTGGATAAGGAAGATAAGGACTTGACGACCGATGTGCTGGTTGTCGGTGGTGGGGGCGCTGGTCTATCAGCGGCTGCTACAGTCCTGCAGAAGGGAAAATCTGTCGTTCTCTTGGAAAAATTCCCAGCCCTAGGTGGTAATACCGTTCGAGCTGGTGGTCCTATGAATGCTCCAGACCCTGACTGGCAAAAGACTTTTGCAGCAAATCCTGGTGAAGCTCACAATTTGGAAGAATTGATTTCTATGGATTTGTCAGCTATTGATTCAGAATATCGGGATGACTTCCAAGCTCTGCAGGAACAAGTTCATGCCTATCTCAAGAATCCAAGCTTCCTCTTCGATTCTAAGCTACTCTATAGGATTCAAACCTATTTGGGTGGTAAGCGGACCGACCTCAAGGGTAATGAAATCCACGGTAATTACGATTTGGTCAAAATTCTGACCGAGCATGCTCTGGATTCGGTGCACTGGTTGGAAAATGTCGGGGTTGAATTTGACCACAGCGATGTAACCATGCCTGTTGGAGCCATCTGGCGGCGGGGCCACAAGCCTAAGGTGCCAATGGGATTTGCTTATATTTCTGTTTTGGACGATTACGTTCGCAAGGCTGGCGGCACTATATTGACGGATACTCCAGTTAAAGATTTGATTGTTGAAGACGGTCAAATCAAGGGTGCTATTGCGACCGGTCGCAACGGCCAAACTATCACCGTTCATGCCAAGGCTGTAGTTCTGGCTTCTGGTGGCTTTGGAGCCAATACCAAGATGCTTCAGAAGTACAATACCTACTGGACTGAGATTGATGATGACATCAAGACCTCGAACTCACCAGCCATTACAGGGGATGGTATCATTCTCGGTCAATCGGTCGGTGCTGATTTGGTAGGTATGGGCTTCACGCAAATGATGCCGGTTTCTGATCCAAATACAGGAGCCCTCTTCTCAGGCCTGCAAGTCCCACCAGCTAACTTTGTTATGGTCAATCAGCAGGGTAAACGCTTTGTCGATGAATATGGTAGCCGAGACAAACTGGCTCAGGCAGCTATTGACAACGGCGGCCTCTTCTACCTGATTGCTGATAATCATATCAAGGCGACTGCCTATAATACCAGCCAAGAAAAGATTGATGCCCAAGTGGTTACGGGCACCCTTTTCCGCGATGATAGTCTGGAAGGGCTGGCTAAGCAGATTGGTCTTGACCCTCAGGTCTTTGTCCAAACTATTACCAACTATAATTCCTATGTTGATGCGGGTTACGACCCTGAATTTGATAAGGGAGCTTTTGACCTCAAGGTTGAAAAGGCACCATTTTATGCGACTCCTCGCAAACCAGCTGTTCACCATACTATGGGTGGCCTGAAGATTGATACTCAGGCCCATGTCCTCAACGAGAAGGACCAAGCAATTTCAGGTCTCTATGCAGCAGGAGAAGTTGCTGGTGGTCTCCATGCCGGTAATCGCCTAGGCGGTAACTCTCTGACCGACATCTTCACCTTTGGCCGCATCGCAGCCCAAACCGCTGTTGATGAATGGTGTTAAATACCTATTTAGATATTAAGGTACAGTTTTAGTCTGTGCCTTTTTGTTTTGATTGCCCTTGCAAATTTTGGTGGAATCTGTTATATTAAAATAGTATATATTAAATATATATATATCAAAATGGTACAACATAATTAAACCTAATTTGCGGAGGTGATAATATGAAGCAGAATATTTTTATAGAGACTGCTAAAGGTAGACTTATTAGGCCTATTGTTTTTGTGCTCCCACTTGGCCTTCTGTTATTTATTGTTGGTCAATTGCTGGGAATTGGTATCGTAACTATTTTTGTCAAGATTTTATCCCTGCTTGGCTTGGCCAGCCAAACGACAGCTATAACGGCGTTGGCCTTTTTGAACTATGATTTTGGTGTTTTCTTGGTTTTCTTTGCCTGGGTCAAATGGGTTGAAAGGCGTCCCATTTCCTCTATGGGTCTCTTTAAGAATCGAGCAGGAGTGGAATTGCTAAAAGGTTGGCTCCTAGGTGGAGCAATGTTTACTTTGGTTATCTTCTTACTTGGTCTTTTTGGTATTGTTCAGATTGATAAAATAAATCTGACGGTCTCAAGTCTAGGGTTTCTCATTCTATTTATCCTAGCTTGGCAGATCCAAAGTGCTGGTGAAGAATTGATGACCAGGGGCTGGTTATTGCCGGTTTTAGCCAGTCATCACCGCAGGATAACAGCCGTCTCCATTGTATCAGTCCTGTTTGCGGCCATGCATTTATTGAATCCTAATGTGACTCTGATTTCATTTGCCAATGCAACTCTTTTTGGTCTCATGATGTGTCTTTACCTTATTTGGAAAGGTAATCTTTGGGGAGCTTTTGGTATTCATGCGGCTTGGAACTGTTTTCAGGGTTCCATCTTTGGTGTTCAGGTTTCTGGTTTAGATGTGTTGCCGTCAGCTATTATTAAGCTCAAGTTGGCTGGACCAGACTTTTTAACCGGTGGTAAATTTGGTATTGAGGGAAGCTTGGTGACCTTAGTCATTTATGCATCTGTTTGTTTTTTCCTCTACCTGAAAATTCGTAAGAAAGTGGCAGTCAGGCCACAAATATCCAGTAAAAGCTAGGTTTCGGCCTAGTTTTTTGCTATAATCGTAAGTGCTTTAATAATGGTGGGTATGGCCATTTCTGAGCTATACTCAATTAGGAGTTTGCTATGAATTTTATTTTTGACTTGGATGGAACTCTGTCGTTTGATGGTTTTAGTATTGATGAAAAAATCAAGAAGGTCCTAGCCCAGGCCAGTAACTACGGACATAAAATCAATTTTGCTTCAGCTCGCTCTTATCGTGATTCCCTTAAGATGTTGGGTGAGGAACTGGCTCAGGAGCGGGTCTTCGGTCTTAATGGTGGCCTAGTTTATGAGAAAGGGCACTTAGTCCTAGAACACAACTTAGATCCTGTTGGCTATCAGGAAGCTCTTAAATATTGTCGTTATTATAACTTGCCTTACTTTGTTGACAATTCCTTTAATTATGCGACCGATAATGAAGAATATCTACCATTTATTAAGATGGTTGACCCCTTAAACCTTGCTCAGAAAGTTTCAGCTGATAAGTTGAAAGATCCGATTAAGATGGTTGTCTACTTGGGAAATCACGAAGATCTTCTGGCTGATATTAGTTATCGGACCAAGGAAATGAATCTGTTTGAATTGATTTATCACGAAAATGAGAAATGTCTTTATCTGAATCCCAGCAATATCAGCAAGGCTTCGACCATTAAGGAAGTTCTTGATGAGCCCTACATTGCTTTTGGTAACGATAAAAATGATATCAATATGTTTAAGGATGCGCTCTACGCTGTACAGGTCGGCCGCTATCCTTATTTAAAGATGTATGCTGATGATCAAGTGGACGCAGACAGTCAATTGGTTGCAGCTAAAATTTTGGAACTTTTCCAGGAATTTCAAGGGAAATAGTCCGATTAAGAAGTTAAGTGAGTCTGGGAATTTACTTCCAGACTTTTTTTATTGCTTTAGAGTCTCTAAACAAAATTTTAGAAATCTTTTTCTAAAAGAGTTATGATTGAGCTGCCGTTAGGAGACGGCTAGAAAGTGAGAAAACTATGCCAACATTTTTTGGAGAACCAGTTACTATAGCTATAGATAAACAATTTCAGGTGGGGGATATAGCACCAGATTTTACCTTGATGGCCTCGGATTTAAGCCAAAAAAGTTTATCGGATTTTGCTGGAAAGAAGAAGGTCCTCAGTATTGTGCCATCAATTGATACAGGAGTCTGTTCAACGCAGACACGGATTTTTAATAAAGAATTATCAGAGCTTGCGGATACAGTTGTGATCACTGTTTCAGCAGATCTTCCCTTTGCACAGGAAAAATGGTGTGGCGTGCAAGGTCTAGATGAGGCCATCATGTTGTCAGATTATTATGATAACCACTTTGGTCAGGCTTATGGAGTTTTGATGGAAGAGTGGCACCTACTGGCTCGGGCTGTTCTGGTCTTGGATGAAAAGAATAAAATTACCTATACCCAATACTTGGATAATATTAATTCTGAACCGGATTATCAAGCAGCAATTGCTGCGGTCAAGGCACTCAAATCTCTCTAATTAAGTTAGTTGAGTTTGAATCACGCTGTCAGGGCATGGCCGGTTTAAATTGATTATTCAGGTTTAGGAAAGCTAGCGATTTACTCTCTTATCTAGAGTTCAGGGGGATGTCCCCAGACTAAGCTCACTCTTTTGCTTTCAGACTCAGGAAAAATCAGTCTCTGTCTCTCCTCAGACTGATTTTTTTCTCCCTTTGATTTTCTTGAAAATTTAAGGTATGATATAGCAGAAGAATGAGTACTTTCATGGATTTCCATGAAAATAAAGGGAGAAGGAGGCATACCATGAAGCTAATTGAAGACTATCTTGCTAATCCGGTAAAGAAATTACCGTTAGGGCAAGTAGCGCGAGCTTTCAAAGGTAAGGCTGTGTCTGGTAAGGCTGATCCTGGTCGGATTAGTTATATTAATCTGTCAGATATGACGGAGTTTGGTATTGATTACGATCATCTTAAGACATTTGATGATGAGCAAGATAAGTTGCAAAAGTATCTCTTGGAAACTGGCGATGTTCTTGTGGCTTCTAAAGGAACGGTCAAAAAGGTTGCAGTTTTTGAAGGACAGGATTTTCCCATTGTAGCATCATCGAATATCACAGTCTTAAGACCAATTGAGGAATTGAATGGCTTTTACCTCAAATTATTTTTAGAGTCTGATTTGGGTCAAGCCCTGATTGATACAGCCGATAAAGGTAAGGCTGTTTTGAACATCTCAACAGCTCAGCTCCTAGAAATTCCGGTTCCTCAAATCCCGCTTGTTAAACAGAACTATTTGGTGCAATATGCTTACAAGGGTCAGGCTGACTACGAACGTAAGTTGGCCCGTGCTCAGCAAGAGTGGGAGCATATTAAGCAAGAGGTAGCTAAAAATTTATTTTAAGCCAAGTGGGGAGAGTTTCCCAACCCTCAATTTTTTAATATCTCAGTCCCTGTTTTAAAATCATTTATATCTGTAAAATACTAGTCCGGTGACAGTTTGTCCCAGGCTTTTTCTTATGCCTTCAAACCGTTTTTATGAGAAATGAATCAACTAACCTAGCTGGTGGCTTACAATGCACTTGTAAGGGAAGCTTTCCGAAACTTACATGTTATCTATGAAAAAATCAGCTTGACTGATTTGAAATTGCCATGAAAGTTAATTGTCTGTAATGTTACTAGTTTGACACAATTATCAAAAAAACTGTTATTAAAGATACTCAGTTTTTAAATATGAAAGTGCTATCATGGAGGCATAGTTTGGTAGGAGGAATTGTACGTCTGCCAATAACTAAATATTTTAAGCTCATAGCTAGAGGAGTGTTTTTTTATGGAAAAAAAGCTACATTATAAGCTTCACAAGGTTAAAAAACATTGGGTTACGATTGCGGTAGCCTCTATTGGTTTAGTAAGCCTCGTTGGTGCTGGTACTGTTTCCGCAGAGGATAAGGTAGCTAATGATACGACGGCCCAAGCAACAGTAGGAGTAGATACTGGTCAGGATCAGGCTACTACCAATGACGCGAATACGAACACTACAGATACTGACACGGCTGACCAATCAGCCAATACTAATCAAGATCAAGCAGGTTCTGATCAAAGTAACAATCAAGATCAGGCCAAGCAAGATACGGCCAATACCGATCGAAATCAGGCGGATAACAGTCAAACTGATAATAATCAAGCGACTGACCAAGCCACTAGTCCAGCGACAGATGGAACCAGTGTCCAACGAAGAGATGCCGCCAACGTGGCAACAGCAGCAGATCAAGAGGGACAAACAGCTCCTTCTGAACAAGAAAAATCAGCAGCCCTGTCCCTTGACAATGTTAAGTTGATTGATGGGAAATACTATTATGTCCAAGCTGATGGCTCTTACAAGAAGAATTTTGCCATTACTGTCAACGGACAAATGCTCTACTTTGATAGCGATACTGGTGCCCTTTCGTCAACATCAACCTATTCCTTCTCACAAGGGACAACCAACTTGGTTGATGACTTCTCCAGTCATAACAAGGCCTACGATTCAACTGCTAAAAGTTTTGAATTGGTTAATGGTTATTTAACAGCTAACTCTTGGTACCGTCCAGCTGGCATTCTGCGCAATGGTCAAACTTGGGAAGCTTCAAATGAAAACGACCTGCGCCCTGTTTTGATGAGCTGGTGGCCTGACAAGGATACCCAAGTTGCTTATGTCAACTACATGAATAAGTACTTGAGTGCAAATGAGACAGAAGTCACTAATGAAACATCTCAGGTAGATTTGAATAAAGAAGCTCAATCTATTCAAACCAAGATTGAACAAAAGATCACCTCTGATAATAGTACCCAATGGTTACGGACAGCTATGGAGGCCTTCGTTGCTGCTCAGCCTAAGTGGAACATGAGTACTGAAAACTTCAATAAGGGTGACCACCTGCAAGGTGGGGCTCTGCTCTATACCAATTCAGATTTGACCCCTTGGGCAAATTCTGACTACCGTCTGCTCAACCGCACCCCAACTCAACAAGATGGTACTAAGAAATACTTTACTGAAGGTGGTGAAGGGGGTTATGAATTCCTGTTGTCTAATGACGTTGATAACTCAAACCCTGTCGTTCAAGCAGAACAACTGAACCAATTGCACTACCTGATGAACTGGGGCGATATTGTCATGGGAGATAAGGATGCCAATTTTGATGGCGTTCGAGTCGATGCGGTCGATAATGTCAATGCCGACTTGCTTCAAGTCTACAGCAATTACTTCAAGGACAACTATAAGGTAACAGATTCCGAAGCCAATGCTTTAGCTCATATTTCTATCCTTGAAGCTTGGTCACTAAATGATAACCAATATAATGAAGATACAAATGGTACCGCCCTGTCTATTGATAACTCATCTCGTTTGACCTCTCTAGCTGTTTTAACCAAGCAACCTGGTCAACGGATTGACCTCTCAAACTTGATTAGTGAATCGGTCAATAAGGAGCGGGCTGATGATACGGCCTACGGCGATACTATTCCGACCTATTCCTTTGTTCGAGCTCATGACTCAGAAGTACAAACCGTTATCGCTAAGATTGTTAAGGAAAAGATTGATACCAATTCAGATGGTTATACCTTTACTCTTGATCAGTTAAAGGATGCCTTCAAGATTTATAATGAGGATATGGCTAAGGTTAATAAGACCTATACCCATTATAATATTCCGGCAGCCTATGCGCTTTTGCTAAGCAACATGGAATCTGTCCCTCGAGTGTATTACGGTGATCTTTATACCGATGACGGCCAGTACATGGCTAAAAAATCTCCTTACTATGATGCTATCGCAACTATGCTGCAAGGTCGCATAGCCTATGTCTCAGGCGGTCAAAGTGAAGAAGTTCATAAGGTTAATGGGAATAACCAAATCCTTTCATCTGTCCGTTACGGTCAAGATCTCATGTCTGCCGATGATACTCAGGGTACCGACCTTAGTCGGACTTCTGGTCTAGTAACTCTGGTCAGCAATGATCCAAACCTCGACCTAGGCGGAGACAGCCTTACAGTCAATATGGGCCGAGCTCATGCTAACCAAGCCTATCGTCCATTGATTTTAGGGACTAAGGATGGTGTTCAATCCTATCTCAAGGATTCTGATACCAACATTGTTAAATACACTGATGCCAATGGTAATTTAACCTTCACAGCCGATGATATTAAGGGTTACTCAACCGTTGATATGAGTGGTTATTTGGCTGTTTGGGTGCCAGTTGGCGCTAAGGATGGTCAAGATGTGCGTGTTGCAGCAGATACCAATCAAAAGGCAGATGGTAAGTCCCTCAAGACTTCAGCTGCCCTTGATTCTCAAGTCATCTATGAAGGCTTCTCAAATTTCCAAGACTTTGCGAATAATGATGCAGATTATACCAACAAGAAAATTGCTGAAAATGCCGACTTCTTCAAGAAATTGGGTATCACTTCGTTTGAAATGGCTCCACAATACGTTTCAGCCACAGACGGTAGCTTTTTGGATTCTATCATTCAAAATGGTTATGCCTTCTCAGACCGCTATGACCTTGCCATGAGCAAGAACAATAAATACGGTTCTAAGGATGATTTGGCTAATGCCCTCAAGGCCCTCCACGCTAATGGTATTCAAGCCATTGCCGACTGGGTACCAGACCAAATTTATCAATTACCAGGTGAAGAAGTGGTAACGGCTAAACGGACCAATAGCTATGGTAATCCAACCTTTGATGCCTACATCAATAATACCCTCTATGCTACCAATACTAAGAGCAGCGGAAGCGACTACCAAGCTCAATATGGTGGTGCCTTCTTGGATGAGCTCAAGGCTAAATACCCAGACATGTTCACCGTTAACATGATTTCAACTGGTAAGCCAATTGATCCCTCAACCAAGATTAAACAATGGGAAGCTAAATACTTCAATGGTACCAACGTCCTTGGCAAGGGTGCTGGTTATGTCCTCAGTGATGATGCAACCGGTAAGTACTTCACCGTAAATGAAAATGGTGACTTCCTACCAGCCAGCTTCACCGGTGACCAAAATGCCAAGACAGGCTTCTACTATGATGGCACTGGCATGGCTTATTACTCAACTTCGGGTAATAAGGCTGTCAACAGCTTTATCTACGAAGGTGGTCACTATTATTACTTCGATAAAGGTGGTCACATGGTGACTGGTAGCTACAAGGCCGAAGACGGTAATGATTATTACTTCTTGCCAAATGGTATTCAGATGCGGGATGCCATCTATCAAGATGCTCAAGGAAATAGTTACTATTACGGTCGGACAGGTATTCTTTACAAGGGAGACAACTGGTATCCATTTGTAGATCCTAATAATGCTAACAAGACGGTCTTCCGTTACTTCGATGCTAATAATGTCATGGCTATTGGCTATAGAAACATGTATGGTCAAACCTACTACTTTGATGAAAATGGTTTCCAAGCTAAAGGCCAACTCTTAACTGACGATAAGGGTACCCATTACTTCGATGAAGATAATGGTGCCATGGCTAAGAATAAATTTGTCAATGTTGGTGATGACTGGTACTACATGGATGGTAACGGTAATGCGGTCAAGGGACAATACCCTGTCAACAACCAAATCCTTTACTTCAATCCAGAAACGGGTGTTCAGGTTAAGGGACAATTTATTACCGATGCTCAAGGTCGGACCTCTTACTATGATGCCAACTCAGGTGCCCTCAAGTTCGATGGCTTCTTCACTCCTAATAGCAATGACTGGTACTATGCTGAAAACGGTTATGTTTATAAAGGTTTCAAACAAGTAGCTGAAAACCAAGATCAATGGTATTACTTCGACCAAACTACTGGTAAGCAAGCCAAGGGAGCTGCCAAAGTTGACGGACGAGACCTTTACTTTAACCCTGATTCAGGTGTCCAAGTCAAGGGTGACTTCGCAACAGACGAATCTGGTAATACCAGCTTCTACCGTGGTGATAACGGTGATAAGGTCGTCGGAGGTTTCTTCACAACCGGTAACAATGCTTGGTACTACGCTGATAACAATGGTAATCTTGTCAAAGGCTTCCAAGAAATAGATGGAAAATGGTACCACTTTGACGAAGTAACTGGCCAACAAGCTAAGGGAGCAGCCTTGGTTAATGGTCAACAACTCTATTTCGATGTAGATTCCGGTATCCAAGTCAAGGGTGACTTTGTCACAGATGGTCAAGGAAATACTTCCTATTATGATGTCAATTCTGGTGATAAGAAGGTCAATGGCTTCTTCACAACTGGTGACAATGCTTGGTACTATGCTGATAGCCAAGGCAACCTAGCCAAGGGTCGCAAGTCTATTGACAATCAAGACCTCTACTTTGATCCTGCAACTGGTAAGCAAGCCAAGGGCCAACTCGTTTCTATCGATGGTCGCAATTATTACTTCGATAGTGACTCTGGTAATATGGCCAAGAACCGTTTTGTCCGCATCGGTGATCAATGGATTTACTTCGGCAACGACGGTGCCGCTACCAACCTATAAATTCTAATAAGCTGATGATTCAGCCACAGACAAAAATCGCTATGCACAGCATGGCGATTTTTGAATGTAAAGAGGAAGAGGGGAGAAGTGGATGAAGAGCTCCTACATCGAACTCGAAAGATAAGAGGAATGATAACCCACTCTAAATTTACTCCCGTTAATTCACTTGTTAGGCGTGCCTAATTTTTGCTTTTCTGTTATAATGAAGGCAAGTAAAAGAATAGAAAAGAGGATTTCTTTTGGAAAGCCCAAAGAATAACTATAGAGCAAATAAGGCCTCTTTGAGCGAGGTTAATCAGAGTGTTGCTGTTCCTGAGACAGCTTCATTTTGGCGAACGCTCAAGGCCTTTATTGGACCGGGTGCCCTAGTAGCAGTCGGTTATATGGACCCTGGAAATTGGATTACCAGTGTGGTTGGTGGTGCTTCTTATAAGTACCTCTTGCTGTCGGTGGTCTTGATTTCCTCCTTGATGGCCATGCAGCTGCAGCAGATGGCAGGGAAACTTGGCATTGTTACCCGTCAGGATTTAGCCCAGGCAACCGCTAATCATCTGCCAGCCTGGTTGCGTTACATCCTATTTGTCATTATTGAGTTGGCCCTGATGGCGACGGATCTAGCAGAGGTTATAGGTTCAGGGATTGCCCTCCACCTGCTTTTTGGTTGGCCCTTAATGCTGTCAATCTTTGTCACCATTTTAGATGTCTTTCTCTTATTAGGACTTATGAAGCTAGGTTTTCGTAAGATAGAAGCAGTAGTCTCGACCTTGATTATGACCATTTTGCTCATCTTCGTTTATCTGACCGTGATTTCTCAGCCTAGCATTTCAGGCATTTTCAAGGGCTTCGTCCCAAGTGCTTCGATTTTTGACCTCCAGCAAACGGGAGCCAATAGTAAGCTCACCCTAGCTCTAGGTATTATTGGGGCGACCGTCATGCCCCACAATCTCTATCTGCACTCGTCTATTTCTCAGACCAGGCGGGTGGATTATGATAATCCTGAGTCCATTCGGCGGGCAGTCCGCTTTATGACCTGGGATTCCAACATTCAGCTCAGTCTGGCCTTCATTGTCAATTCCTTGCTCCTGATCTTGGGGGCGGCCCTCTTTTATGGCCATGCTAGTGAAATCTCGGCCTTTGCCCAGATGTATAATGCCCTAGCAGACCCTAAGATTGCAGGGAGTGTAGCTAGTGGCCTTTTGTCGACCCTCTTTGCGGTAGCCCTCCTGACTAGTGGTCAAAATTCAACCATTACTGGTACCCTGACTGGCCAAATCGTTATGGAAGGTTTTGTCCATCTGCGCTTGCCTCAATGGTTTATTCGTTTGGTGACCAGGTTACTAGCCCTCTTGCCAGTGATTCTTGCTGCTTTGATTTGGGGCAGCAAGGAAAAGGTTCTGGATCAACTGATTGTCTATTCCCAGGTCTTCCTTTCACTGGCTCTGCCTTTCTCAATCTTCCCCCTCATTTATTTCACCTCTAGTAAGAAATTGATGGGCGAACACAAGAATGCCATCTGGAACACGGCCCTGGCCTATGGAGTAGCGGTCATTCTCACCATCTTGAACATCAAGTTAATTATTGATTTGTTCCAATAAATATGAATCTCTTTAAAGAATAAATTTAAAGAGATTTTTATGTTGTTTTACAATCTAATGACAAATTTAGGGTTTCTGAGATTAAACTTAAATAACATGTTAAAATAAATTGATAATTAAAATTATTTGGTTATTAAAGTTTTAATTGTCGAATTTTTTTATAAGGAGAATGATATTCATGGAAAAAAATTTGCGCTACAAATTGCATAAGGTTAAAAAGCAATGGGTAGCCATTGGTGTGACGACCGTAACGCTTAGCTTTCTAGCTGGAGGCCAAGTCGTTGCAGCCGACACAAACAATAATGACGGGACAAGTGTTCAGGTCAACAAAATGGTGCCAAGTGATCCCAAGTTTGACGCTCAAGCCCAAAACGGTCAACTTGCTCAAGCTATGTTTAAGGCTGCTAATCAAGCAGATCAAACTGCTACAAGTCAAGTTAGCCCAGCAACAGATGGCAGGGTTGATAACCAGGCGACACCAGCAGCTAATCAACCTGCGGCTAATGTGGCCAATCAAGATGTGGCCAATCAAGCGGCCAATGCTGGAGATCTTAATCGTCAGTCGGCTGCCGATACGTCGACAGATGGCAAGGCCCTTCCTCAAACCAAGGACCAGCCGGGACACTTGGAAACTGTTGATGGCAAAACTTACTATGTGGATGCCAATGGTCAACGGTTGAAAAACTACTCAACCGTAATTGATGGTAAGACCTATTATTTCGATGGGCAAACAGGTCAAGCACAAACAGACTTGCCTAAGACTGGTCAAGACAATCAGCAAAATGTGCCAGATAGCTATGTGGCCAACAATCAGGCCTATAGCAATGAGGCTTCCAACTTCGAGGCGGTCGACAATTATTTGACTGCCGATTCTTGGTATCGCCCTCGCAAGATTTTGAAAAATGGCCAGAGCTGGCAGGCTAGTTCAGAAGGTGACCTGCGTCCTATTCTCATGACCTGGTGGCCAGATGCGGCAACCAAGGCAGCCTATGCCAACTTCTGGGCTAAAGAAGGCCTGATTTCAGGTTCTTACAGGCAAAATTCTGCCAATCTTGATGCGGCTACCCAGAATATTCAAGTGGCTATTGAAAAGAAAATTGCTGCTGAAGGTAATACCAACTGGTTGCGCGATAAGATGTCTCAATTCGTCAAGTCACAAAATCAATGGAATAGTGCTTCAGAAGACAAGACAGATTATCCTAACCAAGACCATTTGCAAGGTGGTGCCCTGCTTTTCAGCAATAGTGATGCCACTCCTCAAGCAAATTCTGACTGGCGCTTGCTCAACCGCAATCCAACTAATCAAACCGGTCAACAAAAATACTTCAAGACCAACTATGCTGGCTATGAATTGCTCCTGGCCAACGATGTTGACAATTCTAATCCGATTGTTCAGGCTGAGCAACTCAACCAATTCCACTACCTGATGAATTGGGGCGAGATTGTCATGAATGACAAGGATGCCAACTTTGACGGTGTTCGGGTTGATGCCGTTGATAATGTTGATGCCGACCTCCTGCAAATTCAAAGGGATTATTATAAGGCTAGATATGACACCGACCAAAACGAAAAGAATGCCATTGACCACCTGTCAATCCTGGAAGCCTGGTCAGGCAATGACAATGACTACGTTAAGGACCAAAATAATTTCTCACTCTCTATTGATAATGACCAAAGAAGCTACATGCTGGCGGCTTTTGCCAATCCAGCTAATAAGCGGGGCAACTATCTGGGCCAATTAGCTACTGTTGGTCTTAAGAACCGTACAGGCAATAATAATTCAGATCCCGTTCCTAACTATGTCTTTATTCGGGCCCATGACTCTGAAGTTCAAACTCGGATTGCAAAGATTATTCGTGAAAAACTGGGTAAAACCAATGCTGATGGTCTGACTAATCTGACTCTGGATGATCTCAACAAGGCCTTTGACATCTACAACCAGGATATGAATAGTGTTGACAAGCAATACTATCCAAACAACCTGCCAATGGCTTATGCTTGGATGTTACAAAACAAGGATACGGTAACTCGGGTCTACTACGGGGATATGTATACCGATAATGGTCAGTACATGGAAACCAAGACACCATTCTACAATGCTATCGAAGCCTTGCTTAAGGGTCGGATTAAGTATGTTGCCGGTGGACAAGCGGTTGGCTATAACCAATGGAATCGTGTATTAACCTCGGTTCGTTACGGTAAGGGTGCCAATTCAATCAACGATGCTGGTGATGCAACTACCAGAAATTCTGGTATGGCCTTCTTGATTAATAATCAACCAAACTTCCGAGCCAACAGTAATATTACCCTTAATATGGGGGCTGCCCATAGGAATCAGGCCTACCGTCCTTTGCTCTTGTCAACCCAAAATGGGACCGCAACCTACCTCAATGATAGTGATGTCAACTCGAGCCAATACAAGTATACGGATGGTCAAGGTCGCCTGACCTTTAATGCTTCTGAACTCCGAGGTGTTTCTAATGTCCAAGTTTCTGGTATGATTCAGGTTTGGGTACCGGTAGGAGCAGCAGCTGACCAAGATGTACGGACAGCGCCAAGCACCAGTGCAACCAGAGATGGCAATATTTACCACCAATCTGATGCTCTGGACTCACAAGTTATCTACGAAGGCTTCTCAAACTTCCAAGCATTCGCACAAAATCCTGACCAATACACCAATGCCGTCATTGCCAAGAATGCTGACCTCTTTAAGTCTTGGGGTATTACCCAATTTGAAATGGCTCCGCAGTATGTGTCGTCAGAAGATGGAACCTTCCTTGATTCTGTCATTTTCAATGGTTATGCTTTCTCAGACCGTTATGACTTGGCCATGAGCAAGAATAATAAATACGGCTCTAAGCAAGATTTGACCAATGCTATCAAGGGTCTCCACGCTGCAGGTATCAAGGTCCTTGCTGACTGGGTACCAGACCAAATGTATAACCTACCTGGTAAAGAAGTGGTAACCGCAACTCGGGTTGATGAATATGGTAGAACACGTTCAGGTGCTACTATCAATAAAACCCCTTATGTAGTTAACACCAAGACCTATGGAGATTACCAAGAGCAGTACGGTGGTAAATTCTTGGATGACTTGCAAAAGCTCTACCCAAGTCTCTTTACAACCAAGCAAATCTCAACTGGTAAGCCAATTGACCCATCAGTTAAGATTACCAACTGGTCTGCTAAGTACTTCAATGGTAGCAATATTCTTGGGCGTGGCGCTAAGTATGTCCTGAGTGAAGGCAATAAGTATCTCAACTTGACCGGTGGTAAGCTCTTCTTGCCAACCGTCCTCAATAATACTTACGGTCAGCCACAGGCTTCAAGCAAGGGCTTCGTTTCTAAAGCTGATGGCATTCATTATCTGGATGAAAATGGCCAAGAAGTCAAGAACCAGTTCAAAGAGATTGCTGGTAGCTGGTATTACTTCGATGCCAATGGTAAGATGGCAACCGGCCAAACCAAGGTAGGAGATGACACCTATCTCTTTATGCCAAATGGTAAGCAACTCAAGGAGGGCATTTTGTACGATGGCAATAAGGCTTATTACTATGACAATAATGGCCGGACCTGGACCAATAAAGGCTTTGTAGAGTTTCGTGTCAATGGCCAAGACAAGTGGCGTTACTTCAATGGTGATGGCTCTATCGCTATTGGTCTGGTGACACTGGATAACCGGACGCTCTACTTTGATGCTTATGGTTACCAGGTTAAGGGACAAACCGTTACCATCAATGGTAAATCCTATACCTTTGATGCTGACCAGGGTGATTTGGAAAAGACCGATAATCAAGATAATCCAAATCCAGCGCCAGATAATCAAGGTGGCTGGGAATCCTTGGGAGACAACCAATGGGGCTACCGCAGAAATGGTAAACTCCTGACCGGTCACCAAACTATTGATGGCCACCAGGTCTTCTTCCAAGATAATGGCGTTCAGGTCAAGGGTGGAACTGCCAAGGATGCTTCAGGCGTCTTGCGTTTCTATGACCGTGACCAAGGACGCCAAGCTGGTAAGGGCTGGTACTCAACATCAGATAACAACTGGGTTTATGTTGATGATTCTGGTAAGGTTCTGACTGGTCTCCAAGATATCAATGGTCAAACCGTCTACTTTGATGAGAATGGTATCCAAGCCAAAGGCAAGGGTGTCTGGGATAATAACGGCGGTCTTCGTTACTTTGAAGCCGACTCTGGAAATATGATCAGAGACCGTTGGAAGAATGTCGACGGAACCTGGTATTACTTTAACCGAGATGGTCTAGCTTCTTATTATAGATGGTAAAATCTAGTCACTAATAACAACACTTTTTCTAGCAAAGCGTAGATGATTTTCTAATCTTTGGCTAGAGGAGGGTTGTTTTTCTTTGAAATTTGGGACTCAAATGACATCTGTAAATAATTTGCAATGGCTTTTCATAGTGTCAAAGGCCCTATTTAGAGCTTTTTAAGAAAAAACGTTTTCTTGCTTATAAAAAATGTAAATAACTAGTAATTTTTTTGAAAAAGTGCTACTATAGTTTGGAAAGTGAAATAGTTTTTAGGTCAATATTATTTTACTATCGAAAATATTATGGGAGAATGATTTTCATGGAAAGAAAATTGCATTACAAATTACACAAGGTAAAAAAACAGTGGGTAACGATTGCCGTTGCCTCTGCTGGTTTGGCTAGCATTGTTGGTGCTGGTTCATTAAGCCAAACTGTTTCTGCCGATGACTTAGCCAAGGAACAAGCTGCGGCTAGTCAACAAAAGGCAGCAGCCAATCAGAATGAGGACGAAGTGGCTTCTGATGCAGCTGATACTGCTAGTGCAAAAGCGACTTCCGAAAAAGAAGTTGTCCAATCTTCTGATACAAATTCAGAAACTAACCAAGTTGAAACTAAAGATCAAGCTAGCGCTAAGGAAAGTGCTGACGCAGTAGCCAAGCAAGCACCACAAGCTGGCCCTGCAACCACTAGCCAGGTTGCAAGCTCAGAAAGCAGCTCTGTAGCGCCTAGCAAGGAAGCTGATAAGGCAGCTGCTGGATCAGTTAGCCAAAATGAAGAAGAAGCAGCCCTATCGCTTGCCAATATTAAAAAGATTGATGGTAAGTATTACTATGTTATGGCAGACGGTTCTTATAAGAAGAACTTTGCCATTACAGTTGATGGTCAAATGCTTTACTTTGATGCCAAAACAGGTGCCCTGTCTTCAACCTCTACCTATTCTTTCAGTCAAGGTTTGACACCAATTGTTTCTGATTTCTCAGTCAACAACAAGGCTTTCGATTCTTCTGAAAAGAGTTTTGAATTGGTTGATGGCTATTTGACAGCTGAAAGCTGGTACCGTCCTGCTAAGATTCTTGAAAATGGTAAAACTTGGGTTGATTCTAAAGAAACTGACCTACGCCCAGTTCTGATGAGCTGGTGGCCAAACAAGGATACGCAAGTTGCCTACCTTAACTACATGAGCAAGGCACTTGGTGGCAAGGAAGAATTCACAACTGAAACCTCCCAATTGACCTTGAATACAGCCGCTGAGTTGATTCAAGCTAAAATTGAAGCTCGCGTTTCTAAAGAACAAGGAACAAAGTGGTTGCGTGAAGCTATGGCAGCCTTCGTTGCTACCCAATCTCGTTGGAATAAGGACAGCGAACAATACGATAAGGCTGACCACCTGCAAGGCGGAGCCCTGCTCTATACCAATAACAACTTGACAGAGTGGGCAAATTCAAACTGGCGCCTGCTTAACCGTACCCCAACTCGTCAAGATGGTAAAACCCATTACTCTAAGGCTGACAAATACGGTGGTTATGAATTCCTCTTGGCCAACGACGTGGATAACTCTAACCCAGTCGTTCAAGCGGAAATGCTCAACCAAATCCACTACCTCATGAACTGGGGTGAAATTGTGATGGGTGATAAGAATGCCAACTTTGATGGTATTCGTGTCGATGCCGTGGATAACGTCAATGCAGATACTCTGCAACTCTACACCAACTACTTTAATTCTGTTTATGGTGTCAACAAGTCTGAAGCCCAAGCCCTGGCTCACATCTCAGTCTTGGAAGCATGGTCTTACAATGATAATGACTATAACCAAGACACCAACGGGGCTGCCCTGGCTATGGACAATGGTCTACGCTTTTCCCTGCTTTATACCTTGACCCGTCCGATCAATGAACGGACACCTGGTATGTCAACCCTGATTAAATCAGAATATGGTTTGACTGACCGGACTAAGAATGATAAGTATGGAGATACCCAACCATCTTATGTTTTTGTTCGGGCGCATGACTCAGAAGTGCAAACCGTTATTGCACAAATCATCAAGGAAAAAATTGATCCAACAACCGATGGTTTCACCTTCACCTTGGACCAATTGAAACAGGCCTTTGAAATCTACAACAAGGATATGAATAGTGTTAACAAGCACTATACCCACTATAATATCCCAGCAGCCTACGCTGTCATGTTGTCTAATATGGAATCCGTAACCCGGGTTTACTATGGTGACCTCTTCACCGATGATGGTCAATACATGGCATCTAAATCTCCATATTATGATGCCATCAACACTCTCTTGCGGGCTCGCATTCGTTACGCAGCCGGTGGTCAAATTATGGAACACAATTCCTACAAACCATCAGCAGCCATGAAGGCAGCTCATCCAGATGCTGGTAATGTCCTTGGTAACAGCGAAGTCTTGGTATCGGTTCGTTTCGGTCAAGATGTCATGTCTGCCGATGATATGACTGGTGGTAAGCTGGCTAAGACCTCTGGTATGTTCACCCTGATTTCTAACAACCCTGAATTGGAATTGGATGTCAATGAAGAAATCAAGGTTAACGTTGGTAAAATCCATGCTGGCCAAGCCTACCGTCCCTTGCTTTTGACAACTGATAAGGGTCTGCAAAAGTATCTCAATGATTCTGATACCAAGTTGACCAAGATTGCTGACAAGGATGGTTTCATTACCTTCAAGGGTAGCGAAATCAAGGGTTACAAACAAGTCGAAGTCAATGGTTACCTCTCAGTTTGGGTACCAGTTGGTGCTAAGGCTGACCAAGACATTCGTGTGGCCCCTTCAACAGCGGCTAAGGGTGAAAAGGCCAAGACTTACACAGCTAGCCAAGCTTTGGAATCGCAATTAATCTACGAAGGCTTCTCAAACTTCCAAGATTTTGTTCAAAAAGATTCCCAATACACCAACAAGAAGATTGCTGAAAATACTGACCTCTTCAAGGCTTGGGGTGTTACCTCATTTGAAATGGCACCACAATACGTTTCAGCAACCGATGGAACCTTCCTGGATTCTATCATTGAAAACGGTTATGCCTTCACCGACCGTTATGACCTTGCCATGAGCAAGAACAATAAATACGGTTCTAAGGAAGATTTGGCCAACGCCCTCAAGGCCCTTCACGCAGCTGGTATTCAAGCCATTGCTGACTGGGTACCAGACCAAATTTACCAACTGCCTGGTAAGGAAGTTGTTACCGCTAGCCGGGTTGACAACTACGGTCGTGTGAAAGTTGACCAACCACTAGTTGAAAAACTTTATCTGGCCAACACCAAGAGCTCAGGAAAAGATTTCCAAGCTAAATACGGTGGTGAATTCTTAGCAGAACTGCAAAAGAAATATCCTGAAATGTTCACGACTAAGATGATTTCAACTGGTAAAACCATTGATCCATCTGTCAAATTGAAAGAATGGTCTGCTAAGTACTTCAACGGAACCAACGTCCTTGATCGTGGTACGGACTATATCCTCAGTGATGAAGGTACTGGTAAATACTTTACCGTCAATGAAAAAGGTGACTTCTTACCTGCCTCATTGACTGGTAATAAGGATGCCAAGACTGGTTTCTACAACGATGGTAAGGGCATTGTTTACTACACAACCGCCGGTAACAAGGCTAGATCAGCCTTCGTAACAGAAGCAGGTAATACCTATTACTTCGACTACACCGGCCATATGGTAACAGGCCCTAACGTTATTAACACTAAATTCTATTACTTCTTGCCAAATGGTATCATGCTTAAGGATGCTATTAAGCAGGATGAAAAAGGTCGTTCCGTATACTACGGTAAGACTGGTGTTATGTACAAGGGTGGCCGCGATAATGAATGGTTCGCCATGACAGACTCTAAGGGTCAAATGCGTTTCCGTCACTTTGACAGGTACGGCTTCATGTCTATCGGTTTGGTAACCATCAACCAAAATGTTCAGTATTATGATGAAAATGGTTTCCAAGTTAAAGGTGAATTTGTAACCGATCAGGATGGACAAACCCGTTACTTCGACCAAGGTTCAGGTAACTTGGTTAAGGGACAATTCCTCAACAAGGATGGCAACTGGTACTACCTTGATGACCAAGGGCTAGTTGCTAAAGGAGCTCAGACAATTAAAGGTCAAAAGCTTTACTTTGACACAAAAACCGGTGTCCAAGTTAAAGGGGATTTTGTAACGGATAAAGATGGCAATACCTTCTTTTACAGTGGAGATACTGGCGATTTAATCCTTGGTCAGTTCTTCTCAACTGGAAATAACGCTTGGTTCTATGCTGATGAAAATGGTCATGTCGCCAAGGGAGCTAAGACTATCAGAGGTCAGAAGCTCTACTTTGATACAAAAACAGGTCAGCAAGCTAAGGGACGCTTTATCCGTGATGACAAGGGGGTTCGTTACTATGATGCTGACACAGGTACCTTGGTAACCAACGCTTTCCTTGAAACTAAGGCTGGTTCTAACCAATGGTATTACATGGGAGCAGATGGTTATGCTGTCAAGGGGAACCAGACCATAAAAAATCAGCACATGTATTTTGATGCTGAAACTGGCCAACAAGCTAAGGGAATTATAGTGACAGATGCCAATGGTCGCAAGTATTTCTATGATACTTTTACTGGCAGTCGTGTTGTAAACCAATTTGTTTTGGTTAATGGAAATTGGTATTTCTTTGGTTATGATGGAGCTGCAGTAACAGGTTTCCATGATATCAAGGGACAACACCTTTACTTCAATTCCGATGGAACACAGGCCAAAGGGACTACGGTAAAAATTGGCAATCGCAGCTATACCTTTGATGCTCACACTGGTGAGCTGACATCTGTTCATTATGGCTGATTGTCAGACTGCAAAGAAAAGAATCGAGTTTCTCGGTTCTTTTTTGAATTTGGTTAAGTTTCAAATCTTATATTGGCCTTGCCTGCCGGAAAATTTTGATTTTCGAAGAGGATAAGGTGACATTTTAAGCTGGAATAGCGACATTTGGGGATATGTCTATAGACTGCAGGCTATAGGTATAGTAGACTGTATTAGTTGAATTTACTCAGCAACATTAACTCTCATAAATCTGAAAGGAATTATCACAAATGAAATCACCAATCAAGAAAATTCTTTTTACTTCGGTCTTAGCCGGTGCCTTATTTGCCACAGGCTCAAGTGCCTCAGCGCTCGGGATAACAGAGACTAATCGTTATGGAACAGCACCAAATCCGTATTATTATCGCAGTTACTATGATTTTAATGTTCGCAATGTTGATATCTATGGCAATACCATTCAAACGGAAGGAACTGACTTCAGCCAGTACTACTGGCGGGGAGATGGCTCTGGCAGTAGTACTAGTTACGATGCCACAACTCATGTGACAACAACAGCTTACTATACCATCCGCTATTGGGAAGCGAAATAAGTGATGGAATCGATCTTGGCCTCTGGTTGAGGTCTTTTTTAGCGACATGATAACCTTGTTTGCTTACAAGCGGTCTTCCTTTGCTATAATAAAGACATTACAAAAGAAAGTGAGTCAGTTCCTATGACCAATATTATAGATTTATCACAACCAGTTGCTCAGCTAGTTAAGGATCACCCAGAGCTTAAAGAGATTTTGATTGAGCTGGGTTTTAAGCCCTTGGCAAATCCGGTGATGTTGAAGACGGTGGGTCAGACAACTAGTCTTAAGGCTGGTTCTAAGTTGGCTAGAGTTCCTTTGGAAACGATTAGACAGACTTTGGAATTCAATGGCTATGAGGTGAAAGGAGATTCGCATGAAGGATAATCGTATTGAAATACTAAAAGATATCCTTTTGGATCTTCATCAAGGTAGCAGTCCTGAGGCGGTTCAAGAACGTTTTGATAGAACTTTTAAGGGAGTCTCAGCTTTAGAAATCTCTCTGATGGAGCATGAACTTATGTCTGACGAAAAGTCTGGTGTGACTTTTGAGGATGTCATGGATCTCTGTGATGTACATGCCAACCTTTTCAAAAATGCAGTCGAAGGGGTGGAAGTGGCAGACGCTGATCATCCTGGTCACCCAGTTTATGTCTTTAAACAAGAAAATTTAGCCCTGCGGGGAGCTTTGTTGCGTATTCGGCGAATTTTGGAAAATATGGGCAAGGCTAAGAATGAGGATTTTCAGGCTGATATTATTAAAGGTCTTAAGCGTCAATTGGCCTTATTGGGTAAGTTTAGACTTCACTACCAGCGCAAGGAAGACCTCTTTTTTCCCATCATGGAGTCCTATGGACATGATTCACCCCCTCGAGTCATGTGGGGCGTTGATGACCAAATTCGTCAGCTTTTCAAAGACTTTCAGGCCCAGGTGGACCAGCTACCAGACCAGGATATTTCCCTTGTCCGCCAGACTTTCGAGGCTTTCGCGGATGAATTTGAACAAATGATTTTCAAGGAAGAATCCATTCTACTGATGATTCTCCTAGAAATTTTTACCCAGGATGACTGGCTGCAGATTGCCCAAGAAAGTGATGCTATCGGTTATGCCATTGTCAAACCTGAACAAGTCTGGGTTCCAAAGCGGGAAACTTTCGAGGCTGGGCCTGTCCCTCAAGATAAGTCTAGCCAGGCCCAAGCTGGGCCCAAGGCAGGAGATGGGACAGATGAAGGGCAGGAGCAATCCCATAATTCCACTTCCTTGGACTGGGCTTCCAGCACTAAGCAAGAACAGGTTATTGAGACACCCGCTGGTCAGTTCACCATTACTTTCGAACCTAATCAGGAGGCGGTGGACCGCAAGGCTCCGCAAAAGTTTACCAATGGTTATCTGTCGCTAGACCAAGCCAATCTGATTTTGGATCATCTGCCCTTAGAGGTGACCTTTGTTAACAAGGATGATATCTTCCAATATTATAACAATAGCGTTCCCGCTAAGGAGATGATTTTCAAAAGAGTGCCCAGTCAAATTGGCCGTAATATTGAACTTTGCCATCCGCCTCGGGTTTTGGACAAGGTCAAAAAGGTCTTGAGCCTATTGAAGTCAGATCAAAAAGATAAGGTGACCATGTGGTTCAAATCGCAAAAGAAGGGTAAATTTGTCTATGTGACCTACGCTGCCGTCCGTGACCAGGCAGGAGACTTTCAGGGCGTGCTCGAGTATGTTCAAGATATTCAACCCTTCTTTGATTTAGAAGGAGATAGTCAACGCGATATTATTGATTAAGCAAAAACTATAGGGGGAGTAGGTTTTGAAAAGCCTCTCCTTTCTTTTGTTCTTGAAAAAAGGTATAATAACAGAATGATTAACGGTATTATCAACCTCAAAAAAGAAGCTGGTATGACCAGTCACGATGCGGTTTTTAAACTGCGAAAAATTTTAGGCGAAAAGAAAATAGGCCACGGTGGTACCCTAGATCCTGATGTGACAGGAGTCCTACCTATCGCAGTCGGCAAGGCGACTCGGGTTTTGGAATACATGACTGAGAGTGGCAAGGTCTATGAAGGCCAGATAACTCTGGGCTATTCCACCACGACCGAGGATGCTAGTGGGGAACTGGTTCGTGAAACGCTCTTGAACCAGGACCAATTGACGGCCGAGCAGGTTGACCTGGCAATGGCTAGCTTTCTGGGAGAGATAACTCAAATTCCGCCCATGTATTCTGCGGTTAAGGTTAATGGTCGCAGACTCTACGACTATGCCAGGACAGGTGAAAGTGTTGAGCGGCCTCAACGCCAGGTAACCATCAGTGAGTTCTTTCGGACATCTCCTTTGACTTTTGAGGACGATCTCTGTCGTTTTGATTTCCGTGTAGCCTGTAGCAAGGGGACCTATGTTCGGACTCTGGCGGTCGATTTGGGGACTAAGCTGGGCCTGGCCAGTCATATGTCAGCCCTGAGACGGACGGCTTCGGCAGGGCTGGTTCTTGAAAAGTCCTTTAGTCTCGCTGAGATTGCTGACCAGTTGGAAAGGGGAGAAGCAGATTTTCTGCTTCCTCTTGAATATGGGGTTCTTGATTTGCCTAGGGTGGAACTGGAAAAAGCGCAGAAGACTGAGATTTCCTTCGGTCGCTTTATTAGACTGGATTCTCAAGAAGCTATCTTGGCAGCCTTCTATGAGGACAGGGTTCAGGCCATTTTAGAAAGAAGGGGTCACCTTTATAAACCGCGAAAGGTTTTAATCTAAGCATGATGAAAATTATTGAAATAGACAGTTATCAGGCCATTGAGCAAGAAGAGGCAACGGTTCTTGTTCTGGGCTATTTTGATGCCCTCCACAGGGGCCACAAGGTTCTCTTTGATAAGGCCAGGGAAATTGCCAAAAGGGACCAGTTAAAAATTGCAGTTCTGACCTTCTTTGAATCGCCCAAGCTGGCCTTTGCCCGCTTTGAGCCTGATTTACTCAAGCATATTACTTATCCTGAGAAACGTTATGCCAAATTTGCTGACTACGGGGTGGATTACCTCTATCTGACCAATTTTACCACGGCTTTTTCCCAGATTTCTTCGGATGATTTTATCAAGGATTATCTGGGTCAACTCAAGGCCAAGGCTGTTGTCGTTGGCTTTGACTATAAATTTGGTCACAATCGGACAGATGCCGACTATTTAGCCAGAAATTTTTCAGGCCCTGTTTATACAGTAGCAGAAGTCAGCCAAGATGGTCAGAAAATTTCTTCAACTCGGATTCGTCACTTGATTGCTCAGGGGGATGTTGCCAAGGTCAATCAATTATTGGGTTATGAATTCTCCACTCGTGGCATTGTCGTTCACGGAGATGCTAGGGGCAGAACCATCGGCTTTCCAACGGCTAATTTGGCAACTCTAGATAGAACCTTCCTGCCAGCAGATGGGGTCTATGTTACGGATGTCTTGCTCAAAGGGCAACGCTATCGGGCCATGACTAGCATTGGAAAGAATGTCACCTTTGGTGGCACCGAACTCCGCCTAGAGGCTAATATTTTTGACTTCTCTGGTGACATTTACGGCGAAGAACTTGAAATCATCTGGTTGAATAAGATTCGTGAAATGGTTAAATTCAATGGCATCGATGACTTGGTTGACCAACTCCACCAGGACCAAAAAATAGCCAAAGAGTGGACACTTTAGAGTAAGGCTGGCAATTACGTTTTCAAATTTAGAATGCAGTTTTGGAACATACAGGAACGGAATTTCAAGTTATTGGTTTGACTACCTAAGACGAGACGAGCTAGGAGGGTCTCTTGGTCTGCTGAGACTGGGCCAATCTGGGAACTGTAAATTCCAGCAATAGGGGGCTCAACCTTACCTAGCATTTTTATAGTATTTTGTGTATAATGTCAGGGTGAAAGGGTTTTAAAAACGACTTTATGATTACACTATTTTTATCTCCGTCATGCACCAGCTGTCGTAAGGCACGATCTTGGTTAACCAACCACGAGGTTGCATTTCAGGAACATAATATTATAACCAGTCCTTTATCTGCTGATGAGTTGAGAGCGGTCCTAGCTTTGACGGAAAATGGGACTGAGGATATCATTTCGACACGTTCAAAGGTCTTTCAAAAATTGGATTTGGATGTTGATGACCTCTCTATCTCAGAACTGATTGATTTGATTGCAAAAAATCCTAGCCTATTGCGCCGACCAATTATCTTAGATAAGAAACGGATGCAAATCGGTTTTAATGAAGATGAAATTCGAGCTTTTCTGCCGCGCCACTACCGTGAGCAAGAGCTCCGTCAAGCCACGATTAGAGCAGAATTAGAAAGTGACCATGACTAAAAATTATTCCTACCCACTAGATGCTTCATGGAGCACTGAAGAGATTGCATCAGTGCTTTATTTTTTGAATCAGGTTGAGGCTGCTTACGAATCTAAGGCTAAGACAGAGACACTTTTGGAAGCCTATCGGTCGTTTAAAAGGGTAGTGCCAAGTAAGATGCAAGAAAAACAGATCGACCGTGAGTTTGAAAAATCTAGTGGTTATTCGAGCTATCGAGCTGTCCAGGCAGCTAGGATTAATGCAGGAGGGTGGGTTTCTCTTGAAAGATAAATTTGAATTTGCCCAAGATTTAATCCGTCAAGCCGTGACTTATGTCAGAAATCGGATGACTGAGGATTTGCAGATTGAAGAAAAGACTCGCTTTGATGATTTGGTCACCAATATCGATAAAGACACTCAAGATTTCATGGTTAGTCGTATTCAGGCAAACTACCCAGATGACTATATCCTGGGGGAAGAAAATGATCTTTACCACGATGTCAAGGAAGGTCATGTCTGGGTGTTAGATCCCATTGATGGGACTGTTAATTTTATTGCTCAGGGTCGTGATTTTGCCGTCATGATTGCTTACTACGAAGAAGGACTTGGAAAATTTGGTCTTATCTATGATGTTACAGGTGGGAACCTCTACAGCGGTGGAGGTCAATTCGAAGTGACCTGTAATGGCAAGCCTTTATCCTCCTACCAGAATCGCCCTTTGTTTCGACAGTTGCTGGGGGCTAATGGTCGGATGTATGCTGACAACTACCTTGGTCTAGCGGACTTTGCCCAGGAGCTCCTTGGTGTACGTGTGCTAGGGAGTGCTGGTATTAGTATGAGCCGAGTTTTAGAGGGCCAACTCTTTGGTTATTGTTCGTCTATTTCTCCTTGGGATTATGCAGCTGCTAGTATTATGGGGGAAAAGTTGGGCTATGAACTCTTGACCATGACCGGAGAACCTCTAGACTATAAAAGTCGCCAAGCGGTGATGTTTATTCCGAAAGCAGAAGTAGCCAGAGTGAAAAAAGTCATTCACAAGTAAAGATAAATCTAAGAGCTATCTCATTAAGTAAGATAGCTTTTTTATATTCACAGATTCTAGCGTGGGAGGTAAGTTTTTTGTGAAGAATAAACTATTTCAAAAGGTAGGAAATAACTTTGTAAAATTATAATAATTAATTAGTAATAATTCAAATAATATGTTATTATGATTAAGATATTGAAATAGTTTGAAGAGAGATACAATTTCACATATCGAACAAATAATCATAAAGGAGTTTCCCATGGAGAGAGAAACAAAATTGCATTACAAGATGCGTAAAGTCAAGAAAAGATGGGTAACTGTAGCGATTGCTACGGTCGCTCTGCCAATGTCTCTATTGTTGGCACCATCTGCAAGTGCAGATGACAGTGTTGCAGCAACCAATCAAACAAGTCTTACATCTAACCAGTCTAACCAAGTAGCTGTTACCACAACTAATAATCAAGCATCTTCTGTAGTTGAAACAACAGCGAATGCTGTTTCGACTCAATCTAATCAAGATTACCTTGAAGTGGGTGACAGTGTTGACATTGCTGTCACCCCTGATAATAGTATCCAAACTAGTGATGCTGTCTCTTCTAATGATACAGTCCAAGTGCAAACATCTGCTGTTAGAACTCAAGTAAATCGCATGGTTCCAACTAATACAGCAACTACAGCAGCGACAAGGCAGGCTCAAGCTCAACCAAAAGTTGTTAAAACAGAAGTAAGTAGGTTGGTGGCGACAAGGCCCGATTTTAAAAATACTGGCACAAATCTCAATAATCTTAATCTGAAAAATTCAGTAGTTCAGCCACAAGAGAATAATTTTGCAAAGAATAACCAAGCTTACAGCAATCAGGCTGAAAGCTTTGAAACCGTCGATAATTACCTGACTGCAGATTCTTGGTATCGGCCCAAGGCCATCCTGAAGGATGGAAAAACTTGGACTGCAAGTAGTGAGAGTGATTTCCGACCAGTCTTGATGTCATGGTGGCCAGACACGGCAACTAAGACGGCCTATGTTAACTTCTGGGCTAAGGAAGGTCTGATTTCTAATCAAGCAGCAAGAAATATAGATACAGCGGTTCAATCTATTCAAACCGCTATTGAAAAGAAGATTTCTACTGAAGGGAATACTGCTTGGTTGCGCAGCAAAATGACTCAATTTGTGCAATCACAAAGTCAGTGGAATATCAATTCTGAAAATCCAACGAGTTATCCTAGCCAAGACCACTTGCAAGGTGGTGCCCTGCTCTTTTCAAACAGTGATGCTACGGCCCAGGCCAATTCAAACTGGCGTTTGCTTAATCGCAATCCCTCTCAGCAGGATGGTCATGTCAACTATCATAAATCATCTTACGGTGGTTATGAATTGCTCTTAGCCAATGATGTGGATAACTCAAATCCAATCGTTCAAGCAGAACAGCTTAACCACTTCCACTACCTCATGAACTGGGGTGAAATTGTTATGGGCGATAAGGATGCCAACTTTGACGGTGTCCGGGTCGATGCAGTTGATAATGTTGATGCTGACTTGCTCCAAATTCAACGGGATTACTATAAAGCAAAATACGGTACGGATAAAAGCGAAAAAAATGCGATCGACCACTTGTCAATTTTGGAAGCCTGGTCAGGCAATGATAATGATTATGTTAAAGATCAAAATAACTTTTCGCTTTCTATCGATAACGACCAACGCTCTGGCATGTTAAAAGCTTTTGGGTATGCCTCTGCTTACCGTGGCAATTTGGGGAACCTTGCGACTGCTGGCTTGAAGAAACGCAGTAACACTAGTAGTGGGGATCCAATTCCTAATTACGTCTTTATTCGGGCCCATGACTCAGAAGTTCAGACACGGATTGCCACTGTTATTCGTGAAAGACTAGGAATGGGTAATGTTGATGGTTTGACTAATATCACTTTGGATGATTTGGAAAAAGCCTTTGCTATCTATAATCAGGATATGTACTCAGTTGATAAGCAGTATTATATCAACAACCTACCTATGGCCTATACTTGGATGTTGCAAAACAAGGATACGGTTACTCGAGTTTATTATGGTGATATGTATACTGACAACGGTCAGTATATGGCAACTAAAACCCCATTCTACAATGCCATTGAAACCATGCTTAAAGCTCGTATCAAATATGTGGCCGGTGGTCAACAAGCAGGCTATAATCAAGGATGGAATGGCGGAATTTTGACCTCTGTTCGTTACGGTAAAGGTGCAGATAGTGTTACAGATCGTGGGACTAGTGAAACCCGCACATCTGGTATGGCTGTCTTGATTAACAATATGCCTAACTTCCAAGCTTCTAGCGGCGTAATTCTCAGCATGGGGGCTGCGCATAAGAATCAAGCCTACCGTCCTCTCTTGCTATCAACCAAGGATGGCATTGCGACTTACCTTAATGATCGCGATGTGTCAAGTAGTCAATATAAATACACAGATAGTCAAGGACGCTTGAGTTTCAGTGCTTCTGAACTTCGCAGTGTTGCTAACGTACAAGTTTCTGGTATGATCCAAGTCTGGGTACCAGTCGGAGCAGCTGATAACCAAGATGTTCGCACTGCTCCAAGTACGGCTAAGACTACGGATGGAAATATTTACCATCAAACCGATGCCCTTGATTCTCAAGTTATCTACGAAGGTTTCTCAAACTTCCAAGCCTTTGCTAAGACCCCTGAACAATACACCAACGCTGTAATCGCTAAAAATGCTGACCTCTTCAAGTCATGGGGCATCACTCAATTTGAAATGGCACCGCAATACGTGTCATCTGAAGATGGAACCTTCTTGGACTCCATCATTCTCAATGGTTATGCCTTTAGCGACCGCTATGACTTGGCTATGAGTAAGAACAATAAGTATGGCTCTAAAGAAGACTTGGCCAATGCTATTAAGGCTTTGCATGCCGCAGGTATCAAGGTTCTGTCTGACTGGGTGCCAGACCAAATGTATAACCTGCCAGGAAAAGAGGTTGTTACGGCAACTCGGGTTAACCAATATGGTCAAACAACCGCAAGGGCAGCCATCAATAAGACCCCTTACGTGGTCAACACTCGGACTTATGGCGACTACCAAGAGCAGTATGGTGGTAAATTCTTGGATGAGTTGCAAAAGCTCTACCCAAGTCTCTTCATGACTAAGCAAATCTCAACAGGCAAGGCAATTGATCCATCAGTTAAGATTACCAACTGGTCAGCTAAGTACTTCAATGGTTCTAATATCTTGGGCCGCGGAGCTAAGTATGTCCTTAGTGATGGTAAGCAGTACTTCAATTTAACTAGTGGTAAACTTTACTTGCCAACTGCTTTGTTGAGTAATGCGACGACGACTACTCAGCCATCCACTCCTAGCCAACCTACTCAACCATCTAAGCCATCGACAAAATCTGCGGGTATTTCTTACGATGGCAAGGGATACATTTATCGTTTGGCAACTGGTCAACGGGTCAAGGACAGCTTGGTTACCGATAAGGGCAATCTCTATTACTTCGGTAAGACTGGTTACATGGCCACAGGTATGCAGAAGGTAAAAGGGGCGACCTACTACTTTGGTAAAGATGGCAAGGCTTTGAAGAACGGTATCTATACGGATGCAGCCGGTAAGAGCTATTACTTCAATAATGACGGCAAACGCCTAGAAAATGGGTATTACTCCTTTGGCGTTGACAAGTGGCGTCATTTTGAAAATGGTGTGATGGCCGTTGGACTAACCAAAGTTAAGGGCAAAGCTAACACTTATACTCAGTACTATGATGCCCAAGGAATCCAGGTCAAGGGAGACTTTGTTACTGGTGAAGATGGAAAAGTGAGATATTTCGACAAGAAGTACGGAAACATGGTGACCAACCAATTCATTACTAATTCAAAAGGTCAACGGTCTTTCTTCACTTGGAATGGAACTCGCTATGAAAATGGTTACTATCAATTTGGTGACAAGTGGCGTCACTTCACCAATGGTATTATGGATGTTGGCTTGACTCAGGTTAAAGGGAAATACAAGACCTATACACAATTTTATGACCCTCAAGGAATTCAGGTCAAGGGTGGCTTTGCCAAGGATAACAACGGTAAGCTAAGATATTTTGATGAAAAGTATGGGAACATGGTTTCCAACCAATTTATCAAAAATTCTGATGGCGAACGCTTCTACTTTGGTAATGATGGGGTAGCTGTCACGGGTCACCGCGTTATTGATGGCAAATCTTATCACTTCAATGATAAAGGTGTACTCATTAAAAAATATAGTAATGACTCTACTAGTTATCGACCAGCCTATCGACCACGCTATATTAACAGGTTCTATTCTGGATGGTTTGGTATCTGGTTCTAAGCTCTAAATATTCTTTAAAAAAATGGATAATCCGAAGCTCTATCGTCTTGGATAGATAAAAAAGGTTAGATGGCTGTAAACCTCTAGCCTTTTTGATATAATAAAATCATGACTTTGCCTAAGGACTTTATTGAAAAATATCAAAGATTATTGGGGAATCAAGCTGCAGATTTCTTGGCGACTTTTGAGCAAGAAGCAGTAGCAGCCTTTCGAACTAATCCCCTGAAAAAAGTGCAGAAGGACTTTTCTGACCCCATTGCTAATACCCTTTGGGGCCATTTTGGCAAGGTCTCTGGTAAGTCCATTGAGCACGTGACTGGCTTAGTCTATTCCCAGGAACCAGCTGCCCAAATGGTCGCCCAAGTGGCAGCGTCGCAAAAGGGTATGAAGGTTTTGGATCTGGCTGCCGCTCCTGGAGGGAAGACGACGCATTTGCTTTCCTACTTAGACAATACAGGAATTTTGGTGAGTAATGAGATTTCCAAAAAACGTAGTAAGATTTTAGTGGAAAATGTCGAGCGTTTTGGAGCAACCAATGTCGTTGTGACCAATGAAAGACCTGAGCGCTTGGCTAAGACTTTTAAAGATTATTTTGACCTGATTGTTTTGGATGCTCCTTGCTCTGGTGAGGGGATGTTTCGCAAGGACCCAGATGCTTGCCAATATTGGGACAAGGACTATCCGGCTCAATGTGCTAACCTGCAAAAGGAAGTTTTGCAGGAGGCCATGAAGATGCTAGCTCCATCAGGGCGGCTAGTCTACTCGACCTGTACCTGGTCACCAGAGGAAAATGAAGCAGTGGTGGTCTGGCTCCTAGAAAGTTATCCAGACCTGGAACTCCTTCCTATAGAAAAAATCAATGGGATGGTAGAAGGGCTGGACATGCCCCAGGTGGCTCGGATGTATCCTCATCTCTTTGAGGGGGAGGGGCAATTTGTTGCCCATTTTCAGGATAAGCGATCAGCCCCTAGCCAGCCCCAAAAGGTCAAGTCGCCTAGATCAAATTTGACTGCCGAGCAAAGGCAACTTTGGCAAAATTTTTCTAAGAAATATTTGCGTATAGACCTGTCGGGCTTGCTTCAGACCTTCGGGAATCAACTCTATTGCCTGCCTGAGGGTCTGCCAGATTTGACCGGACTCAAGTTGGCCCGCAATGGCCTCCATCTGGGCACCTTTAAAAAGAAGCGCTTTGAGCCCTCTTTTGCTCTTGGGTTGGCCCTGACCAGCGACCAAGTTAAGCAAGGTGTGACTTTGAGCCCAGAGGATTTCAAAGCCTATGTCTCAGGAAATACGGTCAGCATCTCTGGTGATTACCAAAATGGCTGGTATCAAGTGTTAGCTGAGGGTAATGGTCTCGGATTTGCCAAGTTAGTTAATGGCACCCTCAAGAATTATTTCCCTAAGGGCCTGCGCTTCAATTCTTGATGTAACAGTTCTGTTACATTGGGATGGCTATATATCAAAAAAAAGTCTAATATGATATGATTAGATGAGAAGTTTGATGCTTCTAAGAATTGGCTGATTATGCTTGATTTTGAAAATAAATACAGGATTTTAAAATGAAAAAATGGAATAAAAAGCGTCTCCTTTTCGCCATGATGATGGGGGCAGCCCTTTTCTGCCTATCGGCTTGTGCCTCTTGGATTGACCGCGGGGAGAATATCACCAGCGTTGGCTCAACAGCCCTCCAACCCATGGTTGAAGGAGCAGCAGATACCTTCTCTGAGGAGCATCAAGGCAAGACTGTCAATGTCCAGGGCGGTGGCTCTGGTACAGGTCTTTCCCAGGTTCAGTCTGGCGCTGTTCAGATTGGCAATAGTGATGTTTTTGCTGAGGAAAAGGACGGCATTGATGCCAGTAAATTAGTAGACCACCAGGTTGCTGTTGCTGGGATTGCTGTCATTGTCAATAAAGAAGTCGGCATGAAAAACCTGACAACTGACCAGCTGCAAAAGATTTTCACTGGCCAGTACACCAATTGGAAACAGCTAGGTGGTAAAGATTTAGAGATTACTATCATTAATCGGGCAGCCGGCTCAGGGACACGTTCGACCTTTGACAGTGTGATTATGAAGGGCAAGTCCAGTAAGCAGAGCCAGGAACAAGATTCCAACGGGATGGTTAAGTCCATTGTGGCTCAAACCCCTGGTGCCCTCTCCTATTTAGCCTTCGCTTACGTAGATAGCTCGGTTTCAATGGTTAAACTTAATGGTCATGAAGCCAATGCTAAAAATGTTGCGACTAATGACTGGCCTCTCTGGTCTTACGAACACATGTACACCAAGGGAAAAGCTGATGGTCTAACCAAGGAATTCCTTGATTATGTCCTCAGCGATAAGGTCCAAAAGGGTGTCGTCAAACGGATGGGTTATATCTCTATTAATGATATGAAGGTTACTAAGGACGCCCAAGGTCGTGTGACGAAAAAATAAGACTAATCATGACTAAGCTAGGGCCGGAAAGAGCCCCGAGCCTATCGGCACGGCTCTTACTGACTGATCTGTTTAGTACATTCCCTTCCTCTAAGGAGTTTTCATGAAAAAACAAGATTTGGCGAAGCAGTTGACCTCGCCTTCAAAAAATTCACGGCTGGAGAAATTCGGTAAGACAATCACTTTCCTCTGCTTAATTCTGATTGTCTTCATCGTGGCCATGATCTTACTCTTTGTTGCTCAGAAAGGTCTCTCAACCTTCTTTGTCAACGGGGTCAATATCTTTGATTTCCTCTTTGGCAAAAATTGGCAACCGACGGTCAAGGATGCTCATGGTAACTACATTATGGGGGCCCTGCCAATGATTACAGGTTCCTTCATTGTTACTATTCTCTCTGCCTTGATTGCGACGCCATTTGCTATCGGCGCAGCTATTTTTATGACAGAAATTTCACCCAAGCGTGGGGCAAAACTTTTGCAGCCAGCAATCGAGCTGCTGACAGGGATTCCTTCCGTCGTTTATGGATTTATCGGTTTGCAGGTTATTGTTCCCTTTGTTCGGGCCCTATTTGGGGGAACTGGATTTGGGATTCTCTCAGGAGTCTTCGTTCTCTTTGTTATGATTCTTCCTACGGTGACCTTCATGACAACCGATAGTCTGCGGTCTGTACCCCGTCATTACCGTGAAGCTAGTTTGGCTATGGGGGCAACCCGCTGGCAAACCATCTGGCGAGTTATCCTAAGGGCAGCCAAGCCTGGTATCTTTACCGCAGTTGTCTTTGGTATGGCCCGTGCCTTCGGTGAAGCCCTAGCTATCCAGATGGTGGTTGGGAATTCGGCTGTCATGCCAACCTCTCTGATTACACCAGCCTCAACCCTGACTTCGGTTTTGACCATGGGAATCGGAAATACCGTTATGGGAACGGTTCAAAATAACGTTCTCTGGTCACTTGCCTTGGTTCTCTTGATTATGAGTTTGGCTTTCAATATGTTGATGAAGTTCATCACTAGGGAGAAAAAAGTAAACTATGAACGCTAAAAAAGTTGATAAGATTGTGACAGCTGGTCTCTATACTATTGCTGGCATTATCGTGGCAGTTTTAGCTGCTTTAATTCTTTATATTTTAGTCCGTGGACTTCCGCATGTTACTTGGCATTTTCTGACTGGAAAATCATCCGCTTACCAAGCTGGCGGTGGTATTGGTATTCAGCTCTATAACTCCCTTTTCCTCTTAGTTATCACTCTGATTATCTCCATTCCCTTGTCTATGGGAGCCGGAATCTATCTATCGGAATATGCTAAGAAGGGGCGTTTGATTAATTTTGTAAGGACCTGTATTGAAATCTTGTCCTCCCTGCCTTCGGTTGTTGTTGGTCTTTTTGGTTATTTGATTTTTGTTGTTCAATTCCAGTATGGTTTTTCAATTATTTCTGGTGCCTTGGCTCTGACAGTTTTCAACCTTCCCCAGATGACCCGTACAGTCGAAGACAGCCTTAGAAATATTCACCATACTCAGAGAGAAGCGGGATTAGCCTTAGGTCTATCACGCTGGGAAACTGTTCTGCATGTGGTTATTCCAGAAGCTATTCCAAGCATTATTACTGGGGTAGTTTTAGCTTCTGGTCGGATTTTTGGTGAAGCTGCTGCCCTGATTTATACCGCAGGCCAATCGGCGCCGAGTGTCGACTGGAGTAATTGGAATCCCTTAAGCATCAGTAGTCCTATCTCAATTTTTCGGCAATCGGAAACCTTGGCTGTTCATATTTGGAAGGTGAATAGTGAAGGCACTATCCCTGATGCAACTATGGTTTCTGCTGGTAGTGGCGCCGTTCTTCTGATTTTCATCTTGATTTTCAATTTATCAGCCCGCTATCTCGGTAAGAAAATGCATGCTAGATTAACTTCTGCCAAGTAAGAGGATAACTAATGACTGAATATAATTGGGACGAACGTTATATCATGAGTTTTGAGGGCAAGGAACTAGCCCTGGCAACTAAGGACCTCCATGTTTATTATGGGTCAAAAGAAGCCATCAAAGGTATTGATATGCAGTTCGAAAAGAATAAAATTACGGCTTTTATTGGTCCGTCAGGTTGTGGGAAATCTACCTTCTTACGTAGCCTCAATCGGATGAATGATACCATTGATATTGCAAAAGTAACTGGACAAATCCTCTATGAAGGGATTGATATTAACCGTCCAGAAATTAATGTTTATGAAATGCGCAAACATATCGGCATGGTCTTTCAAAGGCCTAATCCTTTTGCCAAGTCTATTTATAAAAATATCACCTTTGCCCATGAGCGAGCAGGTGTCAAGGATAAAAAAGTTTTAGATGAGATTGTGGAAACCTCATTAAAACAGGCTGCCCTCTGGGATCAGGTTAAGGATGATTTGCACAAGTCAGCCTTTACCCTATCTGGCGGTCAACAACAACGGCTCTGTATTGCTCGGGCTATTTCCGTGAAGCCAGATATTTTGCTCATGGATGAGCCGGCATCTGCTCTAGACCCAATTGCTACCATGCAGCTGGAAGAAACGATGGCTGAACTTAAGGAAGATTACTCTATTATTATTGTTACCCACAATATGCAGCAGGCCGCTCGGGTCAGCGATTATACGGCCTTCTTTTATTTAGGGGACTTGATTGAGTATGATAAGACAAGACATATTTTCCAAAATGCCCACTGTCAATCAACCAGTGATTACGTGTCTGGACGTTTCGGTTAGAAAGGGACCTTATGACAGAACCAATATTGCAAGTCAGAGAGTTATCGGTTTATTACAACAAGAAAAAAGCTCTGAACAATATTAATATGGATTTCATGCCCAATGAGATTACGACTTTAATTGGGCCATCGGGTTCAGGTAAATCAACCCTGCTTCGGGCGATTAATCGGATGGGAGACCTCAATCCAGAAGTTACTCTGACAGGTTCCATTACCTACAATGGCCATAATATATATAGTCCTCGGACAGATACAGTTGAATTGCGCAAGGAGATTGGTATGGTTTTCCAACAACCCAATCCCTTCCCAATGACCATCTACGAAAATGTGACTTATGGTCTAAGAATTAAGGGGATTCGTGATAAGGCTGTTCTTGATGAAGCTGTTGAAGCCTCATTGAAAGGCTCTTCAATCTGGGATGAGGTTAAAGATCGTCTGCATGATTCGGCTCTGGGGCTTTCAGGCGGCCAGCAGCAGCGGGTATGTATTGCCCGGGTTTTAGCAACCAGTCCCAAAATTATTCTAATGGATGAGCCAACTTCAGCCCTTGATCCGATTTCTTCTGGTAAAATTGAAGAAACCCTATATGGGCTTAAAGATAAATACACCATGTTAATTGTAACCCGTTCGATGCAGCAGGCTTCACGGATTTCCGATAAGACCGGTTTTTTCCTGGCCGGTGATTTAGTCGAATTTAATTCAACCAAAGAAATGTTTCTCAATCCTGCTCACGAAGAAACTGAAGATTATATCAGTGGTAAATTTGGTTAATGTCTACCGACTAAATAGATAGAAAGAAATAATTTGCTTATGTTACGTACACAATTTGAAGATGAATTAGATAAGTTGCATAATCAGTTTTATGCGATGGGAACGGAAGTCAGTTCTCAAATCAGTAAGACAGTTCGTGCCTTTATCAGTCATGATCGTCAGTTGGCTAAAGAGGTCATTGAAAGTGATGAGATTGTTAATAACTATGAAACTAAGTTAGAAAAGAAATCTCTAGAAATTATTGCCCTCCAACAACCTGTATCAATAGACTTGCGGACTGTAATCACAGTTCTAAAGGCTTCTAGCGACGTTGAACGCATGGGTGACCACGCTTCAGCTATTGCTAAAGCAACCATTCGGATGAAAGGAGAAGAGCGGATTAAGGAAGTTGAGGACCATATCAATAGAATGGGACGAGCGGTTCGTATCATGGTTGAAGAAGCCATGAATGTCTATATTAAGGCGGATGAAGCAGCAGCCTATGCAGTGGCGGCTCACGATGAACATATTGATAACCTCTTTGTTGAGACGCAAAATATGACTGTTGAAGCCATCAAGGCCAATCCTGATGCAGCCTTCGCTGCTAAGGAATACTTTCAAGTTCTTATGTACTTGGAACGAATTGGAGATTATGCTCGCAATATTTGTGAGTGGGTGGTCTATCTGAAGACAGGAAAAATTATCGAACTTTAGTAACGAATATGTTATAATTAAGATTGGTTTTGGCCAATCTTTTTTTGGCCTAAGAAGTGTTATAAATTATAAATTTAAACCAATTAATCAACGATTAAGGAGTCTTATGAATTCAGTAGAACACTTTATTGAAAAGTTTGTCCCTGAAAATTACAATATCTTCTTGGATATTAATCGTCAGGAAAAAACTTTCTCGGGTAACGTTGCCATCAGCGGTGAAGCCCTAAATAATCAGGTTTCTTTCCACCAAAAAGATTTGGCGATTTCGTCCGTCCTTTTGGATAACCAGCCAGTAGAGTTTGAACTTGATCAAGTTGGACAGGCTGTTCATCTTAATCTTCCAGAAACCGGCAGCATGACTCTGGTTTTGGAATTCTCCGGAAAAATCACCGATAATATGACGGGGATTTATCCATCCTACTACAGTGTTGATGGTGTCAAGAAGGAAGTGCTGGCGACCCAATTTGAAAGCCACTTTGCCCGTGGGGCCTTCCCTTCAATTGATGAACCAGAAGCCAAGGCGACCTTTGATTTGGCCATCAAATTTGACCAAGTAGAAGGCGATCTTGTCATCTCCAATATGCCTGAGACAAATGTCCAATTGCGACAAGATACTGGCGTTTGGACCTTTGAGACGACTCCAAGAATGTCCTCCTATCTTTTGGCCTTTGCTCTGGGTGACCTACAAGCTAAGAAGGGGCAAACTAAGAATGGAACGGAAGTCGGAATCTTTGCGACCAAGGCTCACAAACCATCTTCCTTAGACTTTGCCTTAGATATTGCTGTTCGTGTTATTGATTTCTATGAAGACTATTATGGTGTTGCTTACCCAATTCCGCATTCCTATCACTTGGCCCTGCCTGATTTTTCAGCAGGTGCCATGGAAAACTGGGGCCTAGTAACCTATCGGGAAATCTACTTGATTGTGGATGAAAATTCAACGGCAGAAACACGCCAACAAGTTGCTCTCGTTATTGCCCATGAATTGGCCCACCAGTGGTTTGGTAACCTGGTTACTATGAAGTGGTGGGATGATCTCTGGCTCAATGAATCCTTTGCTAATATGATGGAGTATGTTTCTATTGATGCCATTGAGCCAACATGGAATATTTTTGAAGATTTTCAAACAACAGGTGTACCACTGGCTCTCAAGCGGGATGCTACGGATGGAGTTCAATCCGTCCATGTAGCGGTAAATCATCCTGACGAAATCAATACTCTCTTTGACCCAGCTATTGTCTATGCTAAAGGAAGCCGCCTTATGCATATGCTTCGTCGTTGGTTGGGAGATAAGGATTTTGCAGCTGGACTCAAGGCTTATTTTGAAAAACATCAGTATCGCAATACTATTGGTCGCGACCTTTGGAATGCTCTCTCAGCAAGTTCAGATAAGGATGTGGCTAGCTTTATGGATGCTTGGCTGGAACAACCTGGATACCCTCTTGTTACGGCTCAAGTTCTTGATGACAACTTGATTCTCAGTCAGAAGCAGTTCTTTATTGGTGATTATGAGGAGAAGAATCGCCTCTGGCAAATTCCGCTTAATAGCAATTGGTCTGGTCTACCAGATACCCTCTCGCAAGCTAGTTTGACGATACCAAACTACTCTGCGCTAGCTGCTCAAAACGAAGGTGCTCTGCGCTTGAATACGGGTAATACAGCCCACTATATCACCAACTATCAGGGACAGCTTTTAGATGGTATTTTAAATGATTTTGCTGAACTAGATAAGACTTCCAAACTGCAAGTCCTGCAAGAGCGCCGCCTCTTGGCTGAAAGTGGTGAAATTTCTTATGCTGATCTTGTACCTCTGTTGACTATGCTGTCAGATCAGACATCCTACATGGTTTCTGCAGCTGGCGAACAAATTATTTCAGGACTAAATCGCTTTATTGATGAAGGATCTGATAGTGAGCAAAACTTTAAGCAAGTGATTAAAATGGTTGCTGGACAGAACTTTGCTCGTCTAGGTTTTGAAAAGTGTGATGGAGAAGCAGATGAGGATGAGATGGTTCGCCAATCAGCGATTCGTCTTATGCTTAAGGCAGATGATGAGACAGTAATAGCTGGGGCGCATGAGATTTTCCAAGCCTATCAGAATCAGCTTGAATCAATTCCCGCTGCCATCCGTGCTTCTGTCTTGAACAATGAAATGAAGCACGCTGAGACCCCTGCTCTTGTCCAAGAGTATTTGGATGCCTATGTTACAAGTACTGATGGTATTTTTAAACGACAACTTTCTAATGCCCTCTCAAATACTAAGGATCAAGCTAGCCTGACCCACATTCTGACCCAATGGCAAAACAAGGATGTGGTGAAACCACAGGATTTAGCAACTTGGTATGCCTATTTCCTCCAACATTCCTTTACCCAGATGGAGGTATGGAATTGGTCAAAAGAAAATTGGGAATGGATTAAATCTGCTCTCGGTGGTGACATGAGTTTTGATAAGTTTGTTATTTATCCATCCAATTACTTCAAGACCGAGGAAGCTCTAGCAGATTACAAGACCTTCTTTGAGCCTAAACTGGATGATATGGCCATTTCTCGGAATATCACCATGGGGATTAAAGAAATTGCAGCACGAGTTGCTTTAATCCAGCAAGAAAAGGCTGCAGTTGAAGTAGCCATTGACCTTGCAGCAAAATAAGAAAAAGTAGGGCCTAGATAGTTTTCTGGGTCTTTTTGATAGGGGGAGACAATAGGCGGTGGCAGTGCCATTAGTCAATGTTTTAGACCCATTTCAGCTAGTATTGATAGACTGAAGCAATATCCTAAGATATAAAGGGAGTTTCTATGGTTTTGCTGGGAAATGATTATTCTTAGCTGAATTTTTATCTACCCTTTGTTGGAATAGGTTAGGACAAGTTGTTAGAATTATGATAAGATAGAATGAAGATTGGAGTATTGTTCAATGATTAAAATTTTATTAGTAGAAGATGATTTAAGTCTTTCAAATTCCGTCTATGATTTTCTAGATGACTTTGCTGAAGTTACCCAAGTCTTTGATGGAGAAGAAGGCCTATTTGAAGCAGAAACTGGTGTTTATGACTTGATTCTGCTTGATTTGATGTTGCCAGAAAAAGATGGTTTCACCGTTCTTAAGGAATTACGTGATAAGGGTGTTGCAACCCCTGTTTTGATTACAACCGCCAAAGAAGCACTTGATGATAAAGGACATGGTTTTGAACTGGGTGCCGATGATTATCTGACCAAGCCTTTCTACTTGGAAGAATTAAAGATGCGGATTCAGGCCCTTTTGAAGCGTTCAGGTAAAATCAATGATAAGTTGCTGACCTATGGCGATTTAGAATGTGATACCTCCACTAATACCGTTACTGTAAATGGTAAGATTGTCGAATTGTTGGGTAAGGAATTTGACCTCTTGGTTTATTTCTTGCAAAATCAAAATGTTATCTTACCTAAGACACAAATTTTTGATAGAATTTGGGGCTTTGATAGTGATACAACAGTTTCTGTTGTTGAGGTCTATGTTTCTAAGATTCGTAAAAAATTAAAGGGAACGGATTTCGAAAAATGTCTACAAACACTGCGCAGTGTGGGGTATATTCTAAAGGATGTTAAATAAGTTAAAGAAGAGGATCTTTTCTGAAGGGTTCTCGACTTTTCTTCACTTCCTATCCGTTTTCACTGTTATTTTCCTAGTGATGACCATTCTGATTTTGCAAATTATGCGGATTGGAATCTACTCATCGGTTGACGATAATCTCAACAAGGCTGTAGATAGTGTTGATTCTTATATCTACATGAATATGTACAGAGCTAGCCTTTATTCAGCCTTTGGCGGAAAAAATAATTCTGATTTATCTGTTTTAACCGATGGTGATGAATTTTTAGGAAACGGGACAACTTTGCCTGGTAATGCTAATTCAACGGTGAATCAAAGTCCAAATAAATCTCATGTTGAGTTGAATGCAACTATTGAAACCATTATATATGACAAGAATGGTAAGGTACTTAATAGCTCGGAAATATTTTCTGGTCTTAATAAGCTGAAAATTGATAAGAGTGAGCTAGGCGAGGTTAACGAGGTTAGTGTTAACGGTAGCTTTCGTGAAAAGGAGCATTATCGGTATAAGACTGTCTCGGTGTCGGACAAGCAATTCCCAAAGGTTGCTTATGTGACGATTGCTATTAGTGTTAACCAATTAGATAGTGCCAATTCTCGCTATCAAATTATTATCATTACGGTTATGATTATTTTCTGGCTCTTATCTGTCTTTGCCAGTGTTTATCTGGCTAATTGGTCGCGTAAGCCAATTCTTGAAAGTTATGAGAAACAGAAGAATTTTGTAGAAGATGCCAGTCATGAGTTGAGGACGCCTCTAACGGTTCTCCAAAATCGTTTGGAAAGTCTTTTTCGTAAGCCTGATGAGACCATTTTGGATAATTACGAGACTGTCGCCTCTAGTTTGGAAGAAGTTCGGAATATGCGGATTTTAACCACGAATCTTTTGAATCTGGCTAGACGTGATGACAAACTTAATCCAGAAATTGAAGAAATTGAACCTAATTTCTTCGACAATATTTTTGAGAATTATAGTTTAATTGCTGAGGAAAGTGGCAAAGTCCTATCTTGTAGCAACCAATTAAGGACCTCAATCAAGTCGGATAAGACCTTGATTAAACAAGTTATGACTATCCTTTTTGATAATGCTGTTAAGTATACTGGAGATGACGGTGCTATAAGGATTACTGTTTCCAATAGTGATAGAAAGCTGGTTATTACTGTTGCGGATAATGGTTCGGGAATCAGTGAAGAAGACAAATCGAAAATTTTCGATCGATTTTATCGGATTGACAAGGCGCGAACCCGGCAGACTGGTGGTTTTGGTCTAGGACTATCCTTAGCTAAGCAGATTGTTGAAGCTTTGAAGGGGACTATTGCTGTTCGAGATAACACACCCACGGGTACTGTTTTTGAAATTAAATTAAATACTTAAAAAGACCTGTCGCTTTTATAGCGGCGGTCTTTTCATCTGCCCAAAATATTGGAGATTTTCTTTTTAAAGATATTATTTCCAGTAAATAAAAAAACCTCCAAAGGGAGGTGAATTTTAGCCAAGTTTAGCTGCAAGACGAGCTTTATCACGGCTAGCTTTGTTCTTGTGAATCAAACCTTTAGAATGAGCTTTATCGATTGCTGAGCTAGCAGCACGGAAAAGTTCTTCAGATGGGTTTGCTTCAAAAGCTTTGATTGTAGTACGCAAAGCTGATTTTTGAGCTGAGTTCTTTTCGTTTTGCTTAACGTTAAGTTCAGCACGCTTGATAGCTGATTTAATATTTGCCAAAGTTTTCACCTCCATTTTTACTAACCATTCCATTATATAGGAAATGGCTGGCTTTGACAAGTCCCAATCACTTTTTCAGGTAAATTTTATCAATCTTATGATTATGAGATTTGTGGAGAATAAGTTCGGCACGATTGCGAGTTGGCTCGATATAATTTTCTAAATTGACTAGATTAACACTTTGCCAAGTTTTCTTGGAAATGGCTAGAGCCTCTTTTAAGTCTAACTGAGTAAAAGAATAGTAGTAGTTTTTCTGATCAGTTTTAGCCAATTCCAGAAGGGTCTGGAAACGTTCCAGATACCATTTCTCAATATGGACAATTTCAGCATCAATATAGATAGAGAAGTCATAGTAGTCGTTCATATAGAGACGGTGGTTTTGCTGGTTTTGAAAGACATTGATGCCTTCGACGATAAGAAAATCTGGTGCTTGAATCGTTTCTTTTTGTCCGGGGACAATATCATAGATTTCATGCGAATAGACTGGAATGGAAAGGGTCTGACCATTCTTCATACCATCTAGGAAATTAATCAGCCGCTCCATGTCATAACTTTCGGGAAAGCCCTTCTTATCCAAGATTCCCTTGTCAATCAGAGTTTGATTGGGGTAGAGAAAACCATCGGTGGTCACCATCTCGACGCGACTATTTTTGAAAGTCCGAGCTAGAAGCAGTTGCAGGAGTCGGCTCGTGGTTGATTTTCCGACAGCAACAGAACCTGAAATGCCAATGATAAAAGGCCTTTTTTTAGCCTGCTTTTGCAGGAAAATTCCCTTGGCAAAGCTGAGATTTTCCTGAGCATTTTTATAGATTTGAATGAGACTGATCAGTGGCAGGTAGACATCCCTGACATCCTGAATGTCAATCTTATCATTGAGACTTTTAATGGAATCCAACTCTGCTTGAGTCAAGGGTGCTTGTTCAGCCTGATGCAAGCCCTGCCAGTTTCGTCGGCTGATTTCTTCAAAATTGATAAATTCATGAGACATAGGACTATTGTAGCACAATTTATGATAAAATGAGGTGACTCAAAAAGGGAGAAAATAAAGAAAAATGGCCAAGATGTACTATGCTCAAAACCCTGATGCTCAGCATGATATCCACGATTTGCAGGTTCAGCTGCTAGGGGAGATTTTTAACTTCTATACCGACTCTGGCGTCTTCTCGAAAAAAATGATTGATTACGGCAGCCAGGTTCTTTTGTCTGCCCTGAATTTTTCAGCCGATCAAAGTCTCTTGGATGTGGGCTGTGGTTATGGCCCCTTGGGAATTAGCCTAGCTAAGGTTCAATGCTTAGAGGTGACCATGGTTGATATTAACCAGCGAGCCCTGGATTTGGCCCAAAAGAATGCCCAACGTAATGGTGTGAGGGTTAAGGTCTTCCAATCCAATGTTTATGAAGCGGTTGAGGACAGTTTTGACCATATTATTAGCAATCCTCCCATTCGAGCTGGAAAACAAGTTGTTCATGAAATTTTGGCAGGAGCTTACGGCCATCTCAATCAGGGAGGCAGTTTGACCATCGTCATCCAGAAGAAACAAGGGGCTCCTAGTGCCAAGTCCAAGATGGAGCAAGTTTTTGGCAATGTTGACCTTGTCAAAAAAGATAAGGGCTACCATATCTTAAGGAGTATCAAGGAATGAGAGCAGTTGATTTAATTCAGAAAAAACGTAATGGAGGTCAATTGACAACTGAGGAAATCCAGTGGCTGATTGGCGGCTATGTGAAGGGAACTGTGCCGGATTATCAAATGTCTGCCTTTGCTATGGCGACCTACTTCAAGGGAATGACTATGGCTGAAACCCGTGATTTGACCATGGCTATGGTTGCTTCGGGTGACCAGCTTGATTTGTCTGCCATTCCTGGGATCAAGGTTGACAAGCATTCGACCGGTGGTGTCGGTGATAAGGTCACCTTGATTCTGGCTCCTTTGGTCGCTAGTTTTGGTGTCCCTGTTGCTAAGATGAGTGGAAAAGGCTTGGGGCATACGGGTGGCACCCTTGATAAACTAGAGTCAATCAAGGGCTACCAGATTGAAGTTGCAGAAGCGGCCTTTATTAAACAGGTCCAAGATATTGGCATTGCTGTCATTGGCCAATCCGAGCAGATGGTCAAGGCCGACAAACTTCTCTATGCCCTGCGGGATGTTACCGCAACGGTTGATACCATGCCCTTAATTGCCAGTTCGGTGATGTCTAAAAAGATTGCTGCTGGCTCTGATGCTATTATGTTGGACGTCACTGTGGGTGATGGTGCCTTCATGAAGACCGTTGAAGAGGCTGAGAAGCTGTCGCGAACCATGGTGGACTTGGGAAAAGAAGTCGGCCGTCAGACCATCGCTGTTATGACCAATATGAGCCAGCCATTGGGCCAGGCTATCGGCAATCGTTTGGAAGTCCTTGAAGCTGTACAAATCATGCAGGGAAAGGGTCGGGCCGATATAAGAGACTTTATCTGTCAGCTGGCCCAGATTATGCTCAAGCTGGGTGGCCTAGAGGTTGGTCTAGATGATATTGAGCAACACCTAACCCAGGGTCAAGCCTTGAAGAAGTTTGAAGAGTTAGTAGCTGCCCAGGGTGGACAAGTGCAAGACATCTATCGTCCTGTCAAAACCAAGTTTGTCTATGAAGTCAAGGCTGAGCAGTCGGGCTATATAGCAGAATTGCCCGCTCTCTATTTTGGTCGCTTCGCCATGGAAATCGGAGCTGGCCGTGCCGTAAAATCCGACCAATTAGACTATGATGCGGGAATTTTGTTCGATAAAAAAGTGGGGGATGCGGTTTCAGAAGGAGAATTATTGGCAAAAATCTACTCCAATCAAGAAATCCCTCAAAAAAAGATTACAGAATTCGCAAAAAATGTTACAATAAATAACGTAAAAGTCCATAGAAAAGAAATACTAAAAATTATTGATTAGGAGAGAGATGTCAATTAATAAGTATATTGATCACACCTTGCTTAAGCCAGAGGCTAGTCAGGAACAGATTGATAAATTATTGGCCGAGGCTAAAGAATATGACTTTGCCTCAGTCTGCGTAAATCCCTACTGGGTTGCACGTTCTGCCCAAGCCTTAAAGGATTCGGACGTTAAGGTTTGTACTGTTATTGGTTTCCCTTTGGGAGCCAATACAACAGCGGTCAAGGTCTTTGAAACTAAGGATGCCATTGCCAACGGAGCTGATGAAGTGGACATGGTGATTAATATCGGTCAGTTGAAGTCTGGCAACTATGAAGCTGTCAAAGAAGATATTAAAGCCTTGGTTGAAGCATCTGGAGATAAGTTGCTTAAGGTCATTATTGAAACCTGTCTATTGACCGATGATGAGAAGGTTAAGTCCTGTCAATTGGCTGTAGAAGCAGGGGCAGACTATGTCAAGACCTCAACTGGCTTCTCAACCGGTGGTGCTACAGTTGCTGATGTGAAATTGATGCGTCAAACTGTCGGTGATAAGGTCGGTGTCAAGGCCTCTGGTGGTGCTCGTAGTTACGAGGATGCCAAGGCCTTTGTCGGGGCCAGTGCAAATCGAATTGGGGCATCAGCTGGTGTCGCCATCGTCCAAGGAGAAAAGGCCAGTGGCAACAAGTAATTTAGACTTGGTCCAGCTGGCCAAAGAAGCTAGCCAGAAGGCCTATGCTCCCTATTCACACTTTCCGGTTGGAGCAGCTATCAAGACCAAGTCTGGGCAAGTTTTTCAAGGCTGTAATATCGAGAATGCTAGTCTAGGCCTGACCAACTGTGCTGAAAGGACGGCTATCTTTAAGGCAGTCTCTGAAGGTTACCAGGACTTTGTTGGCTTGGCCATTTATGGTCATACCGATCAGCCAATCTCTCCCTGCGGAGCTTGTCGGCAGGTTATGACTGAGTTCTTTGATTTTTCTTGCTCCGTTACCCTTATTTCTAAAGACGGTACGACAGTCGAGATGACAGTCGGTGAGTTATTACCATACTCATTTCAGGGCCAAGAATGGGCACCTGCTAAACATTTGGATTAGACCTTCGGGTTTAAGATATTTTGCAACTTAGTTGCGACTTTTTAGAGGAGGAGTTCATTCATGAAGATGAACAAAAAACTTATTGGCTTAGGTTTGGCAGTGGTTGCCATCCTATCACTTGGTGCATGTAGCCGTTCGTCTCAATCGTCATCCAGCAAGGTTAAGGCTGCGATCGTTACTGATACTGGTGGGGTTGATGATAAGTCCTTTAACCAGTCTGCCTGGGAAGGTATGAAGGCTTGGGGTAAAGAAAATAAACTCAAGGAAAAGACCGACTACACTTACTTCCAATCTAAGAGTGAATCTGATTATGCAACTAATCTTGATGCTGCTCAAAACAAAGGCTTCAATCTTGTCTTCGGTATTGGCTACAACTTGCATGATGCTATTAGCGATGCGGCTAAGGCTAATACAAAAACCAATTATGTTTTGATTGACTCTGAAGTTATTGGTCAAAAGAATGTGGCCAGCGTTCTCTTTGCCGATAACGAAGGTGCTTACTTGGCAGGTATCGCAGCAGCTATGCAAACCAAGACTAACCATGTTGGTTTCGTTGGTGGGGTTAAATCAGACACTATTACCCGTTTTGAAACTGGCTTCAAGGCAGGTGTCGCTTCGGTAAACAAGGGCATCAAGGTAGATGTTCAATATGTTGGTTCTTATAATGACGCAACCAATGGTAAGGGTATCGCTGATTCAATGTATTCGAGTGGTGCTGATGTCATCTACCATGCTGCAGGTGCTTCTGGTACTGGTGTTTTCACCGCTGCCAAGGATATTGACCAAAAACTTTCTGCAGACAGCAAGGACAAGGTTTGGGTAATCGGTGTTGACCGTGACCAAACTGACGAAGGTAACTACAAAGCGACCGATAAAGAATCTAACTTTGTTTTGACCTCTACCATCAAGGAAGTTGGTACTGTTGTTAAGGATATTGCCAATGACCAATTGGACGGTAAGAAGTTCCAAGCTAAGACAACAACTTATGGTTTGAAGGACAAGGGTGTTGATATTGTCACCAATAACCTGCCAGAAAAGACCAAGAAGGCTGTTGAATCTGCTAAGAAGGACATTATTGACGGTAAAACTACTGTTAAAGATGGTGTTAAAAACAAATAAGTAACTTGAGAGAGGGATAAGCAAATTGCGAACTAACCTTAGTGAATTGCTTTCTCCTCCCTAGTTCCTTAGTCTTGAAAGGGCGACCTAAAGGGTCGCTTTTTCAGAGTAAGGCTGAGATTTTTATTTCAGTTAAGAGACCCATAGCTTGGGGAAACGAGTACTCTTTGCAGTTAAAAACTTTCAACTGACAGCCTAGTATGGTCATGTCTTACTAAAACGGTAGAATTTCTTAACCGATGAGGTAAGGGGGGAGTGATACTTTCACCAAAGTGGTATTATTAGTAGCAACTGTGCTTGTTGCTACTAATAACGGAAATTTTGAGAGAGGTTTAGTCCGGTGGACTAAATCTGTCTGAGCCTAAAAACTAGAGAGCGAAGGGCTCAAAATTTATCACGGGGCAAAGATATCAGCTACTAAAGTAGCGATGTCTAACGCCAATCACTATAAGGATTGGCTAGCCCCCTGATTAACTCGGTTAGCCCAGTAAAATCGACTGGCTTAACCTCGTGTAACAATGAAACTCCATCAGGAGTTTGCTTGCGTCCGCACTTTTTACGAAAGTATCCATTGGTAGTTTTGATTTTAATTCAGTATAAGAAGTAGTAGACAAGGCAGGTTCGCCCGTTTCTATCAGAACTGGCGGTCCCAATGAGTCTCTTAACTGTCCTAAAAATTTAGAAGAAAGGGAACATCTATGACACAAGAAACTGTCATTGAAATGCGGAATATCACTAAAAAATTTGGTGATTTTGTCGCTAACGAGCATATTAATCTTGACGTCAGGTCTGGAGAAATCCATGCCCTGCTAGGTGAAAATGGTGCTGGTAAATCAACTCTGATGAATATGTTGTCAGGCTTGTTGGAGCCAACAGAGGGAGAGATTTTTCTAAAAGGTCAGGTTGTCAAGCTGGATTCACCTTCCAAATCAGCCAACCTGGGTATCGGTATGGTTCACCAACACTTTATGTTGGTGGATGCTTTTACAGTCACAGAAAATATTATTCTGGGAAGTGAAGTTACCAAGGGAGCCATGCTGGATTTGAAGAAGGCTAGCCAAACCATTAAGGACCTATCGGAAAAATATGGTCTGGCTGTTGATCCTGAGGCTAAGGTTGCTGATATTTCTGTTGGTGCCCAGCAGCGGGTGGAAATCCTCAAAACCCTCTATCGGGGAGCCGATATTCTCATTTTTGATGAACCAACAGCCGTTTTGACTCCTGCAGAGATTGCTGATTTGCTGGAAATTATGCGTAATCTTGTCAAGGAGGGCAAGTCCATCATCCTGATTACCCATAAGTTGGATGAAATTAGGGCTGTCGCTGACCGAGTGACGGTTATCCGTCGGGGTAAATCCATTGAAACAGTTTCTGTGGAAGGAACCAGCAGTAAGGAACTGGCTGAAATGATGGTCGGTCGGGCCGTCTCCTTCAAAACTGACAAAAAGGCTTCCCAACCCAAAGATACAGTTCTGGCCATCAAAGATTTGGTAATCAATGAAAATCGTGGCGTTCCAGCTGTCAAAGGCCTCTCTCTTGATGTCAAGGGGGGTGAAATTGTTGGGATTGCCGGAATTGACGGCAATGGTCAGACCGAGTTAATTCAAGCTATTACAGGTCTTCGCAAGGCCAAGTCTGGCTCGATAAAGATTAAAGGACAGGAAGTAACAGATGCTAGTCCCCGCCATATTACGGAGATGAGTGTCGGTCATATTCCTGAAGACCGTCATCGTGATGGTATGGTCCTAGAAATGACTCTGGCGGAAAACATGGCCCTGCAGACCTATTATCAAGAGCCTTTCAGTCACCATGGTATTCTCGATTATAATTATATTAATAAGAATGCTAGACGCTTGATGGAAGAATTTGATGTTCGGGCTGCCAGCGAATTGGTTTCGGCCGGTTCCCTCTCGGGTGGTAACCAGCAAAAGGCTGTTATCGCTCGCGAAATTGACCGTGACCCTGACTTGTTGGTTGTCAGTCAGCCGACACGGGGCTTGGATGTCGGAGCTATCGAATATATCCGTAAGCGGCTGGTAGCTGAGCGTGATAAGGGCAAGGCCGTCATCGTTGTCAGCTTTGAATTGGATGAAATTCTGGATCTATCAGACCGGATTGCGGTTATTCATGATGGTAAGATTCAAGGTATTCTTGATCCTAGTCAAACCAATAAACAAGAGCTGGGTATTTTGATGGCTGGTGGCCAATTAGAGAAGGAGGAAGCCCATGTCTAAAAAAATGCAGAACTGGACAGTACCTCTGATTGCTGTCTTCTTGGGAATGATAGCAGGAGCTGTTCTCATGCTCATCTTTGGCTATAATCCTATCTTTGCTTACAATGATTTGTTGTATACTTCCCTCTTTTCTTCTGTTAAGAATATTGGTGAAGTATTGGCACAGACCGGACCGCTTATTTTGATTGCCTTAGGTTTTGCAGTATCCTCCAAGGCTGGTTTTTTCAATGTTGGTCTTCCGGGACAAGCTCTGGCAGGTTGGTTCGTTGCTGCCTGGTTTGCCCTCCTCCATCCCGATTTTCCTAAGCCAGTTTCAATCTTGGCAACAGTTCTGATTGCTCTGATTGCTGGTGGTCTCATTGGAGCTATTCCTGGTATTCTCAGGGCCTATCTGGGAACCAGCGAAGTTATTGTCACCATTATGATGAACTATATAGTTCTCTATTTGACTCAGGGGCTGATTGGTAATTTTTCAAAATCGATTATGAGAACGACAGAAGCTACCCAAAAGGTTTCTCAGTCGTCTTCCTATCAAACGGACTTTCTCAGAAATCTAACCGAGGGCTCCCACTTTAACCTGGGCTTCTTTATGGCTTTGATTGCCGTGGTCATCATTTGGTTCCTGATGAAGAAAACTAAAACCGGTTATGAAATTACAGCGGTTGGTCTTAATCCAAATGCTGCCCAATATGCTGGGATGTCTGCCAAGAGAATGATTGCCCTTTCTATGGTTATCTCTGGGGCCCTCTCAGGTCTGGGAGGAGCAGTCTATGGTTTGGGTTACTTCGAGAACTTCTTCGAGCAGTATTCTTCTCTGCAAATCGGTTGGGATGGAATGGCGGTAGCTCTCTTGGCTTCCAACAATCCGATTGCCATTCCCTTTGCCGCTCTTCTCTACGGAATCCTAGCTATCGGTAAAACTGGTATGCAGGATGTTCCTCAAGAAGTTATTGATGTTGTTTCGGCTTTGATTATCTTCTTTGTTGGATCTAATTATATTATTCGCCGTTATATCAAACTGCGTAAGCAAACAGCTAGCAAAGGAGGAAAATCATGATAGCAGTTATTGCCACAATTGTGGCTTCAACCCTCAGTTATGCGACTCCCTTGATTTTTACCTCAATCGGAGGTACCTTCTCTGAACGTGGCGGTATCGTCAACGTCGGTTTGGAAGGTATCATGGTTATGGGTGCCTTCTCAGGTGTTGTCTTCAATCTAAGCTTCGCTGATCAATTTGGTAAAGCAACTCCCTGGCTTGGCTGTCTGGTTGCTGGTTTGGTTGGCTTAGTCTATTCTTGTCTGCATGCTTTGGCGACGATTAACTTTCGTGCTGACCATGTGGTCTCGGGTACCGTCCTCAACTTGATTGCCCCATCTTTGGCGGTCTTTCTCTGTCGTTTCCTCTACAATGGTAATGGGCAAACACCAACCATCAAGGTGAATTTCAGCACCAGTTCGGTTCCACTTCTCAAGGATATCCCGATTTTGGGCCGGATTTTCTTCACCAATATTCCAATTTTGGCTTATGTGGCGATTATTTTCTCCTTCCTTGCCTACTTCATTATCTTTAAGACCCGTTTTGGTCTGCGTCTGCGCTCTGTTGGTGAACATCCCCAAGCAGCTGATACTTTAGGAATTAATGTCTCTCTCATGCGCTATGCCGGTGTCCTGATTTCTGGTTTCCTCGGTGGTGTTGGGGGTGCAGCCTATGTCCAATTGAATTCTAATAACTTTAGTATTGGAACAATTGTTGGGCCAGGTTTCATCGCTCTGGCAGCCATGATTTTTGGCCGCTGGAATCCAATCGGAGCTATGCTGTCCAGCCTTTTCTTCGGACTGCCGCAGTCTCTGGTTAACAGTACCAGCCAAATTCCAATTTTGGCCCACATTCCAGGACCATATCTGAAAACAATCCCTTATATCATCACTATCTTGGTTCTGGCCGTCTTCTTTGGTAAGGCCGTCGCTCCTAAGGCAGATGGTGTCAACTATATTAAATCTAAGTAGAATTTTTATCAATCAAAGCAGAAGGCTAGAATCAGCAGATCCTGGCCTTTTAACCTATTCTTTAGAATGTAACTATGATAAAATGGAAGTAGTGAGAACAAGTATTTTTATAGAATTGGGAGTTTTGTAAAATGTTAAAAAATCAAATTACGGTTCACTTTCATAGCAGGAGTGAACACTATGAAAATTACAGCATGTGGAAATGGCTGGATGGCTACTGGGGAGAGGACGCCTTCTTTAGCGGACAGGATGACTTCGGCTTGGTCGGACAAATCAATTATCCATCGGAAAACTTTGTCCGTCAGGTAAGTCTTCTGGTCAAGACGACCGATTGGTCCTCCCAGACCTGTGATTATGCAGTTAGGCGTTTCTTGGGCGATGCCCCCAACAATATCTGGATTGTCGAAGGTGATAGCAATGTCTATTATTCCAAACAGGTAGCTCTAACTAGCCCCCTCTATACTGGCCAGGACAATACTGCCTTTGATATGGGGATTAGAGCCAATGATTTTGACCACCGTTGGGCTTACCAGGGTTGGTTAGGCTTTCGTTACCAGGAGAAGAAGACCAAATTCAAGATCTGGTCGCCCCTGGCGGATCGGATTTACCTCCTTCTTTATGAGAAGGACCAGGCACCAGCTAAGATTATTCCCATGGGAAGGGGCCGAAAGGTCAATACCGACCACCACGAATTAAACACACATGGTGTTTGGTCTGTAACCGTTGAGGGAAATTTGGAGGGTTGGTCTTATCAGTACCGTATCTATCACGAAGAGAACTTTTACCAAGATACTAGAGATCCTTATACTAGGGCTCTCAGTTTGGATAACAAGAGATCGTTAATAGTATCGGATTGGAGCTTACGTCCCCAAGGTTTTTCAGTTAAACAAGGCAAGGCAGCTCATTGGCGGGGCGGTAATGCCTGTGCTTCAGTCATCTGTGAGCTGCATGTCAGGGACTTTACCAATGATAGCTCGTCTGGTATAGAAGAGAACTTGCGTGGGACTTTTCTAGGAGCCTGCTACCCTGGGAGCCACAATTTTGCTGGCGATTCGACGGGGATTGATTATATCAAATCTATGGGCTATTCCTATATTCAATTACAGCCCATCTTTGATCATCATAAAACTTATTCGGATGAAGGAAAGATTCTCTACAACTGGGGGTACGATCCGGAAAACTACAATGTTCCGGACAGACAGTTTGCAATGGATCAGATAGATCCTCTGGCACCAATTTTAGAATTCAAGAGAATGATTCAAGCCTATCATGATGCTGGTATTGGTGTCATTATGGATGTGGTTTATAATCATACTTATTCTTCCCATAATTCCCCCTTCCAACTGTCATCACCTTATTATTATTATCGCATGCAAAATGATGGCTCTTTTCAAGATGGTTCAGGCTGTGGCAACGAAACAGCTAGCGAAAAGGAAATGTTTCGCAAGTACATGCTAGATTCCATTCTCTATTGGACTGAGGAATACAATATAGATGGCTTTCGTTTCGATCTAATGGGGCTCCATGATGTTGATACTATGAACCTGATTCGCAACACCTTGGATGGCATTGACCAGCAAATCCTAGTTTACGGCGAAGGTTGGGATATGGGAGTGGGGCTTCCAGTCAGACAGAAGGCCATGAAGGCCAACGCTGATCAGTTGCCTAGGATTGCTTTCTTTAATGACAATGCTAGGGATGCTGTCAAGGGGCGTGAGGTCTATGGAGATATTGAAGCTGGCTTTGTTTCAGGAGCTCCCTTAGAGTGGGAGGTCTCTCAAGCACTCTTGGGTAGCCAAGCTTTTGCACCATACTCAATGCCTGGTCAAGTTTTGAATTATATTGAGGCACATGATAACTATAATCTTCATGATCTTTTAAAAGTTTTACATCCAGAAGACAGTAAAGAAGATAGAAAGGCCAGAGTCTATTTAGCCAATGCCCTGAATCTGTCCATGCAGGGTCTGTGTTTTATGCAGCTGGGTCAAGAATTTATGAGGACAAAAATTAGATCAACTGGAGGAAATGGCGAGATAACAGCTCAAGATTTACTGAGAGCAAGAAATAGTTATAATGCTCCAGATGGCGTCAATGCTGTCAATTGGGACCTAGTGACGGACCACCAAGATCTAATTGAAAAAATAAGGAAACTTGTTAATTTTAAAAAAAACGGACGAGAGCTTTCTGAAACTAAATATGATAGGATAAATTCCAATGAAGTAATTGAAGAAAACGGATATTGTTCGGGAATTGTTAAAGTTACGATAAAGAATACTGAAAATAAGACCTTTATCTTTAATAACCATGAAAAATCTTTTAATTTATACTGACAAAGTTAATTATTTATGTTAAAATTAAACCAATAAATGGAATGCTAATAACTCTTTTGTTCGTTAGTTTTTGGTCGTTGACAACTCAAGCAACCTTTTTATAAGGTTGCTTGAGTTTTTTACTTAGAGATAGGAAAGGCGGGTGATAGGATGACAAAAGATTTAGAACTTTATACATTCGGAACTGGTGAAAATTTTCACCTTCAAAACTATTTAGGTGTTCACAAAACAGATGATGGCAGTTACAGCTTTCGGGTATGGGCTCCACATGCTGAACATGTACAGGTGATTGGGGATTTCACTAGTTGGTTTGATGCTCCCCTAGATATGGTTATGAATCAAGCTGGTGTTTGGGAGGTTAAAACCGACAAGGCCCAGGAAGATCAAATTTACAAATATTTGGTTAAACGCCGTGGCGGTCAGGTCGTTGAAAAAATAGATCCTTGTGCTTTGTATTTAGAAGAGCGTCCAGGTACGGGAGCAATCATTAAAACTTTTGCGGAAAAAAAGTGGAAAGACGCTCTCTGGATGGGGCGTCGTAAACGATTTGGTTTCAGGGAGCGTCCGGTAAATATCTATGAAGTCCATTCCAGTTCTTGGAAATTAGGACCAGAGGGTCAACTTCTGACCTTTAAAGATTTGACTAAGGAATTGATTCCTTATTTGGTCGAAATGAATTATACCCATGTTGAGTTTATGCCTTTGATGGCTCACCCTTTAGGTATGTCTTGGGGCTATCAACTGATGGGATATTTTGCCTTTGAACATACCTATGGCAAGCCTGAAGAGTTTCAAGAATTTGTTGAAACCTGCCATTTGAATAATATTGGGGTTATTGTTGACTGGGTGCCTGGTCACTTTACGCAAAACGATGATGCCCTTGCCTATTTCGATGGCACACCGACTTTTGAATATGCTGACAATGACCGTGCTCATAATCGTCGCTGGGGAGCTCTTAACTTTGATTTGGGTAAAAATCAGGTTCAGTCTTTCTTGATTTCAAGTGCTATGTATTGGATCGAACAGTACCATATTGATGGTATTCGTGTAGATGCTGTCAGCAATATGCTCTATCGTGACTACGATGATGGCCCATGGACCCCAAACGTTTTCGGAGGTAATCGGGACCTTGAAGGGTTTAACTTCTTACAAAAATTAAATGGCGTCATTCATTACAATCATCCTAACGTTATGATGATTGCAGAAGAGTCTACAGCTGCAACACCAATAACAGCCTCTATTGAGTCAGGTGGCCTGTCTTTTGACTACAAATGGAATATGGGCTGGATGAATGATACCCTCAAGTTCTTTGAAGAGGATCCTATCTATCGTCGATATGATTTTAATCTGATTACTTTTAGCTTTATGTATGCTTTTTCTGAGAACTTCATTTTGCCATTCTCTCATGATGAAGTTGTCCATGGTAAGAAGAGTCTGATGCACAAGATGTGGGGAGATCGTTATAATCAATTTGCTGGTCTCCGTTGTCTCTACGCTTATCAGATGTGTCACCCTGGTAAGAAATTACTCTTCATGGGTTCTGAATTCGGTCAGTTCCTAGAGTGGAAATATGATTATCAACTAGAATGGACAAACCTAGAAGATAAGCTCAACCATCAAATGTGGCATTACACTTCTGAACTCAATCAGTTTTACAAGGACCATAAGGCACTTTGGCAGATTGATGAGTCTTACGATGGTATTGAAATTATTGATGCGGATAATACAGCAGAATCAATTCTATCTTTTGTCCGCCGGGATAAGAAAGGTGACCTGCTTGTTTGTGTCTTCAATATGGCTCCAGTTGAACGGCAGTCCTTTACCATTGGAGTTCCGGTGGCTGGGCTTTACGAAGAAGTCTTTAATACTGAACTGGAAGAATTCGGCGGTGTCTGGAAGAAGACTAACCCCGAAACAAAGACAAATCCTGGCCTTTGGAAAGACTATCAACAAACCCTAACCTTCACTATGCCAGCTCTAGGGGCAAGTATTTGGAGAGTTAAACGACATCAACGAACAAAAACGAATAAATAAGTGAGAGAAAGGATCTCTCATCACTTTAACTCATATTTCTCTTTGAAAGGAGTCTTTTATGAAAAATGAAATGTTAGCACTAATCTTGGCAGGTGGTCAAGGTACACGTTTGGGTAAACTAACTCAATCTATTGCTAAGCCAGCTGTTCAATTTGGGGGTCGCTATCGGATTATTGATTTCGCCCTTTCCAACTGTGCTAATTCCGGCATCAATAACGTTGGTGTCATCACCCAGTACCAGCCTTTAGCCCTTAATAATCATATTGGGAATGGTTCAGCTTGGGGTCTTGATGGAATCGATAGTGGTGCAACTATCCTTCAGCCATACTCAGCAACGGAAGGTAATCGCTGGTTCCAAGGAACTAGCCATGCTATCTATCAAAATATTGATTACATTGACAGCATGAATCCCGAATATGTCTTAATTTTGTCGGGTGATCATATCTATAAGATGGATTATGATGACATGTTGCAAACCCATAAAGATAATTTAGCTAGTTTGACTGTTGCTGTCATTGATGTTCCGCTTAAGGAAGCAAGCCGTTTTGGTATTATGAATACTGATACCAATGATCGTATTGTTGAATTTGAAGAGAAACCTGAGCATCCTAAATCAACCAAAGCTTCCATGGGGATTTACATTTTTGACTGGAAGAAGTTACGGGCTATGTTGATGGATGCTCAAAAGAATGATATTGATATGTCTGACTTTGGTAAAAATGTCATTCCTGCCTATCTTGAACAAGGTGAGCCTGTCTATACCTATAATTTTACCGGCTACTGGAAAGATGTTGGTACCATCGAATCACTTTGGGAAGCCAATATGGAATACATTGGTGAAGATAATGAACTCCATAGCCGTGACCGTAACTGGAAAATTTATTCTAAGAATGTGATTGCGCCACCAAACTTTATTACAGAAGAAGCTCAAGTGGCAGATTCCTTAATTGTTGACGGTTGTGTTGTTTCCGGAAGGGTTGACCATTCAATTCTTTCAACCAGCGTTAAGGTTGAAGAAGGGGCTGAAATTAAGGATAGCTTTATTATGAGTGGTGCTACGATTAGAAAAGGGGCCAAGGTTACTCGAGCTATTGTTGGTGAAGGAGCTGTTATTGGTGAAAATGTTGTCATTGATGGCAGTGATGAAGTTGAAGTTGTTGGTTATAATGAAGTAGTGGGGGTTCCAAATGAAGATTGATAAATATTCTGCCATCTTAGGAAATGCAGTCGGCTACCATGATATGGGGAAATTGACCGAAAATCGGCCTTTAGCAAGTTTGCCCTTTGACGGAAAATATCGTCTGTTAGATTTCCAGTTGTCTAGTTTAGCCAATGCAGGTATTCGGAGCGTCTATGGTATTTTCCGCGGCCAAAATATTCGGTCTGTCTTTGATCATATTCGCTCTGGACGCGAATGGGGGCTCAACACTCTCTTGAGTCATTACTTCCTCGGTTTCTATGAAAATGACAATCTGACCCATATTACAGATTCTGATTATTACCGACAAATTTTAACCTATCTCAAGCGGGCAGACACAGATCAAACTGTTTATATGTCCAGTGATATTCTCTGCAATATTAACCTACAGCAAGTGATTCATCTGCATAATGTTAACAATCACAATATTACGGTTGTCTATAAGAAGGTTTCTAAGGACCATATTTCAGATTCTAATGAGATTCTGCAGATTGACGAAACGGATCATGTCACTGGGAAACTTGATTTGCAAAGTGTTGAAGAGCCTGTTCCAATGTCTGCTGATATATTTGTTGTCAATACGCCATGGCTGATTGAGCGGCTGGAAGAAGAAGCTAAGCAAGAAAATCCGAGGAAAATTCGGTACCTCTTACGTGATCTTTTGGTTGAGGCTGGAGCTTTGGCTTTTGAACATACAGGCTATCTTTCCAATATCAGTTCAGTCAAGTCTTACTATGATGCCAATATGGATATGTTGGATTCGCAAAAATTCTACGCTCTCTTCTATAGCAATCAAAGGGTTTATACTAAGGTTAAAAATGAAGAAGCTAGTTATTTTGCACCGAGTTCAGATGTGAAGCGATCACAATTTGCATCTGGTTCAATTATAAAGGGTAGTGTCAATCATTCCATCGTTTCACGGACTTGTTACATTGATGAAAATGCTAATGTATCAGATTCGGTCATTTTTCCTAAAGTTACCATTGGCCAAGGTTCGGTCCTTGAACACGTTATCGTTGATAAAACAGTTACCGTTCCAGCTGGCGTGACCTTGCGAGGCAGTGCAGAAAATCCTTTAGTTATTGGTAAAGGACAAGAAATTACTGGAGATATTATTCAATGAAAATCATGTTTGTAGCAGCGGAAGGGGCTCCTTTTGCTAAAACTGGCGGTCTGGGCGATGTTATTGGCGCCCTGCCCAAATCACTCGTTAAAAAGGGACATGAAGTTGCTGTAGTTTTACCTTACTATGATGTTGTAGACAGTAAGTTTGGTGATCAGGTCGAAGATGTCATGTATTATTTCACCAATGTCGGCTGGCGCCACCAGTATGTTGGTGTCAAGAAGTTAGTTCAGGATGGTGTCAGTTTCTATTTTCTAGACAATCAATCTTATTTCTTCCGCGGTCATATTTATGGTGATTGGGATGATGGTGAACGCTTTGCCTTCTTCCAATTGGCAGCCCTTGAACTGATGGAAAAGATTGACTTTATCCCTGATATCCTCCATGTCCATGACTACCATACGGCGATGATTCCTTTTCTACTTAAGGAAAAGTATCATTGGATTAATGCTTATAAGAATATTCGCACTGTCTTCACCATTCATAATATTGAATTCCAAGGCCAATTTGATGCTGGTATGCTCTGGGAACTCTTTGGAGTTGGCTTTGAGCGTTATGCTGATGGTACCTTGCGCTGGAATGACTGTCTTAACTGGATGAAGGCTGCCGTGCTTTATGCCGACCGAGTGACAACAGTTTCGCCATCTTATGCCCAAGAAATTATGACGCCTGAGTTTGGTAAGGGACTGGATCAAATCATGCGAATGGAATCTGGCAAGATTTCTGGTATTGTCAATGGAATTGATGCGGACCTCTTTAATCCAGAGACCGACCAGTATTTGGCTGCCCCTTTCTCTGTTGATGATTTATCTGGAAAAGCAGTTAATAAGGCCAAGTTGCAGGAACACCTAGGACTACCCGTGAGAGATGATGTCCCTCTGATTGGGATTGTTTCTCGTTTGACTGACCAAAAGGGTTTCTCACTGGTTGTTAGCGAGCTCCAGCATATCCTTCAATTTGATTTGCAGATCGTTGTTTTGGGAACTGGCTATGCCGACTATGAAAATGGTTTCTCCTGGTTTGCTGGCCAGTACCCTGATAAGATTTCCGCCAACATAACCTTTAACCTGGGTCTGGCACAACAGATCTATGGGGCAAGCGATCTCTTTCTCATGCCGTCTGCCTTTGAGCCTTGTGGCCTTTCACAAATGATGGCCATGAGATATGGTAGTCTTCCTCTTGTTCATGAAGTTGGAGGACTAAAAGATACCGTTCAAGCTTATGATGAAGTCAATCATAGTGGGACCGGCTTTTCCTTCCATGGTTTTTCAGGTTATTTAATGACCAAGACCTTAAAATATGCCTTAGAGACATACTTTGATCGTCAAGATGACTGGAAGTTGCTCCAAGAACATGCTATGTCACAAGATTTTTCATGGGATACAGCTAGTCAGGCTTATGTTGACCTCTACCATGAATTAGATTCCGACACATAGTTAGGACAGTCAATATTACTGGACTAACTAAGAACTGGTAATCTCTATAAAGATTGCCGGCTCCCTAGTAATTTTAGATAAGAAGGCATTTAATAATGACACTAAGTAAAGACCAATTTATTCGCGATTTTAAAGATACTCTTCACGAAGAGCAATTGATTAAGGTTCCTGATGCAACACCAAGAGAGCTCTTTGCTGTCTTGGCTAAAGTCATCCGTAAGTATTATACTCCTCTTTGGTTGGAGCGTAATCGTGCTTTAACCGCCAATAAGGAGAAAATAGCCTATTATTTCTCTATTGAATTTCTACCAGGTCGTATGTTGGAGACCAACCTGCTCAACCTTGGAATTCTTGATGTCGTAAAAGAGGGCTTTGCTGAACTAGGTGTCGATTTTGAAAATGTAAAAAATGCAGAGCACGACATGGCCCTCGGTAACGGTGGCCTTGGTCGCTTGGCTGCTGCCTTTATGGATTCTCTTGCAACGACTGGTTATCCTGGTTTTGGTAACGGTCTACGTTATCGTTACGGGCTTTTTAAGCAAAAAATTATTGATGGTTATCAGGTCGAATTGCCGGATGATTGGTTTGGCAGCTTAGGGAATGTCTGGGAAATCCGTAAGGACCATGATGCTGTTGATGTTCGTCTCTTTGGGGATGTCTACCTAGAGCAAAATCAAGAAGGAAATCTAGTGCCAACCTATCAAAATAGTCAGGTCCTTCGGGCGGTTCCCTATGATGTCCCTCAAATTGGTTTCCAAAATGATGTCGTTAATAATCTGCGCCTCTGGGATGTGGAAATTCCTGAAGATCAAGAAAGCCTCTATCCAAGTTTAGAGTCTCGCCGAGCTATCCAAGATATCACTGCTATCCTTTATCCTGATGATTCGACTCTTGAAGGAAAGCAATTGCGCTTGATTCAAGAATACTTCATGACCAGCGCTGGCCTGCAAACTATCATTAAGCATTACCTCAAGCAGGGAACTCCTCTGGAAGATATTTACAAGAAAGTATCAGTCCATATTAATGATACCCATCCTGCCGTGGCACCTGCTGAGTTCATGCGCCTCTTAGTTGATGACTATGGACTTGAGTGGGACCAGGCCTGGAAGGCAACCGTTAACACCATGAGCTACACTAACCATACCATCATGTCAGAGGCCTTAGAAAAATGGGATGCTGAGCTCTTTAAGAAGGTTCTTCCACGGGTTTACCAAATTATCCTAGAAATTGATAACCGTTTTGTTGCGGAACTAGGTAAAGCTGGCTATGATGCCGATGTTGTCAACAATACTCGTATTGTCAAGGATGACCAAATTCACATGGCTAACCTCGCCATCATTGGCGGTCATTCTGTCAATGGTGTCGCCAAATTACACACGGAACTTCTGAAAGAAGATACCCTCAAGAGTTTTTATAAGCTTTATCCAGAAAAATTCAATAATAAGACAAACGGTATTGTAACCCGTCGGTGGACGCAGATTGCAGCACCTGAACTGTCCAGCGCCATTGACCAGTTTATTGGCAATGGTTGGCGGACTGATATTCACGAATTAGAGGGTCTTTCAACCTATTTAGATGATCAAGAAGCGCTGGGAACCTTCTATCAGGTAAAGAAGGACGCTAAGGAACGTCTGGCAAATTATATTAAGGAAACGACAGGTTTTCAAGTTTCAACGGATGCAATTTTTGATGTTCAAGTCAAAAGGCTCCATGCTTATAAACGGCAGCTACTCAACGTCCTCCATATTATTAAACTCTATTTGGATTTGAAAGACAATCCTGATAAGGATATGGTACCGCGTGTCTTTATTTTTGGTGCTAAGGCAGCTCCCGGTTATCATTTTGCCAAGTCGGTTATTAAGATTATCAATGAACTGGCTAGTCTCATCAATAATGATGAAGGCCTAGAAGGTAAGCTCCATGTCTTCTTCTTAGAAAACTATAATGTTAGTCTGGCTGAATTGATTATTCCAGCAGCAGATGTATCTGAGCAAATCTCCTTGGCTTCTAAGGAAGCATCGGGTACATCAAACATGAAGTTTATGATGACTGGTGCCATCACTCTAGCAACACTGGATGGTGCTAACATTGAAATTAAGGATGAAGTCGGTGATGACAATATTGTAATCTTTGGTATGGATAAGGATGCTGTTTATAACCATTACCGATTAAATGACTACCATTCACGTGATTTGTATGATAATGATCCGCTGATTCACCGAGTGATTGATAGTTTTGTTAATGGTACGATACCCAATATTCAAAGTGAGGGTATGGAGATTTATGAGGCTCTTATCCAACACAATGATGAATACTTCCTATTAGAAGATTTCCATTCTTATATTGAAGCTCAGGAAAAAATTGATCGACTTTATCGTAATAAGGCAGAGTGGGCTCAAATTACACTGAAAAATATTGCCAAATCTCATAAGTTTACGGCTGATGATACCATTGTGCAGTATGCCAAGGAAATTTGGGAACTAAAAAAGTAGTGGGTTGAAAAGCTTAGCATTTGAAGAGTTGGAGACAATGGGGATGACAAGATTGTCATTTTTACGGTCTTATTTCTGTACGGTTAATTTTGTCACTTTTCCTAACAGTCCGGAAGACTGTTGGAACTGTCACTTACAGTACTGGGAGTTCAACTTTGTTTCCACTTTTTATGGTGGTTGGTAAGCGCAATGTTAAAGCGTCAATCCCATCATTACAAATTTTACTTATATATGGAAAGGTAAGATTATTAAGACTTTATACAAAGACTAAACATTTGAAGGGCTTTTTCATAGTATAGCGGGGATGAAAACACATTGGCTCTTTGTAAGCTACACAGTGGGTGATAAGAGAATATAGTTGAGAGAATCGGATGGATTCTCTCTTTTTTAGTGTTCAAGGCAGGCAGTATCTTGATTTCAAAAGTGCCAAAGTTTTTTGAAATCTGTATTTACAAACCATTTATACTTAACCAAATTCAAAATTTGATAGTTCCTAACGTAGCAAGTTTATCAGTGATTTTTAATCACTGATACGCTACGGTAAGCACTAGGGAGACTTACCTAACTGCCTGACTCTTCCATTTTCAAATAGAGCATCGTTTTTGAAAACACCATGGCGTTAGTCGTGCGGACGCAAGAACAAACCGTTTGAGGAAGGGGTTGTTAAATCCAAAGGCGTTTCATGGCGACACGAAGTTAGGACAGCCAATTTTACTGGCCTAATTGAGTTAGTGAGGGAGGGAGCTAGCCCATCGTTATAGAGATTGGCGTTAGGGAGTCAGACAGAAAAAGCTTTGACAGTCGTCAAAACCTTCATGGTCCCTCACTTTCCAATTTCAAGGTGTCGGGCTAAAATAGTCCACCGAACTATTTGATTACCCCAGCAAGGGCGACTAGCTTGTTTCGCTGCACCTTGAAGTGGTGTCAAGACAGCAGTCAACTACTGCGACATTTGCTGCTTTAGTAGCTGATGTCTTTGCTCCCTTGCTGATGATGAGCCCCTTAATAGGGGCTCGAAAATTCCGTGATTAGCAACCGCACAGTGATTGCTAATCGTATCCCTACGGCGAAACTATCACTTCAAGCTTACTTTCGTTCGCTCCCCCTCTAAAATGTCTAGCAAACTGGTAATTATAGACTATCTGATTTTTGAATAATATTACAATTCGAACCAATCCTGACGGCTATCTTCTCGAATACTTTGAAGCTTCAAGTAAAAGACGATTGACCGTCCTTACTATAATTTTATGGTGGCGTTTAAAGTTTTACTCCTACAGCGTCTTCATAATCTTTCAGACGATAGGATAGCAGCTATTATATTGTTTGTCTTTACCAATTTCGTGGGACTTTTACACGGTTAGCAAATCATATAGAAGTTTACATAACAGAAAGATATAGAAGCAGTGTATCGTCTGTGTTACAAAGATGATACATTTTTTTAATGATGACATTTTGACGCAATGAAGAAATGTTAATATAAAATATATGCATATTGCAAGTTTTCAATTTTCAAGCATGAGGAGAAGCTATGGACAATACACCTATTATTGAGTTTCAAAATGTTAGTAAAGTCTACAGTGGAAATACAGCTGTAGATAATGTCAGTCTAAAAGTTATGCCGGGTGATTTTATCTGCTTTATTGGTACAAGTGGTTCAGGGAAGACGACCTTGATGAGAATGATTAACCGTATGTTAAGACCCACTAATGGAACTATCTTCTTTAAAGGAGAAGACATTAGCCACTTCAATCCCGTTGAATTAAGACGCAAGATTGGTTATGTCATTCAAAATATTGGCCTCATGCCTCATATGACAATCTACGAAAATATTACACTGGTCCCCAAACTTTTAAAGTGGTCCGAAAAAGCTAAAAGGGCTAAAGCTAAAGAACTTCTTGAACTGGTAGAGTTGCCTGAAGAATTTTTAGAACGCTATCCGTCTGAATTGTCTGGAGGGCAGCAGCAGCGTATCGGGGTAATCAGGGCCCTTGCTGCTGATCAGGATATTATTTTAATGGATGAACCTTTTGGTGCTCTTGATCCGATCACTCGTGAAGGGATTCAGGATTTAGTGAAATCGCTTCAGGAAAAAATGGGGAAAACAATTGTCCTAGTGACGCACGATATGGATGAAGCCTTAAAATTGGCTACCAGAATAGTTGTCATGAATGAAGGGAAAATGATCCAAAAAGATACTCCAACTGGCTTATTGCGTCATCCAGCTACATCATTTGTCGAGAAAATGATTGGTGAGGAGCGACTGATGCATGCTCAAGCAGATATCACTCCTGTGAAATCCGTGATGCTAAAAAATCCTGTTTCTATTACACCTGATAAGACATTTGCTGAAGCAATTGCATTGATGAGGCGAAAGCGTGTAGACTCACTATTGGTCACTGAAGATGACAAGTTGGTGGGGTGGATTGATATTGAAACATTAGGGCAGCATTATCAGAAAAACTTACTTATTTCCGATGTCATTTCTACAATCAATTTTTATGTTAAGGAAGATGATCTTCTTCGTGATACGGCTGAGAAAATCTTGAAACGTGGACATGATTACGCTCCGGTTGTTGATTCAGAAAATCATTTAAAAGGGATTGTCACACGATCATCTCTGGTAGATATGCTGTATGACATTATTTGGGGAACTCAGGAAGAAGAGACGGAGGTGGAATGATGAATGACTTTTTTGCGCAGTACGGTCATCAATTACTGGTGAAAACTTGGGAGCAGATTTATATTTCTGCCTTAGCGCTTGCCTTTGGGATTCTTATTGCCATTCCCTTAGGAACAGTTCTGACACGATTTCCGAAAACAGCCAAAATAGTTATCGGTATCACTGGAATGTTGCAAACAATTCCTAGCTTAGCACTTTTGGCTATGATGATTCCTCTTTTTGGAGTCGGAAAAGCTCCTGCTGTTGCCGCTTTATTTATCTATTCTTTATTACCTATTTTGAGAAACACCTATGTCGGCCTTCAGAATGTTGATCCTAGTTTGACGGACAGTGCCAAAGGAATGGGGATGGCTCCGCTTCAATCTATCCTTCAAGTTGAATTGCCCTTGGCTATGTCGGTTATCATGACAGGGATTAGACTGTCAGCGATTTATGTTATTGCTTGGGCAACTTTGGCTTCTTATATAGGTGCTGGAGGTTTAGGAGATTTGATTTTCAGCGGTTTAAATCTCTTTCAGCCTAAACTGATTATTGGTGGGACAATACCAGTTATCCTATTATCTCTTGTTTCAGATTATTTATTGGGATTGTTAGAGAAATATATTGTTCCCAGACAAGAAAGGAAGGCATTGCAGTGATGAAAAGAAAAAAGACGTTTTGGCGACTGATTGGCCTAGTCCTTATCATCTTAGTTCCTTTGCTGTCTTTTGTTGGCTACAAGACAATGAGAAAATCTCAAGGGGTTGATATAAAAATAACCTCTATGACATCAACGGAATCTAGTATCATGGCTAATATGATTTCTGAGTTAATTAATCATGAATTAGGCTATCAGACTACCCTGATTACAAACTTGGGTTCTGCCAATGTTCAGCATCAAGCTCTCTTGAGAGGAGATGCAGATATCGCTTCTATACGCTATACAGGGACAGATTTAACAGGAACTTTATCATTGCCGGCGGAAAAGGATCCGCAAAAAGCTTCTAGGACAGTCAAAAAAGAGTTTCAAAAGCGATTTGATCAAACTTGGTTCCCGACTTATGGTTTTTCTGATACCTATGCCTTTATGGTAACATCGGATTACGCAAAAAAATATAATCTCCAGACTGTTTCTGATTTAAAAAAAGTTCAATCAAGTGCAAAAGTAGGAGTGGACAGCACTTGGATGAACCGTGAGAGCGATGGCTACCGTGATTTTGCTAAAGCCTATGGTTTTAATTTTAAAAGCATCTATCCTATGCAAATTGGTCTGGTTTATGACGCAGTGGAAAGCGATAAAATGCAGACAGTTCTGGGGTATTCAACTGATGGGCGCATTTCTAGCTATGACTTAACGATATTGGAGGATGATAAACGTTTCTTCCCTCCTTATGAAGCTTCAATGGTTGTTAACAATAATCTCTTGAGAAAATACCCCAAGTTAAAGAAGGTCTTACACCGTCTAGATGGCAAGATTAACTTGAAAATGATGCAGCAATTAAATTATCAGGTAGATGATAAATTATTGGAACCTTCTGTTGTGGCCCATAACTTTTTAAGGGAACATAATTATTTTAGGGAGGCAGGTGATTAAATGAAAGATATGACTATGTGGGAGCAGTTTTTCTATTATTTCAGTCACAATGGCGATTACGTCTTTACTCAATTTATTAGACATTTTCTAATTTCCATATATGGTGTCCTGTTAGCAGCAATTGTCGGTATTCCTTTGGGAATTTTGATCGCACGAAGAAGCAGATTAAGAAGTGTTGTTATGGGAATAGCCAATGTTCTGCAGACCATTCCGTCCTTGGCTATGATTTCAATTCTTATGTTGGGATTGGGCTTGGGTATGAAAACCGTTGTTGCAACTGTATTCTTATACTCTTTACTGCCTATCATTGGCAATACTTATTCTGGCATCAGGAGTGTTAACGATGATCTCGTTGATGCAGCGAGAGGTATGGGAATGACAAAGTTACAAAGATTATTCATGGTAGAAATCCCATTATCGCTTTCCGTTATTATGGCAGGTATCCGAAATGCACTGGTTATTGCAGTAGGCATAACTGCTATTGGTGCCTTTGTAGGCGGTGGCGGTTTGGGAGATATTATTGTTCGAGGAACAAATGCCACAAATGGCGGAGCGATCATTTTAGCAGGGTCTTTGCCAACGGCTTTGATGGCTGTCGTTTCAGATTTAGCTTTGGGATTTATTCAAAGATTGTTAGAACCTAAAGGAGCTTCTGTCCATACTTAGCTGGATAAACAGCTCTTGGCTTGCTTCTTGGCGTTGTCTCTCTATTGTAACTTGTAGTAGGGAAGCCTGTGAAATAGGGGAAGGGTTATTTGGTTTATACCTGTCTGGATTAGTCCAGTTGTAAAAGATTGGGGAAGCAAGTCGTAAAAATATCGGATGGCATTAACTTATTTATCTATAAGATCTATTTTTTAAACTTTTTTCATTACTTTGTGTAAGGCTTTGAGCAAATATTTTGTAATCGTTTGCACTTTGTGATAGACTCCAAGTGTAACACTAATAGAAAGTTGGATAAGCTATGTCAAAAGTTGTTGTTGTCGGAACCAATCATGCTGGTACAGCAGCTGTTAAAACGATTCTGAGTCATTATGGTTCTGAAAATGAAGTTGTTACTTTTGATCAGAACTCAAATATTTCATTCTTGGGCTGCGGTATGGCCCTGTGGATTGGTAACCAAATCTCAACTGGTGATGGTCTATTTTATTCAAGCAAGGAAGAGCTCGAAAGCCTTGGTGCTAAGGTTTATATGAATTCACCTGTGACTCATATTGACTATGACAAAAAGGTTGTCACTGCCATTGTTGATGGCAAGGAACATCAGGAGTCCTATGATAAATTGATTTTGGCTACTGGGTCTCAGCCTATTCTTCCTCCTATCAAAGGGGCTGCTATTAAAGAGGGCTCAAGAGAGTTTGAATCAACTCTGGATAATCTTCAATTTATAAAGCTTTATCAAAATGCTAAGGATGTTATTGAAAGACTTAAAGATAAAAATATTAATCGCGTAGCTGTTGTGGGAGCTGGTTATATAGGGGTTGAATTAGCTGAAGCCTTCCAACGTAAAGGGAAAGAGGTTGTCCTTATTGATGTAGCTGATACCTGTATGGCAGGCTATTATGATAAGGATCTAACGGACTTGATGTCTAGAAATCTTTCAGAACATGGTATTGAATTAGCCTTTGGCCAGACAGTTAAGGAAATTTCCGGTCAGAGTAAGGTTGAAAAAATTATTACTGATAAGGCCGAATTTGGTGTGGATATGGTTCTTATGGCAGTTGGTTTTCGGCCTAATACAGCCTTGGGTGAAGGCAAACTCAAAACTTTTCGCAATGGGGCCTGGATTGTTGACAAGAAACAAGAGACCAATATAAAAGATGTCTATGCTATCGGTGATTGTTCGACTATCTATGATAATGCTACTGGAGAGACGAATTATATTGCTTTGGCCTCTAACGCTCTTCGGACCGGTATTGTTGCAGCTCATAATGCCGCTGGTCATGAATTAGAAGGAATTGGGGTACAGGGTTCTAATGGCATTTCTATTTATGGACTTAATATGGTTTCGACAGGATTGACTTTGGAAAAAGCACGGCGCTTGGGCTTTAATGCCGATGTGACAGAAATTACCGATTTGCAAAAACCTGAATTTATGGAGACACAGAATGAGCCTGTAACACTTAAGGTTGTCTATGATAAGGACAATCGTCGAGTTCTGGGAGCTCAGATGGCATCTAAAGAAAATATCTCTATGGGAATTCACATGTTTTCCTTAGCTATTCAAGAAGGTGTTACTATTGATAGATTAGCCTTGATGGATATCTTCTTCCTGCCTCATTTTAATAAACCCTACAATTACATTACCATGGCAGCTCTTGGAGCAGAGAAATAAAAAGTACAAAAGCAGCTAATAAATGTGTTAGCTGCTTTTGGGAGTTTGCTCTTTCCTTAATAGAACCGAGAGGATGAAATGGAAGTAAAGCATTAATACTCAATGAATCCCCTTTATCAGTGATTTTAATCACTGATAAACTACGGTAATCGGTAGGGCGAAACTATTAGATCAAGCTCACTTCGTTCGCTATTTCTCTAAAATGTCAAGCAAACTGGTAACTATGAAATTTTCTGATTTAAGGGGGATGAGTTTCTGTGAGAAACGAAAAGAGGCTGGGACAGCCATCATGGATGTCTGTCCCAGTCTCTTTTAACTAGTTTATCGGTGGCTTGTGGCTTAGTTTTTAGAAGCAGCTTGGAATTCAGGGTTCTTGAAGGCTTCGTCAATGATTCCCTTCAATTCAGTTGCAGAAGCCTGCATCTTTTGCAATTCCGCATCATTCAAAGGAATGTTAACAGGACGAACAATACCATGAGCACCGACAATGGCAGGTTGACCGATGTAGCAATCTGTCACGCCTTCGTATTGACCTTCTTGGAATACTGACAATGGCAGAACAGCATTTTCATCATCCAAGATTGCCTTAGTGATACGAGCAAGGGCAGCAGCGATACCATAGAAGGTAGCACCCTTCTTGTTGATGATGGTGTAAGCAGCGTCACGAACACCTTCAAACAAGCTAACCAATTCGTCACCTTGGAGGCCTTGGTTTTCTTCCAAGTATTGTTCAAGGTTAACACCAGCTACGTTAGCGTGTGACCAAACAGCAAATTCTGAGTCACCGTGTTCACCCATGATGTAGGCGTGGACAGAACGAGCATCGACATCAAGTTTTTCAGCCAGGGCTTGACGGAAACGAGCTGAGTCCAGAGAAGTACCGGAACCGATAACACGTTCTTTAGGGAAGCCTGAGAATTTCCAAGTAGCGTAAGTCAAGACATCAACTGGGTTAGCCGCAACCAAGAAGATACCATTGAAGCCAGATTTAATAACTTCAGTGACGATTGATTTGTTGATGGCAAGGTTTTTACCAACCAAGTCCAAACGAGTTTCACCTGGTTTTTGAGGAGCACCAGCAGTGATAACAACGAGGTCAGCATCCGCACAGTCTTCGTATTTAGCGGCATAAATCTTCTTAGGAGAAGTGAATGCAAGGGCGTGGCTGAGGTCAAGAGCATCACCGACAGCCTTTTCAAATAATTGTGGAATTTCAATAATACCAAGTTCTTGAGCGATTCCTTGGTTAACAAGTGAGAATGCGTAAGATGAACCTACGGCACCGTCACCAACGAGGATGACTTTCTTATGTTGTTTAGTTGCAGTCATGTCTAAACATCTCCTTAATTTTTTTAGGCCTAAGCCCATACAGTATTATCTTACCACCTTTTGATAGAATTGTCACTAATAAATCAAGGGAAAAGCAAGATTTGCAAATCAATGAAAGCTTGGTTTCACGGGCGAATATGCTGAAAAACCCCCGTCAATATGCTATAATAATAAGGTATATTTAAACAAGAAAGAGATAGATTTAATGCAAGACAGAAATCTCGTAAATGTGAATCTGACTAGTGAAATGAAGACCAGCTTCATTGACTATGCCATGAGTGTCATTGTCGCTCGGGCCCTACCAGACGTCAGAGACGGTCTCAAACCAGTTCACCGTCGTATTCTCTATGGTATGAATGAATTGGGGGTAACGCCAGACAAGCCTCACAAGAAGTCGGCGCGGATTACAGGGGATGTCATGGGTAAGTATCACCCCCATGGTGACTCCTCAATCTACGAAGCCATGGTTCGGATGGCTCAATGGTGGTCCTACCGTCATATGCTAGTTGATGGTCACGGAAATTTTGGTTCCATGGACGGTGATGGGGCAGCGGCACAACGTTATACCGAAGCCCGCATGTCCAAGATTGCCTTGGAGATGCTACGGGACATCAATAAAAATACGGTTGACTTCCAAGATAACTATGATGGAAGCGAGAAGGAACCCTTGGTACTCCCATCTCGCTTCCCCAATCTTTTGGTTAATGGGGCGACTGGGATTGCTGTTGGGATGGCGACCAACATCCCTCCTCATAATCTAGGCGAGGCCATTGACGCTGTCAAACTGGTGATGGATAAGCCAGAGGCAACCACCAAGGAAATTATGGAAGTCATGCCTGGGCCAGATTTTCCAACTGGGGCTTTAGTTATGGGGAAATCAGGTATTCACCGTGCTTATGAAACGGGGAAGGGCTCCATCGTTCTACGTTCCAGAACCGAGATTGAAACAACCAAGTCTGGTCGTGAACGCATTGTTGTGACGGAATTCCCATATGGGGTTAATAAGACTAAGGTTCATGAGCATATCGTTCGTCTGGCTCAAGAGAAGCGGGTAGAAGGTATTATCGCAGTTCGAGATGAGTCCAGTCGAGAAGGGGTTCGTTTTATCATCGAAGTTCGCAGAGATGCATCGGCTAATGTTATTCTCAACAACCTTTTCAAATTGACCAGCCTGCAAACTAATTTTAGTTTCAACATGCTGGCCATTGAAAAGGGTGTGCCAAAGATTCTGTCTCTGCGACAAATCATTGACAATTATATTGAGCACCAAAAGGAAGTCATTGTCCGTCGGACTCGTTTCGATAAAGAAAAGGCTGAGACTAGAGCTCACATTTTAGAAGGTTTGCTGATTGCCTTGGACCACTTGGATGAGGTTATTGCTATTATCCGTGGCAGTCAGACCGATGCAGAAGCTCAGACCCAACTCATGTCTCGCTTTGACCTGTCTGAACGTCAAAGTCAAGCTATCTTGGATATGCGTCTACGCCGTTTGACCGGTTTGGAACGCGATAAGATTCAAAATGAATATAATGATCTCTTAGCTCTGATTGCTGATTTGGCAGATATTTTGGCCAAGCCAGAAAGAGTTGTGGCAATCATCAAGGATGAGATGGACGAAATCAAACGCAAATACGCTGATCCTCGTCGAACTGAGCTTATGGTTGGTGAAGTGCTTTCCTTGGAAGATGAAGATCTGATTGAGGAAGAAAATGTTCTGATTACCCTTTCTAATAAGGGCTATATTAAGCGTTTGGATCAAGATGAGTTTCGGGCTCAAAAACGTGGTGGTCGTGGTGTACAAGGTACCGGGGTCAATGATGATGATTTTGTAAAGGACTTAGTTTCAACCAGTACCCATGATGTGGTTCTCTTCTTTACCAACAAAGGTCGAGTTTATCGTCTCAAGGGGTATGAGATTCCTGAATACGGTCGGACAGCCAAGGGACTGCCAGTCGTCAATCTCCTTAAGTTAACAGAAGGGGAAACTATTCAAACCATCATCAGCCTTAATCAAAAAGAAATTAATGAAAAGTCTCTCTTCTTTACCACCAGGCAAGGGGTAGTTAAACGCACCAGCATTTCTGAATTTGCCAACATTCGTCAAAATGGTTTGCGGGCTCTTAACCTCAAAGAAGGTGACGAGCTTATCAATGTCCTTCTGACGACGGGTCATGATGATATCATTATTGGTACTCAATTCGGTTATTCGGTTCGTTTCAGGGAAGAAGTAGTTCGTAATATGGGCCGTGGTGCTACCGGTGTCAAGGGGATTACCTTACGTGATGGCGATCAAGTCATTGGTGCCTCTGTTATTACTGATGACCAAGAGGTGCTTGTCATTACCGAAAAAGGCTATGGTAAACGTACTTTAGCAAGTGAATATCCAACCAAGGGTCGCGGCGGTAAAGGGATTAAGACTGCGAATATCACTAGCAAGAATGGTCCGTTAGCTGGTCTTGTAACTGTTAATGGCCATGAAGATATTATGATCATGACTGATACTGGTGTTATTATCCGGACAGGTATCTCTAATATCTCACAAACAGGTCGTTCAACTATAGGTGTTAAAGTCATGCGCTTGGACGAAAATGCTAAAATTGTGACCCTTGCCCTTATTGAAACTGAAGAGAATGATGAAGAAGAGAAGGAGAAAGAGGTTAATGAAGAAAGCTAAATCTCGACAGTCGGATTTCCGTACGAGGAAAGATTCTTCAAAGAAAAAGCATCATTGGTTTAGAACGATTTTGGTTTTTCTGCTTTTATTGGTCGGACTTGCTCTGGTCTTTAATCGCTCGATTCGTAATTCAGTGATTGCTTGGAACACCAATAAGTACCAAGTTTCAAAAGTTGATAAAAAGACCTTGATCAAAAACAAGAAGGCTAAGGTTAACTATGACTTTGATTCTGTTAAGTCGGTGTCAGCACAATCGGTTATCAGCTCCCAGATGGATGCTCAAGATTTACCGGTTATTGGCGGGATTGCCATTCCTGATTTGGAACTCAACCTGCCTATTTTTAAGGGATTAGGTAATACGGAGCTTTCTTATGGTGCTGGTACCATGAAAGAAAATCAAGTCATGGGAGGCACTAATAACTACGCCCTAGCCAGTCACCATGTTTTTGGGGTTAACGGCGCTTCTAAGATGCTCTTTTCTCCTTTGGATAATGCTAAAAATGGTATGGAAATCTACTTGACTGACAAAAATAAGATATATACTTATACCATTTCTGAAGTCAAGACTGTCAATCCTTCTGATGTTGCTGTGATTGATGATACACCTGGAGCTAAGACCCTAACTCTGGTTACCTGTGATGATGCGGAGGCCAGCCATCGGATTATCGTATCAGCCAACTACAAAGATGAGGTCTCCTATGATAAGGCTTCTCAGAAGATGATTGATGCCTTTAATCGCTCTTATAACCAATTGTCCTTATAGATTTAAAGAAGTGATAAAAAATCAGCTCCTCATGAAAGAGCTGATTTTTTTGGAGTTAAAAGTTCAATTGGATTTTAAAACTTTAAAAAGACTGAAGCAAAAGCACAGACCTAGAATCGGCAACCCAATTTTCCTAGCACTATAAGGTAAGTCGGGAAAGAAATTAGCAAGGTTAGCAGTTAGATGAATTGTGATGATAAATAGTAGTGAGTCCGTCTTTTGATAGAGGTAGGCCAGAAATAACCCCAGTGTAATTGCTGCTAAGCTTTGGCCTAGTCCAAATTGGAGATGGATGAGTCCAAAGCTCAAACTGGAAACTAGGAGAGCTGGAGTTAAGCCATAGATTTTATATAAATTTTTAAATATAAGATAACGAAAAAGGACTTCTTCAGTAATAGGTGAAATTATTAGCACTGATAATATCAGCAGAGGGAAACCGAATGAACCAAAAAAATTTGACTCTGGCTTAGTGCGACTTCTTGAATTGCCGATTGATTTGGACAAAGCTGGGTAAAGAGATAACTTCCTAAAAAACTGGTGAGACAAGTAGTTATCCAACCGATATTGCTAGAACTTCTTATATTTAAATTCTTTTCATTTTTAGAATGACTAGTAAGGTAGACCAAAAACAGAAAGGTGAGATTTGCTAGGGGGGGATGAAATCAGGATGAGCCTTGTGCTCAGGTCAGCAAAGTCTCCTGAAGTCAATGTTAGATAAATAAAAGGTAGAAAAAGACTTGTTAATGCTTGAAGGAACAGGTAGCCCAGCAACCATGCTAAGCATTTGGCAACAACTTTCATAGATCCTCCATAATTTTGAATCGCCAGATAAAAACTCACCGATGAAGATTCAATCGGTGAGTTTTGTCAGACAAGATTATTTCACAAAGTCGTTAATTTGGCCTTCAATGGTTGCGATCTTAGCCTTAGCATCGTCTTGGGATGAACCGACAGTTGCAATGTAGAACTTGATTTTTGGTTCGGTTCCAGAAGGGCGAACGGCAATCCAAGAGTCATCGCTGAGGTGATATTTGAGAACGTTGCTTGGCGGTGTCGTCAATTTCTCAATGCTGCCATCTTGGCTAGTTGCAGTTAATTCTAGGAAGTCTTCAGTTTTAACAGTAGCTGTATCGTTGAAATCCTTTGGACCATTGTTGCGGAACTTGTCCATAATCTTCTTGATTTCGGAAGCTCCATCAACACCAGACAGGGTGACAGAAATAGTCTTTTCAGCATAGTAGCCGTATTCCTTATAGATTTCAGCGATGCCATCGGCCAAGGTCATGCCGCGAGAGCGATAGTAGGCTGCAATTTCAGCAACAATTAGAACAGCTTGAACAGCATCCTTATCACGAACAAATGGTTTGATGAGGTAGCCAAAGCTTTCTTCAAAACCAAAGAGATAAGTGTGGTTGCCCTTGTCTTCAAATTCTTGAATCTTTTCAGCGATGAATTTGAAACCAGTCAGAACGTTGAACATGGTAGCCCCGTAACTTTGGGCAATCTTGGTTACCAATTCAGTTGAAACGATTGATTTACAAAGGGCAGCATTGCTAGGTAGGGTACCTGCTGTCTTGTGGGCTTCCAAGATATACTTGGCAATCAGGGCACCAATTTGGTTACCGGAAAGATTGAGGTAGGAACCATCTGGTTGGCGAATTTCAACACCAAGGCGGTCAGCATCAGGGTCGGTAGCCACCAGAACATCGGCATCGACTTGCCGTCCTAATTCTTCAGAAAGAGCAAAGGCTGACTGATTTTCTGGGTTTGGTGATTTGACGGTTGAGAAATCAGGGTCAGCAACAGCTTGAGCTTCTACGACTTGGACAGAATCAAAGCCAGCTTGAGCTAAGGCCCGACGGGCCAACATTTCACCGGTACCATGAAGAGGGGTATAGACAATCTTCATGTCCTTACCATAATCATTAATTAATTTTTGGTTGATATTGACCTCTTTAACCTCTTTGAGGTATTCCTTATCAACGTCTTCACCGATGACAGTAATCAGACCAGAAGCTTTAGCTTGATCCAAATCAGCAAGAGCAATTTCAAATGGATTATCAATGGCACGAATAAATTCAGTCAGGGCATCGGCATCGTGAGGCGGCATCTGCCCGCCATCTTCACCATAGACCTTGTAACCATTAAATTGTTTAGGGTTATGGCTGGCGGTTACCATGATACCAGCAAAGGCCCCCAAGTGACGAACGGCAAAAGAAAGCTCAGGCGTTGGCCGCAGGCTTTCAAAGACATAAGATTTAATGCCGTGTTGGGCCAAGACTTGTGCCGATTCGAAGGCGAATTCAGATGAGAAGTGACGAGAGTCGTAGGCGATAGCAACCCCTCTGTCTTTGGTCGCTTGGTCTTTTGTTTCAAAGAGTTTTGCTAGGCCTTCGGTTGCTTGACGGACGACATAGATATTGATTCGGTTCGTACCAGCACCAATAATTCCCCGCATACCAGCGGTTCCGAATTCTAGATTAGTATAAAAAGCGTCTTCCTTAGTGGCTTCATCCATCTTGACAAGTTCATCGTGGAGATAGTCAGGAAGATCCTTATAATTGAGCCATTTTTGATAGTTTTCAGTATAAGTCATAGTTGCCTCCTCTATATTTTAACCGCTTTCATTATACCATATCATTAAGATAGCTTCAAGATTTGACCGAGGGTGAATAATCAATAAAAATCAAAAGTTGCATTTTGTTATTTTCTTCGCTTTTAAATTTCTAGGCTTGAGGGAAATCTACGGAAATTACAATTGCAAATTTCCTATTTTCCTCACTAACTTCACAAGTAAATTATTATCGAGTTTACTTGTTCTGTGTCGCAATCTAAAATAGTCTACTGGACTATTTAGTAGGCAGTGCGGAAGGATGAAGAAATTATCCAGTGGATGATGTCTTGAAATCCAAGGAGTTTCATTGCGACACGAAGTTAACGCAGTCGATTTTATTGGCCTAACTGAGTTAATCAGGGAGCTAGCTAATCTCAATGGAGAATAATGTTAGGTCCTCGCCTCTTTAGGAGCTGAGGCCTTTGCTCCGTGATAAGATTGAGCCTCAGTCTCAGTCACAATCTCAATCTTCCGTTATAAGCGACATCGGGACTGTCGCTTACAATACTACGGCGAGAATATCAGAATAAATGCCCTTTGATAAGTGATAGATTGGCTTATATAGGTTGATAGTTTTGATTTTAAATGAGTGTAAATTAGACAACAAGGAACCCTAAACTGCTAGAGTTCAGGGCTCCTTGTTCTTATAAAATAATTTTAGGGATTAATTTTTTATTCGCTCCAAGGCAGGGATGAGGGCTAGAATAACAATCCCGGAGATAATCATTTCTGCGATAGCATTATTAGTAAAGACTAGGGCTAGCAGGTGCTGGACATTCCCGGTGTAGACTCCTGAAAAGAGGAGGTAAATTCCCAAGAATACAAAGATAGTATTGGTGAGCGAACCGATAACTCCCGAAAGTATCAGACCTATTTTATTGGTCATAATTTTGTAGATGAAATAGGGGAAGACCCCGATCAAAATCCGAGGAATGAGGGCAATCAGGAGGGAACGCCAAGAACCGTTTGGAGCAAAGGGAGAGAAGAGGTAGCTGGTTGGCAGAAGGACAATCGTGTTCCTAATAATGCTCATGACTCCCATAAAGCCGCCGAGACCAGCCCCGATTTTGGGGCCATAGATGATGGAAGCTACTATAACTGGTATCATGGTCAGGGTCGGTTTGATGGGAAAGACAAAGATCGCAAAAATCATTTGGCTGACAAATTCGATAACGACCATGGTCGCTAGAAGCAAGGCAATTTGAGCTACCTGACGGGACTTATTTCTGTGATTCATTTAGGGTCTCCTCAATCGTTTGAATAATGGTGGGCAGGTCGGCTAGAGCACCGCGACCGATATCGCCACAAGCAAGCTTACTAGAGCGAGGTTCAATCTCTCTGAAGCCAACCTCTTTTAAGGCCTTTAAATTTCTCTGGGTCAGGGGATTATCGTACATCTTGGTGTTCATAGCAGGTGCCACAAGCTTGGGTGTCTCGCTTGGTAGGGCTAGGGCTGTGGCTGTCACCAGATTATCAGCCATACCATGGGCTAACTTAGCCAAGGTGTTGGCGGAAACAGGAGCGACCAAAAAGAGGTCAGCTTCCTTAGCTAAATCAATATGATTGATACGGCCCGGCTGGTCTTCCGTCATGACATCCAGATAGACGGGATTCTTGGATAGGACCTGGAGGGTTAGAGGAGTGATGAAGTCGGTTGCCGCTTGAGACATGATGACCTGAATCTTATAACCCAGCTTTTTCAATTGGCTGGTCAAGTCTGCAGCCTTGTAGGCCGAGATTGAACCGGTGACCGCAAGTAAAATAGTTTTAGTCATCTTTTGTGACCCTTTCATAAATTTTTTGAGCGATTTCAGTCTTAGTTTTGGCAAGCTCTTGGCTGCTTCCATCAACTAGATAGGCCAGATGTTGCTGGTCATGAATATCAGCCAAATCATTGGCCACAATCAGCTCAGCTTGATTATTTTTTAGGCTGGTCCTAGCAACCGCAAAAAGTTCTTCCTTGGGAACTTGGACTAGGAGCTTAAAGCCAATCAGGCGAATAGCTGGGTTCCATTGCTTAACCAGGCTGATAATCTTTGGGGTCTTCTTGAGAAAGAGGACCTGATTATCAGCAGCTGAGGAAATCTTTGCCTCGCTATTCTTCTTACTAAAGAATTGGGATACATCGTCACTTGCTTGGAGCTCCGCTAGGTCAGTCATGTAGACTGGCGTGTAGTCAGAAACCGCCATGGAGTGGATCAGCACTTGGTGAGTCTTGACCAGGGGCTCTAAAGTTTCTGCCAGACTAGCCACGTCAGTCACGATGTTAATGTCCAGACCTGCTTGGGCTTGAGGTTTGACTGCTGATTTGGTTGTTACCAGAGTGACCTGGTGGCCCTTTTGCAAAAAGAGCTCGGCAATGATTTTGCCAAGGTTTCCTGAAGCATGGTTGGTAATCGAGCGAACCTGATCAATTTTTTCGGATGTTCCGCCTGATGTAATTAGGATTTTCATAGGTTGATTATACTAAAAAGTCCAGTCTTAGTAAATGATTTGATAAGGAAGAATAAGGTGAAGAAAGAGCAAGGGAAACGAGTAAAATCCGAACAAATAAATTTAAAACAAAGAAAATATGCGTATTTTTATCATATCTGCTATAATGGATTTATCCTATTAAAAATGAGGTATGTCATGAAGTCTGATATTGAAATTGCACAAGAAGTTGAGCTTCAACCCATCAGCCAGATTGCCGAGAAGGTTGGCATCGAGGCAGAGGATTTGGAGCTCTATGGTAAGTATAAAGCTAAGATTTCCCTTGATAAAATCAAGGCAAGCAAGGCCAAAAAGACTGGGAAGCTTATTTTAGTGACCGCTATCAATCCGACACCAGCCGGTGAAGGTAAATCGACTGTCACCATCGGTTTGGCTGATGCCCTCAATCAGCTGGGCAAAAAGACCATGATTGCCCTGCGGGAACCTTCTCTAGGCCCTGTCATGGGAATCAAGGGTGGTGCAGCCGGTGGAGGTTATGCTCAAGTCCTGCCTATGGAAGACATCAACCTCCATTTTACTGGCGACATGCACGCTATCACAACGGCCAATAATGCCTTGTCAGCTTTGATTGATAACCACCTTCACCAAGGAAATGAGCTGGGGATTGATCAACGCCGGATTATCTGGAAGCGGGTCCTTGATCTCAATGACCGGGCTTTGCGGCATGTGACCATTGGTCTGGGTAGCCCTGTCAATGGGATTCCTCGCGAAGATGGCTTTGACATCACCGTTGCTTCAGAAATTATGGCGATTCTCTGTCTGGCAACAGATCTCAAGGACCTTAAGGAACGTCTGGCTTCAATTGTTATTGGCTATCACTATGATAGAAGTCCCGTTTATGTGCGTGACCTCAAGGTTGAAGGTGCCCTGACTCTAATTCTCAAGGATGCCATTAAGCCAAATTTGGTTCAGACTATCTACGGTACGCCGGCCCTGGTTCATGGTGGTCCTTTCGCTAATATTGCCCACGGCTGTAATTCGGTTCTAGCGACGACAACGGCCCTTGGTTTGGCTGAGTATGCGGTTACCGAGGCTGGATTCGGAGCGGATCTGGGAGCAGAGAAATTCCTTGACATCAAGACCCCAAATCTGCCCAAGGCACCGGATGCAGTAGTTATTGTAGCAACCTTGCGGGCCCTCAAGATGCACGGTGGGGTTGCCAAGTCAGACCTGACTGAAGAAAATGTTCAGGCAGTCAAGGACGGCTTTGCCAACCTCAAACGCCATGTGGAAAACGTTCGGAAATTTGGTCTTCCCGCTATCGTGGCTATCAATGAGTTTGTCTCAGATACACCAGCAGAAATTCAAGCCCTCAAGGAACTCTGTGCTGACATTGATGTGCCAGTTGAACTAGCAAGTGTCTGGGCCCATGGAGCCGACGGTGGTCAAGACCTAGCTAAAAGCTTGGTCAACTTGGTTGAAGGTCAAGATAGCCATTATACTCGTCTCTATGATAATGAAGCAAGTTTGGAAGATAAGATTAGGACCATTGTCACAGGAATTTACGGTGGTAAGGGTGTCGAGTTTGCGGCTAAGGCTAAGACGCAAATCAAGCAGTTCCAGGCCAATGGCTGGGATAAGCTACCGGTCTGCATGGCCAAGACCCAGTATTCTTTTTCAGACAACCAAAACTTGCTGGGGGCTCCAGAAGATTTCACCATTACCATCCGTGAATTAGTTCCTAAGACAGGGGCTGGCTTCATCGTTGCCCTGACTGGCAATGTCATGACCATGCCTGGCCTGCCCAAGCAGCCGGCCGCCCTCAAGATGGATGTTGCTGAAGACGGTACGGCTCTTGGATTGTTCTAATCTTCAAAAGTGCGTTATACTACATCATCACTTAAAAAGCCAACTTTGATTGGCTTTTTATAATGCCATGAAATTATGCCTGAGTATCTTCTGTTCTGGTTTATCCCACGCAGCTATGCAGGAAAGAAGTCTAATATCCAATGAGCACACTTTGCTGACTTTAGCCTAGTTATCCAAGCACTGTTTATGCTCTTTCGGCTCGGCGATACTGAATAAAGTTGGTCGATTTCACTAACGTTGTGAAGGTAGTAAGGGAGCTAGGGAGTGAGACAATCGTGATTTCGTCAAATCGATTTTCCTCACTCTCTGATTTTTTAGATTCGATAAGAAATAGTCTATTCCCAGACTATTTCTTTCTCACCCCCGCACAGTTGATTAGGATGACCGCTATCACTGGTTTAACAAGGGAGATAAGGACCTTACCGCCGTTTCACTGGCATGTGAGTGACTAAACACTGAAGTATCAAGTCATTCATTACAAATCGACCGCTGGGTCAAAGTGGTTGATGTTGAAAAAGTAATGAAGTGAGGACTTTTGTCCCAGCCTCGTTAGAGCACTGCCACTTTAGTGGTTGCGGTCTTTGCTCCTTTCTATTTTTGATTTTCATCGAGTATAATACCGAAATGGGAAAATGAAATTCCCGACAAGATTGATGAATGGGCAACACCTAAAAAGCTATTGATACAGGTAGAGGAGTGCTAGTTATCATTATCCATTGGCCAGAGAAGTGGCTTCATAGCAATTAATTGACGCAACTATTGATCCTTTGATACAATTGGAACATCAATAAAAAGGGGATTCTTATGGAACTATATGATATTATTGTTATCGGTTTTGGCAAGGCTGGAAAAACTTTCGCAGCAAAATCTGCAGCGCAGGGTAAAAAGGTGGCCATGATTGAGAAAGATGCTAATATGTACGGTGGAACTTGTATAAATGTTGGCTGTATTCCTACAAAAGTCTTGATACATTCAGCCGAAACTGGTCATAACTTTTCAGAAGCAATGGCCGAGCGTAAAAAAGTAACGGAGCGCCTGCGTGCTAAAAACTTTGCTATGCTAGACAAGGCTCCAACGGCTGATGTATACAATGCTACTGCCAGATTTGTTTCCAATAAAGTAGTTGAAATTACTTCGAACGGTGAGAGCAAACAGTTATCAGCCCAAGTTATTATCATCAATACTGGTGCAGTTTCAAATAGATTGCCAATCCTTGGATTGAAAGACAGCAAGCATGTCTACGATAGCACAGAGATTCAAAATTTGGAGCAACAGCCAAAACGTCTGGGCATTATTGGCGGTGGTAATATTGGTTTAGAATTTGCTAGTCTCTACGCAAAACTCGGTTCAGAGGTGACTGTCTTTGATCCTATGTCTCGGATTTTTGTACGTGAAGAAGAGGAAATCTCCTTACTTGCCAAAGAATACATGGAAGAAGCAGGGGTGGCTTTTGAGCTTAACTCTAATATCTCTCGAATATCTAATAAGGATGACTCTGTTATTATCACCACACAGAATGGCGATTATTCGTTTGATGCAGTACTTCATGCGACTGGACGGCGAGCAAATACAGATAGTCTTGGTCTTGAAAATACTGACATTGCACTTACTGACCGCGGTGCTATAAAGGTAGATGATTTTTGTCAAACCAGCGTTGAAAATATCTTTGCCGTTGGTGATGTTAATGGCGGTCTTCAATTTACCTATGTCTCATTAGATGACTTCCGTATTGTCTGGAATTACCTTAATGGCGATCGATCTTATTCTGCAGCTAATCGCCACCATGTTCCAAACACGACATTTATCAATCCGCCGCTGGCGCGTGTAGGAATTGATGAAGCAACTGCCAAGAAACAGGGACTCAATTACAAGGCCAATAGCCTACCGGTTGCTGGTATGCCAAGAGGACATGTCAATGGAGACTTACGCGGTATTTTTAAGGTGGTTATTGATGTAGACAGTCAGCAGATTTTAGGGGCAACTCTCTTTGGTCAAGAGGCGCATGAACTGATTAATCTCATTACTTTGGCTATGGATAATGGTATTCCTTATACTTACTTTCAACAGCAAATTTTTACACATCCGACCATGGCTGAGAATCTTAATGATGTTTTTAATTTTTAAAAAAGATGAGTTTGAAACAAAGCTAGTTTCAGCTCAAAAAATAGAGGTTCACTTTTTGGTGAGTCTCTATTTTTAGTTTTGAGCCATTTTTTTATTGAGGGAAAAAATATTTTTCTCCGTCTTTTTTTGTCACGATTCTATGTTATAATTAGGAGCATATATTTAACCTGAGAGGGGAGATTATCATAGACGAAGAAACAAAAACAAGGCGGCTCTTAAAAAGAGGGCGGCGGAGCTTATTGCGGGGAATTTTTAGTCGGACGACGGTTATCGTCTTGCTGTTGATCCTGCAGCTTTATGTGATTGCGGCTGGTTATATCTGGTTTCAACAATACCAAATTCATATTCAAATTGTTGGTTTAATTATCGCAATTGCCTCGGTCCTTTATTTGATTAATAGTGATATGGATAGTACCGCCAAATTGACTTGGATGTTGGTGGTTCTTCCCATGCCTATCTTGGGAGGTCTCTTCTTACTTTACACTAAAATTGACTGGGGCTACAATGGGATGAAGCGGCAAACTATGGGCAATGTCGAAAAAACGTCACCTTTACTCCATCAAAATGATTCCGTTCTAGCCGAACTAAAGACTTCCCACAGCACAGCCTTTAATTTGGCCAAGTATCTTAGCTTTGGTGATAATCATTTTCCGGTCTATAAGAATAGTCAGGTTACCTATTTTCCATCTGGCGAAGCCAAGTTTGCCGAGCTTAAAAAGCAATTGCGTCAGGCCAAACACTATATTTTTATGGAATACTTCATCATTGATGAAGGCTTGATGTGGGGCGAAATTCTTAATATTTTAGAAGAAAAGGTGGCGCAAGGGCTTGAGGTTCGGGTCATGTATGATGGCATGATTGAGATGACAACCTTGAGTTTTGATTACAGCAAACGGCTGGAAAGATTGGGGATTAAGTCCAAGGCTTTCGCACCTCTGTCCCCCTTCCTATCAACCTATTATAACTATCGGGACCACCGTAAGATTGTGGTCATTGATGGTGAGGTGGCCTTTACTGGTGGTGTTAATCTGGCGGATGAATACATCAACGAGATTGAACGCTTTGGTCATTGGAAGGATACGGCCATCATGGTGCGTGGCCGGGCGGTCGATACCTTCTTGATTCTCTTCATGCAAATGTGGGGGACTATTAAGGATGAGCACAAGGAAGTTCAAGCCTACCTGAGTCACCATGAAAACAAATTGACAACTGACGGCTTTGTTATTCCTTACGGGGATTCTCCCTTGGATAATGAAAAGGTCGGAGAGAACGTCTACATTGATATTCTTAATCACGCCCGTGATTATGTCCATATCATGACCCCTTATTTGATTTTGGATAGTGAAATGGAGCACGCTCTCAGGTTTGCGGCTGAGCGGGGCGTGGATGTGAGAATCATTATGCCAGGAATTCCTGATAAGCAAGTTCCTTACTTCTTGGCCAAGACCTATTACAGACCTCTCTTGGCATCTGGTGTCAAGATTTACGAATACAGTCCTGGCTTTGTTCATGCCAAGGTCTTTGTGGCTGATGATAGTCGGGCCGTTGTCGGTACTATCAATTTGGATTATCGCAGTCTTTATCACCATTTTGAATGTGCCACTTATCTCTATCATTCTTCGGAAATTCCTAAGATTGAGCGGGATTTCCAGGCGACCCTTGAAGAATGCCGTCAGGTTACTCCAGAAACCCTCAAGAAATTGCCTTTCTCAGAAAAAGCAATTGGAGCAGTAGTAAAGGCCGTCGCTCCTTTGCTTTAAATCTGATTATATGTTAGAATGATTGCATGCGATGAGTCGATTTGGTCTTTAAGACCATTTTCGCTGGGAGGTCATTAACGCAGGAGCGGACCTTGATAGTCTGTGTGAACCTTTCTATCACACTTGATTGTTATCAATGAAAATCAAAAGTTGCCGAGGTGACGAACTGCAGACAGTACTAAAGTACGGCAAAGTGGGTTAACGAAGGAGAGTTTTGATTTTCGAAGAGTATAAGTGCCCTTGAGCCTAGGTAGAAACCTAGGCTTTTTAACATAGCTTCAAGAAAATTTTCTTCGTAAAAAAACAATAAAACTACTAACTGACTTAGTAGTTTTATTGTAGTTTTATTGTTTGACAACGATTTATAGATATTGATGAGGACGGTCAGACATACTGTTATTCATCTCTTGATTTAAAGTTTTTCGTAAAAATAAAAAGGGATTCCAATTATCTGGTCATTGAAACGCTTAAAATTCTTTGTCTGCCCCATCCATTCAGGAAGTAGAGCGAAACCACTCCCTTGCTCGACTAAGTTCATAATATTTTTAAAAGAGTCCAGTTCGATAATTTGTTTTGAGCTTGGATAGTCAATCAAAGATTTTTTCCTAAATGGACAGGACTTATCCTTACTGACAATCAGGGGTAATTCCTCTTGAGATCCTGGTTCTTCCAAGGATAGATAGGAGGCTACAATTTTATTTGATTGAACTCTATAATTTGTTAAATTAGTTAGGGCTTGATAGCAGAAAATTTTATCAAATTCTTTTTTTCGCAGTCTAGTAAAAATATCGGAACTCTTGCAAATATCAATATCATCGTTGCCTATGTCCACTCTTTTTTTATAGTGAATATCCCAGTCCAGTAGAAGCTCTGAAATCAGCACAGATTTTTTGGTTGGCTGCATATTGGCTTGAAGAGCCTTCAAATTCGTGAGTGTTGCTGTAGCAAATCGATAAAATTCTCGACCATTTACTGTTGGCACGACACCGGTATACTTTCTTGAAAAAAGTTGTACGCCCATTTCCCTCTCGATAGCTTGTAGTCTGGCACTGATATTGGATTGCGCATATCCCAAGGCTTTAGCGCTTTGATTTAAAGAACCAGTCTCATAAATATTGATAAATATACTTAAGTCATTAAGATTCATGCGCCACCCCTTATCACTTTTTTTGATAAGTATATCATAAATTGGTACTATGCAAAATTCTTTCCAGAGGTTACTATGGGTATATCAAATTTTTAGGAGGACAACTGATGCAAGCGATGCAATATCACATCACTCTGCCATCTGATTATGATATGGTGATTATCAGGCAAAGGGTGGGTCAAACCGGCCATCTAATGGATAGCTTTCCCGGCCTGCTCTTTAAAGCTTTTTTAATCGGCGAAAAGGCACAAGGTGAGCAGCACAATAGTTACTGTCCCCTCTATGTCTGGCAAGATGATAAGGGGATGACTGATTTTATCTTTAATGGCTATTTCGACAATATCCTAAGAGACTTTGGTTGGCGACCTATCGAAATTGGTGTAACCGCCTCAGTCGTTTTAAAAGAAAATTTTGAAGCCAGCAAATTTGTAACTTTAGAAGTTATTGACATAGCATCCACAGAAAGTTTAGAGTCTTTTCCTCTTCATGAAAAAATCCAAGAAGAGGAGTTAGGAAAAGTCATTAGTTACAATCCCGATAAGTGGAAAAAGAACATTTTCACTTTCTATGCTGACAAACCTCAGAAACAAGAAAATATACAACTATTTGAAATCTTACATATTTCAAGATGAAGATATTAAACTCGTAATAGATAAAGGAAAAATGATGATTCATTTCTTATGTATGCCATTCCGTAATGTGTAAAATAAAAATAGGATTTTGATTGGAAATCCGAATTCTCGAGACAGGGATCATCAAGCTGCTAGGGTATTCTTAAATATTAAAACTTTTCATTTCACCTTTTCATTCCTCTATAAAAAGTGTATAATGTACCTATTATAAATTTTTAGAAAATTTTGACGAACAATCTATTGAGGAAGGTCTAAACTATGGGATACACAGTAGCTGTTGTTGGTGCCACTGGTGCCGTCGGAACTCGCATGATTCAACAATTGGAACAGTCCAATCTACCGATTGACAAGATTCGCCTCTTGTCGTCCAGTCGGTCAGCTGGCAAGGTTCTTAAGTACAAGGGTCAGGATGTGACAGTTGAATTGACCACTGAGGACTCTTTTGCTGGCGTTGATATTGCCCTCTTTTCTGCAGGTGGTTCTGTCTCAGCTAAATTTGCCCCTTATGCGGTTAAGGCAGGAGCAGTTGTCGTGGATAATACCTCTTACTTCCGGCAAAATCCTGATGTGCCTTTGGTTGTTCCGGAGGTCAATGCCCATGCTTTAGAAGCTCACAATGGGATCGTCTCTTGTCCTAACTGTTCTACCATTCAGATGATGGTAGCTTTGGAACCTGTCCGCCAAAAATGGGGCTTGGAACGGATTATCGTTTCGACCTATCAAGCGGTCTCTGGCGCTGGTCAATCTGCCATCAATGAAACTGAGCGGGAACTCAAGGAAGTCCTCAATGATGGTAAGGATCCTAAGGATGTCAAGGCTGAAATTCTGCCAGCTGGTGGTGACAAGAAGCATTATCCAATTGCTTTCAATGCCTTGGCTCAAATTGATGTCTTCACCGATAACGATTATACCTATGAAGAAATGAAGATGACCAATGAGACCAAGAAAATCATGGAAGATGATGCCATTGCTGTCTCTGCAACCTGTGTACGGATTCCTGTTCTCTTAGCCCACTCTGAATCGGTCTATATCGAAACCAAGGAAGTTGCTCCAATTGAAGAAGTTAAGGCAGCCATTACCAACTTCCCAGGTGCGGTTCTTGAAGACGATGTGGCCCACCAAGTTTACCCACAAGCTGTCAATGCTGTCGGTAAGCGGGAAACCTTCGTTGGTCGGATACGCAAGGACTTGGATGCTGAAAAGGGAATTCACATGTGGGTCGTTTCAGACAACCTTCTCAAAGGTGCTGCTTGGAACTCTGTCCAAATCGCAGAAAGCCTTCATGAAAAAGGTCTGGTTCGTCCAACCAAAGGATTAAAATTTGAATTGAAATAAGGGATTACGACTAGGAGTCTGGGACAGGAGTCTCCAGACTTCTTTTTTGTCAGGGGCTAGCTTGCTCTCTGGCGTCAACATTTTATATTGAGTTAAAATCAAAACTACCGATTTATATAAGCAAAATAGATCACTCTTTTGTATTCGATTGTAAAAGAGGTGAGCTTAATCTGATATTTTCGCCGTAGTGGTATTATAAGTGACACAGTTGATGTCACTTATAACGGAATGTTTGAGACTTTAGGCTCAAATATTAGGAATGAAACTCCCTCAGGAGTTTGCTTCCGTCCGCACTACCCAAGAAAATATCAAAATTTACTTTTGATATATATTGAGTATTAGGAGGTTATTATGACTGCTCAAGAATCTATCCAACAACTACGTCAGGCTAAAATTATCACAGCCATGATTACGCCCTTCAAGCCTGATGGCTTTATCAATTTTGATGCTCTGCCTGATTTAGTGGAACATCTCTTAAGCCACCACACCCAGGGTCTGCTTCTAGCTGGTACGACGGCAGAAAGTCCAACTCTGACCCATGACGAGGAATTGGAGCTCTTCAAAGCTGTTCAGAAGATTGTCAAAGGTCGGGTACCCTTGATTGCTGGTGTGGGTACCAATGATACTAGGGACTCGGTTGACTTTGCTAAGGAAGTCGCTGCCTTTGGTGGTTTTGCGGCTGGTTTGGCGATTGTGCCTTACTACAATAAACCTTCCCAAGAAGGCATGTATCAACATTTCAAGGCTATTGCCGATGCTAGTGACCTGCCAATTATTATTTATAATATTCCTGGTCGGGTCGTGGTTGAAATGGCTCCCGATACCCTCTTGCGTTTGGCCGAACATCCTAACATCATCGGGGTCAAGGAATGTACCAGCCTAGACAATATGGCCTATTTGATTGAGCACAAACCGAATGATTTCTTGGTTTATACGGGTGAGGATGGGGAAGCCTTCCATGCCATGAATATCGGGGCTGACGGGGTGATTTCTGTTGCCAGTCATTCCAACGGGGAAGAGATGCATCAGATGTTGCAGGCCATTGAAGACAGCGACATCAAGAAGGCAGCCAGCATCCAACGCAAGTTCATTCCTAAGGTTAATGCCCTCTTCTCTGTTCCAAGTCCAGCTCCAGTCAAGGCTGTTCTCAACCACCTTGGCTTTGAAGTCGGCCCTCTGCGTCTGCCATTGGTTGCCTGCACGCCAGAAGAAGAAAAGCGCATTATCAAGGTAGTTTTGGAAGAAGATATCGAAGCTACACGTCAAACCGTGACCGGTGTTGTGCGGCCAGACTATTAAGTTATTAACTCGGCGATTGGCAGACACTTGGCTTGACAAAAGTCTGACAGCCAAGGATAATGAAGATAGAAATTACAAATATTTGTCTAAGTCACGTTGACTGGAGAGAAGTGGAACCGGTTGTTTGCTTCATTAGATTTCTTTAGTCAATTAAACTTAGCTAGCAATAGAGAAAAGAGGCGGTTTCATGCAAATTACCAAACGTAGTGGTCAGGTTGTTGAATTTGATCCCGATAAAATTTATCAGGCCATTCTCAAGGCGGCCCAGTCTGTCTTTGTTCTTGATGACAAGCTTCGTCAGGAACTAGCAGAAGTCACTAAGAAGGTCGTTATTGACCTTGAGGAAGCCCATGCTGATCGGCCAACCATTTCCATGGTTCAGTCTCAGGTTGAAAATCGTCTCATGGATGCGGGTTATATCAACATTGCTGAGCACTATATTGCCTACCGTTTGCAAAGGGATTTGGAACGCAATGGCTATGGGGACCAGATTGCTGTTCATCTGCGTTTTGAAAAATTGAAATAAGTTAAAGACCAGCGATTGCTCTCGCTGGTCTTTTTAGGTCTATGCCGTGTCAAAATGACCCAGGGAGTGGACAGGATTATCAGGCATCGGCCCGCTTTGGACCTAGGTGGTATTTACTTAGTTTAGCTTAGCTTAGCTTTTTCTCAATGTCTAGTCACTTGAGCCATCTCAAACAAGGGCACAGGAAGGAGGCTAGCTGCATACGATTTCTTAGTCATTCGCTATTCTAAACTTTTTTCAGTATATCACTGGCGGGCTGGGCAACTTGGGTCTTCCTTACCCATGATGTCAGTGTGCAGAAGTAGCATCTGAGGTTTTTCTACTTATAATCCTTAGCGATTTTTGTCACTTTCTTTAGCGTTTTTGCTAGAGTCTGGTCATTGGCTAGGTAGAGGTAAGCTGATTCTTTTTGGTCTATCCTAGTAGCCGGATCCAGGCTAGTTAGCCCTCTTTCTTTGAAGAGGCCTAGTTTAAGGTCACTTGGTAGTTTAATACTAATTTGCTTAGGCCCGCTTTGATAGACCAACTGTTTGGGAAGCCTATAACAGAGCTCTTTAGCACTTTCTTGACGTTGGTTGAAGAAGTGCTTGAGTTGGGTAAGGTTCTTCTTGAACATGCCATTATCCAAATACAAAGATAGGGCCTGCTGCATAATCAGGCTAGTATCGTAATCCATCATTTTTTTATAGGTCAAAAAAGCCGAAACCAAGGTCTGGGGAAGCAGGGAGAGGCCTAGTCTGAGAGCGGGGAAGAGGGTGGTGGAGAAGGATTTAAGGTAGATAACTCTTTCCTGAGTATCATAATAGTGCAGGGGGAGGTTGTCTGAGCTGGCGAAATCCCCCATGTAGTCATCCTCAATGATATAGACATCGTATTGCTGAGCTAAATCAACTAGGGCCTGTTTTTCCTGGGAGTTGTAAGAAAGTCCCAAGGGGTTAGAAATTCTAGGAATGGTATAGAAAAACTTGATAGGCTGTTTCTTAAAGAGCTCTTCAAGCTGGTCTAAGTCAAGTCCAGTAAAGTCCCTTTCGATGGTTAGGTAGGAAAGCCCTTGCTGACTGACCAGACTATTCATCCTGTGGTAGGTGGGCTGCTCCAGCAGGATGGTCGATTTTCCGTTGGGAAAAGCCATCTGGGAGAGAATATAGAGGGCCTGCTGGGTTCCTGAAGTGACCACCAAATTTTCCACCTTGCTGTAGATATTTTGGTCAAAGAGATGGCTCTGCAGAGAGTCCAGGAGTTGGGCCAAGCCTTCTTGTTGCTGGTAGTAGTTGAAGAGGTAGTTTTCCCGTCCCACCAGGGTTTCTGATAGGCAGGTTTTGAAATCATCATAGGCCAGTCTGTTGTAGGCTTCTAGACTGATGGCCAGATTCTCCTTTTCCTGTTCCTGGCCCTCTAGAACGTAATAGCCACTCTTGGGCACGGCGTAAATTAGATTTTGATATTTGAGCTCAAGCAGGGCTCGCTGGGCCGTATCCTTGCTACAATTGTAATCTTGACTGAGCTGGCGGACGGAAGGGACCTTATCTCCCTTTTTGAGTTGACCGCTTCGGATGGCCTTAGTCAGGCTCTGACTTATGGTCTGAAATTTACTAGGCATAATCTGTCCCCATACAGTTTATTGATAAAACTATTGTAACTTAATTGGGCTTGGCATACAATGGGAAGCATCAAAAGGTCCCAACGAGGAACCTTTACTTAATGAGGTGATGCTGATGTCAACGAAAAGAATTACACTTGCAGCTCTCTTTATGGCCTTGGTCATTATTTTGAGCTCCTCCTATCTGTCCGTGCCTGTCCCTGGTGGCCATTTTTATGTCAATGGTATTCTCATTTGCTTGGTCGGTCTGCTTTTTCCACCAACCGAGAGTGTCATTGTGGCAGGGATTGGTTCCTTCATTGGGGATTTTCTCTTTTATCCAGCTCCCATGTTTGTTACCCTAGTTAGTCATAGCCTGCAGGTCTTGGCCATTAGTCTTTTGGTAAAGCAGGCCTATGAGAGCCTGTCTAAAAGCCGATTTTTTACGGCTCTGGTCTTGGGTGCCATCCTTAATCTCATCGGTTACTTTCTGGGGCGGTCTTTCCTCTATGCCAATCTGCCAACGGCTCTGATGAAATTGCCCTTTGATACCTTCGCAGCGGTGCTTTCCATCGTGATTGTTTACTTTATTTACTACCATACCCGCTTTGTTGCCATGTTTAAAAAGGCTTGGGAGAATTGAGAAAATCTAGTAGAAGTGATTGTTTCAGAAATCACTTCTTTTTTTAACAGGATTTTAAAGTTGTCGCTCAGGCTTTTTGCAGGAATTCCATGGTATAATATTACTACTATTTGAAATTTTTAAGGAGTGTCATGGCAAGTATTCAATGGTTTCCTGGCCACATGTCCAAGGCTAGACGGCAGGTGCAGGAAAATCTCAAGTTTGTAGATTTTGTGACGGTTCTGGTGGATGCCCGTCTGCCCTTGTCCAGTCAAAATCCCATGCTTAATAAGATTGTGGGTGACAAGCCCAAGCTTTTGATTTTAAACAAGGCGGACTTGGCCGATCCACAAATTGTCAAGGAATGGCAGGCCTATTTCCAAGGTCAGGGCATTAAGACCTTGCTGATCAATGCCAAGGAACAGGCGACAGTCAAGAAATTGACCGAGGCAGCCAAGAGCTTGATGGCAGATAAATTAGCTCGCTTGCGAGAAAAGGGCATTAAAAAAGAGACCCTACGAACCATGATTATCGGTATTCCTAATGCTGGTAAGTCAACTCTTATGAATCGGTTGGCGGGTAAGAAAATCGCTGTGGTCGGCAATAAGCCGGGCGTGACCAAGGGGCAGCAGTGGCTTAAATCTAACAAGGACTTGGAAATCTTAGATACGCCTGGGATTCTCTGGCCCAAGTTTGAGGACCAGCTGGTCGGCTTGAAATTAGCCCTGACTGGTGCCATTAAGGACAATTTGTTGCCTATGGATGAAGTTACCATTTTTGGCCTCAACTATTTTAAGGAAAATTATCCAGAGCGTCTGCAGGAGCGTTTCCAGGGCCTTGATTTGCGGCAAGAAGCTCCTGAGATGATTATGGATTTGACTCAGAAATTGGGCTTTCGTGATGACTACGACCGTTTTTACAGTCTTTTTGTCAAGGAGGTTCGCGATGGCAAGCTGGGTCGCTATACGCTAGATAAGGTCAGTGACTTAGATGGCGACGATTAAGGAAATCAAGGACCTCTTGGCTGGAGTGACAGACCTAGCAAGCCCAATTTTTAAGGAATTGGCGGCTGATGAACGCTCAGGCGTCCAAGCTGCTATCAAGAAACGCCAGAGAGAAATTCAGGCTGATTTGGCAGAGGACAAGCGGCTGGAAACCATGCTAACCTATGAAAGGGAACTCTACGCCACTGGTCTGGAGTTGATTGCTGGCATTGATGAGGTTGGGCGTGGCCCCTTAGCAGGACCTGTGGTAGCTGCAGCTGTCATTCTCCCCAAGAATTGTAAAATCAAAGGTCTCAATGATAGCAAGAAAATTCCCAAGAAAAAGCACGGGCAGATTTACCAGCAAGTCATGGAGCAAGCCACGGCTGTCGGTCTTGGCTTTCAGTCCAATGAGATCATCGACCAGGTCAATATCTACCAGGCGACCAAGCTGGCCATGAAAGAAGCAGTTGCCAAGCTGGATCAGCAACCCCAGCATCTCTTGATTGATGCCATGGAGCTGGACTTGGAGATTTCTCAGACGTCAATCATCAAGGGAGATGCCAATAGTCTCTCCATCGCAGCGGCTTCAATTGTGGCCAAGGTGACTAGGGACCGTCTGATGGCGGATTACGATAAGCAATATCCTGGTTATGATCTTGCCCACAATGCTGGCTATGGTACCAAGTCTCATCTTGAGGGCCTGAAAAAATTGGGTGTCTGCCCTATCCACCGTCGCAGTTTTGAACCGGTCAAGTCTATGGCCGAGTTATAAATTTGGCAGATGGTTCTTAGATTTTGGAGGAAGCACATGGTCATGAAGATAGAAGACTTTCGTCGGGCCTTAAATGCCAGTTCAGTCATCCCAGCAGGGTCTGAACTAGCCCAAGAATTTCATGCCTACAGTCAGAGGGCTCTGAAAATTACCAGCCAAATCAATGGCTCCTATAAAAGTCCGGAAGAAATTGTCCAGCTGATGCGGGAATTGACTGGCCAAGAAGTTTCAGATAATTTGCGGATTTTTCCGCCCTTTTCGACCGATTGTGGGATCAATATCAAGTTTGGCCAGGCTGTTTTTATCAATTCTGGTTGCCGCTTTCAGGACCAGGCGGGTGTTAGCATTGGCGACAATTGTTTGATTGGGCACAATGTGGTCTTGGCCACGCTAAACCATGACTTGCAACCAAATCGGCGGGGGGATCTCTATCTGGCTCCCATCACAATCGGCAAGGATGTTTGGATTGGCTCCAATGTGACCGTGACCCAAGGGGTTACTATCGGCCAGGGAGCGGTGATTGCTTCAGGAGCGGTCGTCAATCGCGATGTTCCAGCTAATACCGTTGTTGGCGGTGTGCCAGCTCGAATGATTAAAAGAATTGAAGTCGAAGATTAAAGTAATGGGGCAAGTAGCCCCATAATAGAATGGAAGTGCTATGGGAAAAGTAACAGAACGTGAAAAAATGTTGGCAGGCCGTCTCTATGATGCCTCTGACTCAGAATTAGTCGATCTTCGCCAGCAGGCTAGGGTCATTACGCGGATGTTCAATGCCGAAGAAGACGAGGAGCAGGCTCAGGCCCTCCTCAAGACCTTCTTTGGTAAGACAGGACAGAATATTACTGTTCATCCTCGCTTTGTCTGCGATTACGGTAGCAATATCTATGTTGGTGAAAATTTCTATGCCAACTATGACTGTACTTTCTTGGATGTCTGTGAGATTCGGATTGGTGATAATGCCATGTTCGGTCCTAATTGTCAGCTCTTGACAGCCCTCCATCCCCTGGATGCTGAGGAGAGAATCAGGGGCAAGGAGTATGGCAGTCCTATTACCATTGGCGATAATGTTTGGTGTGGTGCTGGTGCAACTATTTTGCCTGGGGTAAATCTGGGCGACAATGTGGTTGTCGGTGCTGGCTCGGTGGTTACCAAGTCCTTTGGCGACAATGTCGTTCTGGCTGGAAATCCGGCTCGCATGATTAAGGACCTGACGGAGACCAGTTGTCTGACCATTGATATTGGCGGGAGTGCCATTAAGTATGGTCTGATTGATGAACGCTTGGTCGTGACTGAGGAAAATCAAGTGCCGACTCCAGCCAGTCTGGAAGAATTCTGGTCTAGTTTGACAGCCATTGTTGAGGAATACCAGGAGAAAATCAAAGCTATTGCGATTTCTTGTCCAGGTGAAATCAGCAAAAACGGTCGGGTCTTTCGTGGCGGCCTCATCCCTTATTTGAAGAATGTTCCCCTAGCGAAGCAATTGTCCGAACAATTTTCCATGCCGGTCTCTGTTCTCAATGATGCCAACGCTGCGGCCCTGGCTGAGACCAAGTCGGGCGTGCTCAAGGACAGCCATTGCGGTGCTATTCTGGTCTTGGGAACTGGCGTTGGTCTAGGAGTGGTCTCAGAAAATCGTCTGGTTACTTTCCCTTCGAGAGATTTGCGACCAAGTCTCCAAGATTTAAGGACTAATGATGAATCTGTCTGGCGACAAATTAGCCACAGCCTGGAGCTCAACCGTATCGGGATTGAGAGTCTCTTCTCTAATGCCGGCTCTGCCGTTAAATTTATTGCTGATGCCAGTCAGCTTCTGAACCTAAAAGAAGCTGATGGTCAGAAGGTCTTCCAAGCTCTAGAAAATGAGCCTTCAGAAGAATTGCAAGAGCTCTTTGAGACCTACTGTCGAGACATTGCCTTTCTGATTCTCAATCTTCAGACCTTCCTTAAGGTGGAAAATTTGGCTATCGGTGGTGGTATTTCCGCCCAGCCCCTTTTGGTCAAAGCTATCGGAGAGCAGTATGACAAGCTCTTCGCCAGCGTTCTGGCCTTCCAGCATTTTGAACAATTGGAAATTGAGGGAGCTAAAAATGGTAATAAGGCCAACCTCATCGGGGCCTACCTCTACTTGATGACTAGTCGGAAGTAATGGTCTTGACCGCTGGGGTTCAGCTTCCAAGATAAACGCTGCCCTGGTATTTTCTATGATCAAGCTTGTCCGAGTTCAGCTAGGCCGCTGCTCCATTTCCCCAAGTCGCATTTGCTCGGGGTCGCACGTCATTCGTTAATCCAAGATTATATTGAATTAGCCCTGCATTTTTGCGGGGCTTTTCGGATAGATAGGTAGAGGTGATTCTATGAATAATTTTGAACTCTTCAAGCTCAAACAGGCGGGCTTGACCAACCTGCAGATTCTTAATATCTTGGACTACCGGAAGGAGATTGGTAAGTCCCTGTCCCTGCGGGATATGGCCGTAGTTTCCCAGACCAGCAAGGCCGGTCATTTTATGGAGACTTACAAGCACCTGGATCTCAAGGACTTGCGTCAGCAATTTAATCGTTTTCCTTCTCTTTCTATTTTGGATAAGGAATATCCCGAGGATTTAGCTCAAATCTACAATCCTCCCGTTCTCCTCTTTTATCAGGGGGATTTAACGCTTCTGGATGCCCCAAAACTTTCCCTAGTAGGTTCCAGAAATTGTACACAAATGGGAACCAAGTCAGTTCAGAAAATTATCCGCAACCTAGAAAATCGCTTTGTCATCGTTTCTGGACTGGCAAGAGGAATTGATACTGCAGCCCACATTGCCTGTCTAAAAAATGGCGGTAAAACCATTGCTGTTGTCGGGACCGGTTTGGATGTTTACTACCCAAAAGAAAACCGCGATCTGCAGGATTATTTGGCCAAGCACCACCTAGTTTTGTCTGAATACGAGCCAGGACAAGACCCGCTCAAATTTCATTTTCCCGAACGCAATCGCATCATCGCGGGTCTCTCAAGAGGAACAGTCGTGGTCCAAGCCAAGCAACGCTCGGGCAGTCTGATTACCTGCGAGCGGGCTATGGAGGAAGGACGGGATGTCTTTGCGGTTCCCGGAAACATCATTGACGGTCAATCAGACGGCTGTCATCATCTCATTCAAGAGGGAGCCAAGTGCATCATGACGGGCCAGGATATTCTGGCAGAATATGAGTAAGAGTCGGGTTGAGACCTGATTTTTTTTGAATTGCGACAGTCAGATAAGTGGGCCGATAATGCTCAATTATCTAACTTAGTGAGAAGTTTAAGGAGTGGGACCAAAATCGTGATTTCATCAAATCGATTCACCTCACTCTCCCGTTTTTAGGTTTAAGGGAGGCTTACGACAAGTACTAGTTTACATTTCTAGGTTCAGGATAAAAAGGTACACTGCACCCTTTTATTTCCCACCTCCGCACAGTTGACTTGGTTTTCTTCAACAGTCTTCTGGACTGTTGAACCTATCACTTGTGTAACAAGGGATAAGGACTTTACCGCCGTTTCACTGGCATGTCTTGGACACAACGCAGAGACAAAACTATCGACCATATAGTTTTGTCGTAGCTAGTGAGGTGGCTAAGCAAGCACGATGGTGCTTGCTGTTAGTCATCAGCTACTTTGAGTAGCTAGATGATTTTGTCACATTGCAAATCAACCACTGCGTCAAAGGTTGATGTTGAAAAAGTAATGAGGTGAGGACTTTTGTCCCAGCCTCATAGGAAATAGAGACATTTGAACGACTTATTTCCTTAACTTACTGAAAGCTGGAAAGATTGCTCTTCTTAAACTTGAAGGCCTACCAAGCTTGCTCGACTTGCCTAAAGAATTTTATGCTTGGACCTCTGACGATTGTGATAAATGAGTTCCGAAAATTTTCTCTTCTTTAGAAACCTGACAATCTTTAGCAATCGTCTTCGAGAAATTCTCGTCTTTAACAATGAACCTGACAGATTCAGCGGGTCTTAGAAATTTTTCAAATACAGAAAAATCATTTAGCAAATCCTCTAAAATACCTAAGATAAAGACTTCTAAGCGGATTTTTAAAACTTTTATATTTTTGCTTTTTCCTATAGGAGAAAGTTTTTTATTGACAGTCCAAAAAAAGTAGGTTATCATGCTAGAAGTTTATTTCAAAGATTGAGGGAGTGATGCTAATGGCAGTAGCAACCAAGGCTAAAACTAGCAAGAAAACAAGCACTAAAAAGACCACAACCAAGGGTAAGAAGCGAGCAACCCTCAAGAAAAACTTGGTCATCGTTGAGTCGCCAGCCAAGGCCAAAACGATTGAAAAATATTTAGGACGGAGTTATAAGGTTGTTGCCTCAGTTGGGCATATTCGTGATTTGAAGAAGTCCTCCATGTCCATTGATTTTGACAATAATTATGAGCCCCAGTACATCAACATTCGTGGTAAGGGTCCGCTCATTAATGACTTGAAAAAAGAAGCCAAGAAGGCCAAGCAAGTCTACCTAGCGAGTGACCCGGACCGGGAAGGAGAAGCCATTTCCTGGCATCTGGCCCATATTCTCGACTTGGACGAAAAGGGCAAGAATCGGGTCGTTTTCAATGAAATCACCAAGGATGCCGTTAAAAACGCCTTTGTCGAACCCAGAGCCATTGATATGGATCTGGTTGATGCTCAACAGGCTCGTCGGGTCTTGGACCGTATTGTCGGTTATTCAATCTCTCCTCTTCTCTGGAAGAAGGTCAAAAAGGGCCTGTCCGCTGGTCGGGTTCAATCGGTTGCTCTCAAGCTGATTATTGACCGTGAAAATGAAATCAAGGCCTTTAAACCTCAAGAATACTGGACTATTGACGGTGCCTTCAAGAAGGGAAATAAGAAGTTCCAGGCCAGCTTTTATGGCCTAGATGGCAAGAAGCTTAAGCTGGAAACCAACGATGATGTCAAGAAGGTTCTGGCTAAGATTACTAGCGATGACTTCAATGTTGATAAGGTAGAAAAGAAGGAACGGCGTCGCAATGCTCCCCTTCCTTATACGACTTCATCCATGCAACAGGATGCGGCTAATAAAATCAATTTTAGAACCCGCAAGACCATGATGGTGGCCCAACAGCTCTATGAAGGAATCAGTCTGGGGCGGGGAGGCCAACAGGGTCTCATCACCTATATGCGGACCGACTCGACACGGATTAGTCCCGTTGCCCAAAATGATGCGGCTAACTTTATCACCGACCGCTTTGGAGCCAAGTATTCTAAGCATGGTAGCAAGGTTCGTAATAGCTCCAGTGCCCAGGATGCCCACGAAGCTATCCGCCCTTCCAGCGTTTTCAATACACCTGAGTCCATTGCTAAATACCTCAACAAGGACCAGCTCAAGCTCTATACCCTGATTTGGAACCGTTTTGTGGCTAGTCAGATGACCGCAGCTGTCTTTGACACCATGAAGGTGACTCTTGGTCAAAATGGTGTCATCTTCACGGCTAACGGCAGTCAGGTCAAGTTTGATGGTTATCTGGCCGTTTACAATGACTCTGACAAGAACAAGGTGCTACCCGATATGGTTCAAGGAGACACGGTTAAGAAGGTTTCCGCCAATCCTGAACAGCACTTTACCCAACCACCTGCTCGCTATTCTGAAGCGACCTTGATTAAAACTCTGGAAGAAAATGGTGTTGGTCGACCGTCAACCTATGCCCCAACTCTGGAAACCATCCAAAAACGTTACTATGTCCGACTGGTGGCCAAACGCTTTGAACCGACTGAACTGGGAGAAATTGTCAACAATCTGATTGTCGAATTCTTCCCTGACATCGTCGATGTGGCCTTTACGGCTGAGATGGAAGACAAACTGGATGCTGTCGAAATCGGGAAAGAGCAGTGGCAGAAGGTTATCGACCAATTCTACAAACCATTCGAGAAGGAATTGGAGAAGGCCGAAGAAGGTATTGAGAAGATTCAAATTAAAGATGAGCCCGCTGGCTTTGATTGTGACCTCTGTGGCCATCCTATGGTCATCAAACTGGGGCGTTACGGTAAGTTCTATGCCTGCAGTAATTTTCCAGAATGCCGCAATACTAAGGCTATCACCAAGGAAATTGGCGTGACCTGTCCAACCTGTGGTAAGGGCCAAGTTATTGAACGCAAGACTAAACGCAATCGAATTTTCTACGGCTGTGACCGTTATCCTGACTGCGAATTTACCTCTTGGGATCTGCCAGTTGGCCGCAACTGTCCTAAATGCGACCACTATCTGGTCGAAAAGAAGGTTCGTGGTGGTGGCAAACAGGTCATCTGTAGCAACAGCGATTGTGACTACCAGGAAGAAAAAGTGAAATAAGTAAAAAGGGGGACATGACCTCTTTTTTTCTAATAAAAAACTTGAGGTACCAGTTCTAACAAAAAGGTTTGAAAAATTTGCCATCAAGCCTTTACATAAGCTTAAATTATGCTAAAATAGACAAGTGACCAACTATGGTACTATAAATCAAAAGGAGTCCATCATGAATAATAATGAAGAATGGGTCAAGCAGTTTGAAGCTCTGACTGGTCGTAAACCGACTGCAAACGAGTTTGTTAAGGGAAAGAAAGATAATTTTGACCTTAATAAATTAGCGGAAATGGTTGGTGCTAATCAGGCAAATTCTGTCCCTCAAGTTAATCCAGCTAAGCCTGTAAATCCAGCTCCTCAAGCCAATCAGGGCCAACCTGAAGTTAACCAGGTAGCTGGCCAAGAAGGTAACCAACCAAAGGCTCAGGCAGGAGTTGCGGGTCCAGCCCAAGGAGCATCTGTAGGCGGCCAAGGTCAAATGCCATTGCCAGGACAAGCTTCTCAGCAAGGTCAGGCCTCTCAGCAACCAAATCCAAATATGCAATCGGCCTTCAATCAGCCCTTCCAACAGTCTGGTTTTCCAGGGGTGCCAACTCAAAAATCCAACACTTCTGAGTTGATTTTGGGACTGGTTTTACCGATTATTTCTTTGGTACTTTCTGTTTTGTTCGCAGGTTTATCATTTACACCAGCAGCAGTTGTTTTTCTGATTTTGGCTGTCCTTGGCTTAATCTTTGCTGGAGTGCTTTTATTGCTCAACCTCAAGGGCAAGAAATTACTGTCCATTATTGCAAGTGGTGTTGCTCTGCTTGCAGTTATTGTTAGTGTTGGTGGTCTGCTTGTCAATAACTCGCGTCAATCATCTGGCAAATCCGATAATTCTTCAACTGTAAGCAGCAGTAAGAAGAAGGATAACGGTACTAAGGTTAAGGATAACAGTACCGATGTCAGCGACTACACAGATAAAAATTATAAATTTGAGTGGAAACAAGGTGATCTCTCCGACATGAAGATTGATAGTGACAAGGTGTCTGATGTTATTAAGGAACATGGTAAGGCATCTGAAGCTGAAATTTCCGGTGATAATTTGACACTTACCTACAAAGATAGTTCAAAATCTGATGATGGCGGTACCCAACAACAAGTTAGGGTTGCTTTTAAAAAGCAATACGATGGAACCTGGGTTCTTTCTTATGTTAGTGGTGATTTCAAGGCTGACGACATCACAACCGATTCTTCCTACAAGGCAGACTGGAGCAAGTCCGATTTTGATGCCTTAAAGGTCGGGGATGATGAGACTGGTAGTGGCGGAACTAGCTGGAGTGATGTCAAGAGTAAACACTCTAAACCAAGTGAAGCCTATTACTCAGTTTCTATGTTCACTAAAGGTGAAGTTGAAAAATCTTTAAATATTGTATACTCAGATTATGACGCTGATGACTCGCATGCCAGATCAGTTCGGCTTGAGTTCAAGTCTAGTGACGATGGTAAAACCTACAATCTTAGTAGTAAATATGGTTATGGTGCTGGCATCAAAAATGATGACAAGTAATTAGCCAATAGCCCCTATCGGCTTTAACAGAAAAGAGGTCTGGATATTGTTTCCGGCCTCTTTTTGGTGGAATGTAGGTGCATGAAAGAAATGTTTTAAATTCTGCAGTGATAGCTGGTTTTGACGGAATTAAGCATCTTTGTTGTTTTGACCGATAGCATTTTCCTTTAATTTTTGCTAGACTAAGGCTATGCAAGCAGAACCTAGAAAAGACCCAAGCTTCCTTAGTCATCAAGAAGAGCGCTGCCAATTTTTTGCGTCGGAGTCAACTAAACCAGCTTCAATCCTTTTTATGGGGGATTCAATTGTGGAATTTTTCTCGCTCAAGAAATTCTTGGGTTATGACCTGAACCTTGTCAATCATGGGATAGCTGGGACCTCTGCCCACTGGATGTGTGACCATGTTGACCAGGTCTTGGCTGGAGCTCAGCCAGAGCAAATTTTCCTCCTGATCGGCACCAATGATATTGGAATGGGCTATGAGACCGAGGAAATCGTTACTTGTATAGAGGCTATTTCTAATCGTTTACGCAGTTTCAGTTATGGTAGTCGCTTGACTCTGATTTCAGTTCTGCCGGTTAATGAGGCTCCTAAGTATCAGGCCAAGGTAAAAATCAGGCGAAATAACAAGATTGAAGAATTAAATCGGCAATTAGAGGCTCTGCCAGGCATAGAGTTTGCGGATGTTTTCACTGCCTTGCTAGATAAACAGGGTCAATTAGCAGAAGAATACACTCAGGAGGGTTTGCATCTGACTCAGGCTGGCTATGCCAAATTGGCTCAAGCTCTCAAGCTTTATTTGTAAGGAAGAAAGAAATGGAAAAGAGATTTAGGATTGGCATAGTTTTACTGTTAGTAGGACTTTTGGGGCTTTTATCGAGAAAAGTCGCAGGCTTTCCTCTTTGGATCGGAGGACAGTCTCTGGGCTGCCGTCCTCTATTTAGCTCTGCGATTTTGCTGGCCTAAGACAGCCCTCAAGAAAATCGCCCTCTTAGCTTTAGTCGTCAGTCTTCTGGATGAATTTTCCCAGTTAATCCGATGGCACTGGCTGGTCAGCTTTCGCTTAACCACCCTTGGCTACCTGCTCTTGGGCCAAGGTTTCCAATGGGCAGACCTGCTAGCCTACGCTTTTGGTATTGCTTGCCTTTTTCTAATAGATAGTTATTTGTCTAAGAAGGGTTGAGAGAATGCCTCAGCCTTTTTCTTTTGCTTAGCGACAGCCAGATAAGAGAATCGATAATGTTCGAATATCTGGCTTAGTAAGAAGTTTAGGGAGTGAGACCAAAATCGTGATTTCAAGGAAATCGATTTACCTCCCTTACTATCTCTTTTTGGCTAGTATTATCGATTCACTGGCATGTCCAAGCTAGTGAGGTGGCTAGGCAAGCAGGATGGTTCTTGCCGTTAGTCATCAGCTACATAACTTTGTCACCCCACAAATCAACCACTGCGTCAAACTGTTTGATGTTGAAAAAGTAACGAGGTGAGGACTTTTGCCCCAGACTCGTAGGAAATAGAGCCATTTTCTGGCCGATTTCCTTAACGATTGCGACAGTTGGATAAGAGAGCCGATAATGGTCGCTTATCCAACTTAGTAAGAAGTTTAGGCAATCCACCATAGTGGTTGCCGTAGGGAATAGAGGCATTTTAATGCCCCATTCCCTTAACTTATTGAATTGAACACGCCTACAACTCTGTGAATTTAGATGAAATCAACTGGGTGTAAGCACCTTCGTTGATTTCCCTAATTTTGTGAGTTGTTTAACGGCTTGGCGATACGAAAACCAGCCAGTTGAAAATACTGGCTGGTTGAAGTTAATCAGGGAGCTAGTCAATCAGACTAGTGATTTCCCTTAGCCAGCTCTTGTATGAACAAGAAGGTGGCTTTGCTCCGTGGTATCTTATTGAAAGGAGAATAATAGTTTTCCACAAAAAAGTCCGACAGATAAGCCTATCTAAGATTTGAGAAGTCTTGATTGCAAGGTTAGCCGCAGTTGCAGTTCACCTATACCTCCTACTAATTTTTACCTACCATTTGAAAACAAGCGGGAGAAGTGCTTGCTTGCCAGGAATTCTGCTATAATAATACTTATTAAGGAGGCGACAGTCATGCGTATAGGACTAGTTTTGGAAGGTGGAGGCATGCGAGGGCTCTACAGTCAGGGTGTCATCGATGCCTTTTTAGATGCCGGTATCAAGGTGGATGGACTCGTTGGGGTCTCCGCTGGCGCTCTTTTCGGTGTCAATCTCCTTTCCAAGCAGAGGGGGCGTGGCCTTCGCTACAATAAACGCTTTATCGGTCAGAAAAATTATATGAGCCTTTGGTCCTGGTTGACGACGGGGAATTTTGTCAATAAGGATTTCACCTACTACAAGGTGCCTCTGGAGTTGGATGTATTTGATGAGCAGACTTTTGAGGAATCTGGTGCTGATTTCTACGCTGTGGCAACTAATGTTGAAACCGGCAAGCCCGATTACCTGCCGGTCAAGAATGTTTTCAAAGAAATGGAAATCTTTCGAGCCAGCTCAGCCCTGCCTCTTGCTTCTAAAATCGTTGAATGGCAGGGGAAGAAGTATTTGGATGGCGGTCTTTCGGATTCCATTCCTGTTGAATTTGCTAGAAGTCTGGGCTTTGATAAATTGATTGTCGTCCTGACTCGTCCCAAGGATTATCGCAAGCAGCCTTCCAAGGGCCGGATTTATCAGCTTTTTTACCGTAAGTACCCTAACTTTGTCAAGGTGGCTAGTCAACGCTGGAAGACTTATAATCGTCAGGTAGAAGAGGTCATCAAGCTAGAGAAGGCAGGAGAAATCTTTGTCGTTCGTCCAGAAAAGGATTTGGACATTGGGCGACTGGAAACCAATCCCGAAAAATTTGATGAGATTTACAATATAGGTCTGACGGATACCCAAAAAATCATGCCCAAATTAAAGGCTTATTTAAAATGAACTCGCCTACACCACTGTGGAAAAAGAAGAAGTTTCCTGTGTGGTGTTTAACGGCTCTGCGACGCGGAGATAAAGCAGTCAGACTACTGCTTTATCGAAAGTTAATGAGAGAGCTAAGCAACTGCCAGGGCAGTTGCTGTTAGTCATCAGTTACTTTAGTAACTAGATGACTTTGCTCTGTCGTATCTTATGAAGAAGATAGTTATGACTAAAATAGATGTCTTTGCCCATGTGCTCCTACCAGATTTTTATTGGAAGATGCTGGAAATTGACGGAGACCTGCCTAAGAAGATGCCCTTTATCAAGAACCCAGTCTTGATGAATATGGCGGAACGGCGACGGACCATGCCAGCCGACACCAAGCAAATCATCAGTTATGTCAACCCCAATCCTGAAGACTATCTGGAAGCAGAAGTGGCTGCTCAATTGGTCAGGGAAGCTAACGCCGAGCTGCTGTCGACAGTTAGGGAAAATTCGGATATTTTTGCTGGTGGGGTGGCCATGTTACCCATGAATAATATTCCAGAAGCTCTGGATATCATTGAAAATTTTGTGCAGGCCAATTCGGAGATTCTTGGCGTTCAGCTGTTCACTCGCCGCTTGGGCAAGTCTCTGGCTGACCAAGAGTTCCGTCCTATTTTTGAAGCTTTGGCTAAATTTGATCTGCCGGTCTGGCTTCATCCGGTCTTTGACAGTCGCAAGCCCGATAATAATATTATTTTCTCCTGGGAATACGAGCAGACTCAGGCCATGTTGCAATTGGTACAGGCCGGTTATTTCCAAGACTTTCCTGACCTGAAGGTTATTGTCCATCACGCAGGTGTCATGGCTCCTTACTTTGCTGGACGAATTGAGCGGATTTTACCAGCGGACCAGGCTGCTGATTTCAAAAAGTTCTATGTGGCTACGGCTCTCTTGGGCAATACCAAGGCTTTAGAACTCTGTCTGGATTATTTTGGTCTGGACAAGGTCCTCTTTGGAACGGACGCCCCTCTGGGAATTTTACCGGCAGGTGCGACTGAAGAAATCAACCAGGCTATTGAGGCCTTGCCAATCAGTCCGGTTGATAAGGCAGATATTTTTTCAAACAATACCAAGGCCTTGCTCAATTTAGCGACAGTCAGAAAATTGAGCCGATAATGGTCGCTTATCTGACTTAGTGAGAAGTTTAGGCAAGCCACCATAGTGGTTGCCGTAGGAAATAGAGCCATTTTCTGGCCTATTTTCTTAACTTATTGAAAGGTTAGGGATAGCAAATGAATTTAGAATTTCAACCTCTTGAAGGGCGTGAATACTTAGTCGCTCCAACTGTTGCTGAATTCGTGCAAAAGCAAGGACTGAGCCAGACTGTTAAAGTTGCCCGAATTAATAATCCTGATTTTGCCGATGGTGAGTTACTCAGTAAGGAATACGACATTCCCTACAAATGGAAGTCAACTGCCTAGTCGTTGAAGGAAGTAGAGGAGAGGATAAAAAATACGCTGCCCTCTTAGTTCCCTATGGAAAGAGAGCCAAGACCAATGCGACCGTCAAGAGACCCTTAGATGCAAGCAAGATTCATTTTGTGGATTTAGAAGTTGTTTTGGAGGTGACAGGCATGGAGTTTGGCAGCATCACGCCCCTTGGACTTCCCGATGATTGGAAAATCTTAGTTGATAGCAGCCTGCTTGAACAAGAGAAGCTTGTCATTGGCGGAGGACTAGTCACTTCTAAACTGCTCCTGCCAGCAGAGGTCTTAGTCTCTTTGGCTCAGGCGGAAGTGATAGAAGGCTTAGCAAAAGATTAATATTCTTGGGAAAGCAAAAGAATATAATGGACAAAGCGAGTCTACAATTGTCAATCTGGACTTGCTATGAGTCTGAGACAATAATCGTTAGGTACTATACTTTGTATGCATAATAAATTTTGATGCGGTAGCCGATTGGTGACGGTGAGCTTGATGCTTCAACATTTAGTCCATCATATACCAGCGAAGCGACAGCATGGTGTGGCAAAGTCATCTGGCTAATAAAAGTAGCCGATGACTAGCTACAAGCACTGTTGTGCTTGTTTAGCCACACCTCAATTATTAGGGCAAAACTAGAAGGTCAATGGCTTTACCTCTGCTTCGTGTTAATTTTTAATGCAAAACAAGCCAATGAAGCGACGGTAAAGTCCTTATCCCTGTTATACAACGGATTGGTCAATAGTCTGGGAGACTGTTGGAGAAAACCGAGTTAACTGTGCGAGGTAGGAGTAGCGTTTCAATTTCTGGAGTAGAGTGGCCTGAGCTCAAAAGTAGAGAAGTAAGGGGAGTCTGGCGGACTGGACAGCCCGCGACAGGGATCTTGCAAACACGATGATAGCCTGAAAGGAAACCTTAGTAAGGAAGGGCAGTAGTTTGCAAGATAGTGACTGCTGAAATTCCTCTAGTAAAGCCTTAAAACTCAGAAAGCAAGGGAAAATTGACGACTTTCACTCCCAATGAAATGAGAAAGGAGCAGCAACAAGCATGAAGGACTATGCTGAATTTTATGAGCGTTTAACGGCCCCCTTGCGACGGCATCCTTGGTCTATCCAACTTTTAAAAGTCACCAATGGTTTTTTGACCAAAATTATGGCTGTCTTATACCCCATGCTTTTACTTTACCTACTTTGGCAAAAGCGTTTTACGGACTTAGGACTGACTATCTTTATTACAGCCTGTGCCTTTTTAGCTCTCAGTGCCTTCAGGAGAAGGTTAGATTACCCTAGGCCCTATGAAAGCTGGTCGATTGCCCCCTTGATTCATAAGACAGCCAAGGGAACTTCCTTTCCCAGTCGCCATGTCTTTTCAGCCAGTATGATTAGTCTTAGTCTTTGGCAGGTTAGTCCGGTGCTGGCAGTCTTCTGCTTGGTCTTGTCGGTTTTATTAGGCTTCTGTCGGATTTTGGGAGGCATGCATTACCCTAAGGATGTCATTGTAGGCTATCTGCTTGGACTTTTGGCTGGCTCTTTTTTGTTAATCCTCCTCTGAATGACCAGTTCACGACAAATTATGGCCATTTCATGACAAAGACAAGCTCTCGCTTGTCTTTTTTTGTATAATGATTTAAATTAGGGCTTTTGACGAAAAAAGGAGAGTTATCTTTGTTATATATCTATGCCTTAGAAGACGATTTTAAACAGCAAGCTAGGATTGAAAGTGCTATTCAGGCAATTGCGACAGCAGAAACTATGGACTACGAGCTCTCGGTTTCTGGAAGGCCTGATCAATTGATGGAAAGCCTAGAAGGCAAGGGTAGCCAGTATGTTTTCTTTCTTGATATTGATTTGAACGGTCAGAAGCAGAAAGGGTTTGAGGTTGCCAGAGAAATCCGAGCTAGGGATGCTCAGGCGCTGATTGTTTTTGTAACCCACCATTCCAATTTCATGCCTCTAACCTTCCAGTATCAGGTTTCTGCTCTGGATTTCATTGATAAGGAATTGCCAGAAGAAGAATTCAGGCAGAGATTGGCTAATATTTTACGGCATGCTCAGGATAATCTTGGCAAGAATCTAGCTGAGGATTCCTTTCTCTTTGAAAATGAGCAGTTTCGTATTCAGATGCCCTACAATGAAATTTATTTTATTGAGGCATCCTCCAGTCCCCACAAAATCATTTTGCATGGGCGCAAGGATTATATGGAATTTTACGGTACCCTAGCAGAGGTTGATAAAGCAACAGATCGCTTTATCCGGGTCCATCGATCAATCAGTCTTAATCCAGCTAATGTGGCTAAGGTTGATAAGAGCCAACGTCTGGCTTACTTTCCAAATGGTGAAACTTGCATTATCGCCAAAACCAAGATGCGCCCCTTAGCCAATGCTTTGAAGAAATTACATAGGAGGTAATCATGCTTTCTTTAGTCTATCTAAATCGGACCTTCCAGATGCTGCTCTGGTCCTTTGTTGAGTTATTCATTATTAGACGCTCACTGAAAATTCGCATACCTTGGGCCTATCAACTGGCCTTTCTAGTCGTCAGCAGTTTACCCTACCTCTGGCTGACCGAGTTCTTTTACGCTAATCAGTTCTTTGAATTCGCTCTAATTTGTTTACTGATTTTTAAATTCAGTAAAAAGGTGACAAACACTTGGTTAAAACTCTTCTTTGCCTTCTATGTCAAATTAGGAGTTGATATCATAGCTAGGTTTACACTTTTTGTAATTGTCGTCCCTTTGTTTCCGCATTTTGCGGTACAAAAACTACCAATTGTTTCTATAATTTTGCAGGTTTTGCTGACCCTTTTTGGAAATGAAGTCATTATTCGCTATTTCAAAATGGATTTTCTGAGGATAAATGAAGTCGTAGAGGATAAAAGTATTCAATCGGTTATCCTATTCCATAACATCTTTTTCTTGGCATATTTTCTAGTTCTCTGGTTGACTTATGTTCTCGTCACTCCTTTTGGTTTGATTAATGCAACAGAGGCAGCAAACTTCCGGATTAATACTAGTACGCTGTTTATGTTGGTCTTTTTATCCTTCATTTCGATGCTAAATTTTAAAGTTGCGACAATCTATGAGGAACGCTTAGTCTCTCAAAAAGAAAGTGAGCTCAAAAATATCACTGATTATAGCCACCAGATTGAAAATCTCTACGCTAAGATTCGCTCCTTCCGGCATGACTATAGTAATATCCTAACCAGCCTCCGTTATAGTGCTGACCATGATGACTTGGCTAGTGTTCGTCAGACTCTGGATGAGATTACTCGGGAATCCGACCAAATTCTGGGTACCAAGGAATTCGAGATTGCTAATCTGGCTAATCTCAAAGACGATGCTTTGAAGAGTATTTTTTCGTCCAAATTATCCAAGGCTATTGACTTGGGACTGGATATCAAAGTGGAAATTCTCAACCCCATTGGACTTCCCGTCAGTTTCTCCAGTCTAGACTTTATTCGGCTGGTTTCCAATCTCTTGGACAATGCTATCGAGGCGGCCAATGAATCCGAGGATGAGCAACTCTTGATTTCCTATTTTAAACATGACGATACCTATGTTTTTATCCTGGCCAATAGCACCAAAGAAAAAACTGACAATATCGCTCAGCTCTTCCAAACGGGCGTCTCTTCCAAGGGTAAAGACAGGGGCGTGGGTCTGGCTATCGTCAAGAAAATCCTCTCAACTTATCCCAATGTTAGACTCAACACTAGCAACCAGAACGGCCTCTTTACTCAACATTTGGAGGTGCAGGAATGAGACATCACTTTCCCAATAAGAGTCAAAAGTAGGAACTTGCCTCCTTTTGATTTCAAAGAGTAGTAAAAGACCAAAAGCTCCCAAATCTGCTGGATCTGGGAGCATTTATGTCTCTTATTAGTTGAATGAGGCTAGGAGCTTTTCCTTATAGTAATCAAAGTAGGTCTTCCTAGCAACAATACTAGTCACCTTGCCCTGGAGGCCGAATTTGAGATATTTTTTCTCTTGCTTTTCGAGGTCTATTCTAGCCCTTACTTTAAAGACATTGCCCTCTTTTGTCATTGTTGCTGTTTTATCAATTGCAATCACTTTTCCCTTGAGAAGGAGATTTTTATTATTATCGCCTTTTAAGCTAACTCTAGCCAACTGTCCAGTCTTAATACTAGCAATATAGTTTGAGTTGACATAGTAAGTGAGATTGATAGCTTTCTCCTTTTGAAGATTAGGATAAATTTCCCCGATAGTCGTGTCGTTTGGGATAGCTTTTTGACCGCTATAATCTTTTTCTAAATGTAGGATGCCGTCTTGTGTCGCCTTGACTTCTGGAGCTTTTTCCTCTTGAATAGCCTGGCCAGTTTCTTCAAGGTAGAGCTGGGTTTGGCTATCTAATTTTGTTTTTTCGTATTTGAGTAAGGTGTCGCCTTTTTTGACGGTTTTATTGTTTCGTAAATTATTGGTTGTGATAGCATTATCACTGATAGATTGGATAGAAGTAACATTTGAAGCTGGTGTCAACTCACCCGTGCTGGTAACGACAATTTCTTTGGTCGCATACATCGAAAAGACAATAAGATAAATCACCAGTAAAGCTATTGGGATAACCGACAAGGTCGCAAAATTTTGGTAGCGCCTGCGGTAAAATTCAGAACTGCTCAGTAATTTTTTATCCATGGTAACCTCCGCTTATTTATTAAAAAGTTGGTAGTAGAAGCCTTGCTTTTTAAGCAAATCCTGATGGGGACCTGTTTCAATAATTCTTCTCTGGTCAAGAACAACAATTTTGTCAGTCCGCTCAGAAATGCTGAGTCGGTGGGCCACAAAAATAATGGTTTTCTCGGTCATCTTCATCAGGTTGTCAATGACCTTTTTTTCTGTTAAGACGTCTAGCCCGCTAGTCGCTTCGTCTAAGACCATAATCGGTGACTTTGTCAGGAGGGCACGTGCCAGAGCTATCCTTTGTTTTTGACCACCTGAGAGTCCCGCCCCATCGGATAGCTCAGTTTGATAACCCAGTGGCATTTGCTCGATATCTCTTCTGATTTCAGCCATCTCACAGGCTTTCATGATGTCCTCTTGACTGACAGACTCGTCGGCACCTAAAGTCAAATTTTCTAAGATGCTTCCGGAAAAGACATAAGGTTGCTGAGGTAGGTAGTTGATATATTTGCGAAGAAGCCTTTTATCCAAAAGGTTGGTATTTAGGCTCTTAATAGTGATTTCTCCCTTGTAGGGTTGGAAAAAGTTGACAATCAGTTTAGCCAGCGTCGTTTTCCCAGAGCCACTGATACCGACCAAGCTGATTTTCGAACCTTTGGCAATTTTAAGGTTAATGTCGGTCAGGGTATCTCGACCGAACCCGTATTTGTAGGAGACATCAGAAAAGACAATATCTCCAGGCAGAGCCTCCTGATTAACTTTCGTAGTTTTCTGGTCGAATTCCGAGGAAACAAGGTAAACTTCATTGAGCCGATTATTGGCTACTTTGGCCGATTGCAGCTTGGTTTGTAAGTTGATGATGTTTTCCAGCGGATTGGTAAAGTAGGTTAAGAGAGAATTATAGGCAACGAGTTGACCAATGGAGATCTTATTGACCATAACCAGTGTTGAGCCAAACCAGAGGATGGCGACATTTAAAATCAGCTGGGCTCCCTTTTTAAAGGAAGTTTGTAAAATTTCGTACTTGTGGCGTTTAAAGGACTTATCTAGATAATCAACAAACTCATTATCAACATTGCGGTAGCGAGTATCCTCACTAGTCAGCGACTTGATGGTTTCCATCCCGTTGATATCTTCAATGATAGCAGAGCTAACCATACTGTTGGCTTCCATGACATCTTGGTTCATTTTTTCAAAGGGTTTCATAAAGACAAGGATGATAATTGTGTAGATTGGGATAGACAGCAAAGTTAGGAGGAAGAGGTTGGCGTTTTGCAGAAGCAGAACAGCTCCGATAATAATTAAAATAAAACAATCTAAGAAGATGGACAAAATAGTTGAGGCCAGAGCATCAATGATAGAATTGGCATCTGAAAAACGTGAGGTAATCTCCCCCGTTCGCCTTGTCGCAAAGAAAGACATGGGCAAGGAAAAGATATGACGGATATAAGCCAGGATCACATCAATACTGAGCCTCTGACTGAGAACTGTTAAGAGATAGTCCCGTGAGAAGGCCATAATTTGCTGAATAACATAGGTAATGACCAGACCGAGCGAGACAATGGTCAAGGTTGAAGTCATTTGATTGGGAATATAACTATCTAGAATCCCTTGTAAGTAGTAGGAGCCCAAGATATCAATCAAGGTCATTAAAAGGCTGGCCAAACTAATCTGGAAGATAAGCCCCTTTTGCTTGAGAATGATTGGGATGAAACTCAATAGACCATTTTTCTTATCCTTATGGGGTTTGTAGGCTGGCTCTGGAGCTAGGAAAATGGAAATACCATCCCATTCTTGTTCAAACCTTTCTTTACTCATCTTGGTTACTTTGACACTTGGATCGGGATCGCCGATAATCAGATGATTTTTCTTAGCCTTGTAAACCACATAATAGTGCTGTAGTCTGCCCTTTTTATTGATATGAGCGATAAAGGGATAGGGAATCTCCTCTTCTTCAAAAAGGCTCATATCAGCTCGGACAGCCCGAGTCTCAAAGCCCATGGTCTGGGCAGCTTCCACGATACCCAAAGCTGTTGTCCCCTCCTTATCCGTCTTGGCCAGTTCACGCAAATGGGCTAAAGAATAGTTTGCTCCGTAATGACGGGCGATAGAAGCGAGAGCAGCAACTCCACAGTCTCTGGCATCAATCTGAGGAACAAATTTGTAAAAATTCATAAAAACTCCTTTAAAAGCTTAATCAGAGTTATTATGGCATAAAAAGACAGGAAAATTTCATCCATGTCGTGAAAGGAGCTTTTTGAGTCATGAACAGGAAGTCGAATTTTTCTCTAGTTAGTGGCAACGCCCGTTCACGACATATTTTGGCCGTTTCATGACATAAACGTGCACAGACGAAAATTTTGGGTATCCTATAATTGTCCTCGTGAGAGACAAATAACGAAAGTTAGCTGGAACTGATCAGCCAGCAAACTTTCCGTCAACTAAATCCATAGAAGTTTTTAACTTCTCTTAACAGGAATGGAGGTATTATGATGAAAACTCAAGCGATTGAAAAATTTGACGTTATGGATACTGAAGCTTTATCTACCGTTGAAGGTGGAGGGACAGGGGCTTGTTTAGCATCAGCTGCAACTGCAATAGGGCTTGGAGCTGCAGCAGTCGGATCATCTGTCTTGCCCGCAGCTGCATTGTATCTGGGAGCACAAGCTTTTGCTGCAGGTGCAAACTATTATTATTGTACACACTGATGTTTCTAAACATAGTTAGGTTAGAAAAATGAGAAATAATAAGCTTGTTGCATTAGGTCTATTACCGCTTTCATTTGTTTTTGTATGGTTATTGTGGCCTATCTCGAAAATTGTTGCAGTTCTTGGATTTATAATGATTATAATAGCAAATATTTTAGTTTATTTTTCGGATAAAAAGTGATGTAAATATGAGAAATACAACAGGTAAAGTTTTGTGTATATTGATACTTATGTATCTAGGCATTACTGTGTTTAGTAGGTTTAGGAATGACACTTTGGAAAAAAGATAAAAAGTGATTTTATCTAAAAATTTAATTGATAATAAAAAGTATCTAAATTCAGGGTATAGTATATGCCATGAAGAATTCTACTGAAACTGTCACTCTCATAGGAGTCTTATCAGGACTAGTCGAGAGAGCTCCAATGCTGTATGGTATCCATATGTACTTGGAGTCGGAGCGATTGGTTATGTCGCCTTCCTACACTGAATTGATATGAAGATGGACAATGTCTAAGTATATCCAGTTTTCAAAATCTGAGAAGTACAAGACATTGTCTATTTTATATTCAATAGGCATTTTAATAATTGACTGTATTTAACTTTAAAAATCTAGATAAGAACAATACTCTAAGAATAGGAAGTCCTCAAATGAAAAAATTAAAACGTATTTCTACAAGGCACTTGCGTTGGTCCTATTTGACTTTAACAACCCTTGCTTTTATAGGTGGATTAGCATTTTTTAGCTGGTTTTCCTATGGGAAAACATTAATATTTTGGTTACCAACTGCTTTGTTAGTATTAGTGGCTTCCTCTTTGGCTTATCTGGTGAAAAAGCAATTGGAGGCACGTGCTGAGTCTATCTTGAGTTTTAACACACTTCAGCAGATTTTTGGTGTTTTAATCGCTTTATCTATTTGTCTAATTGTTTTGTTTTACAAATTATTTATCAGTAGAGATAGTGATGTCGACATGGTCTATTGGTTACTTTTTATCTTTACCATACTAACAATGATATGGAAAGGTGTGGAGATTTATAAAGAACTTAAGTGGAGAAAAGATAAAGATTCTAAAAAATAATGTTCAGTGATAGAACTATATTCTTGGAACTAAACGCCTAGGAAAAAATATAGAAAAGGAAAATTAGACATGAAATTCAATTTTGATAATTACGAAAAATTTTCTAGGAAAGAGTTATCAGCTGTCAAAGGTGGTGACTGGTGGCAAGACTTTCTTTATACTATGGTTGGGACTAGTATGCCTATTGGCTGGAATTGGTATCAAAAGAAGTGAACCCAATATAAATACATGTGATTGTATGAAACCATCAAAACTTAGTTCAAAAGCTCTTCAATTTATAAGACTTGGAGGCGTTCTACTGGGTTTTATTGTTGCTAATTTTGTTTTAATCTTAATTGGTAACAAAGGCCCAGTTTGGTTGAGTGTTTGCCTAGGAATTCTGACCTTGGGCTCTTTCTCTTTAGCTTACATCTCTTATAAAGAATTAAAGGATCGTCCAGTAGCGGAACAACAGTTTAGTCCTACTCAGACGATTGTTACCTTAGTAATAATAGGTTTTCTTATCCTACTTATTTGTGTTTATAGAGCAATCACTGACCCTGATATGACAGAACGTATTGCTTTAATTATTGTCAGTATTCTACTAATTTTAACGATAATTTGGAACCTCTTGTATTTAATTAAACTACTTAGAAAAAGATAAAAGTTAGTTATAGTAAATATTTTTAATTATGTGAAAGGAAAAGTTATTCATGAATCGTTATAAATCATTTCTATTATTTTCAGCAACTGCCCTGCTCCTAGTTGGTGGTGCGGTTTCAGCTGATGAAGTCAGTCAAATCTCTACCCAAGAGCAACCAGCTGCAGTAGTGTCCCAAGCTGATAGTCAAGCAAATCAACCAGCTGTAACCAATCAAGAGGGTAGTCAGACTGAATCTAATCAAACAGGACAGTCTCAAACAACCTCTGAAGGTTCTTCGCAAACACAAGATTATAATGTCAATCAAGAAGGAGCTACCGATTCAAATAATCAAGAGTCATCTAATCAAGCGACAGAAGAAGTGGCTAATCAGAACCAACAGACCACTGAAACTGAGACTGAAACTCCTTCGGTAACTGAAAGTAACAGTCAAGAGGGCCGAGATAACCCTGATATTTCGACTGAGGAATATGAAGCGAATGTCGCCGACCTTCAACAGGTGACCATGGCAGATGTTTACCACATGTTTGATGATCAAGATGATAGTTATACTCTCTATCTTGGCCGTCCAACCTGCATTTACTGTCGTAAGTTTTCCCCAGTTATCAAGGACTTTAATACCCTTTCAGCTGGTCAAGTCTATTATTACAATACGGATAGTGCCGATTTTAGTACTGTAGCTAAAGAGTTTTTGAGAACTAAAATTGGAGCTTTCGGTACACCGACAGTTCTTCATCTGGAGAAGGGACAGATTGTTTCTGGTCAATTAGGAAGTGGCGGTACTGCTCAAGAGCTATATGATAAAGTCTTTAAGTCAGAAAATACCACAACAAGTCCTTCCGAGGGAACTGCGACTAATCAAGGAAGCCAAGCAGCTAGTGGAAATACGGCTGAACAAGCAACAAAGACAGAAGCTAATCAAGCGACAGAACAGCCTTCAACTGCCACGAAGGACACAAATGACCAAAGTCAGACAAAAGCAGAAGTAAAGTCTGAATCAGAAAAATTGGACACAAAAACGTTGACCAAGGTTATCAATAAGGTTGTATCCCTTATCGGCAGACTTTTAGTCAAGTTTGGAGTTTAAACCGCATCCCACTCGAAAAGATGTTCAATTTGAACATCTTTTTTAATTAGCGACTTTAGTCAGTTTCGCTCCGTAGGTGCGAAACAACTAAACCACCCGCTATGCGGGTGCGCATCGATAGTTATACACAAAAAAACTTCAAACGAGTTACAATAAAGGTGTTCAAGCCGATTGTAAAACGGGAGGAGAAGAAAAATTATCCAGAGGATGATTTTTGCCGAAGCCTTGAAATAAAAA
>ERZ773028.15-NODE-15-length-168946-cov-7.257580_pt1 | contig 168946 bp, 144 predicted proteins | sample MGYA00511123_ERZ773028 | MGnify/ENA primary metagenome ERZ773028 (study PRJEB29015, sample SAMEA2738134) | human oral metagenome | biome: human oral; feature: human-associated habitat; material: saliva | place: China | collected 2206 ... | reverse complement strand
CTATAGCTCAGTTGGTTAGAGCGCTACACTGATAATGTAGAGGTCGGCAGTTCAAATCTGCCTGGGACTACTTAAGTGACTTACCTGGGGGATTAGCTCAGCTGGCTAGAGCACCTGCCTTGCACGCAGGGGGTCAACGGTTCGAATCCGTTATTCTCCACTTTTTTCAAGACGATCGGCTTGCCTCATACGAGGTGAGCCGATCTTTTTTGTATCCCCCTGTCTTCTCATTAGTCCCTCTTCCTATATATCCTCTTTCACCGCCACGCTGCAAGGGAGGTATGTACTTAATTCATTTGGAGATTCGTTACTACTTCTCTATCTTTGCCTGTATGAATAACACCCCGTAATACTTAAGATACTATGGACTTTAAAGACCAGTTAAAGCAGCTCGCAGAGCGTATTCAGACGCTCAAAGATCAGATCCATACCGAGGAAGCCACTAAGACTTCACTGATTCTTCCCTTTATACAGGCATTAGGGTACGATGTCTTCAATCCCATGGAGGTTATCCCCGAGATGGTTTGTGATATCGGTACTAAGAAAGGGGAGAAGATAGACTACTGTATTATGAAGGATAGTGAGCCTATCATTCTGATAGAGTGTAAGCACTGGGGGCAAGATCTGAATCTTCATGACAACCAGCTTTTGCGATATTTTCATGTCTCTAAGGCTAAGTTTGGAGTCTTGACAAATGGAATTATCTACCGCTTCTATACGGATCTAATCTCCCCTAATAAAATGGATGAGGTCCCATTCTTAGAATGTAACCTGTTGGATCTTAAGGAGGGGGTTGTAGATGAACTCAAGAAGTTCAATAAATCGTATTTCGATGTTGAGCAGATCATGAGTACAGCGAGTGAGCTGAAATATCTGCGAGAGCTTCGTTCCATTATTGCTGAAGAGTTCAAATCTCCCTCTCCTGAGTTTGTCAAACTACTGGGTAAGCAAGTGTATCCAGGCGCCTTCACTGCAAAGGTCTCCGAGCAGTTCTCTCTACTTATCAAGCGTGCCATCTCTTCGCATATATCAGAGATTATTGCAGGAAGACTTAAGGCAGCGGTACAGGCAGAAGAGCAAGAGGCAAGTGCGGTGAGTGAGAATGAGTCCAATGAGTCGCAGGATAGTGCAGTAGAAGAGTCTGCAGAGTCTAAGATTGTGACCACAGAGGAAGAGCTGGAGGCATATCAGATGGTGCGGGCTATTCTTGCTAAGGAGATAGATCCACGTCGAGTATACTACAGAGATACTCAGAGCTATTTCACCATCATTATTGATGATAATAATCGCAAGAATGTATGTCGTCTACTCTTGGACTCCCCTAAGAATCAGCGTTTGATACTGATTGATCCACAGACGAAAGAGCAAACGACCTACAAGCTGGAGAATATAGCAGATCTATATCACTATATGGATAAGCTTATAGAGGTCGCTAAGCAGTATATGTAGAGATCGTTAGGGTAAATAGCTCCCCTTCTAAAAGAGGGAGTTATTTTCTGCTGAGGTTGAGGCTATGATTTATAGACGATATAGATCATAGCCTCAGCTATTATCATGGGATGGAATAATGGACTTATTCTTTTGCAAGGAGTCCAGACCATATCCCATTATTGTGATAGCTCTACTTCTGACTGGGGATAGATTGCTTTATCATTCGTTTTGAGGCATATCTACAGGGGAGTTTTTGCTACCTTTGCACCGGGCGTGCCTGCCCGTAACCATTATAATAGAAGAGATAGGGTAATCCGTAGATGAATTTAGTTATAGTAGAGTCTCCGAAGAAGGCCGAGCTGATCTCTGGCTTTCTCAAAAAACATCAACTGAACGACTATAAGGTCATGGCCAGTGCGGGCCATGTGCGTGACCTCAAGCAGCATTCCTTCAGCGTGAATGTAGAGGATCACTTCCGCCCCGAGTACGTCATCACCGAGGACAAGAAGAGCCTGGTGCGCGAACTCAAAGCCGCAGCAAAGAAAGCCGACCTCGTCTACCTCGCTTCCGATGAAGACCGCGAAGGAGAAGCCATCGCTTGGCACCTGAGCGAAGCCCTTGAGCTCAAGCCAGAGAAGACCCGCCGTATCGTCTTCCACGAGATCACCGCCGAAGCCTTCCTCCATGCTCTGGAGCACCCACGTGAGGTGAACATGAATCTTGTCGATGCGCAGCAGGCACGCCGCGTCCTCGACCGTATCGTGGGCTTCGAGCTCTCGCCCGTGCTCTGGAAGCGCATCCGTCCCTCGCTCTCGGCAGGGCGTGTGCAGAGCGTCGCCGTCCGACTCATCGTCGACCGTGAGCGTGAGATCACAGCCTTCGTACCCCAATCTTCTTACCGCCTACAGGCGACCTTCGTCCTCCCCTCGGGTGAGCGTCTCTTGACAGAGCTCAATCATCGCTTCGCTACCGAAGCTGAGGCTGAGGCCCTTATGAGGCGCTGTGCTACGGCAGACTTCTCTATCGGTGCGATCACGCGCCGTGCTGCTCGCCGCTCGCCAGCCGCACCCTTCACCACATCTACGCTGCAGCAGGAGGCCGCACACAAGCTCGGCTACTCCGTCTCGCAGACGATGCGCCTCGCGCAGTCCCTCTACGAATCGGGGCATATCACCTATATGCGTACCGACTCGGTGAACCTCTCTTCGCAAGCCCTCGGCGCTATCGCTCGTCAGATCGAGAAGCACCCCGGGAAGGAATACCACCAGCCCCGCCGCTTCCAGACCAAGAGCAAGGGCGCGCAGGAGGCTCACGAAGCTATTCGCCCCACCTATATCGACCGCGAGCATGTCGGTGGTACGGCTCAGGAGCAGCGTCTCTATGACTTGATCCGCAAGCGTACCCTCGCCTCGCAGATGGCTGACGCAGAGATCGAGCGCACGACCGTATCGATCCCTGTGGCTGGTACGGACTATGCCTTCACCGCACAGGGTGAAGTGATCACCTTCCGAGGCTTCCTCGATGTCTATATGGAGTCGACGGGAGAGGAAGGCAATGCAGAGGTGACGAAGCTCCTCCCCGCAGTCAAGGAGCGCGAAGCTCTTTCGCTCGAAGCCCTCACGGGGGAAGAGCGCTTCACACAGCGCCCTGCCCGCTACACGGAGGCTTCGATGGTGAGCAAGATGGAAGAGCTCGGCATCGGCCGTCCCTCGACCTATGCTCCCACGATCCAGACGATCCAGAATCGTGGCTATGTAGAGCGTGCTGACCGCGAGGGCCAGCGCCGCAACTATACCGTACTGACCCTCAAGGATGGCGCCGTCAAGCGTGCTGTCAAGAGCGAAGTCTACGGCGCCGACAAGGGGAAGCTCCTGCCTACCGACGTGGGTATCGTCGTCAATGACTTCCTCGTCGATCAGTTCCCCAATATCGTAGACTACAACTTCACGGCGCGTGTCGAGGAAGAGTTCGATACGATCGCCGAAGGGAAGACCACTTGGTCAGGCGCTATCGGCGACTTCTACCAGCGCTTCCACCCCGAGGTAGAGCGTGCTACGCATGAGCGTCCTGCTCAGCGTGTCGGTCAGCGCATCCTCGGTGTACAGCCCTCGACGGGGCTGCAGGTATCGGTCAGCATCGGCCGCTATGGCCCCATGGCACAGCTGGGTACGGCAGAGGATGCCGAGAAGCCCCGCTTTGCTTCGCTGCAGAAGGGGCAGTCGCTTGAGACGATTACCCTCGAAGAAGCCCTTGCACTCTTTGACCTGCCGAAGAATATCGGTGAGTACGAGGGTGAGGTGATGACAGTCGCAGTGGGTCGCTTCGGCCCCTATGTCCGCCACGCAGGGAAGTTCTACAGCCTACCTAAGGACACCGATCCCCTCTCCTGCACCGCAGAGCAAGCTATCGAGATCATCCGTGAGAAGCGTGAGAGCGAGGAGAAGAGCCTCCTGAAGTCCTTCGCCGAAGATGCCGATCTCTCGATCCGCACCGGTCGCTTCGGCCCGTACCTCAAGTACAAGACCGACAACTACAAGCTCCCCAAGGATGTCGACCCCACTTCGATGAGCTACGAGGACTGTATGAAGCTCATCGCTGAGACGCCTGCGAAGACGGCTCGTAAGGGCGCAGCTCGCAAGTCCTCTCCCCGCGCAAAGAAGTCGAAGATCTAAGCTGTAGATGCGCTACTTCATCTCTCTGAGCTACGACGGCACGAACTACAGCGGCTGGCAGACCCAGCCCGATGCCCCGACCGTCCAAGAGACTATCGAGAAGGCGCTGACACTCGTCTCGCGCTCTCCCGAGCCTATCGCTATCGTCGGTGCTGGGCGCACAGATGCTGGTGTCCATGCCCGTGGTATGGTCGCTCACGTCGATCTGCCGATGGACCTCGAGGCAGCACGTGAGCTGATCTTCCGCACCGACCGCTACCTCCCCCATGACATTGCTCTGCATAGCATCCGCCCCGTGACGGACGAGGCACATGCACGCTTCAGCGCTACCTCCCGCACGTACCGCTACTATGTGACGCTGCGCAAGGATCCCTTCCAGGAGTCACGTATGCTGCGCCTGCACTTCCCGCTGGACTTCGAGCGGATGAATGTAGCTGCTGCCGAGCTCCTGCACTTCACGGACTTCACGAGCTTCAGCAAGCTCCATACCGACGTCAAGACGAATAACTGCCGTGTCACCGAGGCTTATTGGCGCCCAGGCGCGGAGCCTGGTCAGTGGATCTTCACGATCACGGCCGACCGCTTCCTGCGCAACATGGTGCGTGCCGTCGTCGGGACGCTCTTCCAAGTCGGTAAGGGACGCCTGTCTGTCGAGGACTTCGCTGCCGTCGTCGAAGCCAAGGATCGCGGTCGTGCTGGTTCTTCCGCTCCAGGACACGCCCTCTATCTCGAGGCTGTCGGCTATCCCGAAGAGCTGTATCTGGACTAAGCTCCTCCCGTACATCTCTAATAAATAGCGCAGGCTCCTCCGCCCATAGTGGCGGAGGAGCCTGCGCTATTTATCTATAAGGGGAAGGGGTATTTACTGCCCGACACCCCAAGCCGCGAGGCTATCGCATAGGGCGGGGGCATTGCGGCGCGTGACCCAGAGCGTGCGCACAGAGTCGGTGAGCGGGAGCTTGCAGTCGAGTGCAGGGTAGAGGCGTGTGAAGCGCTCCGCCTCACGGGAGGTGCAGACGGTATAGCGGATATTCCCTGAGGCAACCAACTTCGCCAGCTCCTCGGCGCTGTGAAGCGTGTCGAGCTGGATACGCAGGCTGTCGCCTGTCTGTTTGACGAAATACTTTTGGATGTAGGTGGTGGGAGTGCCCTTGGGTAGGGTCAGTGAGTGGCCCGCGAGCGCAGAGAGCTGGCTGATGTAGCGTGTGCTGTCAGCATGGCGCTGGACGAGGTAGAGGGATGCTGCCCGCTTCTCGGCGAAGTGTCGGTACTCTCGGTTATCTATCGCTGCATCGTAGATGCTGGAGTAGACGAAGAGATCTACCTTTCCAGTCGACAGTTGTCCGAGTGGCTTGAACTGCAAATCTATAGAATCTGGGGGGACGATCTCGACACGTAGCCCGCTCTTTTGCCTTAGATCTCTTGCGAGCTCTCGGATAGCAGCGTCATAGATCTCGCTTTGATCATCACTGAGAAAGTCGTTGCCAGCGATGAGGCGGAGTGTCCCCTCCTGGCGTATCACGGGGTAGTCACGCTCGACGCTTCTCATATCCCTTGCTCTGCGCCGCTCCGCCCGTCTATGACGAGAGTAGGAGTGGCATTCGGCGCCGAGGACGAGGACAAAGATCAGGAAGAGCCAATCGGAAAGGGTCTTAGGGAAAAATTTCTTGCTCATATCGGAGCTTCGTCATCGTATCGGGGATAATGCCCAGTGGACGCTATGCTTATGGCGTGTAGACGGCTGGCATAAAACCTATCGCCCGATGCCCCAAGCGATGAGGCTATCGCGAAGTGCGGGCGAATTGCGGCGCATAAGCCAAGCCGTGCGTACGGAGTAGCTCAGCGGGAGAGTGCAGTCCAGTGCGGGGAAGAGGCGTGCGAAGCGCTCGGCTTCCTCAGAGGTGCAGACGGTATAGTTGATCTTCCCCGAGGCGACCTGCATAGCGAGCTGCTCGGCAGCGTAGAGCGTGTCGACCTGGATGCTTAGGCTGTCGCCGATCTCTTCGCCGAGATGCTCGATGAAGAGCGAGAGAGGGGAGGCCTTCGGCAGGGTGATGGAGTGCCCTGCGAGCTCTACCTGACGGCTGATGTGATGCGCGCTGTCTGCACGGCGCTGCACGAGGTAGATAGGTCCAGAGGTCTTCTCCGCGAAGAGCATATAGCGGGTAGTATCTACTGCCGAGGTATGCGTGATGGGGTGGGCAACGAGGTCTGCCGTGCCGGTACTGAGGTGGCGAAGGGCTTCGTCCCAGCGGTTCTCCAGCACGACCTCGACACGTAGTCCGCTCTTCTTCTCCAGCTGCTTGGCGAGCTCGTAGATAGCGCCCGAGAGCTGTCCGCCCTGCACTTCTCCACCACTGCCGTAGCCTGCGAGGAGGCGAAGTGTGCCCTCCTTGCGTATCTCGGGGTAGTCGCGCTCGATGAATGGGAGCGAGGCCGCCTCGTTGCTTGTCTTGACCTGACGTCGCAGGTAGAGGAGCATAGCGATGGCGAGGAGGAGCAGGAAGGCATATACCCAGAGGCGGGTGTTCGTGCGGAGCTTAGCCATAGGGGAGGGTTAGTTGTTGAGGTCGACGACGACACCTGCGGAGAGGTGCATCGGATTGTAGGGGTATTTGTACATTGAGAGGCGCTCGTTGGTCATAAAGGCCTCACCCACATTGTACATCTGGAGGAAGAAGCGTGCGCGCTTCAGGCGGAAGTTCGCATAGGCGATGAGTAGCGGAGCCTGTCCGCCGACATTGCCTTCCGTCTGGAGGGCGAACTGCTGGTCGGTGGGCATATAGTAGGGCGCGTGATAGGCGGAGTGCCAATAGCCCTTGACGCCGAGGTCGACGCGTAGAACCTTCGCCAAGAGGAAGCGCAGATACACGTCAGCAGCTACCGTGAGTGAAGGTAAGGGGAGTACAGAGGGGGCAGAGGACTGCTGGTAGGCGGCCTCGAGATCCCAGTTGATCGGGCCGAAGGAGCCTGCCTGTCGAGCACGCAGAGCCAAGACCTGAATGAGGTCGGAGTGCTGCTGCGTCTCGCCCTTACTATCGAAGTAGATGTAGTTCTGCAGGCTTGCCGTACGTGCTTCGAAGCTCGTCCCCCAGGAGGAGAGGTGCACGCGACCACCGAGCTCAGCACGGCGGGTGAAGCTCAGCGACTTGTCCCACCAGCCGTAGGTGCCGTGGTGATGTGCGGCGAAGTAAGAGGGGCGGGCATTGTCGACATAGGCGTCGGCCTCGAGGGCAAAGCGCTTCTGGAAGAGGCTGAAGGCGGTGCGGATATCCCCCTCGAGCTTGAAGGCTCCGAGGTCCGAGCCGAGGACACCCAGCTCCCCACGGGCGGAGAAGTTTAGCCCAGTGCCCTCGCGACGCTCGATGAGCCCACCGATGAAGGTTGAGCTAAGTGCCGTGCGAGTGTAGCGCTCTGTGGCAAGGTCGGGGAGCGATGCCCAGCGGTTCTCCTGACGGAGGTAGGCTGAGAGGCCGAACTTCACCCAGGGGCGGAAGCCCTCCATCAGCGAGAGGGCGACGGTATTCTGCAGGGTGACGAGCTGTGCGGTGTCGTTGGGGAGGGTATAGGTCGTCGTGGTGCCGTCAGAGCTGGTGCGGGTATGGGTCACGGTAGGCGTGCCGAAGACCGTGCCCCACTGGTCGCTCTCAGTGTGGGAGAAGAAGCGACGGCTCTGCTTGTTGTAGTAGGTCGTCAGCGAGATACCGCCCACGGGGACGAAGTACGTGGAGTCGAGGCTCTGGAGGACCTCGGAGCCTTCTTGCCCCTCTATGGGTAGGGGCTGCTTGCGCTTGACGGTACGGTAGGAGCCGAGGCGGTAGGACTGCGCGAGATAGGCGTGACCAGAGCGGATGCGGTTCGTCAGCGCACCGGTACTGATGAGTACGGGTACGTCGCGCGAACTGATCTTGGTACGGCTATTCGTGTAGCGCTCGGGATTGTAGATGTAGTCGGCGTTGGTGATCCCACCATTCTCCTCCTGCTTGTAGTAGTCGTTGGCGATGTAGCCGAAGAGCTCATAGCGGTCGCCACGATAGGAGGTGAAGACGCGGTAGCGAGCATCCTTGCTACGCCCCTGCGTGTAGAAGCCACTGGCATAGGTGTAGTCAAAGCTCGCTCCGACATTCAGCTCCTTGCCGAGGTTCGCCCCGAAGTCAGCCGTGATGACGTCCTCACTCTCGTTGCTCTTGAAGTTCTTGTGATAGCGCACGTAGGTGAAGGGCGTCTTCGTGTCGTAGTAGCGCACCGCATCGGGCGTGTAGAGCATACGGTAGTAGCCGTCGGTATAGAAGAAGTCGCTGACACGACGGGGACGATCGAAGAAGAGCTTCGCCTGCCACTGGCTATTCGTATTCCCCAGATAGGAGACCCCGAGGGAGCGGAACTCCGGTGAGATGTACTCGAAGGTGTAGTGCGTCAGCGTGTCGGGCATCTCGACGCGTACGGCACGCGCCACATCGGGTGTGATCTTATAGGCCTTGAGCTTATCGCCACGGACCATCTTGATCTCGTCGGGGACCTCGACGACCTCACGCACCTGATAGGGATCGTAGGGGCGCGCGGGCTCTTGGGCGAATAGCGTGGCGGAGCTGAGGCCGAGGAGGCCAAGGAGCAGGAGGCTTCTTATCTTCATTAAGTAGAATGAGGCTGGGGAAATATACGGACGATGAGGGGGGGATTAGCACTGCTCCATACCGCAGCTGCATCCCCGTGGGTCGAGCTCGATAGTCAGATGGTCGAGCTGATAGTGGCGAGCGACCTGGCGCACTGACTCCTTGAGGGCAGCGAGAGCCTCTGGGCTCGTGGCGTCTGCACAGTCGTAGACGATGTGCAGGGAGGCGATATGCTGCTCGCCATTGAGCGTCCAGATATGCAGGTCGTGCAGGTCAAGCACCCCTGGCACGGCACGGACGTCATCTGAGAAGGCCTCTTGGTCTACGCCTTCGGGTACCCCCTGCAGGAGGATGCGGAAGTTGTCGCGCAGGGCGAAGTAGACATTATAGAGGATCCAAGCGGTGATGCCGAGCGAGAGTATGGGGTCGAGGATCTTGAAGGAGGGGAAGAAGTACATCACGATACTCACCACGAGTACCGCTACCCATCCGAGGACGTCCTCCATCAGGTGCAGGCGCATGGAGCGCTCGTTGAGCGATGTGCCGCCACTCATTCTCCAGGCAGCGAGGCCATTGATCAGGAGACCGAAGACAGCGAGGACGAGCATCGCACCCGCACGAGGAGGATCGGTCGGCGTGATGAGGCGCTCGATGGACTCCTTGATGACGAAGACCGAGCCCACTAAGAGGATGGTGGATATGAGAAGCGAGCCGAGGAGTGAGAAGCGCTTGTAGCCATAGCTGAAGTAGCTATCGCGGCCCTTCTTCGAGAGGTGCTCGAGGTACCACGCCACACCGAGCGAGCAGGAGTCCCCGAGGTCGTGGAGCGAGTCGGAGAGGATCGCTACACTACCCGTGTAGAGCCCCCCGAAGAGCTCGATGATGGAGAAAAAGAGATTCAGCAGGAAGGCAATGAGGATATTCCCCTCCGCATGATGATGGTGGTGGTGATGGTGATGCCCATGGCCGTGACTATGTCCGTGGCTATGGGAATGACCGTGGTCGTGACCATGAGTGCTGTGGTCGTGGTCGTGACTATGTTTGTGAGCACACACGTCTCCGTGCTCATGCTCGTGCTCGTGGGGCTTCATAGGAGTTGTTTACGATACGTTAATTGAAGTGGCTTACTTCTTGACACAAAAGTACAACTATTCCCCCTCTTTCCCCTGTGCACACCCTACAAAGGAGGCACTTTCACGCTGGCGTTATCCTCGTCCTCGTCCACATTCCTCGGGGATAAGCCTGGGGATAAGTCGGTAGATGGGGAGGAGGCTGCACTGCTCTTGGTGCGAACGCGTCGATGCCTACGGGTCGGTGTCGTGGGTATTTCTCGGGGATAACGCTGGGGATAAGGCTGTGGGAAAGGTGCTGCGTGTGGTGGAGATCGTACACCTTTCGGTGGATTATCCACCTAAGATGTGCGGGGAGGAGTGCGTCGGTGTAAGGGATGCTGAAGCATCTTGTAGAGGATGGAAAAGCAACCTATAGTGGTCGCTGTGACGACCAGTAGTGGTTCGCAGTCGGACCAGTACTGGTTCACGCGCCGACCACTACTGGTTTGCTCGCTGACCAGTAGTGGTTTCACCCGCTGACCAATATAGGTTCATAGCACCTTCTCGTAGGGGGCGGATGCTCCCCCTCATTCCATCTTGTGAGTGACATACGTGTAATGCATTAAGGCCAGGAGGCGCAGTGTGCAGCCTCCTGACCTTAGCCAAGGGTAGAGTATGGGGTAGGCTACTTCGTGACGGTGCCTTCGAAGGCAATCGTCGACTCCGTCTTAGCCTCGTTGAGTGCGGTGAGGATCTTCGTGATCTCTTCGCTGGGACTCTTGCCGTAGCGCGTCTTGTAGCTATTGAGGTACATGATGTACATAGAGATCTTCAGCTGACCAGAGAGCTTGCCATCCTTGATGGAGAAGCTACCTACCTTGGGGGCGAAGGGCATAGCACCGTGCTTAGGGGTGTGGATAGTAGCACCGTTCTGTACTTCGTATTCGCGAGTGCCTTTCTTGCCGGTGAAGGTGATCTTGTTGTCCTTGAGCGTGACCTGGGTAAACTCGCCCGTGCCGAGGACTGCTTCGCCGAAGTTGATCTCGGTGAGGTCGAGCTTACCGATGCCGTCAAGGGTGACTTCTGCGGGAGTGACCGTCACCTTGCTGATGGTGTAGGTGCCATCGGTGCCTGTGACGACGGGGTTGGGTGTTGGCTTGGGCTCGTCGTTACTCTTGCCACCGCAGGAGGAGAGGCCGAGGGTGAGGCCAGCGAGGAGAAGGACCGAAGCCCACTTCTTGGTATTCATGTCTGTGAACGGACTAATGGGTGATACGATGACGGAGGGAAAAGTCCCTCCCTACAGGGAGCAAAGGTAGCTCAATATGTAGGCTTAATAGCTCATAGTCTGCAATATACCTATATATAGGTAAGCGCCCCAGATAGCACGTGCTATCTGGGGCGCTTTTATCTAACAAGTAGTGGGGAGTCGTAGGCTTAAGCCTTCTTACCCTGGTTGGCTACAGCCTCCATGAGCTTCTTGATCTCTTCGGGGTCACCGAGGAAGTAGTCCTTGACGAGACGGAGCTCATCGTCGAACTCGAAGACGTAAGGAACAGCCGTGGGGAGGTTCAGCTCGACGATGTCTTCGTCAGAGATGCCCTTGAGGACCTTGATGATACCGCGCAGGCTGTTACCGTGAGCTGCTACGAGGACGTCATCGTGCTGCATGAGCGAGGGGAAGATCTTGTCTTCCCAGTAGGGGAGCGTACGAGCGACCGTGTGGCAGAGCGCTTCGGTCAGGGGTAGGTAAGCAGGTACGACACCCGAGTAGCGGGGGTCAGCCTGAGGTGCACGCTCGTCGGTAGCAGCCAGAGGCGTGGGAGGCACGTCGTAGCTACGGCGCCAGATCTTCACCTGCTCGTCACCGTACTTCTCAGCCGTCTCAGCCTTGTTGAGGCCCTGAAGCATACCGTAGTGCTTCTCGTTGAGGCGCCAGCTCTTCTCTACGGGGATCCAGTCGAGGTCCATGACGTCGAGGATCTGGTTGAGGGTCTTGATAGCGCGCTTGAGGTAGGAGGTATAAGCCTGCGTGAAGTGGAAGCCGTTTTCCTTGAGGATGGCCCCAGCCTTCTTAGCTTCTTCGACACCCTTCTCGGAGAGGTCTACGTTCGTCCAGCCAGTGAAGCGGTTCTCCTTGTTCCACACGCTTTCGCCGTGACGGATCAGTACAATTCTCTTCATGATTCGTTGATGGTCTATAAATGAATTAGTAATGTGCTCGTTTATCGACTGCAAAGATAGCCAAACTTATCCGTGCTGGTTGAGCTGGCCGAGGAGCTGGCGTACGGGCTCCCGCCAGTCCTCGCCATTGAGGGGCTGGTAGGTGTGTATGCCGAACTCCCGCGCCATGGCTACGTTCGCTGGGCCGTCGTCGAGGAAGAGCGTCTCCTCGGGGCGCATATTCCCCTCACGGAGCATCGTCTCGAAGATACGGCGGTCGGGCTTGACCATACCCATCTCGCAGGAGGCGAACTTCTTCTCGCAGAAGGACGAGAGCGTGCGGCCGCTGGGGAGGAAGCGGTCCGACTCGCAGAAGTCCATGACGTAGGGATTGGTATTGGAGAGGATGAAGATGCGGTAGTCCCCGAGCTCCTCCTCGATGAAGTCGAACTTATAGGCGTCCACTTCGGCAAGGAAGCCGAAGTAAGCGTGAGCGATGTCGTCGTAGGTGAGTGTACGACCTGCCAGCGAGCTGAGCGCTGCACGGAACTCGGGCTCCGTCATGCGCCCGTCCTCGACCTGGAGGAAGTAACCACTCTGAAGGTAGGGATCCAGCATCTTCTCGACGTCAGGTACCCCAAGGGCAGAGAAGCGGCGTAGGGCCTCTTCGCGATCCAGTCGGAAGAGGACGCCGCCGAGGTCCAATACGATGTTTCTTATCATTCAGTCTCTAGGGTTTGGGTTGCATCGTGATCAGCGGGATGAGCATCTCTTCGAGCGAGATCCCTCCGTGCTGGAAGGTGTCACGATAGTACTGTACGTAGTAGTTGTAGTTATTGGGATAAGCGAAGAAGTCATCGCTGTAGCTGAAGACATAGCGGTCGGAGAGATTGACCTGTGGCAGGCCGATCTTCGCCGGTACGATGGCTTCGTAGACCTCCTTGGGATTGTAGGTAAGGGTCTTCCCGACCTTGTAGCGGAGGTTGGTATTGGTATTCTTGTCGCCGACGATCTTCACGGGATTCTTCACGCGGATGGTACCGTGGTCGGTAGTGAGGATCACGCGGTAGCCCATCTCGGAGATGTGCTTGAAGAGGTTGTACGTCGTCGAGTGGCGGAACCAGCTGCGTGTCAGCGAGCGATATGCAGCCTCGGTGTTGGCCAGCTCGCGGATCATCTTGCTCTCGGTGCGGGCGTGGGAGAGCATGTCGACGAAGTTCAGCACGATGACGTTCAGCTGATACTGCTTGAGGCTATTGAGGTTGCCCAGCAGGCGCTCGCCGAAGCGTGCTTCGTAGACCTTATTATAGGAGAAGGAGTAGCTCTTGCGGTAGCGCTGGATGAGCGTCTGGATCATCGGCTCTTCGTTGAGGTTCTTGCCCTCTTCGCTCTCTTCGTCGACCCACAGATCGGGGAACATCTTCGCGATGTCCAGCGGCATCAGCCCAGAGAAGATCGCATTGCGAGCGTACTGCGTAGCCGTGGGGAGGATCGAGAGATAGAGGTCTTCGTCGAAGGTGTAGAACTCGCTCAGCATCGCCTTCACCGACTCCCACTGGTCGTAGCGGAAGTTATCGATGAGGATGAAGAAGACCTTCTCGCCCGAGTCCAAGAGGGGGAAGACCTTTGTCTTGAAGAGGTCGGGGCTCATCAGCGGGCGCGTCTCAGGCTCGCGGATCCAGCCCTCATAGTTGCGGCTGATGAAGCGGCTGAAGAGGCGGCCAGCGTCGGTCTTCTGCATCTCCAGAAGCTCCTTCATCTGCGCGTCGCCCTGCTCCAGCTCGATCTCCCAGTGCACGAGGCGGCGGTAGAGGTCCTTCCATTCGTCGATTGAGAGGCGGTCGCTCATCTGCGCGCTGAGCTGAGCGAACTCCTGACGATAGTTCATCGTCGTGGCTTCGCTGATGATCGTGCTCTGGTGAAGGTTCTTCTTCAGGGACAGCAGGAGCTGATTGGGGTTGACGGGCTTGATGAGGTAGTCGGTGATCTTACCGCCGATGGCTTGGTTCATCAGCTCTTCCTCCTCGCTCTTGGTGATCATGATCACGGGGAGGAAGGGGCGTAGCTCCTTGATGCGCTGCAGGGCATCTAGGCCCGTAATCCCCGGCATGTTCTCGTCGAGGAAGATGAGGTCGAAGTTCTGGGTCTGTACGGCTTCGATAGCGTCGGCGCCGCTGAGGACGGGCGTCACTTCGTAGCCCTTCTCCTTGAGGAAGAGGATATGTGGCTTGAGCAGATCGATTTCGTCGTCTGCCCAGAGGATCTGATATACTTTGTTGCTGCTCATACTTTGCGAAGATAATAAAAGTTATGGGGGCTCTCCCCCCAGCTATAACGGCAGACTTCGCCCCCTCCGTGCCCTCGGCGGGCTTTCGGTGGTACTTGCTCTTGGTCTCTGTGGCTGGAGCGACCTTCGTCTCTCCCTGAGTGGGTTGGCTTCTATGGGCAGGGCGCAAAATTTCCGTGCGCACGGCCGGAGATTTTCGCCTATACGGAAATCTTTTGTCGGTTGGTATGGTTAAAATATGTCGTCATATTTGGCGGAATATGACAACTGTTTTATCAGTCTTTCCAAAACCACCAGTTCAGTTTTTCTTTTTCCCGATGCTCTGGTGGCGTCTGTGCAAAATAAACCGCACATCTGAAAGCGTACAATACACAACGGTCTTGCACCACTCCAGCATAGTCGTTGGATAAGGTAAAGAGGACTTCGGGGTCTTTGCCTTTCAAGTCGTCAATGGAAGTTATACCTATATTCCACAAGTCGGTGGCAAGCGATTTCCCTATTCCGGGAATTACCGTTAATTCCTTAATGGTCTGCTCTTTGGTCATTGCATCTGACGAACTATATAACAAGGTTTCCCTCGTTGTCAATCTGCCAAAAAGGATTGTAGGCAACCTCGAACACATAGCCGTCTAAATCCTTAAAATAGCCACTGTAACCGCCCCAAAACACTTTCTGTGCAGGCTTCACAATGGTTGCCCCGAGCCGTTCGGCTTCCTGCATCACTGCATTGACTTCTTCCTCCGATGTGGCATTATAGCTGATTGTCATGCCCGAAAAGGATGCCTGCTGATAATTCAGCGTTGTGTCTTTTTCCAATTCTTGTAGTGGATATAATCCTAAAACTATCCCACCCAAAGGAAACAATGCGTAGGCTTCTTGACTTTGTTGCGATTTCTTCCAGCCTAAGCCCTCGTAGAAAGCCAATGCCTTTTGAAAGTCTTTTACTCCCAATGTGATTAAAGTGAGTTTCTGTCTCATAAGTTGTACATTATTTAATCCGACATAAAGTTACTCATTCATTTCCGTGCGCACGGGCGGAAATTTTCGCATATACGGAAATCTTTTTTCGTATATGCAGAAATAAATTCCCGTATATACAGAAATTTTCCTCCGCATATAGGGCGCATTTTCAGCGTGCCCAAAAGCGTGCGCTCCGCCCTATCACGATGGATAGAGCGGGGCGCACGGCTATGCGGAGATAGGCACGAGGCTATAGGTCAAGTGGCGTCTTGGGGTAGAGGTGATCCCACCACTGGCTATTGCCCTGCAGGTGCTTGGCGAACCATGCCTGGATCGTCTGCATCCAGCGATCCTGTCGCTCGGGCTCAAGGATGTGGTGGTCTTCGCCCGTCACTTCGATGAGCTCGACGGTGCGGCCGAGGATCTTCAGTGCATTGTACATCGCGGTGCTTTCGCTGGGGGGTACGTTCACGTCGGACGTCCCGTGCAGCAGAAGCAGAGGCGTGTGGATCTTATCGGCGTTGAAGAGCGGGCTGTGCTTGGTGTAGAGATCGGGGTTGTTCCAGGGGTAGCTACCTTCGGAGGCCACCGTGCTGTAGCTCATCCCCCAGTAGCCCCCTGCCCAGTAGCTGGAGATGGAGCTGATCCCTGCGTGGCTGGCGGCAGCGGCGAAGAGGTCCGTGCGCGTCTGCAGATACTGCGTCATAAAGCCACCATAGCTGGCGCCAGCGCAACCAATCTTCTTCGCATCGACGAAGGGGTGCGCAGCGACAAAGGCCTTCACCGCACCGATGATATCGTCGGAGGTCTTCGTGCCCCAAGCATTCAGGTGGTCAGCTGCGAAGCTTTGGCCGTAGCCGACGGTACCGCGTGGGTTGAGCGAATAGGCTACATAGCCCTGAGCGGCGAACATCGCCAGGTCGTACGTCGTCTCCAGCTCACGGCTCAGAGGGATCGTCCCGCCGTAGTAGTAGACGATCATAGGGTACTTCTTCGAGGGATCGAAGTTGGGGGGCAGGTAGTACCAGCCGTCGATATCGACACCGTCGGGCGTGCGGTAGACAAAGTCCTTCGCAGGGGTGAACTTCACGCCATGGAGCTTCTCGGCCGAGATGTCCCAGATGAGCTTGCTCTTGCCCGAAGCATCGAGGCTGTAGAGGCGGTCGGCATTGTTCAGGCTCTGGCCGAAGTAGTAGAAGGTATTGCCGTGCGAGGCGACACCGAAGCCACGGACGACGTCTTCCTTCGTGTCGATCTGCGCGATCTTATTCGTCTTGACGTCGAGGCGGTAGAGGCTCTGGCGGCTACCGTTGTCAGCGAGGATGTAGAAGGCCTTGCCCTTAGCGTGGTACTGGACGTGGTCTACACTGGGGTCGAAGTCGCGCGTCAGGGGCGTGACACGACCCGTGGGGATATTGACGCGGAAGAGCTCGTGCTCATAGCCGTTGCCCACGCGTCCGTTGGGGAGCGTATTGCCCACGCCGCCGAAGCTATTGGGCGAGCCCATAGCCAGCACGTCCTCCGTGCCAGGGATGAAGCTTACGCTACCGATCTCAAACTGCTTCGAGAAGACCGTATCGATACGGCCCGTGGCAGGCGTGTAGCGCAGTACTGTCGTCTGGTCGAAGGGGCTGTGCTGCCAGTCCTTCGTGTAGAGGCCTAAGAGGAGCTGACTGCCGTCAGCGGAGAAGTCGAGGAGGCTCACCGAGCGGTAGCCGTAGAGTACGGGTTCGTAGACTCCTGTGGCGATGTCATAGCGATAGAGTGCCTGACGATCGCGCGCGCCTGGCTGGCGGTCATCGGGCGAGAGGCGGCGGATGAGGAGCTTATCCTTCTCGGGGCCCTTGACCTCTTCGTAGATGTAGATAGAGCGCTTGTCGGGGCTGATCATAAAGCTCTCCCCAGGGATCTTGTCGATCCATACGGTGCTACGACCCGAGATGGGATCGATCTTCACCAGTTGGTCGCCAGCGCGGTTTGAGGTCTTCATCACGAGGACGTCTTCATCGGGCATCCATTCGGCGCCGTAGAGGGACTGCGTCGTGCGAAGGACCTTGCCCGTCGCACCTTCGCGGATCTCCTGATAGCTGACGCCCTTCTTCGGAGCGCGCTCGGTGTAGGTCACCAGCACGTACTTGCCCGAGGGGGAGACGTGGGTGTAATAGAGGCGCTTGCCGTGGGTGAGGTAGTTCCAGTTGATGTAGCGGACTCCATCGTTAGCAGTCTTGAGGTCAAGCTGAGGCAGGCCTTCCTTGGGCTCAAAGACGAGCTTGAAGTCCCCGCGTGCCTTGTCCTCTGCCGTAGAGAGCACCTTGACGACGAGGTTCTTATTCGTAGCGATGAGCGTCAGCGGAACGGATACAGCGGGCACCGTATCGCTCTCGGCGAGCTTATCCTCATTCGAGCCTAAGAGCGTCTCGCCATCATAGAGCGCATAGCGTGCACGGCCATAGAGCTTGAGTGTGCCCTTGGTGAAGCCTTGGCTGATGAGGGGGAAGGAGTAAGAGGAGAACGTACTGGCACCGCTGGCGGGCTGGGCGACGGCGAAGAAGCCATTGGATGCCGCAGCGACGGATGTGCCCTTGAGCCCCTCGGTCTTGTAGGAGGTCTTCAGCAGGGAGCCGAGAGAGAACTTCTGGTTGTGGACGTCGACCGAATCGATCATCACGGGACGGCTCACTGCGTGGGTGCCGTAGCTCGTCGCCTTCGTGAGCGTCTGCGCCTGGGCAGTGCTCCCCGCCAGGCAGAGGGCGAGCAAGGCGAGGCTTGTAGTCGTTCGTTTCATAGCGTTTGATAGATGTGTATGTATGTGTCGTGGGGGAGGCTCTGAGGTGTGCGGCTTTGCGAAGCCCTGCAAGTGTCTCCTTAGGGCAAAGATACGAACTACGGCGATAAAACTCCCTATGTAGGGACGATATAGGATGGAGTATAATTAGGGGGTATCTTATCCTCTAGGATTAGTCTTTAACTAATTACACTCTCGGACTTGAACCATCCTTGAATCTGTTCTGCTAGTGTAGCCGCCTTGTCTTTCTCCCCTGTTAACTTGTTCTCAACAATTTCTTTGACCTCCTTCAAGTAGATGTCCATCCTTTCCTCAGAAGTATGGCCTCCCTCTAATAACACGGAGTGAAAAATCTTGATTTCTTCGGAGAAAGCCTCTGAAGGGTTGTATAGGTGAGATTTTATCTGTGCAGAGAGATTGACAAATGTACCCAGGATATGTGGTATCTTTTCTGGTTGAGGATTCCCATTTACAAAGCTATATTGCCCGCCAGCTGAGAATTGATCGCGGACATTGTGGCATAAGATTGAATGTCTTGTACATAGCCATAGAGCCGCCTGTATAAACTCACTACCTAAGACCTCTGGGAATAGAATGAAAACCTGGGCCAAGAGATCATTTGCCTCTTTGGAGGAGACCGCAGACCATAGGCGAAGATTGATATTGGTGGCTGTGTCTTCTGTTGGTGATCCGATCCACCATGGCATTTCTTTTTTTGACTTTTCTTGTGCCCTTTTCTTGTAGTAGACTCGTACAGGCTCTATGATATCTTCTTTTTTCCGTAGTTCCTCATAGGAGATTTTCATTTTATCGAAGATGGTCTGACCTGGCTCAAGCTCCATGTTTATACGATACCGAGGTGAGTGCGTGACGGCTATGTCTTCCATACACTCTTCATATGGTCTACACTTAAATTCAGGATTCCCTCCCATCTTGCCGAATAGTAAGTAGATCCTATCGATACCCTTGGAGCGAGTTGATTCCACGATACTACTTCCCGTGGAAGACCAACGGTCTTCCTTAGTTTGCTTTACTTCTACGCCATAGGCTTCTCCTGCCACAATATCAGGGAATGCTTGCCTCTTATTTAGTTGGATAGCTTTCTCATCCAAATTGTACGTATGAGCAAGCTCCTTCAAGATCCCCAGTGTGTACTTTTCCAAAGCTGTAGGATCCATGCTACGTATTTTATCTGGATTGCTGCAAGCTTCATTATTCATCGTCTTGACAGCATCGTGCATGAGCGTGCGGAAATCTTCATACGTCAATTGAACCGTAATGAGGTTCTGTTTCCCTTTCTTCATATATAACTCTACTTAGTAAAATACAATGGCCATAACTCTTGTAGGCGCTGAGCAATATTGTAAGCCAGAATTGGAGGAACGGCATTCCCGATAACCTTGTAAGCAGCAGATGGGCTTACAGCAAATTTCTTTCGTACAGCGCTGCTGTATGAGACAAATGGATAGTCTGGTGGGAATGTTTGAATAAGCGCACATTCTCGGGGGGTTAGTCTACGTTCCTCAAGTCCATCCTCTAACTCACTCAGATAGGAGCCCCCGTGCTCCTTGGAAAGGCGTCGGAACTCAATGTTGCCGTGATGCTCAGCCCGAATTGTGGGTCCTAATCCAGTGAGTGTTATCTCTTTCTGTCCTTGGCAGTGTGCCCCCATGTACTTTGCCTGTGAGTAGAATCTATGTGATGGATCGGATGTGTCTTTAGGCTCTTTCAATGCAGCAAATACCTCCTGGCATGTAACCCAATCCTGGAGGGATCCTGGGTTGAGATTGGATGGACTATGGGTGTAGGGGGGATAAGGATTATATTTTGCGGGTACTTCTTCTGCTTGTAGAGCTTTGAGTGCAGCTGCTTTTAGGAGTGAACGCTTCACTCCAATAAAAATAACACGCTCTCGCGATTCCGGGACTCCAAACATGCCTGCATGTAGGACTTGTGGAGGAAGTACTATGTAACCTTCGCCATCAGCACTGGAGAAGTCCTTTTGGATAATATCCTTTACATCACTGAGGTTGACCAAACCCTTCACATTCTCGGCAATGAAGATCTTTGGTTTTGTTATTTCTATGACCTCTTTCATCCAATAGTATAACATGCCTCTTGTCTCAACCGAGGCTTCATCTCCACCCTCAAGGATTGTCTTCCCGTTGTGGCTTCGAGTAGATGAAAAGCCTTTTCTTTTGCCTGCAACACTGAAGTCTTGACACGGGAATCCCCCTGTGACAATGTCAATGTTCTCGGGAAATACATTTTCTCCTGAGTGATGTCGTTTGACTAAGTCTACAATGCTTTCCAAAACGTAATGTGGTGCTTCCTCGCCATTACGTTCCATATATTGAGCCCAAGAAAGCTTAGCATCTAAGAAAATGTCATTTGCAAAGACGGTTTTAAATCTTGTGGGCTTCAGCTTTACCCAATCTTGATTTAGGGCAAAGTCAATCCATGGGCTATCCTTCGGGACAGATCGGCGATGACAGATGAATCCTCCTTCAAATCCGATATCCATCCCTCCTCCTCCCGAAAATAAAGAGAGCAGTCTTAGATCTTTTTGTGCGGACTCTGTTACTGGAGATGGGCTGTATTCTCCGATGATGTCAGAGAGGGGATCTACTAAGCCTAAAGGTAGCTCTTGATACATTCTGATAGGGTGATTTTTATGGTATAAAGATACGTAATCTTGTAATTGGAGGATGTTGCGATGCTCTCCCTCTCTCTGGGAGGGTGGCTGTATAGTGAAGCATTTTAAGCATGTAGATGATTTCGTTTCCATGCTCCTCTTCTCCCAGTGAGAAGGGGGTATGGAGGGGGGATCAACCTATATAGAGACTGTTGCCGCGAGTCCTGTACCCTATTTCGAGTGCTAAGGCATCGCACGCCCAGCTCCCCGATATCTCTCTTCAAAGTGCTCAAGCAAGCCCTTCGCCTTATCACGAGTATTCCTCTTATCCAGCGGTGGAAAAAGTGCTATTCTCGTGAAGAAAAAAGCGCCTTCCCGTAGTGGTATTCTTCTATCTATGCACGTAGTCTTAAAGACCAGGCACGTAAATCCAAATATCCACGTACGTAGATTTATCGTCCACGCACGTAGCCCAAACTTATCTGCCACTCGTCCACAACTTTTGTCCCTATGCGGAGCAACAATCTAATATAGGTCACTTCACAAAGCTATATAGCTTTCTTCGCCATCCTATATAGCTCTACCCACGCACCTATATAAGTCCCCATCGCAATCTATATAGGTTCGCCCGCTGGCCAATATAGGTTCATACCACCCTCCACTATAGAGGCAGAGATCCCCTATGGGAGTGGGCTTCTTCTGCACCCTTAAAAGACGACTCGTAGTACCAAAAGGCAAGGGGAATCTATCTCTTGGCTTGCATCCCCTTTGCTTTTGTGAGGAAATACTACCTTTGATAGTACTAAGATCCACTAACACAAGTCCAATACGCACACTATCATGACACATTACCGTAGACTCCTCTTCGGGGCTCTGATGCTCACCCTCGGAGCCCTCCTTACCATCTCGTGTCGTCGCACGGCACGCGTCGGCTTCACCGAAGCCGATCTCAAAAACCTCCCTGCTTGCGATTACCTCGTCGTCGACTATCCCCTCAGCGTGACGGTCCATGTGGGTGCTCAGACAGCCGTTGCCTTTGATGAGAAAATGCCGAAGCGTATCCGTGAGGATATCGAGGTGAAGGTCAAGGACAACATCCTCCTCATCAGCTCGCGCCACGAGCGCACGGGCGTCGATCCCTTTGATGATGTCCAGCGCGGGAAGAGCGCCCACATCGATGTGTATCTACCCAAGCTCCTCGGGGTAGAGGCTACCTATGCCGCTAATATCTCCGTGCCGGACAGCCTCCGTCAGTCGTCCTTCTCCGTCGTCCTCTCGGGTGCCTCCGACCTCACCGACCTTCGCCTCACTGCCGACAGTCTCACCGTCAGCACGGCGGGTGCCTCGGGCATCCGTGGTTGGGTGAATGTGGCGAAGAATCTCGAGATCATCTCCTCGGGTGCCTCCTCGATCCGCCTCTCAGGGCAGGCTGACTACCTCTCGGTGAGCCTCTCGGGGGCATGTGACTTCCGTGCGGAGCAGCTCCATACGCGTGCTGTCGAGGCACTTCTCGCAGGAGCTTCGCGCCTCGACCTCGGGAACGTCGATACCATCAGCTATGGCGTGTCGGGAGCCTCAAACCTCAGATACCAAGGCCAGCCCGTCGTGATCGGTCAGGTCGTCACGGGTGCCAGCACGGTGAACTCTTCGCCTGCTAAGTAGCACGCGCCTCCCTTTCCTCATCCCCAAAGCAAAGCGAGGGGGCTACGGACACTGCGTCCGTAGCCCCCTCGGCTTATATATATGGGTGATGCGCTTAGCTCCTTAGTAGCTGATGCGGATCGATGCGGGCTTGCTCTCCTGCCAGAAGCGGTTGATGGCCGTCACCATGTAGCGGTAGGTCATACCACGCTCCATGCTGGGCAGGATGAAGTAGGGATTGGTAGAGATGCTCATCAGGTAGCGCACGTCAGAGATATCGGGGCGCGTACCTTCGGGGAAGGCATACACGGCATAGTAGAAAGCACTCTCGGGATCGCTGGGCTCGCGGTAGTCATCCCAGAGGATCATGTGCCCATCTTCGTTGGTGTCCTCGAGGATGAGGCTGATGGCAGCTGGTGCCTTTGTCTTACCGAGAGCACCGTGGATCTCAGGGAGGAGCGCACGATAGGTCTGGTAGCTGGTGATGAGGCTGTCGCCAAGACCCTTGTAGTTCTTCACGAGATCTTCGCCTGACCACCAGGAGTTCCCACTGCTATTCTGTCGGCTGAGGGCGAGCTTCTCCTCGAGCTGACCGCCGTCCATCGTGCGAGCAGCGTGCTGGCCGATGTAGAGCTGTGCCTTCTTCTGAGGGGTGTGCTTGCCCCACCAGTTCGTGAGCTCAGCATAGTCGGCAGCCTGATGACCGATATTCCAGTAGATCTGAGGGACGATGTAGTCGACCCAGCCCTTACGTACCCAGTGCAGGACGTCTGCATGCAGATCATCATAGGTCTGCAGGCCCGAGGTCTTGCTGCCTTCGCGTGAGGAGGATTCGTTGCGGTAGATACCGAAGGGGCTGATACCGAAGCGCACCCAAGGCTTGGTCTCGAGGATGGTCTGACGGATCGTGTAGATGAGGCGGTTGACGTTCTCACGGCGCCACTCGTTCTTCTGCTCGGGACGGTAACCTGCCGTGAGGCCGTAGCGGCTGAAGGACTCTTCGTCATCGAACTCTAAGCCTGCCTGTGGGTAGGGGTAGAAGTAGTCGTCGAAGTGAATGGCATCGATATCGTAGCGCTGTACGATGTCGCGGACGATGGTGCTGATATAGCGGATGCTCTGAGGATTGCCTGGATCCATGTAGAGCTGCTTGCCGTGGCGGATGAAGAGCTCGGGCGAGTGCTTAGCAGCGTGGTTAGGCGCCAGATAAGCCTCGGCGTTGCCTGCACCACGATAGGGATTGACCCAAGCGTGGAGCTCCATACCGCGGGAGTGGCACTCGTCGATGACGAAGCCCAGAGGGTCCCAAGAGGGGTTAGGAGCTTCGCCCTGCTTACCGGTGAGGTACTTACTCCAGGGCTCGTGGGTGCTCTTGTAGAAGGCATCACCCTCGGCACGCACCTGGAAGATGATCGTGTTGCAGCCCAGGCGATGGAGGAGCGCGATGCGATTGCTGAGGAGCTTACGTGCCTCTTCGCGAGAGAGCGAAGCGTAATCGCTGCGGTAGATCGTCGGGAGCCAAGCGCCGCGGAACTCACGCTTCACTGGCTGCTTCGGGTCGGAGGGACGGCTCTGTCGGGCACTTACACCGCACGAAGCGAGGAGCCACAGCGAGGCAAAGGCCGAGAGCAGAAGGGCGGTGCCACGTGCACCAAGAGGTAGTCTGACGTTCATCGGAGCTAAAGAATTAGGCGAGGTGGATCAGCTGATAGGTATAGAGTACCCAGAGGAAGAAGGCCACGAAGGGCAGCGTGAAGAGGAGGCTGTCAATGCGGTCGAGGATACCACCATGACCAGGGATGATATTGCCCGAGTCCTTGACACCGACACTACGCTTGACCATCGACTCGAAGAGGTCACCCCACGTAGCGGCGATAGAGATGATGACACCGATATAGCACTGCTCCCAGCTGAGGAGAAGACCCGTAGCGACGACGGCTGCGATGAGCCCGCCGACGAAGCCTTCCCAGCTCTTCTTAGGTGATACGGAGGGGAAGAGCTTATGACGTCCGAGGGTCGAACCCGCCAGATAAGCGCCCGTATCGTTGGCCCAGATCGAGACGAAGATCGTGAGGAGGATGATCGAGGTATCGGTGTCGGTGTAGAAGATATTCGCGATGCTGAGGAAGCCCCCGACATAGATCTGCCCGAAGATCACCTTCGCCAAGTCGGTCGGCATAGCCTGACGCTCGCTGTAGATGCTGCGTACCAAGATGTAGAGTAGGTAGCCAGCGTAGGGTACGAGGAAGGCGGCGTACTCGATCCCCTTGTCGGCGATCTCATGGGTTGCCCAGAAGAGATAGACTGCTGCCGTAGCATCAAAGATGCGGCGCAGGGGGAAGAGACGGTGAGTCGACACGAGGTTCGACCACTCCCAGGTACCGAGGAAGGCCAAGAGGCCGAAGACGATCATGTAGACGAGGTGCTCACGCAGCAGGAGTGCCGCGAGGATCAGGCCTACATAGAGGGAGCCGAAGATGGCTCGCTTGACGAGGTTACTCATTCGATGTTGCTTCTGTATCTGTTGTTGGGGTTGTGGATTCTTGTTCTTGTCCCTGCTCCTTCTCCTGATTCTTTTCTTCGCGTTCCAGGATCATTTCGTCAGTGCGACTGACCCAAGGGCGCTTGCCGAAGATGTGCTCTACGTCCTCGGTGTAGATGACCTCGCGGTCCAAGAGGAGCTGCGTCAGTGTCTTGAGGCCTTCGGCATGCTCACGGAGGAGCTCCTTAGCACGCTCATATTCGACACGGACGATCTCGCGAGCCTCTTCGTCGATGAGCTCAGCGGTACGATCGCTGTAGGGCTTCGTCAGGCCGTAGCCATCACCCTGCATATCGTAGTAGTTGACGTTGGGGAGCTTGTCGCTCATCCCGTAGTAGGCGACCATAGCATAGGCCGTCTTCGTGGTGTGCTCGAGGTCGTTGGCAGCACCCGTAGAGATGCGACCGAGGAAGACCTCTTCGGCGGCACGACCTGCGAGCGTGGCGCACATCTGGTCGCGCAGAGCTTGGGTCGTGGTGATCTGACGCTCCTCGGGGAGGTACCAAGCGGCGCCGAGGGCCTTGCCTCGAGGTACGATGGTGACCTTGACCAGCGGATTGGCGTACTGGAGGAACCAGCTGACCGTCGCGTGACCAGCTTCGTGCAGGGCGATGCTGTGACGCTCCTCTTCGGTGGTCATCTTGTTCTTCTTCTCCAGACCACCGACGACACGGTCAACGGCGTTCATAAAGTCATCACGGGAGATGAACTCCTTGCCAGCGCGGGCAGCGATGAGGGCAGCCTCATTACATATATTGGCGATGTCAGCACCCGAGAAGCCTGGGGTGCGGCGTGCCAAGAGGTCGACGTCGACAGATTCGTCGATCTTCAGCGGGCGAAGGTGCACGAGGAAGATCTCCTTACGATCGTGGACGTCGGGAAGGTCTACATAGATCTGACGGTCGAAGCGGCCTGCACGCAGGAGGGCCGCGTCGAGGATGTCGGCGCGGTTCGTAGCTGCCAGCACGATGATACCGCTATTGGTGCCAAAGCCATCCATCTCGGTGAGGAGCTGATTCAGCGTATTCTCACGCTCATCGTTGCCCCCGAGGTTGTTGTTGCGACCACGGGCACGACCCACCGCATCGATTTCATCGATGAAGATGATACAGGGGGCCTTCTCCTTGGCGGTCTTGAAGAGGTCGCGGACACGTGAAGCCCCGACGCCGACGAACATCTCGACGAAGTCCGAGCCGGCAAGTGAGAAGAAGGGTACGTGTGCCTCACCTGCTACGGCCTTTGCCAGCAGGGTCTTACCCGTCCCTGGAGGGCCTACGAGTAGTGCGCCCTTGGGGATCTTACCCCCGAGCTGCGTGTACTTAGCGGGATTCTTGAGGAAGTGGACGATCTCCTCGATCTCGACCTTTGCTTCATGTAGACCAGCTACATCGTTGAAGGTCACTGAGGTGCTCTCCTTCTCATACAGCTGAGCCTTGCTCTTGCTGATATTGAAGATACCACCTCCTACACCGCCACCTGCGCCACCCGATGAGCGGCGGAAGATGTAGATCCAGAAGAGGGCGATGACGATGAAGGGGACGATATTGGCCGTGAGAGAGATCCAGCGGGAGCTCTCTTCCTTGTAGGCTACCTTAGCGGTCGTGCCGCTAGTGTCGTAGGCTTCGGCGAAGCGGTCGACGGTAGGGATCTGTGTCTTTACCGTGTACTCGATGCGCTTCTGCTCGCGCCCCAGTACGGGAGAGCGGTGGGTGAAGAGGCTATCGGCAGCACGCTTGTTCAGCTGTGCTGTGGCGGTCTTCTCCCCGCGGTCGACGGTGATCTGGGTGAAGGCACCCTGATTCATCATCTGGCGGAATTCGTTCCAACTCATGTCCTTATTCTCGCCGAAGCCACCATCCCAGAGGAAGAGCCCCCCGAGGATAGCGAGGATGATCGCGTAGATCCAGAGTTCGTTGAAGCGGAAGGGACGCCCTGACCCGCCTGTTTTCTTTTGTTCTATCATTCGTTATCTATGTTGTCTTGTCGTTTGAGTGGGCAGGCGTATCCGGCCTTAGTCCCACTCTTATCCTAACAAAGACGATGCCATCTTAGTTGCCTGCGGCTGTGCGCGCAGGCAGAGAGCTGCGGAGCACCCTCCGTAGCCACGGCTCTTCCCCCGATGCGGGGATAAAGAAAAAAAGAGCGACGAAGAGAGTCTCGCTCACTTGATCGCTCATGCTATATACTGCGGAGAGGGCGGGATTCGAACCCGCGAAACGCTTTTGGCGTTTACACACTTTCCAGGCGTGCCTCTTCAACCACTCGAGCACCTCTCCTTATCAGCCTGCTTAAGGCTTCTACTTAATTGGAAAGCTCCGCAAAGGTATAATAATATCTGTATACTGCCAAACTGCCACGCCTTCAGCTCATGTCTCGGGCATCTGTGGCAGACTTTGCTGGGGAGGCTGTGCGAGGTAGGTAGCATGTGCCTTGTGGAGGGGGGATGTGGACCAGTACTGGTCGGCACGCGAACCAGTACTGCTCACTCATCGTAACCAGTACTGCTCCGAGCTGTGACTAGTACTGGTCACTTTATCGACCAGTACTGGTTGCATTTTTCATCCTCGGAGCGAGTGGGGATAGTGGATGAGTGAAAGGGAGAAGAAGCTTCTCTCTACCAGCCGAAGTGGTTACGCGCGATCCACCAGCCGATGACAGCGATGACGAGGAGGCCGAGGGTCAGCGGATGCTGGAGGATGCGTCTAAGGCGAGGGGCTCGCTGGGGGAAGAGCTCCGCGTAGCCGTAGAGAAGGAGAAGGGGGATGGTGAAGAGGAGCGCGCGGTTGTAGCTGAAGGCTTCGGTGAGGTGCCCGTGGAGGAGGGTGTGAGCTGCGCGCTGGAGTCCGCATCCCGGACAGCGGTAGCCCGTGGCGGAGCGGATGATGCAGCGAGGGAAGGGGTGGGTCGCTGGATCAAGGAAAGCATACAGCCCCACAGCTACCCCGAGGAGCAGAAGCCCGATGAGTAGGTATCGGCGCTGCTTGAGGGGGGAGCGATGGGGCTGTGCAGGGGGGAGGGGAGTATGATTCATCCCCGAGAGAAGGGGCGCTACCCGACGGGGGGCTTAGCTGATGATCTGCAGGAGCTTGGTGTAGTTCTGGTTGCGAGTCAGATCCTGAATGTTGAACCAGTCGATGATCGTCAGGATGCCGCAGCCACCACACGTGAGGAGCTTGAGCACGCCATAGCCCGTGTCGCCGAGCATGAAGCGGTCGATGCCGAGTGAGCCTGCGAAGACCGATACGATGATCATCATCGTGGGGTCCTTGTAGTCCAAGGCGTTGATCAGGGTGAACTTGTCATCATCGAGGGCGAGCAGACGGTCCTTGATGGTGAGGATCTGCGTGGGGCTAAAGAACTTTTGGTTAGCGGCAAGGAAGAGGTCTACTTTCTGACTGTCCATAGGCTTGATGTATTATGTGTGCGACTTGATATGGGTACTACTTAGAGCTGCTGTGCTGTGAGGCGTGAGCAGCCTTGCGGTCACGCACCTCCTTGGCATATTGAGCGGCTTTCTTACGACCCTTACTGTCGGTGCCGAAGGAGTCGAACTCGAAGCGCTCGGGCAGCGTGCGAGCGAAGTCCCTCACGCGGGGCTGTCCGACCGTACCCTTGTCGATGACGATGGAGTCATAGAGACGCTTCGTCTCGGGGATGATGCTGTCGGGATGTCCCTTGACGGGCTCGGGGAAGCGGTAGGAGGCGTAGGAGATAGTGGCGGAGTCGACGCTGATGCGCTGGTAGAGCTTGAGACCTGAGCCTAAGCGGTCGTGCACGGCGTCGAAGCCATTGCGATAGACCTTAGGCGAGGCGGAGCTGATGACGAAGGCAGGGGCGATGGTGTCACCCTTTTCGCCGCGCGTCGTACTACGGGCATAGCCATGGTCATGCCCCTGCAGGACGAGGTCGGCACCTCCCTCGATGAGCTCGTCCTTGAAGACGTAGTGCATCACCAGATTCTTTCGCCCGTCACGCACGCAGTCTACGGCGTGGTGGAAGAGGACGATCTGCCAAGGCTGGTGCGAGCCCTTGAGGGCAGAGCGTAGCCATTCCTTATGCTGATTGATAGCCCCCAGACCCATGATGTCCGTGGTGTCCATGACGATGAAGCGCAGGAGCGGCATGTCGATGAAGTAGCTTCGCCCGAGGAAGTCCTTCGGCCCATTGGTGGGGTAGCCGAACTGACGTACCCAGCGGGGGTCGAGTTCGCGCCCGAAGCCCTTCTTCAGGTACTCATGGTTGCCTGGTGCTGCGATGATGGGGATGCTGCGCGTGAGGCTGCCGATGCTGGTGTACCACGCTCTCCAATAGGCATCCGTAGGCCCCTCGATCTGGTCACCTGCGAAGGCGAAGAAGTCGATGGAGTCAGCTGCGTGGCGGAGGTAGTCGAAGTAGCGCTTGCTCTCGGCACCATTGGGGTCCTGCACATCGCCCATATAGACGAAGTGCGTCGCACGGCCTTCGCTGGGCATAGCGAAGCGTCCCGAGACGGGGTCAGTGCCCTGCACACGGATCGTGTAGAGGTAGCTGCGCCCCGAGATGAGGCTGTCGAGATGGACTTGGTAATAGCATCCACGGCCTGAGCGAGAGGTGATGACCTCGCTCGTGGGGACGAAGGAGACGGGGCGGAGGGTATCGCCCTTCTCGTTGATGGCACGTAGGAGAAGCTCTGCGGGCTGGGCGGTCTCTCCCGAGAGCCAAGTGATCGTGCGCTGTGAAGCGAAGTCTACGCCAGGCGTCAGCGTGACGCGGCTCACAGCTTGCTCGGTCGTGTAGGCTTCTTCGGGCACATTGCCGAACCATGCGCGCCAGCGGAGCTTAAAGAGAATCCCTGTTCCGACGAGCAGGACGGCGAGGACGATGAGGGCGATACGCCAGCGGCGCTTCCTCTTGGGGGGCTGATGCCCGTGGAGTGTGGAGCGTCTGCGTCTCTTCATACTTTAGGGGGTGTCGGTGGTCTCCTCGCTAGAGGGGAGTGCCTCTCTGGACTCAGCGGTAGCGACGCTGGCCTTGAGGTTCGTGAGCTCACGCTGCAGTTCGTCGCGCTCGGTATCCCACTTGGTCTTCTCTTCCTTGAGGGTGCGGACTTCCTGTCCGAGGCTGTCCCATTCGTAGAGCCCACGGACGGAGAGGCCGATAGCCATCGCTGCTACGACGCCGATGACGCCGAGTGAGGAGACGGGTACTGTGCCTTCGGCTACGCCAGGCATCGTGAGATCCCAGAGGCTATAGCAGAGGATGGGGATGATGAAGCCGATGAGTGCGGCTGCCAGCGTCATCCACAGATAGGGCTGGAAGAGGCGGCGACGCATAAGACGAGGTGCGAGGACGAAGTAGTTGAGGTAGAAGATCACGACCAGATAGAGGTCCGTGAGCCACGTCGAGTAGTAGAGTCGGGGATTGGTGAAGACCGACATCTCGGGTGTCCCCTGCACGGTCGTAACGAGGGTCTGCAGGATGATCAGTACGAGCCAGACGAGGGCGTAGATCGAGACGGATATGGTGCGGTTGGCGGACTTAGTACTCATTGTCTAATAGGATATGTTGTGAGGAAGGGGTTTAGATGCTGCGCTCGGCGATGTAGTCGGCGAGGTCGATGAGGGAGGAGCGGTACACGCTCTCGGGGAAGGATAGGAGGAGCGTCTTCGCCTCGTCTATGTAATGGTAGAGGCGCTGCCAAGCGTAGTCCATGCCGCCACCTTCGTGGGCGAGGGTGGTGAGGCACTCGATGCTCTCCTCAGCGATGGGCTTCTCCTCGAGGAGCTGGAGGTAGGGGGCCGCCTTACCTTCCTTCTGAAGCTCGGTGAGGACGTGGAGTAGGGGGAGGGTGATCTTGCCCTCACGGATATCGTTGCCCGTGGGCTTGCCTACGTCAGAGCGGTGGTAGTCGAAGATATCATCACGGATCTGGAAGGCCATCCCCAGTGCGGCTCCGATGCGGGCGGCACGGTCATAGTCTGCGGCGCTGGCCTCGACGGTGATCGCAGCGACCTCGGAACAGGAGCGGAAGAGTACGGCGGTCTTCTGGAAGATGATATCGTAGTAGGTAGCTTCGTTGAGGATGACGCCCTCGGCGGTCTCGAACTGGCGGATCTCTCCTTCGGTGAGCTCGCGCCCGATAGCTGAGACGATACCCATGATACGCAGGTCCGCCAGAGCGATAGCTCCCACGAGGGCAGAGGAGAGGATGAAGTCTCCCATCAGCACCGCCACACGGTTGTCGAAGAGCACCCCGAGGGTGGGGCGGCCACGACGGGTCTTCGCCTCATCAATGACGTCGTCATGGATGAGTGTCGCCGTATGGATCAGCTCCAGCAGTACGGCCGCATCGATACTCCGCTGTGGGGGCACGTCACCACGCAGCAGCCCAGCGATGAGGGCTGTGAGGATGGGGCGTACCTGCTTCCCTGTGGAGGCACTGAGGTGCTCAATGGCTTCTTTCAGCCATTCGGACTTGGTCGCGAGGATCGAAGTGAACTGGCTGTGGAAGTCATCCACGAGGGCGGCCACGGGGGCTTTGATCTGATTGAGGTCGTGCATGGGCTGTCGGCGCATCGTTAATTCCTTGCAAAAGTAGCTAATTCTCCTCGGCTAACGCTCATGAAGCAGCCACCCCGCAGTCTCCACGCCCCTGATATATGGGGATGAGAGACTGCGGGGTGGCTGGTCGTATATATAAGGTACGCGCGTGGAGCGAGGTGCTTAGCCGAGGTAGGCAGCTACCATCCAAGCGGTCTTTTCCTGACCGTCGAGGAGGTCAGAGAGGAGGTCGCTCGTAGCCGTGTCGCCAGCTTCGTCAGCCAGAGCGAGGACGGCACGCTCCTGGGCGATGAGTACGCGGAGCGATTCGAGGATAGCGGAGATGATGTCGCTTGCGGCGCTGACGTTGGTCTGCTCCTTGAGCTGGCTGATCTTGAGGTATTCGCTGAAGCGGTTCTCAGGTGTAGCGCCGAGCTGGAGGATACGCTCTGCGATCTCGTCTACTGACTCTGCAGCTTCGTCATACATCTTCTCGAACTGGCTGTGCAGCGTGAAGAACTGAGGGCCACGGACGTGCCAGTGGTAGCCGCGGAGGTTAGCATAGTATACCTGGAAGTCAGCGAGGAGCTGCTGAAGACCCTTGACGATAGGTGCGACCTGGTTAGCGTCGAGGCCAGTGATTGAGAGTACGTTCATTGTCTTGTCTTATTAAGTGTTAATGATTACACTGCAAAGATAGAGGAGTTAATGAATCTATACAACTGAATTTCTCTATATCGATATAAGCATCATTTATACCTTGCCTCTACCTGCTTCCTACGGCGCACAAACGAAGCCCGCCCCTACGGCTGTCCAAGTGAGGACGTGCCGTAGGGGCGGGGTTATAGTCTGTGGGGAGTGATCCCTTAGGCTTCAGCAGGTGCTTCTTCTTCAGCGGGAGCTTCAGCAGGAGCAGGAGCTTCTTCCTTCTTTTCTTCAGCCTTAGGAGCGTCGGAGAGGACTTCGACGGGGATTTCTACAGCCACTTCCTTGTGCAGGCGCACGATAGCGGTGTAGTTACCGATTTCCTTGATAGCCTTGATGTAGACGAGCTTGCGGTCGGTTTCGAGGCCGAGCTTCGTGAGCTCTTCAGCGATCTCAGCACCCGTGACGGAGCCGTAGAGGCTGCCCGTAGCGACGTTGGTGTGAGCCGTGATAGAGAGGCGTACGCCCTGGTACTTCTGGGCACGCTCTTCGGCTTCCTTCTTGATAGCGGCGATCTTGTGAGCGCGCTGACGGAGGTTCTCTGCGAGGATCTTCTTCGCAGCTTCCGTAGCGATGATAGCCTTACCGGTGGGGATTAGAAAGTTGCGACCGTAGCCGTTCTTTACTGTGACGACATCGTCCTTGTAGCCGAGACCGACTACGTCTTCTTTCAAAATAACTTCCATTGTATTCTGTCTCCTCTATGTTTATTCGTTACTAAGTGGATGAGTAAGGGGGGATAGACCTTACTTAGCCATGTTGTCCGTGACGTAGGGCAGCAGGGCAAGGTGACGAGCACGCTTGACAGCCTGTGCGACGCGACGCTGGAACTTGAGGCTCGTGCCGGTGATACGGCGGGGGAGGATCTTACCCTGTTCGTTGAGGAAACGCTTGAGGAAGTCGGGATCCTTGTAGTCGATATACTTGATACCGCTCTTCTTGAAGCGGCAGTACTTCTTCTTCTTGCTATCTACGGTCAGGGGAGTGAGGTAGCGTACTTCTGATGCAGCCATTTTTATTTTCTCCTTTCGTTAATGGGTTATGCCTTACGGCTTCTTCTCTTTGCTGCGTATTCAGCTGCGAACTTATCCTGGCGGAAGGTCAGGAAGCGGAGGACATTCTCATCGCGACGGAACTGCGTCTCGAGTACGGCGATGGTCTCTGGATGAGCCTGGAATTCAACGAGCTGGTAGTAACCAGTCGTCTTCTTCTGGATCTGATAGGCGAGCTTCTTCAGCCCCCAGTTTTCTTCGTTGACGATCTCAGCGCCTTCGCCCTTGAGGATGCCGACGAACTTTGCGACCGCTTCCTTTACCTGAGCTTCAGATAAATCGGGAGTAAGAATGAAAACGGTTTCGTAGTTATTCATTTCTCTTTCTGTTTAGTGAGAGTTAAAAATATCGGGCACAAAGGTACGCAAATATATCGTTTTGACCAAGCTATGCATCAGCGAGGTGGTGCAAAGTGCCACACGCGCGTACCATTATTATATAGGTATGTGTGGGGCGAAGCTCTGCCTCGGGAGGGCGTGAGCTACTCGCCGCGGAAGAGCTTGCGAAAGGCCTCCTCGACGGTCTTCACCCCGACGAGGCGGATGTTGTAGCCGTCGGTGCTCAGCCCGTGCAGGTTCGCCTCGGGGAGGATCATCGCACGGAAGCCGATGCGCTCGGCCTCCATGATGCGCTGCTCGATACGGCCCACGGGGCGTACCTCACCCGATAGCCCCACCTCACCCGTGAGGCAGACGCCTTCGGGTAGGGCGATGTCGAGGCTCGAGGAGAGGACGGCGGTGATGACCGCCAGGTCGGAGGCGGGGTCAGCCAGGCGGATACCTCCAGCGATGTTGAGGAAGACGTCCTTCTGCACGAGCTTGAAGCCCGCGCGCTTCTCGAGGACGGCCAGCAGCATGTTCATACGTCGCGTGTCGAAGCCCGTGCTGGAGCGCTGGGGTGTGGCGTAGACGGCAGAGCTGACCAGCGCCTGCGTCTCGATGAGGAAGGGGCGCACGCCCTCCATAGCTACGGCGATGGCGGTGCCGCTGAGCTTGAGGTCGCTCTGCGTCATCAGATGCTCCGAGGGGTTCTCCACGGGGCGCAGGCCCGACTGGCGCATCTCGTAGATACCCAGCTCAGCGGTGCTCCCGAAGCGGTTCTTCTGCCCGCGCAGGATGCGGTACATATAGTGCTTGTCGCCGTCGAACTGCAAGACGACGTCCACCGTATGCTCGAGGATCTTTGGCCCTGCGATGCTCCCCTCCTTATTGATATGACCGATGAGGATGACCGCCACGCCCTCGGTCTTGCAGTACTTCAGTAGGGCGGTGGCGCATTCGCGTATCTGTGAGACGCTCCCAGGGGAGGAGTCGGAGAGCTCGGTCTGTATGGTCTGTATGGAGTCGATGACGAGGATCTGTGGCTGGGTGTCGATGGCGGTGGCGAGGATCTTCTCGAGGTTCGTCTCGGCATAGATCAGGCAGTCATCGTTTGTCCCGCCGATGCGGTCTGCACGCATCTTGAGCTGGGAGAGGCTCTCTTCGCCCGAGACGTAGAGCGTCTTGTACGGCAGGCGGAGGATGGTCTGCAGGACAAGGGTCGACTTCCCGATACCTGGCTCCCCGCCGAGGAGGATGAAGGAGCCTTCGACGAGCCCGCCACCGAGGACGCGGTCCAGCTCGGGGTCGCCGAGACTCAGACGGCTCTCGCTACGCTGCTCGATGTCGCCGAGACGTACGGGCTTGCTGGCGGTGATGCTCTGCGCCGTGAAGGTGCGGCTGGCCTTATCCTGCTTGCCGATGATGATCTCCTCCTCTTCGATGGAGTTCCATACGCCGCACTGCGAGCAGAAGCCCTGCCACTTGGGGTACTCGGCACCGCACTCGGTGCAGTGGTAGACTGTTTTCTTCTTTGCCATCGTGTATCGTGATGCTGCTGTGATTGTGTCCACAAAAGTAGGGAGAATGTGCCTATTATAAGGTATATACGCTGGGGCGTCTGCACAGCGCTGTGGAGGGAGCAAAGTCAACCACTACTGGTCCGTGAGCGAACCACTACTGGTTAGCACTACGAACCACTACTGGTCGGCGAGTGAACCACTACTGGTTCGGCTGCGGACCACTACTGGTTCACTCACGGACCAATATAGGTTCACCCGCCGACCCATATAGGTTCGATTTGCCCCCTCCAAGAGATCGCTCTTCCTCCCTCGCAGAGGTCGGTGGAGTGGTGTGTGCTTTGAAGAGGTGTATCGAGCAGATTTTTAACTCTTTATGGGTGGGTTGACCCCTGTGGTAAGCGGGTTCTTCGGTGAGCTATCGCGAGAAAATAGTTACCTTTGGTAGATAGTATGCCGTGCTCTATTCATACGGCAGAAGCAGCAAAATTCGATGAGATTGACGAAGCGAAAAGATTATATAAGACGAAGCTATATAGGCCTCTTGATAGGCCTGCTGACCCTCCCGCTTGCTGGGCAGACCCGCCCCAAGCAACCCGCCCCTGACTCTGCAGCCCAGACGAAGGCCCGCGAATACTTCTACCAAGGCGTGCTGGCACAGTCCTCTGGCCGTACAATGGAGGCCTTTGACCTCTTTCGTCACGCGCGCGCCCTCGACCCCACAGATCCCGCTATTGCCTTCATGCTCGGGGGTAACTATGCCCAGCAGGGTGTGAGTGATCGTGCGCTCTCCCTCCTCGAGGAGGCTTACGGAGCAGACTCCACGAACCTCACTTACGCGCGTGCCCTCTCGGCTGGCTACATCGAAGCCGGGCGCATGCAGGATGCCCTCCACATCAATGAGCGCCTCTCCGCGGCCGATCCCGAGGATGACGACGTGCGCTATCGCCTCATCCAGCTCTATGCTCGTACGGGAGAGCTGAAGAAGGGGATTCAGCTCGCTACGGAGCTACAGAAGCGCTTCCGCCCTATGCCCGAGGCCTATGGGCAGCTGACGAAGATGAAGATCCAGCTCCTCGCCCTCTCCAAGGACTCGGTGGCGGTGGGGCGCGAATACCGTGCTTGGGCAGCTCTCTATCCCGAAGACCGCCGTCCGTACTATGACTGGATCCTCCACCTCTTCCAGACGGGAGGGGCGAAGGAGGCGGAGAAGCAGCTCGCCTCTGACGTGCGTGCTGGCCGTATCTCCTCGGGGGATGCCACCGCCCTACGTGTCCACAAGTACATCCTGCAGAAGGACTATCCCGCCGCTGAGGCCGAGCTGGTCCGTCTCACACCAGATAAGAAGATCGGTGCCGACGAGAAGGTCACGCTCTGGCTCCTGCTGACCAAGGAGTCGCAGGGCAGTGAGGGCTACACCGCAGGCAAGTATACCCCCCATATCGCTGAGCTGGTCGCCGAGTACCCTGATGACCTACAGGTGCTGAGGACCTATGCCCAGCTCCTTCGCTACGAAGAGCGCTATCAGGAGGCCTATGACCTCCTCGCTCCCAAGAGCAAGCTTCACCCCAGCGAGGAGTGGATATGGAGCGAACTCCTCGATGCAGCTATCGGCCTCCAGTCTGACAGCCTCACCGTCGTCGTCGCCCGTGATGCCAAGCGCTACGTCCCCACTGACTGGCGCAACTATATCGTGCTCTCGGGGGAGCGCTTCCAGCACGATGATGCTGACGGGGCGATGAAGATCCTCGAGGAGGGTGCTGCGGCCATCGACCCTAAGACGGGTGAAGGCGCTGCCCGCCTCTTCGGCTTCCTCGCCGACGTCTATGCCGAGCGTGGTGGCCCTGAGAAGGCCCCGCTGGCTGACAGCCTTTACCTTCGCGCTATCGAGGCCAACCCCAAGGAGCCCGATGTGCTGAACAACTACGCCTACCGTCTGGCGAAGGCGGGGCGCAACCTCGATGAGGCGGAGCGCTACGCCCTGCAGGCCGTACGCCTCTCGCCCGATGTCGCCCACATCCTCGACACCTACGCCTATATCCTCCTCTTGCGTAAGAACTATACGCTCGCCAAGCTCTACCAGCGCAAGGCCCTCTCGCAGGCTGGTCCTGAGAAGACTTCGCCCGATATGTACGACCATATGGGTGATATCTACCGCGGGCTGGGCGAGTATGCCGAGGCTATCGAAGCCTGGCAGCAGGCCCTCAAGAGTCTCGCTGAGCGTGAGAATAAGGATGAGAAAGCCGATAAGGCTGAGCGCATCCGCATAGAGAAGAAGATCAACGAAGCTAAGCAAGCACAGAAGAAGTAACGAACGATGAATAGCACCGCATATCCCCGCCGCCAGCGCCTTCGCGGCCTCCTCGTGGCAGCCCTATGTACGGGCCTGCTCTCCAGCTGTGGCCTCCTGCGTGATGTCAGTCACCCTGATGATGAGACGACGCGCACCGAGACCCGCCAAGAGTCGGGCGTGAATCCCCGCCTCGCAGCCTTCCAGTCCGACCCCGCCTATGGCCCGATGCTCAAGGGTAACCTGCAGGCTGAGGTCCTCATCGGTAAGGAGACCTATTCGTCGAAGGTCAATGCCACCATCGTGCGTGGCCAAGGTATCTACTGGTCTGTCGTGCCCTTCCCTCTCATCGAGGCGGCGCGCGTATGGTTCACCCCTCAGGGCGTGACCGCCATCGACAAGATCCACGGCCGCTATGCCGAGGTGAGCTATGCCGAGCTCTCTTCGCTCGTTGGCTTCCCCATCAGCTACAATGATGTGGAGAGCCTCCTCTTAGGTAAGCCCTTCTTCCCCGCCGAGGCCCGTGGAGCCAAGGGCGGAGCCTTCAGCTACGGCGTCACCGAAGATGGGGGCACCGATGCCGAAGCCAGCCTCAGCATCGCCCGTGGCGAGGCCGCTGGCGCCTACCATCTGCGCTGGCTCCTCAATGCCCAGCACCAGCCTACGAGCTTCGTCGTCAGCCAGTCCTCCCGTCAGGGTACTCCCGTCTTCTCGCTGAACTATGATCAGACGGAGGCCTCTGCCGCTCGCCACTTCGCTGAGCGCACCTTCCTCTTCCTCGGTCGCACCACGCGCCCCGCACTCACCATCGACTGGAGTAAGCTCCGTCCCTACACCGGTGAAGCGCCCGACCTGACGCCCCGCATCAAGGAGGGCTACAAGCGTATCAGTCTCACTGAGCTCATCAAGCTCCTGCCCTCACTATGATCGCCTACGCCCGCCATCAGCTGAGGCACTGCCTCACTCTCGCCCTGCTCCTCGCGAGCAGTCTTCTCGCCTTCTCCCCTGAGGCCGCAGCACAGGGGCGTAAGTCCAAGACTCTCCAGCGCCTCGAGCAGGAGCGTAAGCAGCTCCTTCGATCCATCGAAGCCTCGGACAAGAAGCTCCAGCAGCTGCGCCGTGATACGCGCAATGAGGAGCAGACCCTGCGCACCGTCAAGGAGCAGGTAGAGCAGCGCCGTCAGGTCGTCGCTGTCCTCGGCAATGAGGTCAGCGGTCTGCAGGCTCGTATCGACACCCTCTCAGGGCACATCGGCCGTCTGCACCGCCGCGAGGGTGCCCTCCTCCTGCGCTATCGCGCAGCCCTTGTGCAGCTCCAGCGCATCGACACGCATATCGACCCCGTGCTCTTCGTCCTCTCGTCGCAGAACCCTGCCGAGGCACGCGAGCGTCAGCGCTTCCTCTCCCGCTACTCCAAGGCCGTACGTGAGGCCTCCGTCGCCTTGCGCACTACACGTACCGAGATCGAGGCCACCAAGGCCGAGGTCGGCCGTACCCATTCGGAGAAGGAGCAGCTCCTTTCTCTCCGTGAGGCCGAGAAGAAGAAGCTCGAAGCCGAGGAGCAGCAGCGTGCCGCTCAGGTCAAGGACCTGCAGGGCAAGCAGCAGGTCTTAGCGCAAGACCTCTCGAAGCAGAAGAAGAGAGCCGAGGATCTTGACCGCAAGATCCAGGCACAGGTAGAGGCCGAGATCCTCGCTGCCCAGCGTCGTGCCGCTGAGCTCCAGCGTCGCCGCGAGGAGGCCCGCCGTCGTCAGGCCCAGCGTACCCAGCCTACACCGCCCCCCTCCACAGGTCGCAGTGGCCGTAGTAAGGGGACGACACCCCCGCCTCCCCCGCCACCTCCTGCTGATGATGAGCCCGAAGAGCGCCGTGCAGCGACCCCAGGGGGCTATGCGATGGATGCCAATGAGCGTGCGCTCGCCTCATCCTTCGCGCAGAACAAGGGCCGTCTCCCTGCTCCTATCCGTGGCTCATACTCGATCCTCCGCACCTTCGGTGTGCATCAGCATAGTGAGCACAATCGTGTGCAGGTCAATAGCAGTGGAGTAGACTTCGGGGTCAATGGGGATAGCCGTGCCTACGCCGTCTTCTCAGGCGTCGTCAGCCGTGTCTTCGTCATCCCAGGCTACGGCACTGCCGTCATCCTCCGCCACGGGAACTACCTCACTGTCTACGCCAACCTCAGTAGCGTCGCCGTCTCTACGGGCTCTCGCGTCTCCACAGGCCAGTCCATCGGCTCTGTCGGTGCTTCGCCTGATGGCTCCTCGGGTCGCCTCCTGCACTTCCAGCTTTGGCACGAGCGTACCAAGCTCAATCCCCTCGCATGGATCAAAAGGTAATCGCTACTATCGGGGCTTTTGACGGCGTGCACCTCGGGCATCAGGCACTCTTCTCACAGATGCGCGACTATGCTGCCCGCTACGAAGGGGCACGCCTCATCATCTTGACCTTCGTCCCTTACCCTGCCGATGTCCTGCGCCCGCACGGGAGTCAACATATCGATCCGCCCCACCGCCACCTCGAGCGACTGGGGGGGCTTGAGGGCTTTGAGGTCGTGCCGATGACCTTCTCCACCGAGCTGGCAGCCCACTCCGCTGAGACCTTCATCCGCGAAGTCCTGCATGAGCAGCTCCATGTGACGGATCTCTTCCTCGGCTATGACAACCGCTTCGGTGCGGGAGCTAAGCTCTCCTACGAGGATTACAAGGCGCTCGGCGCCCTGTATGGTATGGAGGTCACCCAAGCGGATAGCCTCTCCCTCAGCGGAGAGATCGTCAGCTCCACCGCTATCAAGTCGCTGATACGTAGTGGCGAGATGCGTGAGGCATACCGCGCTCTCGGCCGTCCGCATGCCATCTATGGCACGGTCGTCGCGGGGCAGAAGCTTGGCCGTCGCCTCGGCTATCCCACGGCGAACGTCCAGCGTGAGGATGCCGACCAGCTCCTCCCTCCCGATGGCGTCTATGCTTGTGACCTGGAGCTCCTTCGCCCCACGGGCTGCTCGGAGCAGCACCATGCGATGCTCTATATCGGTAAGCGCCCGACCCTCGGCGGTGAGCTGGAGCGCACCATCGAGGTACATATCCTTGACTTCGATGAGATGATCTATGGGATGGAGGTCATCGTGCATATCTTCGAGCAGCTCCATCCCGAGCACCGCTTTGCTTCGACCGAAGAGCTTCGCTCCGCCCTCGAGACCTACGAGCAAGATACCCGCCGCTACTTCGCTGAGAATACCCGCTACTAATGGAGATAAAAGGACTGCACGTCGCGATCGTACATCGCCGCTTCGCCCTTGGTGGAGCGGAGGAGGTGTCGCGTCAGACTGCCTGCCTTTTCTCCGACCTGGGTATCCACACGCATTTTTTTGCGGAGACCCATATCGAGACAGAATGGGCTCTGCCCGCTGATCCTCTGATTGATCTCTGCCTTCTCCCTCAAGGGATGCGCCTCTGGACAAAGGAAAGTGCCCTCTACCTGGTGCGTGCCTTCAAGGAGAGAGGGGTGAAGGTGCTGATCATCCCTATCGCTCTGCGCAATGATTACTTGCCCCTAATTCGGGCTGCAGGGATTAAGATTATTTATTGGTGCCATAGCTCTCCGCTGTGGGAACTCGTAGACGGACGTGAGCGTGCCAGCTACAAGGCGCATCATCCGTGGTACAAGAACCTCTATAGCCTGACGCTGCGTCGTCTACGTCTGGCACTAACTTCTGCGGAGAAGCTCCGTACTCGCTACCGAGATTTGGTACGGCAGGTAGACTGCTTTATTACGCTGACCCCCGAGTATGTGCAGGAGTTTGTATCGGCTTTGGGGCTTAACGACGAGGAAGCTTCGCGCTTTGCCGTCATGCCGAATATGGCCTTCCTACCCAAGCATCAGCCTATACCAGCTAAGGACCGACCGAAGAAAATCCTCTTCGTCGGGCGTCTGAGCTATGCAGATAAGCGTCCAGATCGAGTCCTGCAGATTTGGGAGAAGGTCTGTCAGGATCTGCCTGACTGGGAGGTAGAGATCTATGGGAAAGGCTCTGAAGAGAAGTTCTTGCGCCGCATGATTCAGCGGAAGCAGCTCCCTCGCATCACGCTCAAGGGCTATATCGCTGATGCGACAGCCGTATATGCGTCGGGTGCTATTCTGATGATGACCTCAACCTATGAAGGGTGGGGACTTGTCCTGAGCGAAGCACAAGCGTCGGGAGTTGTACCCATAGCTTTCGATAGCTCGGCAGGTATTCGTGAGCTTATAGGGAAGGATAGTACCTATGGATGCCTTGTTGCTCCCTTTGACTTGGACGCCTATGCAGCTCAGCTTCGACGTCTCTGTCAGGATGTGGAGTTGAGAAGTCACCTCTCCCAAGCAGCTCAGACGCATTGCCTCGACTATAGCCCGGAGCGGATTCGTTCGCGATGGGAAGAGATATTTAGCCAACTCTAATGCCGCTCGTTGATGAAGCCTCGTATCCTCATAGATTTGGAGCGCACCCGCTATCCCTACTCGGGATTAGGGTACTATGGGCATGCCCTTGCTCGGGGACTACAGGAGGCTCGGGATCCATCACTGGACCTTCACTACTATGCTCCGACCTCTTATCCTATAGATAATAGGAAGCCTTTCTCGCCTCTGCACTCTCTGCTCAGTGTGCAGGCAAAGGGCTATGACTTAGTCCATATCACGCACCAACGTCAGCACTACTTCCCGCAGCTATGGGGGGCAAAGTGCATCGTCACCCTTCATGACTTGAATTTCCTCACCGAGCCTCTCCCCGAGTCAAAGCGAAAGAAGCTCTTGAAGCTGGTGGCGAGTAATCTGAATCGTGCCCATGGGATCGTCTGTATCTCCGAATTTGTGCGGCATGATTTGGAGCAGCATCGTGACCTCTTCCAGATATCGAAGGAGACCCCCATCACGGTCGTGCATAACGGGATCTTCCTTCCTGAAGAAGGGGAGGCCTCAGGCATCGCTCAAGATCCTATAGCCCCCAATGCTCCCTATCTCTTGGCGCTGGGGGTCCTGCATGAGAAGAAGCAGCAGCATCTGCTCATCCCTGCGCTTTGCCATCTTCCCGAAGAGTTGCATCTGGTCTTAGTTTATTCGGAGGCTAAGTCTGAATATCTCTCTAAGATCCAGCATACGATCCAGCAATATCAATTAGAGGATCGTGTGCACCTCCTCTGTGCTGTGAGTGATGTAGAGAAAGCCTCCTTGCTACAGCACTGTCGTGCATTGCTACAGCCCTCCATTGCAGAGGGGTTTGGCTTGCCAGTGGTGGAGGCTATGGCTTTAGGGAAGCCTATCTTCCTGCGTCCTGCTACAAGTCTTCCCGAGGTCGGCGGAGAGGTGGCTTATTACTTCGATGAGGTAGGCCCCGAAGCAATAGCAAAGACCATTATAGATGGCTTGAGCGCCTATGATATGTCACCTTCTCAAGCAGAGGCTCTCCGTACCCGTGCTCGTCTCTTTGACTACCGACGCATGGCGCAGGGCTACCTACAGTTCTACCACGAAATACTCTCCATATAAAATGAAGCTTGCCGTCATCGTCCCCGTCTACAAGGTAGAGCCCTACCTGCGTCAGTGTATCGAGTCGATCCTGTCGCAGAGCTATCAGGATCTGAAAGTGATCCTTGTTGATGATGGCTCGCCCGATAGCTGCGGAGCGATTTGTGATGAGTATGCTGAGCGTGACCCTCGTATCCTCGCTCTGCATAAGCCCAACGGCGGGCAGAGCTCTGCGCGTAACCTGGCTCTACAGCACATTGACGACTGCCCCCTCGTTACCTTCTTAGATAGCGATGATTGGCTAGAGCCTGATATCTATCAGCAAGGGGTAAGCTACCTAACCGCACACCCAGAGGTCAGCATCATCAACTATGGCTACAACCTTGTCACAGAGGAGAAGACCATCCCTTTAATCCCTGCTGAGGAGCATTTGACACGTGACGAAGCTCTGCTTCGCTATGTAGCTGCGACTTCCAATATCATTAATACGATGGTTTGGAGTCGTATCTATCGGCGTGAGGTGATTGATGGGCTGACCTTTACCGAGGGCTGTAAGTGGGAGGATGTTGTATATGCGCTTGAGGCACTCTATCGGTGTACGGGTGGATATCATATCTTGCCCCTTGTCGGGGTCAATTATCGGAGTAAGCGCCCTGGGGCTATGACCTCCGAGCTACTGCCTGATAAGCGATCCCTTCTTTGGGATATCGAATCGGCAATACAGCGCTATCCAGATGATGCTCATTTCTTAGCTTTAGCCAATACCCTTGCGACTAACTGTCTGTGGTATCACATTAAATATCTATCGTCTTTTACCTACTCTGTCGCTGTAAGGGAGCTGGAGCGCTATCTGCCGATCATAGAAGAGCTGAAAGCTCGTCCTTATCTTAATGCCTTTCATTCAGCATCGAAGGTGAGGAAGGTGAAGCTTTTCTTAGCCTATCCCCGTACATCCTTTGCTATTCGTACCCTCGTGCGCACCTTGCTTAGCCGTAAATAACTCCATATGAAGCTTGCGGTCATCGTCCCTGTTTATAAGGTCGAAGCTTATCTCCACCAATGCATCGACTCAATCCTCTCTCAGAGCTATCGGGAGCTAAAGGTCATCCTCGTCGATGATGGCTCGCCCGATAGTTGCGGAGCTATTTGTGATGAGTATGCTGCACGTGACTCTCGTGTGCTTGTTCTCCACAAGGCGAATGGGGGGCTAAGCTCTGCACGCAACTTTGCTCTTCCCTATACGGATGATTGCCCATTGGTGACCTTCGTCGATAGCGATGATTGGCTGGAGCCTGGGATCTATCAGTCGGCTGTGAGCTATCTGCAGCAGCATCCAGAAGTCTCTATCCTTGGCTATGGTCACAACAAAGTGCAGGACACTTGCTCCTCGCCTTGCCTTATGCCCGAGATGACTTTGTCGCGAGAGGAGGCTTTAGATAGCTACCTTACTGCGAATAAACTTGCTATCGAAGCGACTGTGTGGAGTCGTATCTACCGCCGCCAAGCTATAGAGGGGCTTACCTTCCGTGAGGGGTCGAAGTGGGAAGATAACGTCTACTCTCTTGAGGCATTCTATCAGAGTACAGGTGATTTCCATGCGCTACCTATCGCAGGCTACAACTATCGCATCCAGCGTCCTGGGGCGATTACTGCGACTGAGATCCCAGATCTACGAGATCTCTTTGCAGATATAGAAGAATCCATTGATAGGCATGCGGGGGATACTACTTATCTGGAGTATGCTAATACCTTGGCCGTGCGTAGCCTCTGGTATCACTTCCGTCTGCTATGTCGTGCCTCCGATCGATATAAGGAAGAGGTGACTGATTATTTGCAGATTGCCTACAAGCTCCGATGTCGCCCCTTCCGTAATCTCTTCCGCTCGCGGTCGAAACGGATAAAGTTTCGCCTATTCCTCATCGCTCCCCGGGCATTTGTTATAGGGCGACGAGCCTTTAATAAGCTGAAAAATAAGTCTTAGTATATAGTCTTCTTATGCTACTCAAGAATATCACCATATCCGGCCTCGGCGGTGTCGGGGGCTACTACGGAGCGATGCTCGTAGAGGCTGCCCGACGTGAGGGCCTCGGCCGTACGATCAGCTTCGTCGCCCGTGGTGCACACCGCGCTGCTATCGAGGAGCGCGGACTGCATGTCCACACGCCCGAGCGGGACTTCACCGTGCGCCCCGATTACTTAGCCGAAGATCCCCACGACCTACCGCCTACCGACCTCCTCATCCTCGCGACGAAGAGCTACGACCTCGAGGCGAATATCCAGCAGCTCCGCCCGATCATCACGCCCCGGACCATCATCTTACCCCTCCTCAATGGTGCGGATATCACCGACCAGATCCAGGCGCTTCTCCCCGAAGCCCGTGTCTGGGACGGCTGCGTCTATATCTCGGGGCGCAAGCCTACGGCGGGGGGAGATCCTCTTAGAGGCCGAGCGAGAGATCTTCCTCTTCGGCTCACGAGGAGTGGAGCGTAGCGCTGAGGAGCGTGAGCTCTTCGCCCTCCTGGAGTCCGTCGGCGTGCACGTGGTCAATCCCGACGATATCGAGGAGAGCATCCGTAAGAAGTTCCTCATGATCTCGGCTACCGCGACGGGTACCTCTTACTACAATATGACGGTGGGCGAAGCCCTCGCGTCGCACCCCGTGGAGATGCGTGGGCTCATCGAGGAGCTCTGCACGCTCTTCTCCGCTCTCGGCCACGACTTAGGCGAGGGAGCTGTCGAGCGCACCGTCGAGCGTCAGACCTTCATGATCCCCTCCAGCACAAGCTCGATGCACGTGGACTTCATGGCGGGGAGCTCCACCGAGCTGGAGAATCTCACGGGCTATGTCGTCCGTGCGGCACGTCGTATCGGGCTGGAGCTGCCACTCTATGAGCGTATGTACAAGGCGCTCGCCACGGAGCCCTATCCCCCGCAGCACGATTAATCCCTTACATCCACTATAACTATGCGAACCTATCTATCTCTTCTCCTCCTACTCCTCTTCGTGGGGAGTAGTCGCGCCTCGGCGCAGCAGCCGTTTGAGACCTTCTTCCGAGACAGTACGCTCCGCCTGGACTACATCCTCACCGGGGGTGAGTCGACGACTGAGATCACGCCCGACGAAGCCCATCTGCTCATGGGCTGGGCTGGCCGTCGTCACTACCTCGATAGCCTCGTCCTCAGAGGGAATGCCCAGCTCTATGTGCATGATGAAGCCACGGGCAAGCTCATCTATGCCTTCTCCTTCAACCCGCTCTACCTCGAGTGGCGTCAGACACCACTGGCGAAGACCGAGCGCCGCTCCTATGAGGAGGTGCTGCGCATCCCCTACCCCAAGGCTCCCGTGAAGGTGACGCTCCGCCTGTGCAATGCCGAGCAGCGCACCATCGTCCAGCAGACGCAGCGTATCGATCCTAAGGATATCCTCATCCGTGACCAGACGACGAAGCAGCCTCAGAAGCACAAGTACCTCATCCACTCGGGGGACAGCCGTGACTGCATCGACCTGGCGTTCCTCGCTGAGGGCTATACCGAGGCTGAGATGCCTATCTTCCTCCGTGATGCCGAGGCTGCTACCGAAGCGCTCTTCAACTATGAGCCCTTCAAGAGCAACCGCCAGCACTTCAATGTCGTGGTGGTCTTCTCTCCCTCCGAAGAGTCGGGTGTCGCCGTGCCTCGTGAGAAGCGCTGGCCCCGCACGGCGTTCTCCTCGCACTTCGATACCTTCTACTCCGACCGCTATCTGACGACGCGCAGTGTGAAGGCGATCAACGATGCCCTCATCGGCATCCCCTACGAGCACCTCATCATCCTCGCCAATAGCGACGTCTACGGCGGTGGCGGTATGTACAATTCGTACCTCATCTCCTCGACGCATCACAAGTGGTACCTGCCCGTGGTGGTACATGAGTTCGGCCATAGCTTCGGCGGTCTGACGGACGAATACTTCCACGAAGGTGACGCAGCGGCAGCGAGCGAACACGCTACCGAGGTCGAGCCTTGGGAGCAGAACGTCACGAACCTCAAGGACTTCTCCGGTAAGTGGTCGCACCTGATCAAGAAGGGTACACCCATGCCTACGCCTACGAAGCTCCAGAAGAAGTACCCCGTCGGGCTCTACGAAGGGGGCGCTTATCTGGCGAAGGGTATGTACCGCGCGAGCTACAACTGCCGTATGCGCACCAATGATACCCCCGACTTCTGCCCCGCATGCCGTCTTGGGCTGGATAAGATCCTCGACTACAACCTCCCTCCTCGCCGTAAGTAAGAGCGTAGGGCTCGTGCCCTACCTGATAGAATCGGTTAGCCCCCACCACAAGAGCGATTAGCTCTTGTGGTGGGGGCTAAGTGTGTCGTGTCGTAGGGGCTTAAGCGGATAGGCCCGTACGGCGTACGCTCGTGCAGCAGTGTGCTTAGTCTTCGGAGGAGAGGAGGGCGCGGAGCTCGTCGGGCGTGATGTCGACGATGATCTCACTGCGGTAGGCGAGCGAGATCGTCCCACGCTCTTCGCTGATGATGATGACCTTCGCGTCGGTCTTCTGCGAGAGGCCGAGGGCAGAGCGGTGGCGCAGGCCGAGGTCCTTATTGAGGTCGGTGTCGCTGGCTACGGGGAGGATACAGCCTGCAGCGCAGATCTTCCCACCTGCGATGATCATAGCGCCGTCGTGCAGGGGGCTATTCTTGAAGAAGATCGTCTCGATGAGGCGGGCATTGACGGCTGCGAGGAAGCGCTCCCCAGCGTGCTGGTAGGGCGTGAGGTCCGAGGTGCCTTGGATGGCGATGAGGGCGCCCGTCTTCTTACGCGCCATGTTCATACACGCCAGCACGACGGGGGCGATGTAGTCCTCTTCCTCCTGCTCCTTCGCCGAGCCTTCGCGGAAGAAGCGGCGGATCTTACGCCAGCGCTGGGCGGAGCCGATGGTGACCAGGATCTTCTTGATCTCGTCCTGGAAGATAATGACCAGGATGATGAAGCCGATGTTGATGAACTTGTCCAGCAGCGCACCCATCAGCCGCATCTGCAGGACCTGCGAGATCAGGAGCCAGATCCCGAGGAAGGCGATGATCCCCATGAAGAGTGAGCGGCTCCCCGAGTAGCGCATCGTGGTGAACGCATAGTAGAGGAAGACCGCGAGGAGCAGTATGTCGATGATGTCCTTGATGGAGATGTCGAGCCAAGCGAGCATAAGGGCGATATAAGTCGGGGGTTAGTGTGAGCGGGTGAAGCTATAGTGCAGGTGCTCCTCTCTGTGGAGGTAAGGGCGGGCTTGCTCGTAGAGCGTGATGGCCTCAGCTGCAGCGCGTACATCGTGTACACGGAGGATCTGTGCGCCACGCTCGAGGGCGAGGGCATGGAGGAAGGTCGTACCACCGAGGGCTTCGGCAGGCGTGCAGCCGAGGGGGCGGTAGATCATACTCTTGCGTGAGACGCCGACGAGGACGGGCTGTGTGAAGGTGCGGGTGAGGTCGTCGAGGTGCATGAGGAGCTCATAGTTCTGCTCCGTGGTCTTGCTGAAGCCGAAGCCTGGGTCGAGGATGATGTCGTGCAGGCCCAGCTCGAGGAGCTTGCCGATGCACTCGGCGAAGTAGTCGATGACCTCGAGCGTCACGTCACTATAGTCGGTGAGCGACTGCATCGTCTGCGGGTCGCCCTTCATGTGCATGAGGATATAGGGTACCTGCAGGGCGGCTACCGTGCGGTACATCTCGGGGTCGAGTGCCCCGCCGGAGATATCGTTGATGATAGCGGCTCCATACTCCTCGACGGCCATACGGGCGACCTCCGAGCGGAAGGTGTCTACCGAGACGGGTAGATCGGGGTATTCGTCTCTCAGGATGCGAAGGGCAGGGCGTAGGCGCTCCATCTCCTCCGTGATGCTCACCTCATCAGCCCCTGGGCGGGAACTGTAGGCACCGAGGTCGGCGATGGCAGCTCCTTCGCTCACCAGCTCGTCGAAGCGAGTGCGCAGTGCAGCCTCGCCTGCTATCCTACTACCAGCGAAGAAGGAGTCGGGGGTGACATTGACGATACCCATGACGACGGGGCGCTCGAGGGTAAGGAGCTTCCCCGAGAGGGTGAGGGTCGTCTGTGCTGGAGTGAGGGACATAGCGGGGGAGGTTAGAGGAGGGCAGGCTGTGGGGTGAGTACGGCTTCCACGGGGAGGTCCCATGGGTCATGGGGGAGGCATGCGATGGGGCGGAGGGCGAAGGTCACGCCGATACGGCTGGCATGTGGGCAGCGGCTGAGGTAGCGGTCGTAGTAGCCCTTGCCACGGCCGAGGCGGTAGCCCGCCTGGTCATACGCCAGAGCCGGGATGACGAGGAGGTCCAGCGTCGCTGGGTCTACGGCTCCATCAGCCTCAAGGCGGGGCTCATAGATGCCGAAGCTCCCCGACTGCTCAAGCTCCTGCCAGCCAGCGAAGGCGAAGAAATCCATCGTCTCGCCGTCGAGGACGCGGGGGAGGTACACCTGCTTCGTCGTGGCGACCTCGTCAACGAGGGTGCGGAGGTTCGGCTCGTCGGGTAGGGCAGCGTAGAGGGCCACATGCTGGGCCTGCTGCCAGAGGGGATGCTGACGGAGCTGGGAGATGATGGACGCACTCCCCGTGAGACGGAGCTCATCGGTGAGACGCTCACGGCTCAGGGTACGGAGCTCACGGCGGAGGGTGGGCTTGTCCATGGGGTTACTTCGTCGGACGCCAGTCGTCGGAGGTGAGGCGGTCAAGGGCGGCCTTGACCTCGGGGTCCTCCTCGTTACGTGCGCGGTAGAAGGCATTCTTGTCTCCACCCAAGAGGTCGGAGATCAAGGCGATGAGGTCACGGCGTAGGATGGGCATCGACTCCTGCAGGTAGCCAGGGCGCTGGGGGACGCCCTTCTGCTGGGCATAGCGTGCATAGGCATAGACGATCTGCTCGCCCTGCGAATGCAGGTAGTCCTGGATAGCCTTCTCCGAGCCGAAGGACTGGAACTGCGCACGGTGCTGGTCCGCATAGTTGAAGGCGAAGCGCTGGAAGGTCCCTGAGCGTAGGAGACGGATGTAGTAGGGGTTGATCCCTGCGCTGTCGCGCGGGGTGAAGATGTCGGGGGTGATACCGCCACCGCCATAGACGACACGGCCCAGACGCGTGTAGTAGCGCGTAGTGTCGGGGCGGCTGATACTATCGGCTGAGTAGAACTCGCCATGGAGGTAGCGCTCTTCGATGTCCTCAGCGTAGGCTTCGTAGCCCTTGGCATAGCTCTTCTGGATGCTACGGCCCGAGGGGGTGTAGTAGCGAGCTACGGTGAGGCGTACGACGGAGTTATCCTTCAGCTCGAAGGGGAGCTGCACGAGGCCCTTACCGAAGGTACGACGGCCGACGATGAGCGCGCGGTCGAGGTCCTGCATAGCACCGGCGAAGATCTCGCTGGCGCTGGCACTGCTCTCGTTCACCAGCACGATGAGCGGGAGCTGGCGCAGACGTCCGTCACGAGGGCTCTTGAAGTCCTCACGAGGATAGTGTGCACCCTTGTTGTAGACGAGGAGGTCGCCCTTGGAGAGGAACTCCGTGGCGAGTGCCGTAGCGGCCTGCAGATAGCCCCCGCCATTGTCGCGGAGGTCGATAAGGATGCGCTCGACGCCTTCGGAGGCATGCTCGGCATAGGCCTGCTGGAACTCTAAGGGCGTCTGCGTGCCCCACTTATTGAGGCGTACATACAGTATGTGGGGGCGGATCATGTAGCTCGCGTCGATGGTAGGCACGGGGACGGCGCCACGGACGACCGAGGTGGTGAAGGTCTTCCCACCACGGCGGACGGTGAGCTTGACGACGGTGTCCTCGGGACCCTTCAGCGCCTTCATGATCTGCTCAGAGGTGATGGAGTCACGGACGAGATTCGTCGTGTCAGCACGTAGGATACGGTCGCCAGGCTGCAGGCCAGCACGCTCGCTGGGGCCACCCTCGATGACACGCACGACGACGACGGTGTCGAGGAGGGTATTGAACTGCACGCCGATACCTGCGAACGAGCCCTCGAGGCTCTCGGTCGACTCCTTGTTCTCCTCTGCACTGAGGTAGACGGAGTGGGGGTCGAGCTGTGAGAGGATGAGCGGGAGGGACTGCTCGGTGAGGCTGTCCATATCCGTCGAGTCGACGTAGTACTGCTGGATGAGCGAATAGATTTCGCCGAGCTTCCCAGTCGCTCCGCGTCGGCCTCCGATGCCGAAGTAGCTGGAGGTGAATATGCCCAAGAGGAAGACCAAGACGGTGATAAGCCCGTAGGTGATTCCACTCAGGAGGTGGGCCTTACGCTCGGGACGCGGTGAGCCGGGCTGCTCGTTGGGTGCTGATTGCATGCTGTCTGCTATAGAGGATGATGAAGGGGTGGGGGAAAGAGTCGGTTAGTCCTCGAGGGGAAGGTAATCTACCTGGATGCCAGCGCGCTGGAGGAGCTCAATGCCGTCACGTAGACGGTACTCGGTACTGTAGACGACACGGCGCATGTGGCTCTGGATGATGAGCTTGGCACACTCGATGCAGGGGGCATCGGTGACGTAGACCGTCGCGCCAGAGCTGTCGTTGGTGCTGCTGGCGAGCTTCGTGATCGCATTGGCCTCGGCATGGAGCACATACTGCTTCGTCTGACCATTCTCGTCTTCGCAGATGTTCTCAAAGCCCACGGGGGTGCCGTTGTAGCCATCAGCGATGATACGCTTGTCCTTGACGATGAGGGCGCCTACCTTACGGCGCTCGCAGTAGGAGTTCTCAGCCCAGATGCGCGCCATACGGAGGTAGCGCATGTCGAGGGCGAGTTGCTTGTCATCCATCATAACTCTTTGGATTGTCTTGACACGAGGATATAGATATACAAAGATAAGGCTTTGTGCCCGAATAGTGGATGCTTTTCAAGGCTTTGTCTGCTGGGAGGAAGTAAGCTTTACCGTAAAGAACCGACTACTATTAGTCCTCTTCTTGTATTCATCTTAAAGCAAAGCTCGCCCCACGTTCTTCGCACGAAGAGCATGGGGCGAGCTTTTAGTTGATGGAGATAGTTTCTTACTTCTTGCGAGTGAAGGTTATAGTCTGATCTTCTTCACCTTCAGTGGATGCTACACCTGTAAGCTTTTGCTTCGCTTCATCCATAGTGAGGATGAGCTTTACTTTCTGCTGCTTCCCTGCTTCTTTATCCAGGACTGTGAAGGTCGATGTGGCGACTAAACCATTGTAGGTATAGGTGGCTTCTCTCTTGTCTTGTTCGCGAATCTCCTTGATGGAGCCATCTTTTTTCACGACTTTGTAGCTGTGCTGGTATACCAAGTGGGTCTCATCAAGGAAGCTAACTTCCTCTATGGTTACTTCGCGTTCACCTTGCTCTTCAGCTGAGGATAGAATGTATTCCCATTGAGTTCCTGCGAAAGGATTGTTTGAAGCTGTCTTGGGGGTGTCCTTCTTTCCGCATGCTGTGAGACCAAGGAGCATAACTCCGAGGATCGTGAAGATGTACTTTAGTTTCATACTGCTTGTTGTTATTATTCTGTTAATGTATTATGGAACATTTGCAAATGTAGGAATTTTCTTCTGAATTATAGATATCTTCTCAGGGCTCCCCCAGGGCAACCGTATCAAAATTACGAGAAAACTACAACATTCTGGTTATTAGATTGTTGCATTTTATTGATAACCATTAGATGCCTTGATTTACAAGAAAATGAATATTGACAATTAGATACTTACATTTTGATGCGGTTGCCCTGGGGGGGGCTATCTGCCGAGGATAAAGGGAGATCCTGTGGGAAGGGGTGATTAGGATCGCTATGAGTGAGGAAAAGTAACCACTACTGGTCGATGAGTTGACCAGTAGTGGTTCGCACTCCGACCAGTAGTGGTAACTATAGCTGACCAGTACTGCTTCGCTTGGTGACCAGTACTGGTTCGTTTTACGTGGGACGCTGCTACTTGCCTCCTATGACTGCGGTATGCTCCATTAACCTCTGTAAGTCAGCTCTCTATGTGTTGCTTTTTTCTCCCCACGCTGCGTGCTTCGAGCTCATCGAAAAGCGGTCCGCCCAGCCTCATCACTCGGGATGGGGCTGGGCGGAGCTTATGGGAATATGTGTGCGGGTGCGACCTTACTTCTTGCGGACGAAGGTCAATATCGTACCTGACTCTGGGGCTTTACCTGTGAGCTGCTGCTTGGAGGAGTCCATTGTCAGAGGAAGTGCCAGTTTGATAGCATTATCTTCATCATCTCGGGTGTTGAAGAGGAGTGTAGCGACGCCACCTTGATAGGTGTAAGTGCCCTGCTCAGGATCGTCTACCTCTGTTTCGACTACCGCACCATTCTTTATCGTCTGTTGGGTGGATTGGGACGTGAACTTGGTGCCGTCGACGAACTTGAGGACTATCGTAGTGACTACCGTTTTGTTACCTGCATCGGACTCCCGAACGGTGGCCTCCCACTCAGTGCCAGCGAGGGTTTTACTCAGGTCGGGGGTGTTAGGCGTGTCCTTGGAGCAGGCGGTAAGCCCAAGGAGGACAGCTCCGAGGAGTATGAAGATTTGCTTTAGCTTCATAATTTCTATGGGATTAAAGAGGGAATGAATACTACTCGCAAAGGTAGGTAAATACTGCATGCTAAGCCTATAGTCTCGGAAGAAAGCCGTTCGCCCAGCCTCATCTCTCAGCATCCAAGTACGAGGTATGTATGGAGGTCGTATCTCCTCCCTTGTCGCTACACTTATTTATAGTGCTCCGTAGAAGTCGATTCGCAAACGACTATTGGTCTCGGTACGGATCACTATTGGTTTGGGGGTCAAACCACTATAAGTTTGCACACGAAACCACTATTGGTTTGCCCATGGATGACTATTGGTTTGGGTGCAAACGACTATTGGTTTATCGGTCAAAGGACTATAGTGTCTCCTTGCCTTCTGTGGCTTCCTCCATTTCCACGGACGGAATGTTTCTCTGTGCTGTATCTCATCGCGCGAGTCATAGGCTTGAGGGATAGGCCTCTACCTGCAGCTGGTGAAGGTGCTTCCCATAGGAGGAGGGTATGAAGCTTTAGTACTCGCTACTTCGACCTATATTGGTCGCTGGGTGAACCTATATAGGTCGCGTCACGGACCAATATAGGTCGACATCGTGACCAATATAGGTCAGCCCACGGACCTATATAGGTTCGCATCACTCCCCGGCGGGAGGTGTCCCCGCACTCTTGCACTATAAGCGTGTCGTGTCGTGAGTAAGTCACTTGGCTATAATGCCTAAACTTAGTCGTGTGTGCCTACTCCTGCTCCTCTCCTAAAAGCAGTCCGCCCAGCCTCATCTCTCGGGATGGGCTGGGCGGACTGTATGGAGTGTCAGGTAGGCGAGTGCCTTACTTCTTGCGAGTGAAGATTTCAGGCTTGTCGCCCTCTTTCATCTCTGTTGACGTCGCTGTGATCTTTTGCTTCGCAGCATCCATTGTGAGGGAGACTTTGTGTGTGATCTGCTTGTCATTTTCTATTTCATGGGTAATCACCGTAGCTACAAGACCTTCGTACGTGTAAGTCGTTTCTTCCTTAAGCGTAGGATATTGCTTTATGATACTACCATCTTTCGCTACGTCCTTGGCGTCTGTAAGAATTACGAGGCGGCTGTCGTCAATGAACTGGAGTTCGTACGAGATGATTTCACTGATGTCGGCCTCAACTGTAGGCTTTTGGACGCGTTCCCACTTCGTGCCTGCGAATGGGTTCTTGTTGCTGGGCTCGGGGGTATCCTTCTTGCCACAAGCGGTGAGTCCAAGGAGCATGACTCCGAGGAACATGAAGATGTACTTTAGCTTCATACGTTCTTTTGTTATGGGGTTAATGATTTATTGAATCTTTGCAAAGATAAGAGATTTATACAGAGTTGCAAACTTCCCTTCTCCTCTTCGCGTGGGAGGGCTATAAATAGACTCGCCCCACTCTTCTATGGAGAGAAGAGCGGGGCGAGTCTTATAGGGTATGTGCGGGTGCGACCTTACTTCTTGCGAGTGTAGATGATGCCCTTACGTACGCCATCCTCCGTCACCGTACCGGCGAGCGTCTGATAGGTGTCGTCCATGACGAGGCGAACGATGCTCGTGCGGATCTTGCCATCGTCCTGGTGTGTTGTGGTGAGCGTGACCTCCTTGCCTTGGTAGGTGTAGGTACCCTGCTTAGGAGTGTCTTTCTCGCTCTTGAGGATGGTGCCCCCCTGTGTGGTGACCGAGGTGGACTCCGTGACAAACTTCGTGCCGTCAATAAAGCGAAGGACTATCGTGGTGGTCTCTGTCTTGCCATCATCCTCCAGCTCCTGCTCGATGTACTCCCACTGAGAGCCAGCTAATAAGGAACCGCTTGAAGCGGGGTTGGTCTTGGGGGTGTCCTTGGAGCAAGCACTGAGCCCAAGAAGTGCGACTCCAAGGAGCGCAAAGATTTGCTTTAGCTTCATATCTACTGTAGTATTAAAGAGTGATTTAGAGCGCGCCTGGGTAAACAAAAGCAGCCCTTCTGTACTTATAACGTTGTAGTACTCTGCGAGGTATCTTCGCCCTTCGGCGGGAGCAGAGGGCTTAGTGGAGTACAGCATCATCCTTTATATATATGTAGACCGATGAAGAGAGCATGGGTATTAGGCGCTACAGGCGCTACGGGGACGGCTCTGGTGGAGCAGCTCCTGGGGAGTGACGAATATAGCGAGGTGCATGTCTTCGTGCGTCGGCCTCTCCAGCTGCAGCACGCGAAGCTCCACGTCCATGTGGTGGATATGGAGCGGGCAGAGGACTGGCAGACGGGCCCCGCAGCAGATGTCGCCTTCTCTTGTCTGGGTACGACACTTCGGGCGGCTGGGAGCAAGGCCGCTCAGCATCGTGTGGACGTGGACTACCAGCTGCAGTTCGCCGAGATGGCTCGCCGTAGTGGGGTGGGGACCTTTGTCCTGCTTTCGGCAGCTGGGGCAAATGCTAAGTCCAGCCTCTTCTATATGCGCCTCAAGGGCGAAGCTGAGGAGGGCGTGCGTGCTCTCAGCTTTGAGCGGACGCTCTTCTTCCGCCCTGGGCTCTTGGATCGCGGGGTGAAGGCACGAGGCAATGAGCGCATCAGTATGGCCATCCTTCGTGCGCTGAATCGTATCGGCCTCCTGAAGCGTCAGGCGCCGATAGCCGTCGAGACACTCGCTCGTCAGATGATCCGCGGTGAGGCGAGGCTGCGTGATGCGGGCGAATATGTGCTTGCCGAAAGGGCGATCTTAGACCTCTAAGAGCGGGGTGTCGGGCGGCTTGGTGAGTGCTGTCTGCCGAGTATCGTGACCGCACTTAGGAGAGCGAGCAGGGCGAGGGACTACTCCCTCGCCCTGCTCGCTTTTGGTGTTTGTTCTTAGGAATATGGTGGGTAATGGTATTTCTTTAATAAAATTATTAAATCACCCTGCTTGTGTTTTAAGGAAGTCTCGCTATTTTTGTCGCAGAGACAACAAGATATGCTCTCCGCAAGTAGACCTCTCGAGGGGGCTCTTAGCGAGGGGCACCACACACCCACTCAGACGCATAGGATGGACAAGCACCTCTTATCCGCCCACCCTTCCCCTCACGCTCTACAGGACACGCCCAGCGGGTCCCCACCTCTACCTATGCGTCTGAAAGGCCCGTCCGCCACTTGATGAGCGGTGTCCCCTACTACTACACTCACACTAAACGAACTATTACGATGGACCTACTTCAGATCGTAAAGGGATTCAATGAAATCCTATGGAACAACTTCCTCATGTACGTCCTCCTCGGCGTCGGCATCTTCTACACCATCTACCTCGGCGTGCCTCAGATACGGCACTTCGGCCTGGCGATGAAGTACAGCTTCGGCTCGATCTTCAAGAAGAAAGAGAAGACGGAAGATGCCTGTGACCAGACGAACTCCTTCCAAGCGCTCGCCACCGCCGTCGCCGCCCAGGTCGGTACGGGTAATATCGCAGGCGTAGCCACTGCCATCGCCATGGGAGGTACGGGTGCCGTCTTCTGGATGTGGATCTCCGCAGTGCTTGGGATGAGCACGATCTTCTCCGAAGCCGTCCTCTCCCAGAAGTATCGCGAGATACGCGACGGCCAAGTCGTCGGGGGGCCTGCCTACTACATCAGTCGCGGTCTGAAGAGCCGAGTGCTCGCCATCATCTTCTCCGTCATGGTCATCGTTGCCCTCGGCTTCATCGGCTGTATGGTGCAGGCGAACTCCATCTCCATCGGCCTGGCCAACGCCTTCGGTATGAAGGGCTGGGTCAGTGGTATCCTCATCGCAGTGCTTGTCGCTGTCGTCATCGTCGGCGGGCAGAAGCGCGTCACGACCATCGCCGAGCTGGTGGTGCCCTTTATGGCACTGGCCTATATCGTCGGGGCGATCATCATCCTCTTCATGTACTCCGACCAGATCCTCCCCGTCTTCGAGTCCATCTTCGGTGATGCCTTCTCCACGAAGGCGGCCGCTGGTGGTGCTGCGGGTAGTGTGATGAAGTACGCCATCCGCTATGGGGTCTCCCGCGGGCTCTTCTCCAACGAAGCAGGTATGGGCTCGACCCCACACGCCCATGCGCTGGCTCATGTCAAGGATCCATCCATCCAGGGCTTCGTGGCGATGTCGGGTGTCTTCGTTGACCTCCTCATCTGCACCGCTACGGCACTCATCATCCTCTTGACGGGGGCTTATGCTGAGCCTGGACTGATCTCAGTGCAGATCACACAGCGTGCCTTCGAGGAGACCTTTGGGCAAGCGGGCGTTGTCTTCCTCGCTATCAGCCTCCTCGTCTTTGCCTTCACCACGATCATCGGCTGGTATGTCTTCGGGGAGATGAATATACGCTACCTCTTCAAGTCCAAGGCGGTCTACGGCTTCCGCGTCATCGTCATCGCCTGCGTCTTCTCGGCGACGATCTTCCATGCGAACCTCATCTGGGAGCTGGCTGATACCTTCAATGGGCTGATGGTCATCCCGAACGTCATCGCCATCGTCATCCTCGCGCCGCAGGTCAAGAAGCTCTACAAGCGCTTCCTCGCTCGTCGTAAGACGGAGAATATCTAAGCTGCCTCCTCGCTCCTTCCCCGTGGGCTTAAATCACTTCGCCCCCACAGCTCCATCGAGCTGTGGGGGCGAAGTGATTTATATAAGTAGGGAGTCTTAGTCGAGGACGTGACGCTCGGCGTGGTAGGAGGAGCGTACGAGGGGGCCGCTCTCGATGTGGCGCAGGCCCTTCTCCAGCCCGAGGGTACGCAGACGAGCGAACTGCTTCGGGTGGATGTACTCCACGACGGGCAGGTGGCGGCGCGTAGGCTGCAGGTACTGCCCGATGGTCATGATCGATACGCCGACAGCGTGGGCATCGTCGATGAGCTCGAGGACTTCCTCCTCTGTCTCGCCGAGGCCGAGCATAATACCCGTCTTAGCAGGGATGCCGCTCTGGGCGATACGCTCCAGCACCGAGAGGCTCTGGTCGTAGGTCGCTATGTGGCGCACCGAGGGCGTGAGACGGCGGACGGTCTCGAGGTTGTGCGAGATGATCTTGGGCTGACAAGCGATGATCTGGTCGACGTAGTCCAGACGGCCGTTGAAGTCGGGGATGAGGACCTCGACAGTGACCTCAGGTGTCGTGCGACGGATGGCTTCGATGGTACGTACCCAGTGCCCTGCGCCGTAGTCCTCGAGGTCGTCGCGGTCGACGCTGGTGATGACGGCGTGCTTCAGGCCCATCTTCTTGATGCTCTGTGCCACCTTCATCGGCTCGAGGGGATCGAGTGGTGCGGGGGCTTTCCCCGAGAGGGTGTTACAGAAGCGGCAGGCGCGCGTACAGATAGCGCCTCCGATCATGAAGGTCGCCGTGCCAGCGCTCCAGCACTCCCCTTGGTTGGGGCATCGGCCGCTATGGCAGATGGTATTGAGCCCGTGGTGCTCGATCGTATGCTTCGTATCGGTGAAGGTCGAGTTGTCGCCGAGGCGGATCTTCAGCCACTCGGGCTTGCGGACGCGTACGACGTTGCCGGTCTTCTTCTGGGTGATAGGTTCTTCTTGCATCATATAAGTGATAGCCCTTAGGCTGAGGGGCGGTGCCTTCAGCCTAAGGGTAGTGGGGAGTAAAATAGCCGAGGCTAAAGGTTCTGCTCGAGGAAGGTAATGATACGCTTGTAGAGGTGGTTGCGGGCATTACCTCCGTAGATGCCGTGGTTGCGGTCCTTGTAGATCGCCATGTCGAAGGGGATACCTTCGGCGACCAAGAGGTCGGTGAAGTTCATGGCGTTCTGCACATGCACGTTGTCATCGGCGCTACCATGGATGAGGAGGAGCTTACCCTTGAGCTTCTTCGCTACCTCGAGGGCGGAGGAAGACTTGTAGCCCGTGGGGTTCTCCTGTGGGGTACGCATGAAGCGCTCCGTGTAGATCGTGTCGTAGTAGCTCCAGTCAGCGACGGGGGCGACGGCGACACCGGTCTTGAAGACGCCCTCGCCGTGGCACAGACCCATCAGCGTCATGTAGCCACCGAAGCTCCAGCCGTAGAGGCCGATGCGGTCGGCATCAATGTAGGACTGCTTGCCGAGCCACTTCGCTGCAGCGATCTGGTCTTCGATCTCCTTCACACCGAGGTTGAGGTAGGTGCACTTACGCCACTCCTCACCGCGAGCGCCCGTACCGCGTGGATCGACGCAGACGACGATGTAGCCCTTACCGGGGAGTATCTGCTCCCAGCCAAGACCGAAGGCATCGAGTACCTGCTGTGAGTCGGGACCGCTGTACTGAGTCATCAGCACGGGGTACTTCTTGTTGGGGTCGAAGTCGTAGGGCTTGAGGATCCAAGCGTTCAGCTCTTGGCCACGGCCGTTGGGGATCTTGATGAATTCCTCACGGCGCAGGCGGTAGTCCTTGAGGCGCTCAGTGATCTCCTTGTTGTCCTTCAGCACACGCAGGGGGCGCAGGCTCCCCGTGGCGTAGACGGCCGTAGTCGTCGGCGTGGTAGAGTTGCTGAAGATGCTGATGTAGTGGGAGAAGTCATCGCTGAAGATAGCGCTATTGGCACCTGCTCCAGGGTGAAGAGCGGTCTTGCGACCCTTGGGATCTACCTTGTAGATTGAGCGGCGCAGGGGCGACTCATCGGCAGCCTGATAGTAGGCATTGCCCTGAGCGTCCATGCCGTAGAAGTCGGTGTCGTCATAGCTGCCCGTGGTGATCTTGCGGATCAAAGCCCCCTTGTCGGAGTAGAGGTAGATATGGCGGTAGCCGTCCTGCTCGCCGAGGTAGGCGAAGCCTGAGGGGACGAACTTACACTTCGGGAGGTTGCGGCTATCTACGTAGGCCTTGTTGCGCTCCTCGAAGATGACCTTCGGCAGGAGCGTCTTGTTGTTGACGTAGTAGAGCGTGAGGTGGTTCTGCTGGCGGTTCAGTGAGAAGACGGCGAGGTTGCCATCACGGCCGATGAACTCGATGCGGGGGATGTAGTAGGGTGCGCTCTTGAAGTCAATGGGCTTCTTCGCGCGGTCTGTGACATTGTAGATGTGTACGGAGACCTTCGAGTTAGGCGTACCGGCCTTAGGGTACTTATAGGTATAGGCGCCAGGGTACTGCCCCGTGCCGTAGATAGGCATGCTGTACTCGTCGACCTCGCTCTCATCGGTGCGGACGAAGGCCAGGAAGTTATTGTCTTCGCTCCAGGTCATCAGCTGCGTGGTCTCCAGCTCTTCTTCGTAGACCCAGTCGGTGATACCGTTCATGACCTTGTTGCGCACGGCATCGCTCGTCACTTGGACCTCGGTGTCGAACTCAAACTTCTTGATGAAGATATTCCCCTCACGCACGAAGGCCACCATACGGCCGTCGGGGCTGAAGGTGGGGATCATGACCTTGCCGGTGGTCGTGCTCAGTGGCTCGACGCGGTTGCGGCGTACGTCGTAGTGGAAGACATTACCCTTGCTGGAGCGGCGGTAGATGGCTTCTTGGTCGGTGATGAGGAGGAGGTGATGCCCCTTGGGCTCAAGGATGTAGTCGTCGAATTTCTTGAATTCGCATTCGCGTGCCTTGTTGACGCTGAAGAGTGTGTCGACGAGTTCGCCCGTCTGGAAGCTATAGCGCAGGACGGCGGTGTGTCCGTCGTCCATCATCGTGTAGTACTTCCCGTCGCTGGTGGAGCGCATACCGCGCCCTGCGGTGTAGGCGTAGAACTTACCCGAGGTGACGTCCTCGACTTGGAGGTCCTTGGTGGGGTGCTGTGCCAGGGCCTCGGTACTTGCACCTAAGCCAAGGAGCAGCAGTGTGAGTGATAGTAGTGTCCGCATAACTCGTATGTATTAGTTTGCTTTTAGACAAAGATACAAAAAGCAAGGGTGGCAAGCGAGGGACTATTGTATCCGCTTCGAGGGGAGTGGAAGGCATAGCTATACTGATATACGTATGCAGCTGCACCGAGTGCTCGGTGCAGCTGCTTGAGTATGTAGAGGGTGTCTTATAGAGATTTCGCGGATGAGGGAAGGCTGGTCGCTATCTCAGCTTATGCCCCTTAAAGGCGTAGAAGAGAATATAGATGAAGCTGATGAAGCAGATGCTATACGCATATCGGATATCTGAGATATCCTTGATAAGGCCAAATAGGACGGTGATGACAGCCCCACCGATAAGCCCCATCGTCAATAGTGATGAGCCCTGCTTGGTGTACTTACCCAGATCCATAAGCGCCAAAGGCCAAAACGCGGGCCACATCAGCGAGCAGCCTAATGCCATGATGCCCACAGAGTAGATGCTATAAACTCCAGGAAGCACTACTACGAGTGCAGTCCCTACGAGTGCCACGAAAGAGCATATCTGTAGGGCTTTGGTTTGCGAGAGGTACTTCGGGATCAGGATAATACCCAGTATATACCCGATGCTAATGCTAATAGGAGTAATCCATGAGTAAGACTCTGGATGGGTAAGACTTAATTCCTGTGCATAGTCTATGAGTGTCCCCAAGACGATGGTCTCCGAGCCTACGTAGAAGAATATGGCGATCGCTCCGAGTACAAGATGAGGGAATTGGAAGACCGAGCTCTTACTATTGGCATAGCTCGATACTTCTGAGTCAGCAGCGTCATTGTCTTCTCCAGCAGCCTTCACTTCGGGCAGTGGCGATATGAGTGCGACGATACCTAAGATCACGAAGAGGCCGATGATCACAAGGAAGGGTTTGCTGAGGTCTTCCAGACCGACACTGCCGCCATTGCTGGCAAAGAGAGCGATAAATAATGGTGAGACAGGCCAAGCTAACTTGTTGATCATCCCCATGATTGAGATTCGCTTTGCCGCACTCTCTGTAGGCCCCAGGATGGTGACATAAGGATTTATCGCAGCCTGTAAGAACGTGTTAGCCGCCCCGCAAATAAAGGAGGCTAATAGGAATATTACGAAGCTCTTGGCTTCTGCCGACAAGATGAATACGCCGAAGGCTATCGCAAACATAGCGAAAGCTGATGCCATCGTGCGCTTATAGCCGATCTTACTAATCAGCAGTCCTGCTGGATAACCAAAGATCAGGAAGGGTAAGAACGTCGCCCCGATGAGCATATAGGCTTCCATTGACGAGACGCTTAGCGATACCTTCAATACGGGTACGAGTAGGGAGTTGATCCCTAAGGCAAACCCACTTGTAAAGAACATGAAGGCAAGAAATACCATCGGTACGATGAACTTATTTTCTTTCATATGAGGGGGATATTTAGGCTTTCGTGTTGTCAAGTCACGCAAATAAAAAGCAGTAGTTTGACTTGTAGCTACCGCAAATGTAAATAAAATATTTTAAAATTTGATCTGTGGTCCTGAGATTTGTGGTGTTTTCAGGATGATTTATTAAAATAAACTTACGGGCTAACGGCTATATATTCGTATGTCTTGAGGCTGCTTGCGGTGGCATTTCCCCTTGGTCGGATCACTGGGAGGGAAGTGATCCCAAAGCATAAGTGCAAGCACTTGAGGTACTCGTGCGTGCTACACTTCGATAGGGGAGAAGCTGTGAGGCAGCGCAGGAAAAGGTGTGAGGCTGTACAGGGAAAGGTGCGGAGGAGTATGGGGAAACCTTCGTCTATGTGCGTGGTCGTAAAATCTACGTGCGTAGATATTAGGAGTGACGTGCATAGATGATAAATCTACGTACGTGGACGGAGGAAAGGCTCTACGAGGCGCGAACTATTTCCCGTGAAGGGGAGCGCTTGTCTTCGTATTGGATGGGAGGCAGAGCAATACAGATACAAAGAATGCGGCTGCACCGAGCGATCGGTGCAGCCGCATACGTGTATGGGGAGTGTGCGGGACGACTTAGACGTCACGGCCAGGGCGCAGGGCCTCGGCGTCGTCCAGCGTGAGGATGGAGTTGACCAGCGTGGCAGCGAGGTTGCTACCGCCCTTGCGGCCTTCGACGATGATCTTGGGGATGTCCTTGAAGACCTTCGCCATGTACTTCGACTCGCGTACCTGCACGAAGCCGACGGGGGCAACGACCATACCCGTAGGCTGGGCCTTACCACGACGGATGAGGTCGCAGAGCTCGATGATGGCGGTGGGGGCATTACCCACGGCGAAGAGCGCATTGGGATGCTCCTCGACGGCGAGACGGATACCTGCCTGCGAGCGCGTGATGCCCTTCAGGTCGGCAAGCTCCTTCGCGCGAGGATCATTGAGGTAGCACTTGACCTGCAGGCCAAGACGCTCCAGCATGCCCTTGCGGATACCCGAAGCTACCATGGTGACGTCGGTGATGATGGTGTCGAACTTCCCGTCGAGCATCGCCTGATAGATGCTGGATACCGCACCGGGATCGGAGTAGAGGATCTTCTCCATCTCGAAGTCCGCCGTGGTGTGGATCGAGTGGATGAGTGCCCACTTGTGGTCAAGGGGGATATTGGGGTTCGCCAGCTCGCTATTGATCGTGCGGAAGCTCTCGATCATGATCGCCTGACCGATCTTCGCATCCTTGTCGAGCGTGCCTTCGTCATAGTAGCCACGAGGGGTGATGAAGTGCCCTTCGAAGTTGTAGCTCTGCGTATTGCCGATGATCACGACGGTGAACATGTCGAGCTCCTCGGGATCGAACTCTGCGAGCGTGGTGAGCTTGACAACCTGCTCCTCACGGCCCGCCTGACGGACGTAGCCGATGGGCGTGTCGGGGCTGCGATGCTGGGCGAAGATCTCCAGCAGGCGGTAGATCTGCCAGTAGCGGCCTTGGCTCTTGGGGTTGTAGATGGCGGTGATGAAGTCGCCCGCTGCGGCAGCCTCGATGCGCTTCTCGATACGAAGCCAAGGCGTCATCAGGTCGGAAAGCGAGATGATACACAGGTCATGGCCGATGGGGCAGCCGAGCAGAGCGGCGGCCTTCTGGAAGGCGCTGATGCCAGGGAGTACCTCTACCTCGACTTGATCCGTGATGCCCTTCTCGCGCATCATCTCATAGATCAGGGGAGACATGCCGTAGATGCCAGCGTCGCCCGAGGAGATGACGCAGACGGTCTTGCCCTCGAGGGCGTAGCGGAAGGCCTCTTCGGCGCGCTGACGCTCAGCCTTCATCCCGCTGTCGATACACAGGGCATCGGGGCGGACATAGTCCTTGATAAAGCGGAAGTAATACTTGTATCCGACGATCACATCAGAGGCCTGCACGGCTTGGAGTACGGCGGGGGTGATATCCTCGGGGCTACCAGGGCCGATGCCGGCGACGATGATCTTATTCTTTTTCATCTAAAATAGGGGTACTTGAATAGTGGAGAGGTAAGATACCTGCAGTTGAATAGTTTTGGAATTCTATCACAAAGATAGTCTATTTCAACCTATAAGTATAGGAGGAATGGCGAGTATCATGCACTTCTTGGCTGAGCGCTCGGATGCGACGCATGCCGAGGTAGTACTCGATGAAGCTGCGGACGAGGAGGTAGTTGAGGAAGGCGAACCAGAGCATGGTGCCACTACCGATGGTGGCGATGCTCTCCGCAACGATGAAGTACGACATCGCGCCACCAGCTACCCCGATGCTCATGCTTTTGCTGTCCGTCGCACCGACTAAGATCCCGTCCCAGAGGAAGGCCAGGTAAGAGAATATCGGCACGGCTGCCATCAGGAAGCTATCGCTGAGAGCGAGCTTAAGCACCTCTTGCTTGTCGGTGAGGAGCTCGAGGAGGGGGCGGGGGAAGAGGGCATAGAGGATGCTCGTGACGAGGGCGACCGCAAAGCCCACCTGTAGTGTGACGCGGATGATCAGTCGTAGGAGTCCGAACTTACGCCCGCCAATAGCTTCGCCTACGAGGGCTTCGGCAGCATAGGCCAGCCCATCCATGAAGTAGGAGAAGAGTGTGAAGAGTTGCATCAGCAGGCTGTTGGCAGCCAGCCTCGTCACGCCGATAGCGCCCCCATAGCGGATGAAGGAGAGCATCACTGCCTGCAAGAGGAGCGTGCGGATGAGGAGGTACTTCCCGACATGGAAGTAGCGAACGAGCGTCTCGGGGTGCCAGAGGTACTCCCTGGAGAGGTGGCGGAGGATGCGCCCTTCATAGCGCAGGCCGCCGAGCGCGAGGAGTAGGACGGCGGTGTACTGCGCAAGCACCGTGCCCAGTGCCAAGCCCCCGACGCCCATCCCTGCGGGGAAGGCGAGGAGGTAGCTGAAGAGGATGTTCAGCAGGTTGCAGGCGATGCTCACGCTCATGACGAGCTTCATCCGCTGTACACCGATGAGCCAGCCATTATACACGTAGAGCAGGAGGGCGGCAGGTGCGCCGAGGAAGGAATAATGGAGGTAGGTCTGCGCCTCGGGGAGGTGCATGTCAGCACCTGCCTGCAGGAGGGCTGCGGCGGGAGCGACATAGAGTGGGCGCAGGAGGATGAGGAGTAGGCCGACCGAGAGCGCGATGATCGATCCCGAGGTGAGCTGACGCAGGAGGGCGCGCACGTCACAGGCGCCCCAGGCCTGAGCTGTAAAGCCCGTCGTGCCCATACGCAGGAGGCTCCAGATGCCGATGACGAACTGGGTGATAGCGGCGCCGATAGCTACCGCTGCGATGCTGTCGGCTGTGGCCATACGTCCCGCCATCGCCGTATCGGCGAGCATAAGGAGCGGTACGGTGACGTTGGAGAGGATGTTGGGCAGCGCGAGGGCCCAGATGCGGCGCAGGATGTCGGAGGGCTTCACGTTAGGCGCTCTGTTCGGTATTTTGCTCGAAGACAATCAGAAGGATGTCACCGACTTCGAGCTCGAGCTTGCCCTTGGGGACCATATAGTTCTCACCACGGCGCACGAGGATCACGAGCTCTTCCTCCTTGAGGTCCAGCTCCATGAGCTTATTCCCCTCGCGGAGCATCTTGCTCGTGACGGTGCGCTCGACCATCTTCGCCCCCGTGTATTGGGGGATCTCGACGCCGAAGTGGCTGATCTTGACCTTGACCTCTTCGTCGAGACCGAGGAAGCGCGCCACGGCGGGCAGGGTGCTCCCCTGGATGAGCAGCGAGAGGAGGGTGATGACGTAGACGATGTTGAAGAGCGTCTCCGCGCCCTCTACCTGACTCATCATCGGATAGGTGGCGAAGATGATCGGCACGGCGCCACGCAGGCCCACCCACGAGAGGAAGGAGCGCCCGCGCATGCTGATGCTCGGGAAGAAGATGAGGCTGAGCTGTACCGCCAGAGGTCGTGCTACGAAGATCATGAAGAGACCTGCCAGCACGGCAAAGCCCGTGACGGGCAGCAGGCTCTTAGCATCAACGAAGAGCCCGAGGATGATGAAGAGCGAGATCTGCAGGAGCCACGTCAGCCCATCGAAGAAGGTCTCGATACTCTTCTTATGGACGAGCTTCTTGTTCCCCACGAGCACACCCATAATATAGACGGCGAGGTAGCCATTGCCATGCAGGAGCGAGGTAGCGGAGAAGGTGAGGAAGACGAAGCACAGGAGGAGGATGGGGTAGAGTGCTCCGTTGCCGATATCCGCCTTGTTGAGGATGGCGGGAGTGATGCGCCCGAAGATATAGCCCATGAGTCCACCGACGGAGAACTGTAGGAGGAAGGTCACGAGGATGCTCCCCCACGAGCCGTCCGTGCCCCCTGTGATGAACTGGATCAGAGCGATGGTGAGCATATAGGCCATCGGGTCATTACTACCACTCTCGAGCTCGAGGATGGGGCGCAGGCCTTCCTTGAGGTGCATGTTCTTCGAGCGCAGGAGGGCGAAGACCGAGGCGGAGTCGGTACTCGACATCGTCGCTGCCAGCAGAAGGGCAATGGGGAAGGTGAAGTGTACGGGCGCCCAGCCTATGAGGTCCATGCCGTAGAAGAAGCCCCCGAGACAGAGCGTCGTCAAGATGACGCCTACCGTAGAGAGCATGATCCCCGGGCCGAGGACGGTGCGCATCTCCTTGAGCTTCGTCTCGAAGCCCCCGAAGAAGAGGATGACCGTCAGGGCGATCATCCCGACGAACTGCGTCTTGTTCGTGTCGTTGTATTGGATCCCGAGGCCCGCACTGCCGAAGAGCATCCCTGTAATGAGGAAGAGAAGCAGGGCTGGCACCCCAAAGCGCGTGCCCACCTTACCGGCGATGATACCGGCGAGCATCAGGAAGGATCCTACGAGGATATAGGGTTCGAAGGCTACGGGAGCATGATCCATAGGCGTATATAGTTGTGAGAGGGCGGGAGTGAGTAGAGCTGTGGGCCATCGGCCTTAACAAAGATACAGAAATCTCGGCAGTCTTCGGTCGCCCGACCCGCATAGAAGTCGCTGTACATCAGCCCTCGCCTGAGCCTTGGTAGCTGATAAAAGCCCCGATCTCTGCGCCTCTACGACCGTCCTTTCGTGCACGAAGTAAAGAAGAGCCCCCCGACGGCATCCGTAGGACGCTGTCGGGGGGGCTCTCTCGTCGGTAGCTTGCTCCGTGGACTGCTTGATTGAGCGGCCTTAGAGCGGTATCATGACCTTGGCGGGGAAGATGCGCTTGGGATCACCGAAGCGTGCGATAGCCTCGGCCATCACCCCCTTGTTAGGGCGTAGCACCTCTGAGAAGATGACCTGCCCATTGTGCTTGACGACGATGGGCTTGGTGAAGTCCACATGATCGACATAGAGGGTCAGCGAGCCTTGGGCTGTACCACGCAGGAGCTTGGTCTCCACGTCGAAGCTATTGCCCTCATGCCGCACGTCGAGGTGCAGACGGGCATCGCTGCTGTGCTTGATCCCGCCGAAGCCGAGGTAATAGACCCCGTCGGAGAATCCGTCGTCGATATTGTAGTAGGTGTAGCTTAGGTGCTTGGGGTACACACGTCGCTTGTGCTCCGAGAGCCATAGAGGCATCGTCAGATAGGGGATGGTGTGCCCGTGACCAGCGATGATATTCGCCTCGTGGACGAAGTCTTCTGTATTGGCCTTGGCGAGCTCACTGAGCTTATCGCGCCAGTCCATTGCGTTGAGGATGCGGTCGTACTCATAGTCGCGCTCCCCGACATCAAAGCGGAAGGCTACGTTGCGCAGGTTCTCTGCGAGATCGAGGCTCTCGATAGCGGCAGCCAGAGGGCCGACCGCTGCGAAGTAGTCGGGCATGAAGAGTCCGAGGCGGAAGGAGCCGTAGCCTCCCTCCGATATGCCTGTGAGGTAGACTCGGTCGGGGTCTGCATCGCCTCGGAGCACGGCGAGCTGGTAGGCACGGCGGAAGGCGGTGCGCTGTGGAGCGTAGTGCCATCTGCCCTTGCGGTCGTCCGCCATGCGGGGGACGAAGTAGAGGGCGGGGCTATTGGCATAGCGGTCAGTGAAGGACATGAGGGTGTACCACTCCTGCTCGTTGATCTCCGAAGTCCATGGCCCAGGCTCCGCGGGGTAGCGCCCGCCACCATGGAGGTTGATGAAGAGCGGATAGCCACTGGCCGGCTTAGCTCCCTTAGCGAAGAGGCGGAGCTGCATCTCTTCACCTTGGGGGATTTTCCAGACGAGAGCGTTGGGGGAGTTCAGTGACCACGGCTGTGTAGCGAGGCGGTCGGCATTGGCCTTGCGCCAGAGCTCCCATAGCTGCTCCTGCATCGCCCCGTAGCCCTCGGCTGTGCTGTACTCCTTGTAGCAGGCCTCGGGGGCTTCTTGTGGGGTGGTGACATCGATCTGCTGGTGCAGGTAGTCTACGATAGCTGCGTCACTCGTCGTGGTGGTCGTCCCGCGCTGGGTGCCATCATTCGGCTCGCTCTTCGACTTCTCCCCGCTACATCCCCATAGTAGTCCGAGGGCTACGATGGGGAGTAGAAGGGTGGAGAGCTTGGGGCGGAGGGGTGAGGTGTGTGCTGTGCGCATAGGCGGGGTGGTCGCTTAGTATTCCTCGAAGCGGCTGGCCTTGTCGGCAGACCACTGCCACTTCTCGAGGAAGCTCTGAGTCTTCCCCTTGGGGACGCGGATAATGCACTTGCGCTGTCCATCTGCTTCCCACACGACGGAGGCGAAGGGGCTCAGCGTCTGTCCGTTCTTACCCTTCGGCAGGGCGGGAGCTTCACCGAGGAAGGTAATGCGCTCGAGCTGTACACATTCGGCGAAGGCATCTTCCTGGATCTCGGTCACAGCTGCGGGGATGTCAATGCTCTTGAGGCTCTTGCAGAAGTAGAAGCAGCGCGCGGGGATGATCTTGATCTTGCTGGGTAGGGTGATGGACTCCATCTTGTTGTTGTTCCAGAAGGCATTGGCGAGTATGACCTCTACCGACTCGGGGAGCGTGATCTTCTTGGCTCGCTCGTTGAAGAGAGCGCCACCGAAGATGCGCAGCTTGTCCCCTGGGAAGATGATCTCCTCGGCACGGGTGTAGCTGAACCATCCATCGGCTGTGCGGCGTAGCGTCGCGGGAGCGATGATTTTCTTCAGGCTCTTGTTGTCCTTGAGCCCGTACTCGTCATCGCCGACGCCGAAGGCTACACGGCTGATGTCCAGCTCCTCGAGAGCCTTCATTTGGTAGCGGATGAAGTCGCAGTCGGCTTGGTTGATAGCGCCTGAGGTGAGGAGTAGGATGCGCACCTTCGAGAGATCTTTCCCCTTGAGAGCAGCCTCCAGACCGCCAGCCTGCGGCACGGCGATGCGGATCTCGCCCTCGCGTAGAGCAGGGAGATTCTCTTTGGGGTCGGCTGGTGTCGGTGTCACGGGCGTGCCTGGCTTCGTGGTGGCTCCCGTAGAGCCGTCGGTATGTGGGTCTTTCTTCTCGTCCGTCTTCTCCGTCTTGGGTGTGTCGGTGCTGCAGGCTGTGAATGCTGCATTGCTGAGGAGGGCTATTGCGAAGAGGGGAAGGAGCTTCTTGTAGTTCATATCTGAGTCGTTGTATGGTGGTAGGTACGCCCTTCTCACAGTGCTCCCTCATCCTCTCGCCTAGCTTGGGGGTGTGGATGCAGGCTGTGAGAAGGGCGCTTGCTGATGGAGGATATTGCTTATTCAGCCTCGACGAAGTACTTAGCTACGCGGTTTTTGGGCGACCATTTGAGTGCCTTGAGGTAGGCGTCCTTCGTACCCTTAGGTACGGTGAAGGTGGGCTCTATCGAGTAGTCGAAGCCCTCAAAGGCGTTCTCGTCCAGGTCGTTGGTGGTGAAGGTGGGAGCGGGGCAGAGGAAGGTGACCTCCTTGAGCCGTGCACAGCCCGTGAAGACATTGTCCTTGATCTCCGTCACGCTCGTGGGGATGGTGAGCTTCGTCAGACGATGGCAGCCCTTGAAGGCTTCGGTGGGAATGCTCTTGAGGCTGGTGGAGAGTGTGATGCTCTCGAAGTTGCTATTGGCGAAGGCTGCTGCACCGATCTCCTCTACGGAGTTGGGGAGGGTAATGCTCTTGAGCTTCTCGTTGTACACGGCACCACCGAAGCTCTTGAGCTTATTGCCTGGGAAGATGATCTCTGTGGCTAAGGTATTGGAGAACCAGTCCTTCTGCGTCTTCTCGATATCTGCAGGGGCGGTGATTTTCTTGAGTGTGCTATTGCCGTAGAAGCCCTTATCCTCGTCTCCGAGACGGAGGGTGGCAGCGCTCAGGTCGATCGCTTCGATCTTGAGGCTCTTGGTCACGTAGTCTAAGTCGGCTTGGTTTAGGGCGCCAGAGCGGACGGTGAGCTTAGTGAGCTGCTCCAGATCTTGACCCTTCAGAGCTGCCTCCAAGCCCCCTGGCTGGGCGACAGCTACGCGGGCCTCGCCTGGGGCTGCTGGCTCTTCGGGTTGTACTACGGGTGTCGTGGGCTGAGCAGGCTTCTGCTCTTGTCGTGGGGTCTCCTTGTCGCAGGAGCTAATCAATATCCCTGCTGCTACGAAGCAGGTGAGGGCTGCTAATCTCTGAATTTTCATCACGTCAGTGGTTAGGATGGGTGAATTATGATTGGAGGTTGACAGGGGCTTTTGCCCTGAAAAACGCCGCAAATATATGCCCTTTCACAGGATTGAATTTGGGCGGTAGGTAGCCTCGTATATTGTCGGTGTGAGCTGGAAATCGTCTGTATTATAGTGTGTTGTGTGAGGGTCTGCGCTGAGCTGTGCTTTGCTGAGAGCTGAAATCACGGAGAAAAAATACATAATTGTAGGTAGGTTTGCCGTGCAAAATACCGACTTTATCGCCCGCTCTCTTGGCGGTGCGGAGCTATCTTCGAAGTAGAGGTGTGTGCTTCGGACTCGTGGAGGGAAGATGTGCGAACCTATATTGGTCGCTGGGTGAACATAGAGGAGCCTGTTGCCTTAGAGTCCTGCCCCCTACTTATTGTGCTAAGGTGTCGCGCGCCCAGCTCGTCGATATGCCTCTCCGACGTGTCCGAGCAAGCCCTTCGCTTTATCGCGCGTATTCCTCTTATCCAGCGGAGGGAAAAGCGTCGTTCTCGTGAAGAAAAAAGCGCCTTCCCGTAGTGGTATTCTTCTATCTATGCACGTAGTCTTAAAGACCAGGTACGTAAATCCAAATATCCACGTACGTAGATATTAGAGCCACGTACGTAGTCCAAACTTATCTGCCACTCGTCCACAGCTTTTCTCCCTATGCAGAGCAACAACCTAATATAGGTCACTTCACAAAGCTATACGGAATCAGTCCAAAGCTATATAGCTTTCTTCGCCATCCTATATAGCTCGACCCACGCACCCATATAGGTTAGCCCGCCGACCCATATAGGTCCTTTTTACCGCCCCTATTGGTGGGGGCGTGCGTCTGCTGTGCTTGCCCTTCCCCCCTTCGGTGGAGTGGGAGCGTGTAGCGTGGTTGGGATAGGTGCACCGTCGCTTGGAGTGTACCCCTTAGCGGGAGGGTGACGGGCACGATCCTATACAATATATGTACGCGCGCGAAGCTGGGAGGAACGTCGTGAATAGGAGATTAAGTGTGCTCTCTTCGCAGGTTGTGGGGATGTGGTGGGGGCGCTCCCTCCCTTATTATAGGTAGAGTATGGCAAAGAATGTGTATTTTTGTACCCAAATAATTTAACTAAACAAATCATCAAATCACGTGTTATGCCGAACATTATCACGATAAAGAAGGGCCTCACGCTGAATCTGAAGGGAAAGGCCGCTGAGACGCAACTCGCAGCAGCCCAGCGCACGGAGAGCTATGCCGTCGTCCCCGATGATTACATCGGCTTCGTCCCTAAAGTGATCGTTCACCCAGGCGACAAGGTGCTGGCAGGCGATGCTCTGCTGTGCCACAAGGGTGCGCCTGAGCTGTGCTTGACCTCGCCTGTCAGTGGCGAAGTCATCGCTGTCAATCGCGGTGCCAAGCGCAAGGTCCTGAGTGTCGAAGTACGCCCCGATGCGACGACGGAGTACAAGTCCTTCGCCACGGCTGGGGTCGAAAAGATGCAGCGCTCTGAGGTACTTGCTCTCCTCCTGGAGAGTGGTATGTTCAGCTTCTTCAAGCAGCGTCCCTACGACCGCCTGGCTAATCCTCTGACTGAGCCCCGTGACATCTTCGTCACGGCGAACTTCACCGCTCCTCTTGCTCCCCGCTTCAGCTATCTGGCTCAGGGTCGCGAGGATGAGCTGCAGCTGGCTCTCACCGCTCTCACCAAGCTTACCACGGGTAAGGTCTACCTCGGTGTCGCTCCTGGCGAACTGACGGGTGTGACGGGTGTCGAGCGCGTCGAAGTCCGCGGGCCACACCCCGCAGGTCTGGTCGGTACGCTGATCAACCACACGGCGCCTATCAACAAGGAAGAGACCGTCTGGACGCTCAAGGCCAGCGACCTTCTTGTGATCGGCCGCTTCCTCAAGACCGGTAAGGTCGACTTCTCCCGCACTATCGCTCTCACGGGCTCCGAAGCCAAGGAGACGGGCTATCTGACCGTCCTGCCTGGTGCCCGCTTCACCGAAGCCCTCGCAGGCCGTCTCGGTAAGAAGGGTGAGCATGAGCGCATCATCGAGGGGGATGTCTTCTCCGGTGTCAAGGTCGATGAAGAGCACGACCGCATGAGCTACTCTATTGACCAGATCACGATCATCCCCGAGGGGGACGACGTGCACGAGGTCTTTGGCTGGGCTATGCCTCGTCTCAACCAGTACAGCCACAGCCGCTCTTACTTCTCTTGGCTCATGCCTAAGAAGGAATATGTGCTCGATGCCCGTGTCAAGGGTGGTCGCCGCGCTATGATCATGAGTGGCGAGTACGACCGTGTCTTCCCTATGGATATCTATCCTGAGTTCCTCCTGAAGAGCATCATCGCCTTCAATATCAACGATATGGAGGCTCGCGGTATCTATGAGGTAGCTCCCGAAGACTTCTCTGTCTGCGAATTCGTCGACACGTCCAAGATACCTCTCCAGCAGATCGTACGTCAGGGTCTGGATGAGCTGTACAAGGAAATGAACTAATAGAAGGTTTCACTCATTAAAAGGACAACGACCTTGAACGCATTAAGAAAACAAATCGATAAGATTAAGCCCGCCTTCACGAAGGGGGGGCGCTTCTCGGCCCTGGAGTCAGTCTTCGACGGCTTTGAGACGTTCCTCTTCGTACCCAATACGACCTCGAAGCGTCGTGGCGCTCACGTCCACGATGCCATCGATAGCAAGCGCACGATGAGCGTAGTCATCTTCGCTCTCCTGCCTGCGCTGCTCTTCGGGATGTACAACGTCGGGCTGCAGCACAATATCGCTGTAGGTGTAGAGGCTTCCTTCTGGAGCACCTTCTTCTATGGCTTCCTCTCCGTGCTGCCTCAGATCATCGTCTCCTACGCTGTAGGTCTGGGTATTGAATTCATCATCGCCCAGATGAAGCATGAGGAGATCCAGGAAGGGTTCCTCGTCACGGGGATTCTCATCCCGATGATTATCCCTGTGGAGACCCCACTGTGGATGATCGCTGTAGCTACCGCCTTCGCTGTAGTCTTCGCTAAGGAAGTCTTCGGTGGTACGGGCTACAACGTCTTCAACGTAGCGCTGATCACGCGTGCCTTCCTCTTCTTCTCTTACCCCGCTGCTATGTCTGGTGACAGCGTATGGGTACGCCTCGGCTCGACCTTCGGGCTCGGTGGTGCTGAGAAGGCTGTCGACGGCTTCTCTGGTGCTACGCCCCTCGGGCAGATCGCTGCTGCTAAGGGTATGCTCCCCGACATCCACAATACGCTCGGTGGCCCTCTCACTGACTGGGATGCCTTCCTCGGCTTCCTCCCAGGCTCGGTAGGTGAAGTCTCCACGCTCGCTATCCTCATCGGGGCTTGCATCCTCATCTATACGGGTATCGCCAGCTACAAGATCATGGTATCTGGTGTCGTCGGTGTCTTCGCTATGGCTGCCGTCTTCAACGCCATCGGTGCTACGCCCGCTATGCAGGTATCTGCACTTCACCACCTCATCTATGGTGGCTTCGCCTTCGGTATCGTCTTCATGGCTACGGACCCCGTGACCGCTGCACGCACCGAGGCTGGGAAGTGGGTCTATGGTTTCCTCATCGGGGTAATGGTCGTCTTCATCCGTGTGCTCAATGCTGGGTACGCTGAAGGTATGATGCTCGCTATCCTCCTGATGAACACCTTCGCACCACTCATCGACTATATCGTGGTAGAGCGCAACACGCAGAAGCGTCTCAAGCGTCTCTCCGCTAAGGCTCAGAACTAATCCAACACCGCTACAACGATGAATAGAGATAAGAATTCTTATGTACTGATCTATGCTGCGGTGATGGTCATCCTCGCTGCAGTCCTCCTGGCAGGTGCAGCGATCGTCCTGCGTCCCGCACAGCAGGAGAACGCTAACATCGACAAGATGCAGCAGATCCTCCGCGCACTCGGTCAGAGCCCTGATAAGTCCGCCGTCATCTCCACCTACAAGGACCTCATCAAGAAGGAACTCCTCGTGAATGCTGAAGGGAAGATCGTCAAGACCTTCGAAGGGGAAGAGATTGGTAATAGCGAAGCTTTCAATGCAAACACCGAGCTGGCGTACAAGCTGATCGCCAAGAAACAACCACAAGACCTCCCCGTCTACGTCGCTGAGGTCAACGGGAAGACCCTCTACGTCCTCCCCCTCAATGGTGCAGGTCTGTGGAACAAGATCTGGGGCTACATCGCTATCGATGCCGCTGACCACTCTACGGTCGACGGGGCTGACTTCGGCAACGCTGGGGAAACCCCAGGTCTCGGTGCTGAAATCTCCACGCCACACTTCTCTGCCCAGTTCAAGGGTAAGCACATCTTCCGCGAAGGCGCCTTCACCGGTATCGCTGTCGTCAAGAATGGCCAGAAGGTCGAGGATAAGGACTACGTCGATGGTATCTCGGGCGGTACGCTCACCAGCAATGGTGTGAACGATATGCTCGCTGCCTCGCTCAAGCCCTTCCAAAAATTTCTTGAAACCTATAACGCTCAGTAGCCATGTCTCTCTGGAATAAAAAGAATAAAGAAACGCTCCTCGGGCCACTCAGCAAGAATAACCCCATCATGGTGCAGATGCTCGGTATCTGCTCCGCGCTGGCTGTAACCTCTAAGCTCGAGCCCGCTATCGTCATGGCACTCTCTGTGACGGTCGTCGTCGCCTTCTCCAACGTCGTCATCTCGCTCCTGCGTAAGACGATCCCTAACCGTATCCGCATCATCGTGCAGCTCGTCGTAGCAGCTACCCTGGTGACCATCGTCAGCGAAGTCCTCAAGGCTTATGCTTACGACGTCAGCAAGCAGCTCTCGGTCTTCGTCGGGCTGATCATCACGAACTGTATCCTCATGGGTCGCCTCGAAGCCTTCGCTCTGGGTAACGGTCCTTGGGAATCCTTCCTCGATGGTGTAGGGAACGGCCTCGGCTACGGTGCTGTCCTCGTCGCTGTAGGTTTCTTCCGTGAGCTCTTCGGCTCCGGTACGCTCCTCGGCTTCCAGATCATCCCTCAGAGCTTCTACGCTACCGATGGTATCCACGGCTATGTCAACAACGGTCTGATGATCCTGCCTCCTATGGCACTTATCTCCGTGGCTGTGCTCATCTGGATCCACCGCTCGTACAACAAGGAGCTTCAGGAAAACTAACCTTTACCCACGCAAATAAGAACTAACAAAGAATGGATTCATTAGCCTTATTCTTTAGGTCGATCTTCATCGATAACATGATCTTCGCCTACTACCTGGGGATGTGCTCCTTCCTGGCAGTATCGAAGAACGTAAAGACCTCCTTTGGCCTGGGTATCGCTGTCACGTTTATCCTGACCTGCACGCTGCCTATCAACTACCTCCTCGAGACCAAGGTCTTCAAGCAGGGGGCACTTGATTGGCTCATCGGTGCTGATGCCGCAGGTGTAGATCTCTCCTTCCTCTCCTTCATCATCTTCATCGCCGTCATCGCCGCTTTCACGCAGCTTGTGGAGATGCTCGTCGAGCGCTTCAGCCCCTCGCTCTACGCTTCGCTCGGGATCTTCCTCCCGCTGATCGCTGTGAACTGTGCTATCCTCGGTGGATCACTCTTCATGCAGCAGCGTGAATTCCCCACCATCGGTGAAGCTACCATCTATGGCTTCGGCTCCGGTATCGGCTGGATGCTCGCTATCGTCGGGATGGCTGCTATCCGTGAGAAGCTCCAGTACTCTGATGTGCCCAAGCCCCTGCGTGGCCTCGGGATCACCTTCATCGTCACGGCGCTCATGGGGATTGCCTTCCTCAGCTTCTCTGGTGTCAAGATGTAACGAAAGCGAAGACTCAACGAAATGAATACAACCATTATACTCGTCAGTGTGGGCATCTTCCTCGTGGTCACACTGCTCCTGGTGATCGTCCTGCTTGTCGCTAAGAGCAAGCTCGTCCCATCAGGCAACGTCAAGCTCACCATCAATGGGGAGAAGGAAGCTGAAGTACCCATCGGCGGTACGCTGCTGAGCACTCTGCAGGGTGAGAATATCTACCTCTCCTCCGCTTGCGGTGGTAGCGGTTCGTGCGGTCAGTGCCGCTGCCGTGTCGTCGAAGGTGGTGGGGAAATCCTGCCTACGGAGACGGGCTTCTTCTCTCGCAAGGAGCAGAAGGAACACTGGCGTCTGGCTTGCCAGACCAAGGTCAAGGAAGACATGCAAGTCATCGTACCTGAGTCGGTCTTCGGCGTCAAGGAATGGGAGTGCGAAGTCGTCTCGAACCGCAACGTCTCGACCTTCATCAAGGAATTCGTCGTGAAGCTCCCCGAGGGTGAAGTGATGAACTTCCAGAGCGGTAGCTACGCACAGATCACCATCCCTCCCTATGATATCAAGTATGCCGACTACGACATCGATGAGAAGTTCCGTGGCGACTGGGATCACTTCGATATGTGGAGCCTGACCTGTAAGAATGATACGGAGACCATCCGTGCTTACTCGATGGCTAACTACCCTGCCGAAGGGAACATCATCACGCTCAACGTCCGTATCGCTACGCCTCCTATGGACCGCGCTACGCACAAGTGGCTCCCCGTCTCTCCTGGTATCTCCTCGTCCTACATCTTCTCGCTGAAGCCTGGCGACAAGGTCCGCATGAGCGGTCCTTACGGGGACTTCCACATCCAGGACACGGATGCTGAGATGCTCTACATCGGTGGTGGTGCTGGTATGGCTCCTCTGCGTGCTCAGATCCTCCACCTCTTCCGCACGCTCCACACGGGCCGTAAGGTCTCTTACTGGTACGGTGCACGAAGCAAGAAGGAGATCTTCTACGAAGAGGACTTCCGCGAGATCGAGAAGCAGTTCCCCAACTTCAGCTTCCACATCGCGCTCTCTGATCCCCAGCCCGAAGACAACTGGACCGGCTACGTCGGCTTCATCCATCAGGTCATCTACGACAACTATCTGAAGGATCACGATGCGCCTGAAGATATCGAGTACTACATGTGCGGCCCTGGTCCTATGGCTAACGCCGTGAAGAAGATGCTCGAGGATCTCGGCGTAGAGCGTAGCCAGCTCTTCTTCGACGACTTCGGCGGATAGTACACCGCTCGCCTTGCCTCCCTCGGGACGCTGGCGAAGTCCAATACAAAGCCTCCCCACCGTTAGCTCCGTGCTGACGGTGGGGAGGCTCTTTTTGTGGAAAGTCTGAGGAGGCCTGGGCGTAAGGGGGAAGGCACCGATCCTTGGTGTCTTGCCTTCCAGCTAATAAACCTTACCTTCGTAGCTGAATTTAATAGTAAAGCTTGTAAGTATGATTGCAACACTGATTACAGGAGCCCTGGCCGGATGGCTGGGCGGGATTATCTATCGAGGTAGTGGCCTCGGACTTCTCGGGAATATCATCGTAGGTATCCTAGGGAGTGGCGTAGGTTCGTGGCTTTTGGAGAAGGTCTTCAATACCTCTCTGGGCGAAGGCTGGATTGGCTCGATTGTGACGGGAGCCATCGGCGCTATCGTCATCCTATTCGTAATGAATCTGCTAGTCAAGCAGAAGAAATAAGGACACGCCCGCCCGTATATAAGGCACCGAATTTTCGCATATACGGAAATAAATTTCTGCATATACGAAAAAATATTTCCGTATATACGGAGATTTCCCTGCGTATATACGTAGTTCCCTCTCCCTCTATTTGGGCGTCTTGTAGCCCAGCTATGAGGCTCCTCTCCAATAGACAAGCCCCCGAGTAAGCAAGTGAGCTTACTCGGGGGCTTGTGCTTTATTTGAGTGCCTCAGAGGGAGGCGGGGGAGTCGTTACTTGATCTCGCAGGCACCACCAGCGCAGGAGGCTGCACCGAGCTCATCGGCATTGGTGAACTGCTTGCCAGAGAAGTCGACGCTCTTCCAGTCTACTGGCTTGTACGTCTTCTTCAGGAGCTCAAAGAGGTGGAGGTTATTCACGCTCTTCAGTACGTTCACCGCCTTGTAGATGTCGCCACGATAGTAGTTGTGGGCGAACTTCTCGATACGGCGGACGATATCGCGCTTAGCTGCGAGGTTCTCGACCTTGTCCTGCAGGCGTGCTGCGAGGATGCCACGCACGTGCTCGCGGTCCAGGCAGGGGGCTTCGCCCTCGACGCTGTGACGCTGGATGTAGTCGTCGATAGCGTAGTCCGAGACGAAGAGCTGCTCGCCACGGCCCTGAGCCGATTCGCAAGCCTTCCACAGGTCGCCGAAGACCTCGATCGTGTCCACGACGAGACCCGAAGCGAACATACTACCGACGCCGTATTCGCGGAGGATCTCCTCAGCCGTCGAGACCTTGCACATAGGAGCCTGAGGCAGGTCCATATCGCCGTAGGTCGAGAGGAAGGTCACGCCAGCGATGTAGTCTTGGTTCTCCCAGACCCAGTCGCAGACGGCATCCCACTGGTCGTTGGGCACGTCGACGGTGTTTGATACATTATTCTTGATGGGAGACTCCATGTCGCTCATACCGGGGATGACCCAGCTCTGCTGGACGAGCTTGACGTACTCGAGGAGCTTGATGCCACTGAGTTCGCTGCGCAGAAGAGTGTCTTCGCTTTCTTCGATGGGGAAGAAGATCTTCTTGTCCGTAGCGGGCTTGAAGATGTTGGGCTGTACAGCCTTGGGGTTAGCCTCTTCGTAAGCCTTGAGGTTGGGCTCTTCGATGTTAGCCTCGACGCTGCGCAGGTAGCGCTTAGCGTAAGCGCCGTGGATACCCGAGGTCATACCGAGCAGGAGGCTCACCGTACCATCAGGCTTGACGCAGGTCGTGCGGCTGGCGGGGTTGATGCCGAGGATGCGAGCACACTGAGAGTTCTGCTGGCGCACCTGCATAGCCCCGACGGCGAGGATATCCTTGTTCGTGAGGATCTGAGGGTTGTTCATGATCCCGCCGATGGATACACCGATGAGGGGATCGGACTGGATGATATTCGTAGTGGCCTGACCGAGGTAGGGGAAGTCCATGTAGGTAGCCTGCACGGTAGCGAGCGTAGAAGCGCAGCGGCAGATCTTGTAGAACTCCTCTTCGCTCGTACACTCCATCCCGTTGATGGAGGCAAGGTTACATACCTGCCAGCCCGTATCGCCATTCTTATCCGTAGGGAAGAAGCCGATTTCACAGCAGGGGTTACAGCCGACGCCGAACTTATCTCTCCAGTAGAGACCAGGGTCACCGCTCGTGCGCATCGCCTGGAAGAGCGACTCATAGAGCGAGCGATCGACTTCGCCACGGTTGAGGGCCGCTGACATGTTGAAGCGAGCGCGCTGGGGATTGGTAGAGAACCAGTCGCCGTGCTTACAGTTCACCATCTCCGTGTCTTCGGGAGAGAAGAGGATCATCAGCGCCGAGCGACGGACACCACCCGAGAGGACAGAGTCTGCCAGATGAGCGATGATGTCGGTGCACTGCAGGGCAGAGAGGCGCTTCTGACCAGCTGCGACGGCAGCCTTCATCAGGTCACGGATCTTATCGAGAGCCATACGCAGACCGTCGGGTCCAGGTGCGATGAAGCGCTTAGCGATCTTAGCACCCTTGGGGCGAATCTCAGAGTAGTCGAAGACGGGCTTCTTGACGCCAGGGACGAAGTAGTATTCGAGGAGGCGATGGATGGAGTCAGCCCAGCCCTCGATGCTGTCACCGATGACATAGGCTTCGCTTTCCTGAGACAGCTCGCTGGCGGAGAGAAGGGAGGGGAGCTTGTCTACGTGAGCCTGCTCTACGGAGAGACCGCAGCCGCAGCCACTGAGTAGGAGCCACTCGATCTCACGGAAGACCTCAAGGCGGTCACAGTGCGAGTAGCTACAGTTATAGGATTTCGCTGAGGACTTCAGGACGGGCTCACCGCCGAACTGGAGGTTGCGCTGGGACCCAACGAACTTCTTCAGCTTGTAGTAGTCGATGGCCTCATTGAACTGGGTCATGAACCACTCGTCTTGCAGCGCCTGGGGAGCGAAGCGCTCCAGGTGTGTCAGGTGCATCTGGCGGATACGTTCGACGCTCTCGTCCCAGGTCTCTTTACGACCCAAGTCTTCGCGGAACAGGGAATACTTACTTTGGTAAACGTATTCAGATAAAGCGCGTTTGCTCTCTGTCATGATGGTTGTTGAAAATGTAATATTTACGAGGGGACATCCGAGGGATTTCCCCCAATTGTTGTGCAAAGCTACAAAAACAAAACCGCACTTTCCCTCCAAAGTTCACCCCCAAATCGCACTGCTTTATCCCTCAGCGAGATACAATTTTTTTGTCCCTTTTCGCCCTCTTTCCTCCCTCTTGACCTCCTCCGAGGAGGGACGAAATTGCCCCTTTCCTCTCCTGAAAATCCCTTCCTCGCCTGCTGCAATGCACCTCCTTCCCTACCTCTTTTTGCCCTTCATTCGCCCCCTCCCTCGCCTATACATTATATATAGGTATGTGGGTAGAGCTATATAGGATGGCGAAGAATGCTATATAGCTTTGGACTGATTCCTGTATAGCTTTGTGAAGTGACCTCTATTAGGTTGTTGCTCCACGTAGGGATAAAAGTTGCGGACGAGTGGCAGATAAGTTTGGGCTACGTACGTGGCTCTAATATCTACGTACGTGGATATTTGGATTTACGTGCCTGGTCTTTAAGACTACGTGCATAGACAGAGGAAAACCACTACGTGAAGGTGCTTTTTTCTTGATGAGAATGGCACTTTCCCCTCCGCTGAACAAGAGGGATATGTGCGATAAGGCGAAGGGCTTGCGTACCACTTCGGAGTGGTATATCGGGGAGTGGGGTGTGCGAACCTATATAGGTCGCTGCTCCGACCAATATAGGTCGGTAGCCCCCTCCCGAGTAAGGTGTGTTAGAGGACTATCGTCATGTAGCCGATTACGCTTATCTTCATACTGCCGAGTCACGCCGAGGACATCCGTCCCTGCTGGCTAATAAAGAATGAATAGACAATGAAGAATAGCGTACTATATAGAGTGCGACTTGTGGGGCTCCTCCTACTTGCGGTGGGTGGGAGCTGCGGCACGTCGCAGGCACAAGAGGATTATCGCATGTTCGTGGCCAAGACGCCTCAGTTGGACCCCGCCTATGCCAAGGGGGTGTCGGGACATATAGCGGGAGAGCCACGTCAGGGGCAACTTGTGATGGCTGGTGGGTGTAACTTCCCCGACCGCCCAGCTCGAGAGGGTGGAGCGAAGCGCTACTATTCCGAGATCTATATTGCCGACTATCTTGGCGCATTTAATCTTGCTTGTGAGACAAAGGCTTCGGAGCTGGATATGGGGTGGAAGCTCGTAGGGCATTTGCCCCACCCAACGGCCTATGCGGCATTCCAGCGGTATGATGATCAGCTCATCGTCGCAGGTGGGCAGTCTGCTGCGGGAGACCTAAGTGACGCCTATATCATTCAGCTGAGCGATAGCCTTGGCGTGGAGATCACTCCGCTACCCAGCTTGCCAGAGCCTCGTAGTGGGATGGCTTCAGCTCTCATAGAGAATGTGCTCTACCTCATCGGGGGCCGTGTGAATGGTAAGCTCTCCAATACCGTCCTATCTCTCGACCTCAGCAGTCCGCAAAGGGAGTGGCGTGAGGAGACGCCTTATCCGCATAGCCCTTTCCTCAAGCTCGTAGCTGCGATGCATCTGTACGAAAGCGACACTTCTTCCGGCGTCCCGTACTTAGATGTTATGGGATCATTCACAGGTGTAGATGAGCCCGATCAACGAGTCCAGGCCGATGTCACCTATATGACTTATACACCTCAGACGAAGCAGTGGCAGACTTACAAGATCGCACCCGATGACCCTATCGCTGCCCACGGTTTTGGTGGAGGCTATGCTTCGGGGAACGATGCCAGCTTCTCTGGCGGGGTGCGGGCTGATCTCTTTGTGACGGCACTTCAGCGAGAGAAGGATCTGAAGGTAGCGAAAGCTAAGGGCAATCGTCGGCTGGTGAAGAAGCTACAGGCAGAGCAGCGTGCTTATCTCAGCCATGACCCTGCATGGTATGGCTTCTGTAGCGAGTGGTATTCCTTTGATAAGTCGAGAGGGAGGGGGGAAGCGAAAAGCGGATTTCGCTTCGATGGCCGAGCAGATGCCGTCTATCTGGATAGGTTTTCTTCTATGATGGATGGTATGCTAATTGGAGGGGAGACGATGCCAGGTGTGCGTACTCCCAGGATCGTCATCTTTACGACAGCCTGCGATCCACCGAAATTTCATGTGATGATCGACCCGAATTACCAGCAGGGTGACTCGGGCTCTCCCAGTGAATCACCAATAGCCAGCAAAGAAGGCATATAGCAAGGCGATATTAAATAAGTGTCCCCGCCTGTAGCTGTGACTACGGGTGGAGGCACTTCTTTATAGAGGCTTATGCGCTCACTGTGCCCTTAGTTGAGGGCGTAGGTTAGCGCTTGATATGGGTTGGCGAATTCGGGCTCAGCGAGGCCTCAAGCTTAGCCTTTCTCCGAGGCTTCTGTCAAGGGGTGGTTTAGAAACCTATGGTAGGTCGTCGAAGCGACCCACGGTAGGTCGCTTCGACGACCTACCGTAGGTTTTTTCAGCGATCTACCGTGGGTCGCAAAAGGGACGCTAAAGGAGGTGACCTTTCCCCCAGTGAAACGCCTCAAGATTCCTAGCCCAAAGTTTCCCGGTCCAATACGTATACGTTTCGTGCCTGAAACGTATACGTCTTAGGCTGGAAACGTATACGTTTTGGACGTGAAACGTATACGTCTTGATCACGAAGGGTATACCCTTTGCCCGCCAGCCCTATTCTTCCTAGCTTTGTACGTCGTCAAACTCAAACAAACAGATCTCATGAAAATCGAAATCGGAGAGTCCTTAGCCTTGAGCTATCTCAAGCACGTGAAGGAGTGCGCAGTTTATCAGACAAACTGGAAGTTGCCAAGTTGGTGGCTAAAGAAATTAGAGGGGCAAAGTCTTGGGTGGAACTTCTATCTTGAGTTAGAACGGTCTCGTAGAGAAGAAGCTGGGTTGAAGGGTGGCATTGAGGATGAGAAGACCTTAAAGTCTGAATTTCTCCAGTTTTTAAAACAGGCTGAAATTGATGCTCTTGGAGTTGATAGAGAAGGGCGGGTGTATGCTATAGATGTTGCTTTTCATGAGAAAGGCTTGTCATATGGCTCTAAAGTAGCTACACGAGATTGCGTGATAAAGAAGTTTGTACGATCCTATCTGATCATGCTTAGCTGTTTCCCAGGTAAAGCATGTACAGTCATCTTTGCCTCCCCCAAAGTGGATAAGGCAAAGGATGATTTGATTAGGGCAGCCCTTAAAGGTTTGAGTAATGATGATAGATTTAAGGATGAGATGATCACGTTCGAGTACATTGTCAATAAGGACTTTGAGAAAGATATTTTGCTTCCGACCATCGAGGCAAGTAAAGATGATGCGGATACAAATGAATTGTTCTTAAGGTCCTGCAAGCTCCTTTGGATGCCCTACGCTCTACTTGATAAAAAGGAAAATGAGAATGATGCCACGAGCTTATCCCCTACAAGCAGCTCTCTCTTAAGTCGTATATTAAGTAAGAACTCAAGGAAAAGGAAGAATTAGGAATAAACAAGCATCCCCACCTGCAACCTCGGCTGCGGGTGGGGACACTGCTTATTCATCTGTCGGCAGGTCGTTCCTTCGTACCTTTGCACACCTTGTTTGGGGCCTGCTATGGCTGTGTTAGGTGGAGGTTTAAGAGATTATTTCCCCTTGCTGACAGGTCACGCAGGGCGCCTGACAGGATTCACAACAAAGAGAACTCGAATAGATGATATTTGAAACGCTATTTTTCATCACGCTGGTAGTCATCATCTGCATGCTGACCATGCTGGGGAATAAGATCAAGGTGGCTTACCCTATCTTGCTCGTCTTGGCAGGCCTGGTGCTGAGCTTGATGCCCGGCATGCCACAAATAAAGGTGGAGCCCGAATGGATCTTTATTATCTTCCTCCCGCCACTGCTCTTTGAAGCTGCTTCGGGGGCTTCGTGGAAGGAGCTATGGAAGTGGCGACGCATCATCTTGAGCTTTGCATTCCTTGTCGTCTTCATTACGGCTTGTGCCGTAGCCCTGGTAGCTAATGCCATCCTACCTGGCTTTTCGATTGCCTTGGGCTTCTTGCTTGGGGGGATCGTATCTCCTCCGGATGCCGTGAGTGCCCAAGCTATTATGCGCTTTGTAAAGGTGCCGAAGCGCTTTTCCTCCATATTGGAGGGGGAGAGTCTCTTCAATGATGCAAGTTCTTTGATCATCATGCGTGTGGCCCTCATCGCTGTGGGTACGGGGCAGTTCATCTGGTACCAGGCTACAGCTAGCTTCGTGTGGATGATCGTGGGTGGACTATTGGTTGGGCTGGCGGTGGCTTGGGTAATGATCAAGTTACACCACTACCTGCCTACTGATGAGAAGATTGATGTGGTCTTCACTCTGATATCTCCCTATATCATGTATATCGCTGCCGAAGAGGTGGGGGCATCAGGGGTCATCGCTGTCGTATCTGGTGGCTTGCTCTTGAATACTCGGAATGTCCTCTTCATGGATAGCACCTCGCGTCTAAGCGGTGTGAGCGTCTGGCATAACTTCGGCTTCCTACTGAATGGTCTGGTCTTCCTGCTTATCGGGCTGGATCTGCCTGAGGTGGTGGCTGGTATGCGTGAGGATGGTATCAGCTTGGTCACGGCGACATGGTATGGCCTCTTAATCTCAGCGGTGCTGATCTTCATCCGTATGGTATGTAGCTATGGGGCAGTCATGATCACGCTCTTTATGCGGAGATTCATCAAGGTGGCTGACCCGAACTACTATGGCCTGCGCGTTCCCTTCGTCTTGGGCTGGTCGGGCATGCGCGGTGTCGTGTCCTTGGCAGCCGCTCTCTCCATCCCGATGATGACTGAGGCGGGGGTGCCTTTCCCAGAGCGCTCGATGATCATCTATATCACCTTCGTCGTGATCCTGGTGACCCTGCTTCTACAGGGGCTCACCCTGCCTATCTTGATCGAGCGGATGAAGCTCCCCGCCTTCAATGATTACCTCCCCGAGCAAGAGACCGAGTCAATCATACGTAAGGGCCTCGCCGATGTCAGCTTGCGCTATCTCCGAGAGAACGAGATGTGTGAGCTTATCAGCGACAGCCAGCACTTGCAGTCAATGGTCTCCCACTGGATGACGCAGCTGGAGGAGGAGGGGCAGACCCCGCTCTATAATGCGTCGAGTGAGCTTTATTCGAATATCTTGGATCAGCAGCGCCTCTACCTCTATCACCTGAATAAGGAGCAAGCGAATATCAACGAGGATATCGTGAAGCGCTTTATCCGACGGATAGACCTGGAGCGGGAGCGCCTGAAGCATGAGTAAGCTCTGAAAGCAATCGTCCCCACCCGCAGCCTCGGCTGTGGGTGGGGACGATACTTTTATAGCAGCTTATGGGCGGAGTGCCTTAGCCCAAGCTGTAGGTGTGTACGCTGGCGCCTTGGGCAGAAGGTAGGTAGTTGATACCCCACCAGCACATCTGCAGGAGGATGAAGGAGATGAAGAGCCCCCAGAGCGCTGCACGGCGGTAGCGGTCCGAACGGATGCGCACGTGGATATAAGCCAGATAGGCGAACCATGTCGCAGCAGCCCAAGTCTCCTTGGGGTCCCACGCCCAGTAGTGCCCCCAGGCTTCCTTTGCCCAGAGCGCCCCGAAGAGAATACCGACGGTCATGAACGCCCAGCCGACTTGCACGAGGTTGTCGCAGATGTCCATCTCGTGATCGTTGATGGGGGACTTCTTGAACCACAGTAGGTAGGCCGACATCAGTGCGGCGGCACCCAGCACGGCGTAGGCGAACATATAGACGATGACGTGCGGAGCGAACCATGGGCTCTGCAGCGCGGGCATGAGCGTCTTGTTGTGGATGTCGGGGTTGACGATATTGATCGTGGTGAAGACGCCTGCCAGAACGGTGCTGAAAGCAAGGATCCAGGGGTAGCGCCAGCGCGAATAGACGATCAGCCCCGCCGTGGGGAGGAAGAAGGCGTACCACAGGCGGGTCTCACCCATCGTGCGAAGGGGGGGGCGCTCCAGCGACATCCATAGTCCGAGGATGAAGGCGAAGTAAACGAGTAGTCCCGCAGCAGTGAGAAGATAGGTAGGGAGTGGACGCTTTTTCCAAGCCGTCCAAGCGCCACCCGCCCACAGAAGGAGGGCAGGGATAGCGAAGAATATGAAGGAATCCCAAGTCATGAGGATAGAGTTGATAGGGTTGGGGTGAAGAAGCAGAAGGGGTAGGGGAGCTTGTCCGTCAGCCATGGGAGCGGTGCGCGCTCGGGATAAGGACTTTCCCTACACTTAGGTTGCCTTGCTTAGCGGCGGCGCTTCTGTGCTGTGATGAAGGTGAGGATAGCGCCAGCCAAGAGTAGGTAGATGCCCACATAGACGGCGGGGAGCCAAGGGTCTTTGACGAGCTCAAAGGTGCTGGTCTCGCTCCAGCGACCCATCGCTTCATCATAGCTGAGCTGGTAGATCTTCCATCCGTCGACCGTCACAGGCTTGTTGACCTCGACGGTGGCGACGATGTTCTTCTGCGTCTGCGTATAGATATGGATGCGTGAGGCGTAGCGCTCGGGTTCGCGGCGTGCCATCACGAGGCTCAGGTCCTTCGTGAGCTTGAGCTCTTGGAAGGGGAAGAGGTAGCTACCGCAGGTGACCCATCCGATGATGGGCTTGCCCACTTCCTTGCCATTCTTCATCGGTTGGGCCTCGACGAGGAGTGCCGTCACAGCGCCCGATGAGCCCCACTCCACGTACTTCGTCGTGTCGGCCGTGATGACGGGGGCAGCGAGGGGATAGTTCTTGTGTACACGGATGCGCCACTGCGACAGCATGCCTTCCTGGAAGTGCTTATCGATAAGGACGATCTGTGGGTTCTTCTCTGGTATGGACTTCCCAGTCTTACTATTGATGAGGAGGAGCTTGGGGGGGTATTCGTCGATGGTGAACTTCTCCAGCTGGATAGCCAGCGGGAGCTCCATGAAGCCCTGATCGTGGGTGGCACGCCACTCGGGCATGTCGGTGGTGGCCTTGAGCTTCACGCGCTCCATATCGGCACTGCCGAGCGTCGCGGCGACGATGGCGATGAAGAGCCCGATGTGGGAGAGCAGTGAAGGTACCTCTCTCAGGCGGAAGTGTAAGATCTGTCGTATCGCAATGAGCCCCACGATGCCAGTAAGGCGGGCATAGATAAGCACGAAGGGCCAGAAGGACAGCATTCGTGTGAGTCCAATGGGGTCAATGGCTCGCTCGTGGGGGGCTACCTGACGGGTGAGCCCCATGGCTACGGTGAGTATAGCTGCGTAGATGAGTGTGGGGACAGCCGCCTCGACAGTGAAGAGGAAGGAGAAGAGGCGGACCCGATGACGTAGCGCGTAGATGATGACGAGCAGGAGGAGGTAGAGAGCAAGGACGATGGCATTTATCGGGAAGGCGAAGGCTGACCAGTCGATCGGGCCTGCCGTGTACTGCAGCAGTAGCCCAACGAGAATCAGGCCTGCACCAGAGACGAAGCCTTCTCTCATTTTCCAGAGTGCGTTGAACATAGACGGGGAAGCGGTTGGGGTTATATCGAAAGCGCGGCGGCAGACGATGAGGTCTGTCGTCGCGCTGAAGTAGGGATACTTAGATGTGTGTCAGGGCAACAGGCTTGGCTTAGAGCTCGATGAGCTTGCCTTGTGCCTTAGCCGACTGTACCCACTTGGGTACGACGGTCTTCATGAACTCTGCCTTATCAGCCTGGAGCTTCTTGCCGTCGAGGCCGATGTAAGCCCAAGCCTTTTCCTTCGTGGAGATGTCAGGCATGGGGACGTCACCTGAGAAGCCGTGGCGTGCCAGCACCTTGGCGATGGCAAGGCGAGCTTCCTGAGCATAGCCGAGGCTCTGACCGAGGATACGCGTCACTTCCTGTGGAGCGTGGAAGGAAGCACCGTGGCTGGCGACAGCGAAGTCCCAGCGCCACTGGCTCTTGCGGATAGCCTGCAGAGCATCCTTCATCTCGGCTTCGGTAGCACCGCTATCCCAAGCGTACTTAGCTTCGATGTGGGCCTTAGCGAGCTCCTTCTCTACGCGGTTGCGCACGTCGTTGGCCATGCGCTGACGTTCGTAGACGTTCTGACGGAGCGTCTCAGCATCCTCGCGGTGGCAGGTCTGACAGGTCTTATCGATCTTCGCCAGAGGGCTGGTGATCTGGTGGTCAGAGTACTTCACTCCGCCTTCGCTCACGTAGGGCATGTGGCAGTCTGCACACGATACGCCGCGCTGGCCATGGATACCCATACGCCACAGCTCATAGTCGGGGTGCTGAGCCTTGAGGATAGGAGCGCGAGAGATCTTGTGCGTATAGTCGGAGTAGTTCATCTCGTCGTAGTAAGCCTCTATGTCCTCGACCGTGAAGCCCTTGTCGTGGGGGAAGGTGAGGTACTTGCCATCGCCCTTAAAGTAGTACTCGGTGTGGCACTGGGCACAGACGAGTGAGCGCATGTGCTGGTGGGACTGCTTGGAGACATCTTCGCCACGACGCTCAAAGGCTTCGTAGAGGGCGGGGCGTGCGGGCTTGAGCTTCATGGTGCGGGCATCGTGACAGTCGGAGCAGCCGATGGTGTTCACGATCTCGGGTCCCCACTGGCTCCAGGGAGCCTTGTAGAACTCTGCGATACCCTTCTCCTTCATGATGCGGGGTACGTCGGGGCTCTTACACGTCCAGCAGGTACCAGGCTGGATATCCTTGTTGCCGTTCACGCCAGGGGAGCCGGTACGAAGGATCTCGTCCATGTCTTCGATAGCGTGCTTGTGACCACGAGGCGTGTTGTACTCCATAGAGAAGGAGTAGCCAGCCCATAGCACGACCATCTCGGGGCGGGCAGCGAGCACGTCGACACGCTGCGAGCTATTGAATTCACCTTGGTAGGTGGTGTCGGCGGTCTTGAGCCACGTCTGATATTCACGGGGGAAGTCTTCGGCGAACAGCTCGTTCTGTGCCACGATAGCGTCCTTGAAGATGTGTTTGCGGTTGTTGTAGATGCTCACCACCTCGGCGCGGCGCTCCAGGAGTGAGGAGACGATGAGTCCGAGGACGAAGACTACGACCATAGAGCCTCCGAATAGGAGCCATCCCTGCCAACGTTTCAATTGTTGTGCCATGATTTTTAGTCTCTTTTATTTGCTATTCTGATATTATGCTTGCGTGGTGAGGATGCTTAGTTCAGCATCTTCTGCAGCCAGTCGGGCACTGGCGAGTCGGGCAGGGGTACTTCGGCCCCTGGGGTCGAGGAGAGGGAGTTCATCCTGCCGTGGGCCACGTCGCGGTGGCAGTCCCAGCAGGCTTTCCCTTCGTCGCACTTGGCGTCCATGTAGGTGATGCGCCCCGTGTTGACAAGCTCGGTATTGAGGGTGGCGTGGCAGCGCACGCAGTTTTCCATGATTACCTCAGCGCTCTCGTCGATGGCTTGGATGGCCTGACGCTCTTGGCGCGTGACGAACTTGTAGACGTGGTTCATACCGTCCTTCCCCTTGAAGAAGTATTTGCGGAAGACGTTGTCGTGCGGTACGTGGCAGTCGTTGCACGTGGTGTTGCGGGCGTGGGCGCCGTGCATCCACGTGGCGTAGTAAGGAGTCATGATGTGGCAGTTGACACAGGCCGAGGGGTCATCTCCTAAGTAGGTGTGGAACCTAAGCAGATAGAGGAAGAGCCCACCTAAACCCACCACAACGCCACACACGAGCAGCATGGCCACCTTGGCGCGGTAGCTCAAGCGCGGTAGTCGTTGGAGGAATCGGTTCATTATCATGAGGTCTAAGTGATGAATACGTCACAAATATAATCAACTTTTCTTTGCTCCTACAGCCAATTTCTTTAGCTTTTTAAGGAAGCTACTGCGCTGGTATTCTGCAGTGTTAAGGTGCCTGAAAGAAGTGCTCTTTTTATTGGTGATAAATGGGAGGGGGAAGTGTGTAGGCTACGTTCCCCAGTATAGGGTTTCCTATTTGTCAGGGAGGGTGGTGTGAACCTATATTGGTTGCTGGGCTGACCTATATGAGTACGCGGTTAGAGCTATATAGGATAGCGAAGAAAGCTATATAGCTTTGGACTGATTCCTATATAGCTTTGTGAAGTGACCTCTATTAGTTTGTTGCTCCGCGTAGGGATAAAAGTTGTGGACGAGTGGCAGAAAAGTTTGGGCTACGTACGTGGCTCTAATGTCTACGTACGTGGATATTTGGATTTACGTGCCTGGTCTTTAAGACTACGTACATAGATGCAGGAAAACCACTACGTGAAGGCGCTTTTTTCTTCACGAGAAGGACACTTTTCCTTCCGCTGGATAAGAGGAATACTCGCGGCAAGGCGAAGGGCTTGTATATCACTTCGGAGAGATATATCGGGGAGCTGGGCGTGCGATGCCGAGAAGCATTGCGTCGGGTGGCTCGCTGTATGGGGTGGGCGTGATCTATTATTTCCTACCTTTATAGTGAGGAAAGCTCATTGTGGTGAAGCACAAACATACCAGTCATAGTGAGAATCTGGATATAAATCAGGTACGCATAAGACAAATCAATAACTAGTAATATGGAGCCATTATCAATGCTCGAGCAGCTCTGCTTTTGTACAACTCGAATAGCAACAGAGAATTCAAATAGGAATAAATATTCTGGGACTGGCTTTTTCTTTGATCTTAATATAGATGATAAACGTGTCCCCTTGCTTATAACCAATAAACATGTTGTGGAAGGCATGGAAAAGGGGGAATTCAGAATAACCATGTCAGATGCAGAGGGACAACCTTTATACACGAACCATATGACATTCATATGGGAAGAGGGTTTTTCGTACGAATGGATCTTTCATCCTGACCCTAATGTAGACTTATGTGTGCTACCTATAGCTGCCTTCTTGGACGGTATGCGACAACAAGGGGGTAAACCCTTTTTTAGATGTTTATCTAACACGATGATTCCAGCACAAGCTGACCTAGAATCATTGGATGCAATTGAAGAGATCGTGATGATTGGTTACCCCAATGGACTTTGGGACTCCGTTAATAATATGCCAATTGCTCGTAGAGGGATCACAGCCACACCTGTTTACTTAAATTATGAAGGTAAAAGGGAGTTTGTAATTGATGCGGCCTGCTTCCCTGGCTCTAGTGGTTCGCCTGTCTTAGTGTGCGACGTTGGCGGTTTTAGGGACAAAAAGGGAAATTTAAATTGGGGCAACTCACGTCTAATGTTTTTGGGCATATTATATGCAGGCTCTCAGATGAAAGTTACAGGCGAAATTCAGGCTGTTATAATTCCTGATGTACAACAGCAAGAAATATCAGTCTCTTCTATTCCTAGCAACTTGGGTTTTATCATTAAATCCGAATGTATACTAGACTTCATTCCGGTCATAAAAGACAGATTTAATCTTTAGCTGGGAGGAATGCTATCAGTGAGTTTAGGTTACATGGAATTAAGGGTGCAAATCACTTGCGATTTGCACCCTTAATTTTTTCATCAGAGAGATCGTGTGAGTCGCTGAAGGTGGGGGCGTCGTGGCTACTTGAAGCGGGCGGCGATCTTGTCGCCGAGGACGCGGATGGCTAAGCGAGCGAAGAGATAGTACTTGGCGCACTTAGCGTAGAGCGGGCGGTCGGGCGTCACGATGATCGGGGTGTAGGCCTTGTTGTAGTTGGCCTTGAGTGCCTTCTTGTGCCCGTAGACACCAGCCGTATCAAAGATGGAGTAGCGCAGGCCGATCTCTTGGGGCTTGTCGAGCATGCGGTAGTCTTTCCCCTCGACGAGCGTGGGGCGCATGGCTTCGATGACCTTGGTGTACATGACGGGGCCGGTCGTGCGCAGGACGCCCCACAGACCCGCTCCGTGGCGGAAGGGCGTGTATTCGTCGATGTTGCGAAGCATCTGCAGGATGACGGCACGCAGGAAAGGATGACCCGCTACGGAGGCAATGCACCACTGGATATATTCGCCACGAGGAAGGGTGCCCAGCTCGGGGTAGATACCGATGCCTTCGTACTGCTCGCCAGGGCGGTTGTCCCAATGCGTCAGGATGAATTGATCTTCAGCGCGCAGGACATCCTTGAGGGGCTTATCTAAGGAGGACTTGATGTCAATGTACACGCCACCCAGCTGGTAGACGAGGAGGTAGCGGAAGAAGTCCGCGCGGGCGGCACCATAGATCGGTGCGATGCGCTGGTAATAGCCCCAGATGACTTCGCCGTAATGCTCGAGTATGAAGGCCTTGATATCTTCGTCGTCGAAGAGGTGATATTCGTATTCGGGGTTCAAGCGCTTGATGTGCTCGATGTTCTGCTCGATCTCGTGAGGCAGCCCGGTCTTCGCCCGATAGGTCTGGAAGATGTGTCGGCTGATCTCCTTACCCAATGCCTTCTCCGGCACTAATTCCTGATAATTGATGCTCATCGCTCCTGTTTAACTTTATCGCCGCCAGCCAAATCGCAGCTCATCGGCGCCTCTGCAAAGGTAGTGAAAAGGGGAGGGAGTGGGAGCTGGGAAAGAGCCCTGAGACAAAGGTATAGTTACGGTAGGGCTTTCCGGCTCTCGAGTTACTCTCTCATGAGGGCATGCCGACCCAGTGGATGTCTGACTGATCTGATACAGATATCTTGCCCTTATCGTTGGTGGAAGGCTCTTTGGGCAATGTAGTGTAGCCACAAAAGAAAAGTGCCGTAACCTCATTAGTTACGACACTCACCTTACTGCGGAGAGAGAGGGATTCGAACCCCCGGAACCTCTCAGTTCAACGGTTTTCAAGACCGCCGCAATCGACCACTCTGCCATCTCTCCATGGTCAATTTCACCCCGTCTGAAGCCCATCCGCAAGGGAGGGTAGGGGGCTTAACCGATGCAAAGATAGTCTATTTCGGCGAATTTGCAAGAGCGGACTTCTCGGAGAGAGGAGTATCTCCTTTGTGAGGAGGGGGAGAGCGGGGCGAGTCGTGGGACCTGCCGCCACGCCTGCTCGCTGGGGAAGTTGTACCTTTGCAAGAAGGCCGCGGGACTGCGGTCACAGCACATCGCCTAATACATTATGTAAATGAATAAGTTCAAGGGCTTCCTCTACGGGATGACAGCATCTGCGACCTTCGGGCTGCTGCCCCTCTTCACGCTGCCGACGATGGCCGAGGGCATGACGACGGATAGCATCCTCTGCTATCGTATGCTCTTCGCTTCGCTGCTGGTGGCCGTGCTGATGATGGTGCGTCGGGTGAACTTCTCCGTAGGCGTGCGCGAGCTGAGTTGGCTCGTCCTCTTGGGCTTCTTCTACTATGGGTCGGCTACTCTGCTCTTCCAGGCCTATGGGAGTATGTCGAGCGGGATGGCCACGACGCTGCACTTCCTCTATCCGGTGGGCGTGACGCTCATTATGGCGGTACTCTTCAAGCAGCGTCCTTCGCCCTTCACGATCATCGCTATTATCCTTGCGCTCTCGGGCGTGGCACTGCTCTCGCTGCGAGGTAGCGGGGGAGTGGAAGGAAGCGCTTCGCTGGTAGGCATCCTGCTGGTCCTACTCTCGGGGCTCAGCTATGCGATCTATCTTGTGACGGTGAATAATGTCCGCCGCATCCGCGAGATGGACAATCTGAAGCTGACGCTCTACGTCCTCCTCTCCAGTGCGGGCTTCTTCCTCATCAATGCGTCCTTCAATGGCGGGGTGCAAGCTATCCCCAGCGGGTCGGCACTGGTCAACCTCCTGCTGCTGGCCTTCCTCCCTACGCTGGTGTCAAATCTTGCGCTCGTGCGGGCGATCAAGAGTATTGGCTCGACACTGACCTCGGTCCTCGGGGCTATGGAGCCGCTGACGGCTATTGTCATCGGGGTGGTAGTCTTCGGTGAAACGATTTCGGGTACGATGGCTCTGGGGATTCTCCTCATCATCGCGGCGGTGACGATCATCGTGCTGTCTCCCCTCCTTGATAAGAATATCGCCGAGCGCCTTCGCCGTTTTGCTCAGCGCCCCATCGGTCGGAGGTAAGTCGGCTTCAGGGGATTTATCCCCGCTATATCTCTCCCATTACCAAGGCGTTCCTTGTGATGAAGGGCTCTCCTGCGGGAGGGCCCTTCGTCGTTTGCGTGGGAGCTAAAAAATCAACCAGTACTGGTCCGATCGTCGACCAGTACTGGTTGCCAATAGTGACCAGTACTCCTTCGCATCGTGACCAGTACTCCTCCGATCGTCGACCAGTACTGGTTGATTTTTCCCTCTTCCGAGGAGGACAATTTGCCCCAGCAGAAGAGGTGCGGAGAAGAGGTGAAATAGGGGGCTTCGATGTAACCGACTTTATGGTCTATTCGTATTGTTTAAGGCGGGAGATTTGGTGAATTCAAAACATATCTCTTAATTTGTAGTCGAGAGATGTGGCAAAAAACGCTCATCTCCACGCACAAATTTCATTCATTACGTAGCAATAAATAGTCGCCTATCGAGCAAGCTTTACATATCTGAAAGTAATTAAGTCTATCGCTGGTCCGTAGCCAGAGTCTGCCCCGACGTCTTGTGGGCGCGCCCTGTGGATCCAGCCCTAAACTGAGACGACAATGAGACGATATGAAAGCATGAGCGATGATCAGCTGGTGCACCTTTATTCCGCTGGGACTAACGAAGCCTTTGATACGCTTCTCCTTCGCTACGATGCCTATGTACATACGACGATCCGCTACTGGGTCACTGACGAAGATCTCGTGGAAGATATCTTCCAGGATACCTTCATCAAGGTCATGATGACTATTCGCCAAGGCCGCTACACGGCTGAGGGGAAGTTCCGTAGCTGGATCGGGCGCATCGCGCACAACCTGATCATGGATCACTTCCGCCGTCAGCGCACGCGTGGTCAAGAGCAGACGATCGAGGGAACTTCGACCGAAGATCTCCTGCAGACGATCCAGATCCCCGCACCCGACGCTATCGCTGAGGAGCGCCTGATCCACGGCGAATATGTCGATGAGCTGGGCTACGGCCTGAGCCAGCTCTCTGCCGAGCAGCAGGAGGTCGTGCGCCTTCGCTACTGGGAAGAGAAGAGCTTCAAGGAGATCGCCGAAGAGACAGGCGTCAGCATCAATACGGCCCTCGGGCGTATGCGCTATGCTCTACAGCATCTGCGCCGCTACGTGCGTCAGTAAGCCTCCCGCCCCCTTGTGCGGTGGGACGATACCATTTAATATATATGTCCCTTCGCAGCCTTACACTTGCCTTTGCGCTCCTGCTCTCCGTCCTTTGCCCCGCCGCTCTGTGGGCGCAAGAGGGAGCCGTCGAGCGTCAGCCCTATCTCGACTTACGCCGCTACTATATTGGCTTCCGCCTCGGGCTTCACTTGCCCGATGTGCGGATCACCAATAGCGGGGCGGTCAATAGTCTGGGAGGGCAACTCTGGGCTGATAGCCCCGTGTGGCACCCAGGCTTCAGTATTGGCGTCATCGGGGGCGTGACCCTCGTGCCTCAGCTGGAGCTACGCCTGCTCCCGACGCTTCATCTCGGGGATGTGCCCGTGGCCTACACTGATGGGAGACAAGAGGTAGAGCGCCTCTCTCTCTGCGCATGAGTAGTCTGCAGCTGCCACTGGAGCTGAAGTGGGCAGCCGTGCGCTGGGGCAATTACCGCCCCTTCGTCGCTGCTGGTGGCTATGCTGCCCTGCAGCTCGGGACACGCTCGAGTGAACTGCTGCACCTCCGTCCTATAGACTACGGGCTGAGTATCGGCGCTGGGTGCGACCTCTACTTCTCCTTCTTTAAGCTCTCGCCTCAGCTGACCTTCCACTACGGCTTGGCGAACCTTCTCCAAACGCACCGCCCCGATCTGCAGGGCGACCCACGGATACGCTTCACTGAGGCCGTTCGTGGGGTGGCGACACGTACGCTTCTCTTCACGCTTTCCTTCGAGTAAAATGGTCTTTTAAATAGTTTTAACTATCTTTGCGACGAATAGCCTCTTCTCAGAGGGATCATATTAAACGATTTAGGACATTATGAAAAGATTTGCTCTTATATTCTCGGCACTCCTTCTCTGCGTGGGCTTCGTCGTCGCACAGAATGGAAAGGGTGCCGTCATCTCTTCCGCTGCGCCAGAGTTTGACTTCGGCATCATCAAGGAAGCTAATGGTAAGGTCTCACATACCTTTGTTATCAAGAATACGGGGGATGCTCCTCTGGTGATCACGCGTGTCGCTACGCCTTGCGCTTGCACGACGCCTGAGTACAGCCAGGAGCCTATCGCTCCAGGCCGCGAAGGTAAGATCACTGTCTCCTTCAACCCCGCAGGTCGTCCAGGACCCTTCCTCAAGAATGTCGCCGTCTATAGCAACGGTCGCGATGGGGCCTTCACCCTGCGTATCAAGGGTAAGGTCGAGTAACCTCACCGGACTCTATCACGACTAAGACGAAGCCGCTACAGCATCTCAGCTGTGGCGGCTTCGCTCTTTTATAGACCTGCTCTATGGGCAGATGTGCCGAATTTTATGGAGGAAATAGGCACAGATATGGGTAAATGGTTGTACCTTTGTATCATAAATTCTTTTAGGAAATGAGTAGTATCCCCTTTGATCTGTCGAAGATCCGCGCCTTCGTCCTAGATATGGACGGGGTAGTGAGTGCTACGGTGAGCCCCATTGGCCCCGATGGTATGCCCATGCGTACGGTCAATGTCAAGGACGGTTATGCGATGCAGTACGCTGTCAAGCAGGGCTATACGCTGGCAGTCATCTCCGGTGGTGCGAGCGAAGCGATGACGCAGCGCTTCCACCAGCTCGGTGCTAAGCACGTCTATATGCGGGTCTCGGACAAGGCTGCTCAGCTCGATATCCTCTGCCAGGAAGCGGGTATTACGCCCGACCAGATCGCCTATATCGGCGATGATATCCCCGACATCCCCATCATGAAGCTCGTGGCTCTGCCCTGCGCTCCTGCGGATGCCGCTCCCGAGGTCAAGTCCATCGCTACCTACATCTCCCTCTGTGATGGGGGCTATGGTGTGGTGCGTGACGTCATCGAGCAGACCCTGCGCGCCAATGGCCAGTGGTCGCTCTCAGCAGGCTTTGGCTGGTAAGGAGTCCGTATAATACTATGTGGGAGCACCTCGACGACTACCAGATCATCTTAGGCTCACAGTCTCCGCGCCGTGTGGAGCTCCTGCGTGGGCTGGATCTTCCCTTTGAGCAAATACGCCTGGAGGGTGTCGATGAGTCTTACCCTACTGACCTACCTCTCGAGGAGATCCCCCTCTATATCGCTCGCGTGAAGGCGGAGGCTTATCGCCCACTTCTCGGTGAGCGCACGCTCCTCATCACGGCTGACACGCTGGTCTTCATCGGGGATAAAGTCCTCGGTAAGCCCCGTGATGCTGCGGAGGCGAAGGCGATGCTTCGTGAGCTAAGCGGGCAGAAGCATACCGTCACTACGGGTGTCGTACTGATGACGGCCGAGCGTTCGGTGGCATTCTCCGACACGGCGACGGTGGAGTTCCTCCCCCTGACGGATGAGGAGATCGACTACTACGTCACTCGCTACCAGCCCCTGGACAAGGCTGGCGCCTACGGTATACAGGAGTGGATCGGCTACCGTGCCATCCGCCGTATCGAGGGCTCTTTCTACACGGTAATGGGCTTGCCAGTGCATCTGGTGGGCGAACAATTGATGAGCATATTTCATACAAATACATCCAATAGATAATGTATATACAGATCGTAGGCGGGCGCATTTACACGCCCACAGGCTGGATCGATGGTGGCAGTGTCCTCGTCGAAGGCAAGAAGATCAAAGCGATTCTTAATACCGACCTCCCTATCGAGGGCGCACGTCAGCTGGATGCTCGGGGCTCGTACATCATCCCTGGTGGGATCGAGATGCACGTGCACGGCGCTGCCGGAGCAGACTATATGGACGGGACGGTAGAGGCCTTCCGCACGGCATCAGACTACCACCTCCAGCAGGGTACGACGACGATCTTCCCCACACTCTCCACCTCGAGCTATGAGACGATCATGAAGGGTATCGAGTGCACGGAGATCCTGATGAAGGATGATGAGTCCACCGTCGAAGGTCTCCACCTCGAAGGTCCTTACTTCTCTGTGAAGATGGCTGGTGCTCAGCTCCCCGAGCTGATCCGCCCCGCTCGCCCCGAGGAATACACGAAGATCATGGAGCGCGGTGAAGGTGTCATCAAGCGCTGGGACGCTGCTCCCGAGATCGAGGGAGCACTGGACTTCGGTAGCTACATCCGTGAGCGCGGTGTCGTCGTCGCACTGGCACATACTGAGGCCAACGACAAGCACGTCCGCGCAGCATGGGAACATGGCTACACGCTCGGTACGCACTTCTACAATGCGATGAAGGTCGCTCACAAGGTCGGTGTCTACAAGGAGCCCGGTGCCGTAGAGACCATCCTCGATATGCCCGACTTTGATATCGAGGTGATCTGTGATGGTATCCACGTGCCTCCCGTGATGGTCCACCTGGCTTACGCCGTGAAGGGTCGCGAGCGTATGGCACTCACCACTGATGCACTCCTCTACACGGGTACGGTGAACTTCAAGGACCCCACGGGGCATGCTATCGTCGAGGACGGCGTCTGCAAGCTCTCCGACCGCTCGGCTCTCGCTGGTAGTATCGCTACGATGGACCTCCTCATCCGCACCGCCGTGCAGAAGGCTAATATCCCCCTTATCGATGCTATCTACATGTGCTCCTACACGCCTGCCCGCATCATGGGTATTCAGGATACGAAGGGTGCTCTCGAGGCAGACCACGACGCCGATATTCTCTTCCTCGACGAAGACCTCCAGCTGCGCTTCGTCATGCACCGTGGTCGCACGGTCCGTGGCGCCGAGTTCTGGGGCTAAGTCTTCCGGCCTCTACAGATATAAACACGCAGCGCCCCGTGCCACTATGGCACGGGGCGCTGCGTGTTTTATGTTTGTCCCTATCGCTCCCGTGGCTATGCCAGCAGGCGAGCGAGGATATAGCCACCGCCTACGAGCCAGACACAGAGCCCGAGGGCGAGGAGGAAGGCCTTAGCCCCCGACTGGCGGAACTTGGCAAAGGTCGCATCCAAGCCGATCGCTGTCATCGCCATCGCCAGCATGAAGCTGTCAATGACCTCGATGATATGCGTCAGCTGGTGATATGCTGGGACTTGGCCGATGTGCTCAGCACCCATACCCAGCAGCGTATTGATCCCGATAGCGATGAGGAAGAAGAAGGCAAACCAAGGTACTTGTATCTTCCCCGCGGTAGCGTTGTCGGCACTTCCTCGGCGCATGATGTAGCCGAGGATCATCAGGACGGGTGCGAGCATGATGACACGGAGCATCTTCGTCATCGTCGCGATGCCCGCGATGTCTACGCTGGAGCTCTGGATGTCGGGTGTCATCGCAGCTCCTGCGCCGACGACGTGTGCGACCTCGTGTATGGTAGATCCCGTGTAGACCCCGACAGCTTGTGGGGAAAGGGCATCTAAGAGCCCTGCACGGTAAAGGAGCGGGTAGCCAAACATCAACAGCGTACCGAAGAGGACTACCGTCGCTACGGCGACGACCGTCTTGTGTGGCTTCGCTCCTACGACGGGCTCTATGGCGAGTACAGCCGCTGCTCCACAGATAGCCGAGCCCGAGGAGATGAGTAGGCGTTCGTCTTTGTCCAAGCCCAGCGCTCGCCCGAGGTAGTTCCCGAGGATAAGTGTCCCAGCGACGATGATCACGTCGATGAGGATGGCGCCACCACCTACGGCGAGGAGCGTGTCGAAGCTCAAGCGGAAGCCATAGAGTACGATCCCCGCACGCAGGATTTGCTTGCTGGCGATCTTTAGCCCGCCATCCCAGCTCTCGGGGAACTGGGAGCGAACGGTGTTGGCCAAGATCATCCCCACGATGACACCGAGCACCATCGGGCTGAGGCGCAGGTCGTGGAGGAAGGGCACGAGCGAAAGGGCATGGACAAGGAGGGTCAGGACGACGAGGAAGAGGAGACCGTGGACGGTGCCTCGAGGGAGGGCTTTCATTGAATTTCTGTCGTGAGTAATAGTTCTTTTGTCCTGTAAAGATACGTAAATCCTCGCTACCTTATACAGGTGGGGCGTATGAACCGTATTGGTCGCTGGGCGAACCTATATAGGTTCACTCACGGATCTATATAGGTTACGACATCGACCTATATAGCTTCGTCCGCTGACCAATATGAGACTGTTGCTCCGCGTAGGGATAAAAGTTGTGGACGAGTGGTAGATAAGTTTGGGCTACGTACGTGGCTCTAATATCTACGTACGTGGATATTTGGATTTACGTACCTGGTCTTTAAGACTACGTGCATAGATAGAAGAATACCACTACGGGAAGGCACTTTTTTCTTCACGAGAAGGACACTTTCCCCTCCGCTGGATAAGAGGAATACTCGCGATGAGGCGAAGGGCTTGTATATCACTTCGGAGAGGTATATCGGGGAGCTGGGTGTGCGATGCCTTAGCACAATAAGTATGGGGTAGGACTCTGCCGCAACAGTCTCCATATAGGTTCGCTCACCCCCCGCTAATCTAATGCTTTGGGTGGATATGAATATAGGCCGGGGGACGAACCAATATAAGTTCGGCCCCCTGCCTATATGATTTCTTGCCTTATATGGCTGGCGGTACTGATATGCTTACCTCCGTCTGCCCTTCGCTGGGGCATCAGCCCACTCCCTCAGGTAGAGGCGTGCGCACATCTCGGCGTCATCGCCAGCGCGGTGGTGCCTGCCACGAGTGATCTGGAGCTGGTCGCAGAGGGATGCGAGCGAATTGCTCTCGAAGTCATAGATCTGACGTGCACGCTTCAGCGAGCAGTCCCATTTCAGCTCGCCGAGCTCAATCTCGTAGAGCTCGGCCGTGCGCTCCAGACAGCTGCGGTCGAAGGGAGCATTGTGGGCGACGAACGTGTCGAACTCCTTCAGATACTCACGGGCAATCTCCTCCCACACGTCGGGGAAGGAGGGCGCCGTGGCGGTATCCTCGGGGCGTATGCCGTGTACTTGGATATTCCAATAGGCATAGGCATTGTCCTCGGGCTGTACGAGCCACGAGCGCGTCTCGACGATCTTGCTATCACGGACGACGCAGATACCGACCTCGCAGATGGAGCTGCGCTTCTGCGTAGCCGTCTCGAAGTCAATGGCGATGAAGTTGAGCTTGCTCATTCCGTAGGGTGATGGGGAGCTTAGTGCGTGCGGGTCATGTCCTCGGGGACGATGAGGATGAAGTCTGCCATACCGCGGTAGGCTTCTTCGAGGGCCTGGACATCCTCCTGTAGGACGGTCGTGATCGTCACGATGCGTGCCTTGGGAGCGTAGCGACGTAGGTAGGGGATGATGCCGCCATTCTGCAGGGAATGATAGGAGCCGTTGAGGTGAAGGAAGGTATGCTGAGGGCGGAGGTGCTGGCTGATGCGGTAGCCCATGGTGGCATCCTTGATAGCTTGAGCTTCCTCGAGGTAGCGCTTCTCCTTTTTCTTATCTCCGTGGACGAGCGCACCCATAGCGGCGAACATCCCCGCGCTCTGCTCTGTGGACTGGAAGGCGATGGGCAGAGGGGGCAGATAGCGCTTGGCCTCGGCACTAAGCGAATCAAGAGCTGGAAGACCCTTGCGATTCACCAGGTCGGCATAGCGACGGGGTACGTTTGTCGCGATGACTCTAAGACCATGGTCCTTGGCGAAGTAGACGACAGGGTCGTAGTCTGTCTCATAGTTCGGCCACAGGCGTGCCTCGTCGCCGTAGCTCTTGGGGCTGATGGTCTTGGCGAGGTACTCGTCGAGGATCAGCTGGATATCTGCTTCGAGCATCTCGAGTCCGAGGGTGAGGTTCTTCCCCTTGTGCTGCTGCAGGGCCTCGAGGACACGGAGCTGCATCCAGTGGCTGATGGGATTGTTGTGCAGCTCCCCGAAGAAGACGACATCGGCACCAGCGGCGCGTGTGATGAGCTTGTCGAAGGTGACGGGGCGCCCGACGGAGTCTACGAGGCGGTAGGCGATGGGCTCGGTGGTCTTCTGCGCTGATGCGGAGAGGGAGAAGAGAAGCCCCGTGAGGAGCAGGGTGAGGGTATGGAGGAGTTTCATTGCTTGGGAACAATCGAATAGATGAGGTGGCGCTGAGGGCTGAGGATCGTGCGGAAGGCGGTGCGGAGCTCCTCGGGTGTGATGGAGCGAAGGATCTGCTCGTACTGAGCGAAGTCCTCGAGGTGCTCTCCGCTACGCACGAGGCCAAGGAGCATATCTTGCCAAGGAGCCAGATCGCTCTCAGTGAGGGCTTCGCGCTTATTGATGAGGAAGGTGCGGGCGATGTCGGCTATTTCGCTTGGGCTGGCGAGCTTCGTCTGGAGGTCTTCGACCAGCTCCTCGATGAGCTTGCAGGCCAGGGGAGCATTGCTGCTCTTCACAAGCGTCTCGAGGCGGAACCATACGAAGGGCTCGGGCTTCGGGCGGTACTCCATATAGATATAGGGCGAATAGATGATGCCCGCCTCGGAGCGCAGACGATCGATGAGACGACTGCGCAGGAGCTCACGCATGAGCTTGAGGCGTAGACTACCACGTAGGGTAGGCTCGTAGGTGCCGTAGTAGACGTTGTGTAGTGCCGTCTCGTCGCCAGCATCGATATCCTCGAGGGTATAGTTTTCTGCCGTGAGCTGGCCCTGAGATGGGAGGGTGGGCTTAGCGGGGCGCTGGGGAAGGTCAGCAAAGACGCCCGAGATTTCCTTGAGGAGAGCTTCGCTGTCGAAGCGTCCGACGACTACGATCGTCATCCCCTCGGTGCGCGTCCAGAGGTCAGTGTGGAAGTCGATCATGTAGGGAAGGCTGAGGGCACGTGCTTCGGCTTCGGTCTCGGGTTCGCGCTGGGGGATGTAGGTGCCGAGGATGCTATCCAGGCGACGCTGTAGCTTGCGCTCGGGATCACGAGCAAGCATTTGCTCCAGACGGCTGGGGCGTCCGAGGGCAGTGATAAGTGATTCGCGTGACTCCTCGAAGTCTGCTGTCGCAGCCTCGGGGTGTAGCATCTTCTCCTTCATTAGGCGCAGGAGGCTGTACGTCTTGCCCGTGGGAGCTGTACCGAGGAGTGCACCCCAGTCCATGGCTTCGGTGAGGGTGAGTGCTACGCCGTGGTCGAAGAGGAAGCTATCGAGCTGCTCACGGGGAAGGGTAGCGACACCACCCAGCTCCATGTAGGCAGCGAGCGAAGCCACGTGGGGCTGCTCGTCAAGCGGGATGTCTCGCAGGCCCGAGGGGTGGTTGATGGCGATCTTCACGACAGAGTCCGCCTCGGGGAGTGGGCGCAGGATGATGCGGATACCATTGGGGAGATAGGCTTCCTGCACGCCGAGGTCGGGGTGTAGCTTCGACGAACGGAGCTGTGCCGTGGGGAGCTTCTGTGGGGGAGTGAGGAGCTGTGGGATGGCGCTCTTCTTCTCTTCGGTAGCCTCATCCGAAGGCGGAGTGAAGCTGAGACGGGTGCGCTGGGCGGAGAGTCCGCGCTGGATAGCTCGCTCGATGGCGCCACGCTGTGGGCGCGCTGTCTCGGGGAGCTGCGCATTGTGTGTGAAGCTCGCCAGCTTGCTTGGCCCCATAAGGTAGCGGTAGAGACGGTCGAAGGCGGGGCGGAGATCGCTGGCACGTAGGCCGTCGATACGGCGCTCAAGCTCCTTCTTCTCTGCCTCATCGGTGAGGAAGTGGTCGCCGTGGAGGATCTCATCGGTGTAATAGTCGCACCAGCCAGCCGAGGGTGTATCGCCTGTGACGACGTATAGGGCGGACTTCGCACGCTCCTTGAGGAGGGTGAGTTCGCGCTCCGATATCGTGCCCCGTCGCAGTACGCTCAGTGCCGAGATAGCCTCGCGAAGGTCGCGGAGGATCTCGGCCGTGCGGCTGCCTTCGAGGGTGAGGGAGAGGTGGCTTGTACGGCCAAGATACCAGCTGTCAGCGAGCTTAGCGCCACGGAGCTTGTCGAGTCGGTGACTCCATGCAGCGAGTGCCATGCGGTGGACCTTCTCCGTAAAGAGCTCGGAGAGCGTCCGTGTGGGGAGGGTCTTGTGGGGGAAGATGAGGTCGAGGGTCGCTGTGCGAATGAGGGTGTCGCTATGGCTCTCAAGATGCAGGCCACGCGGGTAGTGCAGCTCTGGCTCGATATAGGTGCCGGCTGGGGTGGGGGCGGTGTTGAAGGTCGCGCGTAGACTCTCCTCCGCTGCATCGAGGTCAAAGTCCCCGACGAGGACGATGGTCGCAAGGGATGGATGATACCAGCGGCGGTAGAAGGCACGTAGTCCGCTCGCCGTCGCACGATCGATGTCTTGTGCTGTGCCTACGGGGAGGCTACGGCTGTGGATGCCTGTGCCGACCTTCAGTGCGTAGAAGGGATCGGTCTGTACGTAGGCGCGTATCTCCTCCTTGATGATGCTGCGCTCCTGCTCCACCTCGAGGCTGTCGAGCTGTAGCCCCGTGAGCCAATCGCTGAGGATGAGCGCCGTGCTATCGAGGACGTGCGGCTCATCGGTGGGGAGGGAGATCATATAGACGGTGCGGTCGTGACCAGTCATAGCATTCAGCCCGACGCCGTAGCGTGTGCCGAGACGCTCTGCATAGCGCTTGATACCGCCGGAGGCAAAGTGCTTCGTTCGGCCGAACGCCAGATGCTCGATGAAGTGTGCATAGCCTGCTTCGTCGGGACGCTGAACGCAGGAACCCACACACATGATGAGGCGTGCCTCCATCTTCTTGCGTGGCTGAGCATTATGTCGGAGGATGTAGCTCATCCCATTGGAAAGCGTCCCTCGTCGCTCTTGGGCGAGAGCGGGGTAGGCGAAGGAGAGGAAGAATAGGGTAAAGAGGAGGGTGAGCCCTATGGAGCGGCATCCCTTCCTCTCCACACGGCTGGTCGGTGTGTACACGTATCTGTCTATTGCCATCAGATGCTACTTTTCGCTAATAGATACAACGCCGTAGGTATGCCCTCCGGTTGTCAATCCGCCAAATATCCCTATTTCTTGGTAGCTCTACGCCCTGCCGGGGTACGAGAATGGAGCCGTAGACCAAGGTCTGCGGCTCCATATTTATATCGTGCTTCTGCGGAAGATAGCATCGGGATCAGAAGAGGAGAGGTGCATCGCCCAGCCGGGCGCTCAGCTCTTCGGGCGAAGCTGTGCTGGGGTACTCCTCATAGGAGAGGCGGAAGGTGCAGCCCTCACGGAAGGCGGAGCAGCCGAAGGCTGCACGACCTCGCAGAAGGGTACCCTGCTGACACTGGGGGCAGGGGACGCCTGTATCAACGGGAAGCGTGGGGGCTGTCTGGGCTGGGGCGGGTGCAGGTGCTGGCTGTGGGGCAAGGACAGACTGCACGAGCTGGTAGAGCATCGCCTTGAGATCGTCGATGAAGACCTGCGTCTCCAGCTCACGACGCTCGATCTGACGTAGCTTGTACTCCCATTCGCCCGTGAGCGCAGCGCTCTTCAAGAGGTCGTAGTTGATGAGCTTGATGAGCTGACGGCCCGTCTCGGTAGCGTGGATCTGGCTGCGTTTCTCCTTGACGATGTAGCCGCGCTTGAAGAGCGTCTCGATGATATTGGCACGTGTCGAGGGGCGTCCGATACCATTCTCCTTCATCGCCTCACGGAGCTCTTCCTGCTCGACGAACTTGCCTGCGGTCTCCATAGCACGCAGGAGCGTCGCTTCGGTGTAGTACTTCGGGGGCTGGGTCTGCTTCTCGCGTAGCTCGGGGATGTGCTCGCCCGTCTCGCCTTCGGTGAAGGTCGGGAGGAGTGCTTCGGATGCTTCTCCGCCCTCTTCGCCTTCCTTGGCTTCGCTCGCCTCTGTGGGTGTCTCGGTCTCGAAGACCACACGCCACCCTGGCTCGAGGATTTCCTTCCCCGAGGTCTTGAACTTCACCTTGCCTGCTGTGCCCTCGACGCTCGTCGTGCTGACGAGGCAGTCGGGGTAGAAGGCAGCGATGAAGTGGCGGGCGATGAGGTCAAAGACCTTCGTCTCCGTCTCGGAGAGCCCCGAGGGCGACTGCCCTGTGGGGATGATAGCGTGGTGGTCGGTGACCTTCTTATTGTCGAAGACCTTCTTGCTCTTGCGGATGGGGGCTCCACTGAGGAGTGGGCTCACCAGATTGAGGTAGGGTGGGATGACCAGCCCACGCAGTATGCCTGCGACCTTGGGATATAGGTCTTCGCTGAGGTAGGTGGTGTCGACACGAGGGTAGGTCGTCACCTTCTTCTCATAGAGTGACTGCACGGTGGCGAGTGTCTCTTCGGCGCTCATACCGAACTTACGGTTGCACGCTACCTGCAGGCTCGTTAGGTCAAAGAGCTTCGGAGCGGACTCCTTGCCGTCCTTCTTCTTGACACTGGTGATGGTGAAGGGCTCACCCGTGATGCTCTTGAGGGCAGCATCGGCCTTTGCCTTGTCGCTGTACTTGCCCTTGTCAGCGCTGAAGATGACCTCGCGGTAGCGGGTCTTTAGCTCCCAGTAGGTCTCGCTCTCGAAGTTCTCGATAGCCTCTTGGCGCTCGACGATGAGGGCGAGGGTGGGGGTCTGTACGCGTCCGATGGAGAGTGGTTGCTTGCGGTCGCTGCCACCGTAGCGGAGGGTATAGAGTCGGGTGGCATTCATCCCGAGGAGCCAGTCGCCGATGGCGCGCGCTAAGCCCGCCTCGTAGAGGGACTGGTAGTCGGAGCCGTCGCGGAGCTTATCGAAGCCCTCGCGGATCGCTTCGTCAGTGAGGGAGGAGATCCATAGACGGCGTACGGGCACCTTGCAGCCGACCTTCTGGAGTACCCAGCGCTGGATCAGCTCCCCCTCTTGCCCCGCATCACCGCAGTTGATGACCATCTCGGCGCCCGCCACGAGCTGACCGATGACGGCGAGCTGCCGCTCATAGTGCTCGATGGGTATGGCCTTGATGCCGAAGCGCTCGGGGATCATAGGCAGGGACGCCAAGCTCCACGCCTTCCACCCCGGGGTATAGTCGTGGGGCTCTTTCAGCGTGCAGAGGTGTCCGAAGGTCCAGGTCACAGCATACCCGTTGCCTTCGTAGTGGCCGATACCTTTGTCGGTCCTACGGGTAGTGGCTCCGAGGATGTTCGCTATGTCACGTGCCACGCTGGGCTTCTCGGCGATGCAGACGATCAAGATAGTATGGAGTGAGGGGTGAGACGGGCTGGGGCGATGGTCGATGTGAGTAGGTGCAGCGCAGATGATGTGCCGCAGAGGAGTACCCTTTCAGTGGGCTGATCTCCGAATGCAATAGGCATAAAAGAGAGAAACATCCCAAGATCACTTAAGTGAATCTTAGAATGCCTCATCAAACAAATACACATCAAAACTATGGAAACCTATTGGAGCGGAAGACGGGACTCGAACCCGCGACCCTAACCTTGGCAAGGTTATGCTCTACCAACTGAGCTACTTCCGCATTTCAAATTTGCTCTGGGAGGTTTGCCTTTCCCTTTTGCACTGCAAAGGTACGACGAAGTTTTGAATTGACCAAATGTTCGGCGAAATTTCTTGCAATTTCTCATCTCGCCCCTCGCCCAAGGTGGGATGATTTGCCACTTCTTCAGATATAGATGCAGATTACAAGGTAGAATAAAATGGCTTCATTTTGAGGGAATTGGAGTGAAGGCCCGTAGGAGGATGGTGCGAACCTATATTGGTCAGCGGGCGAACCTATATAGCTTCACGCAGCGACCTATATTGGTCCGCATCTCGACCAATATAGGTTCACCCGCTGACCAATATAGGTTCGCACCGCATACTGGTAGTGCTGGAAGTCGGATTACTATTCCGTCTCGGTGTCGACGGCTTGCGCTTGAGGGAGCTTCTGTGCGTCTTGTCCAAGCGCCTTTTCCTCGCGAGCAACCCTACGCTCCAGCTTTTTGATGTCATCAGCGGGTGGCAACTCTTCGGGTTTTATTCCACGCTCGCCAAGCATGCTGCGCACACTCTCATTATTCTGTATATGCTCTTGCGTTATAGGTAGCTCGCCATGGAGATCTTTACTCTCGACATTATAGTTGGTCATTTCGGTTGCGAGGTTCTTTGCTGCTATGGTGAGGGTCGGAAGGAAGTCTGCGAGTGGTCTATTGGCCTTAACCCCCAACTTTTTCTTCATAGCATCCGTTGTGAAGCCTCCGAATAGAGCCTTGTCGCCCATCGAGCGTATGCGTCCAAACCCTCTCTCGTCGACACCACGCTCGTAAATGTTCTGAGACAGTTGCTTCTCCGAGATCCTTAGTCGATCCCGTGTCTCCAGGCGGGAGATGAGGTTAAGGCGCTCTTCGATGAGCTCCGCTTTTCTTGTCTGTAGCGCAAAGTAGCTTTGAGCAAAGGCTATCTCTTCTTTCTTGGGGTCGCCATTCTGTGCGATGAGGTAGCATGCGTAGCGAGTGAGCATAAAGTCGGAGACACTACGTCTACCTCCTTTCCCGACTTCGATCATTTTCGTGACCTCACGAAAATGATCGAGATCGTTGCCCCCATTGGAATTGCATGAGGTGATCGCTCTTTGGATAGCGACTGCAAAGTTCTCCCACCGAGCGTAGCCTAATAGCTTTTGAAGTTCACGAGCATACCATACTTCGATATGCGTTTGCTCCCCTTCGATCTCTATGCGCTGAGCGATAGCATCGAAGCTAGATTGGTATTGGATGATGCGGGCCTTATCCATGTCCTTCTTGTCGATTGGTTTGTATCCAGTGCGTCATACCTGTTTGTGACGGAGCCTATATGATAATGCTCCCCCCTACTACAATAGTAGTGCTATGTACTTGATGTAGGGTGCTGACGTATTTTGATGCGGTATTGATTAGACGTCCGTGTCACGACTGGCAAACAAAGGTAGTGATAATCTAATCAAAGAGAGTCTACGGTAAAGAGGAGTGGATTAAGGTTTTAGCTTCGGATTACTCTCTGACGTGATGGGAGATATTGCCTTGACTGCACGCACCAGTAGAGTGTATGGTCTTCGGAGAAAAGGGGCGTTTTTTAGGGTGAAGCAAACAGCCTTATTATTATGCAATTAGTGCGAAGCTGTGGAGGGGGTAAAATGAACCAGTACTGGTCGCTGAGTGGACCAGTACTGGTCAGCAATAGTGACCAGTACTACTTCGCTTCGTGACCAGTAGTGGTCTGATCGCCGACCAGTACTGGTTGCTTTGCGAAGGAATAGTGGAGTGAATTGCCTCCTCCCACGATTGTGCGGTAGGTATATAAGCACCACGCCCCACCATCCGCAGTGGGATGGTGGGGCGTGGCGATAGTGGGTGTACCCCCGAGCAGGATATGAAGATTATCTGATAAATGTAGGCGTAAGTGCGCAAGCCGTTATTACATGCGTGATCTACCTGCCTCATCTACACATTTAAGCGTAATTAAAGTTCATTAGATGATACCTCTTTCCGTCCGTTATGCGTCCGTTGTGAGGACAGCAGCGGACGGTTGAACTTTTCCATCTCCTGCGCCTTGAGGGTATCTGCGATTGCGATGTACGGACGCATCGTTGCCTCGGTTTTGTGCCCAGTATATTTACGGATAACTTCGGAAGGGATGCCAAGGGTGAGAGCCTGCACAACAAAGGTATGGCGTCCTATGTGCGAGGTCACGACCTCATACTTCGGTAGCGACTCCTCGATGCGCTGGCGACCAGAATATCGCAGGCGTGTGACGGGTGCGTCTATGCCTGCCTGCTTGCACACGCTTTTGATCGCTCGGTTTAGGCGTTGCTCTGCCATTGCTGGTAGTGGCTTCTCCTCACCCTTATACTTATTGAGGATAGCGCGTGCGTGGTCGTTGATGTCCACCTCGATGAGCTGGTCCGTCTTCTGTGCGTAGTATCGTATGCTTCTCTCTGTGATGTTGTCGTGTGTCAGCTTCTTCAAGTCCGAGTACCGCAGGCCAGTGAAGCAAAGGAAGCAGAAGAGGTCGCGAGCTGTCTTCTCTGAGTGCAGGCGTAGCTCTACCTCCATAAGTCGGCTTAATTCCTCCCACGTGAGATATACCTCGGCTCGGTTGCTGTCGATACCCTTGAGGCGTACGTCAAAGAAGCGTCGGTAAGCCTTCTCATATAGCCCCTGCCCCTGCGCCCAATAGAGAGCGCTCTTGAGGATGCGGAGAGTTTTGTCTACCGAGCCATTGAGCAGTCCACGCTTCGCTGTTAGGTGCGTGATGAAGTCTGCCACCCACTTCTCGTCAATATCCTCCAGTGTAGCTGACTGCGAGTAGTCTGCTATGTGCATACGTGCGGTGCGTATGTTCGCCAGGTGGCGTTCGCTCCAACTTCGTCTCCCGCTCTCAGCTTCTACGAATAGGTCAATGAGTGTTACTATCTTGCGCTTGTCCTCTGGGCTCGCCTTTGCGGGTGCTTCTTTGGTCGTTCCCAGCGCTTCACCGAGGTACTCGTTATACTTTGACTTTAGCTCCTCGGGAGTTGGCAGTCGCTCTTCCCTCTCGAAGTAGTTAAATGCACTCTCGATAGCCTCCTCAGTGTACTGCAGTGCGCGGTTTATCATAGCGGCTGGCGTGCGTCTATCTCCGTGCGTCGTGTTCTTCATGCACCGCTCCGACTCGGCACTCCACTTGTCTGGCTCGACGCGGTAGCCTACATATACACTGGTGATATAGCCACTACCACCTCCGTAGCGTATGCGGTAGCGGACTTGTAGAGCCTTCCAGCCTTTCTGCTTATCGAGGAGGAAGTGGCAGGTACGTCGTATGGGTAGCATGTTGTGTCGTATTTTATTGTAAAACCATTTCGTTGGCTTCAACGAAATGGTTTTGATGTTAGTTGTTGAATAATCTGCAACAACTGTATGCTATATAATGGGGCTACTATTCTATAGGTCGGAGCTCTCTATCTCTCTTGCCTTGTTAAGTAGAGCGTTGTCTACATACATAAGCATTGCATACTTAAACTTTTGACTATACTCTGGTTCATCATTCGTATAGGATAGCACGATTGTAGATCGAGAGTCTACATAGCTTCCCTCATAAGGTTTTGATGGTGTATTCATATTGTCCTCCCAGCCTCTGTATTTAAGGATAAGACTATTTTTCAGTCGGTCTGCTTCGGCCTTGTCAGGTATCAATATGATCACAAAGTAGAGGATGCTGTCAACCGTTTTCATCATAATCTTATCTCGGGTCTCACCCCAAAACCTCATACCGCTAACAACCATTGTTTTCATTCTTGGCCCCTCTGGGTCATCTGTGATGCTTTCAATCGTCCCTCCTTGTGCTTGAACATTTTCCTTTATCTGCTCCAGCGTGGTCTCTCCAAGGGTGCACCCTACTATTGTTCGGGTGATAACGCTTTTTGGCTTAGCGTTGTTGCGCTGTGCAAAGCCTGCTATAGGTGTTAGGAGGATGAGCAGTAGTGCTGCGAATGTTGAGTATAGATGCTTCATAGGTCTGTAGTTTTGCGAGTTACTTCTGGTCTTCTTCGCAGGCCTCCTTGAGAAGATCCTGCCAGTCGGGGAAGGCTGCCATAAGTTGGTAGTCAAGGCTGTCGGCTGTGCGTCGTAGTCTTGGTGCTCTTTGGAAGCAGGCTATACTCATGGCGATAGATGAGGAGAGACCGAGCGAATACGCGATGATGTAGTCTATCTCTCTATTGATTTCGTAGGAGTTTATAAACCCGATGAATAGGAGGCCTACAGCAACAAGCACCAAGACGAAGCCCCATATATTGGCGGTATCAGCGGCTTGTCGTGTCTTGTCGTTTTGGTCGAAGCTGTCTCGGACGAATTTCTTGCGGTCTACGGATGCAAGGGTTTCTGTTCTCTTCATAGTGAGTCTATTTTAGGTGAATAATGCCATGTATTAGAATCTGCGCTTGATGAGCTCTTCTACGTAGAAGATGCCCTGCACATCATCGAGCTTCACAGAATAGTCCTTGTATTGGCTATTGAGCGAATGGCACGTGATCTCGTTGGTTGCCTTGTCGTGGTTTACAACCTCCTTGAGTACTATACCCTCAGCTTCGGTGGCCACGACGCAGTAGGTGTCTCGTCTGCGCTTTATTCCATACTGCCAGTCGCTTTTAGGAAGGACACGGCAGAGAAGCACGTCACCATCGAGAAACGCTGTACTGGTGCCGTCGTCCATACTGTCACCAGATACCTCAAACAGTAGGTAATCTCCTTTCAGCCTCTTGTCGATCAGCACAGGCATCGTCTGTTTGTCCTCTTCCCAGCAGGGGTCCCCGAAGCCCGATAGCGCTCCTGCTTTCGCGCGGTGTGGCACAAGAGGTATCTCCACCCAATCGCGGTCACTACTTACGAGTGGACGTGCGCTGTTCTCTGGGGAGGTCTGCGCGATGGGTGCATCGGCTTTCAGCATATCCCCTTCTCCAGTATCAAGCCATCCCACATTAAGCGATGGGTAGGTTTTCTGTATCTTCTCTTTTGCGCCACGCCCGATACCACGCCCGATACCAGTGATGAACGAGGGAGATAAATCAGCCTTTACAAGGAAGTCACGTACAGACGCAGCAGCTCCAGTCTGTTCTATATACTTCTGTACACGCAACTTTATAGCATCCCTGGCTTCCATAGGAAATTTTTTTATCGCTGACTTCAAGCGACTTATGTATTATAACGCAGAAAATCTGTACATAGTATTTGGTGTGTACAGAAATTCTGTATACCTTTGTAGTGTAGTTCAAGAGGAGCTACAACAAATGCTTCAAAGTTGAAGCACAATTTGAAACAAAGATAAAGATAATCCACCACCTGCAATATGGCTGAAATAAGAGTCCCTAAGAGCCACTCTGAAAAGTTAGATGAGCGCGCTCTCAAGATGCAGGCCGATTACCTGCGACTCCTGTCTCAAGGCGGGGGAATTTGGCAGGTAAAGAAAGCCCTTGCCAAAAAATACAAGGTGTGTATGGTGACAGTCTACAGCACGCTCAAGCGAGCTGAGGAACTGAACTCAACCGCCTCTGCCGAAGGCTAAGCCCTCCAGCGACCGCGATCTTTGACATACTTGATACAAACAATGGCGAAACGAAATAATCTGCGGGTGAAAGGCCCGCGCGTGATTAACCCATTGTAGTTAGTCTGTGGCCTATTGCGCACAGAGCGAAGCCGTGGCAGGCACGGAATACCCGGGGATCGCAATCCTCCTGACTACACAATAGTAACTACAAATAATACGGCTATGAATAGAATAGGAACAGCGCTTGCCTATCTGGTTGCATGCGCCCTTTGCGTCTTGGGCTTCCTCGGCTTTCTGCTGATAGTATCAGACACTGACCACCCAACAATGCCAGCAGTGAGCACCTCGGAGTTCCTCATCAAGAAGTTCGCAGGCGTCCTCCTCCTCGGGCTATCGATTTACTCCTGGAGCGCTATCGAGCGCTACGGCCGACAACATTAGCGGATAGATTCTCTTTTCTTCAATCCGTGGCGCGGGCGGTCAATTTAGAGGCTCTCCCGCGCCCACAACGTTTTTAGTTTCCATATGATTTGATTTGTTTATTAGATCGTGAGGCCGAACTCGGGAGAGCAAGGCCTCACAAAAAAGTACGCAATACGTCGGTGCGTCGGGCGCAGGCCCCCTGATACTACTTATGCCTTAATCAGCTCGGAAGGCGCACCGACCAAAGTAGAACAATAGACCGCTATTTGGGCGGTCATCCCACCACGGCTGAAAGGCTGTGGTAACATACTCTTATTGTTGTCCAGCCAGCCCGTGAGGGTGTAGCTGGAATAGTGATGAATGAATGAACGATCTAAGCGCGACAAACCCGTGAGGGCAAGGCGCGCTACAAAGTAGACAATCTCCAAAATCCAACAACTCCAATGATACAGATTTCCAACACCGATGCAGTGATCATCGCAAGGACGCTACGGATGCTTGGTACTAAGGGGTACGAGAATAGCCCGAAGGACCTCAAGTGGCAGAATGCGATACGCAATGCAAAGCTTATGGCGAGGAAGCTCACACGCCACCTCGAACGAGCCTCAATAGATACGTAGATATGGACACGGCAATCATCCTCAGTCAAGGAGAGCTAAAGGCTCTCATCTCATCAGCAGTGTGCGAGGCACTAAGCAAGCACACGGAGATAGCAAAGCCCACCGAGAGATATATCGCAGGTCGTGAGAAGATACACGGCTTCCTCGGTATCAAGTCAAGAGGCGCGCTTAACCAAAGAATAGCAAAGTACCCAAGCGCCTTCCTGCAGGATGAGCGCTTTACTCTCATCCTCGATGTAGATGCGTATGCAGAGTGCCTACGCAGAGAGCAGAAGATGACAAGACAGAAGTAACCCTATATGAAGCAACGCAAAGTAGATGAGCAACGATTCAGAAGGCTCAGTGATCAAGATTTAGACCAGCATATCCATAACCACCAGCTGTATCTCTCCTTCCTAACGAATAAGATGCGCGCTCGGAATAAGCGGGTCCGCTACTTCTCATTGAAGGCTGGAGATACAGCAGACAAGCTCATCCTGCTCAGGGAAGAGAAAAGCCGCCGAGGGCAGGAAGTAAAGCAGTGAAAGGGGTAGACCGACGCGAGGTGATAGGAGCGATACAGCGACACCTCCAGCTACGCAAGGAAGCAAGACGGCTACCGCTGATCGTACTTAAAGAGCAACTATCCTCGGTAGTCGGCTATGACTTCGATACTCTCCGCCCTATCCTGCTGGACCTCTATCAAGAAGGTCTACTGATCTCTGGGCGCACACTCAATTCTACCTACTTCACACTCCCAGAATATGTGTAAGCATAAATACATACCACTCGACATCTTCGCCATGCAGGACGCTAAGATAGAAGCACTGACTGCGGAGCATGGGATGGCGGGCTGGGGCATATACACCGCCCTCCTCCTAAAGCTCGCACAGCAAGATGAAGACGGGTACACTTATCCAAATAACGCCAAGCGCCTGGCGAACATCCTGCCAAAGCGACCAAGGGCGGAAGTCGTGCGGTCCACTATTGAGGACTTCGGTCTGTTTGAGATCGCCACCGATGAGGATGGAGTAGAGTACTTCTACTCACCACGCCTCACCTCACACCTCTCAACTCTTGGCGGTGCAGATAAAAAGCAAGGCGAAGAAGCCGCACCAAAGAAGCGCAGCTACAATGTAAGTCAAGCGGTCAAAGAAGGCTTAGATAGAGCTCGCGAGGCTAAGCGCAATCGCTCAAAAGTAGAAGATGAAAGTAGAAAAGTAGAGAACAAAGTAGAGCTGAAAGTAGAGAGCAAAGTAGAGACAAAAACAGACAAAAGTAGAAAAGTAGAGAAAGCAGAAATAAAAGTAGACGAAAGTAGAGAAGGTGCTTCTACTTTGTCCTCTACTTTCAGCTCTACTTTGGGGGGGACTATAGGGGGGGTAAATACCCCCCTAAAAGAAAAAGATAAAATAGAAGATGAAGATGAAAGTATCCACCCAACCCCCAGAGGGGGCTTTGAGAGCGCGCAGAAGGAAATAGATGCGATAGAGGACCCTGCGCTTCGCGCTATGGTTAGCTCGCTAATGTATCCGAACTCAGATATGCGAGACTTCGGTAAGGTGTGGCGATCGCTCTACGAAGAGGCGACTGCTGGTGATGATGGCTTCGCTAAGTCAAGCATCCTATCGCAGGCCATTTGTAGAGATGGGCATGAGCTGTTTATGGCACTGATGCCCGACCGACCAGATGGGAATGCCAAGGAGCGTCCTACTGTGGCGACCACACTAAACGCAATAGCCCAATTCCGAAAGATGATGGCAGAAGCCAAGGCGTCCACCTTCCTACGAGGCAATCGAGCCATGGCGAGTCTGTCGTGGCTTGTCAAGCCAGACAACTTCGCTAAGGTCGTGGAGGGGTGCTATCGAGACAACACTACCTCCAAGACGTCATCGCCTCCTCCTGCATCCCAGAACTACTCAAACCATATGTGGGATGAAGTCAAGAAGGAGCAGGCGCAGGCCGAAGAGAGCGATGAGATGAAGGCATACAAGGCTTCTGTACTCAAGAGGGTACGAAGAGAAGGCGAACAGCAAAAAAATCAACAGCAATGATTAACGAGCAACCACAGCCAAAAGAGGGTGCGCTTCCACTCGCCTCGGAGTTTGTCAAGAAGATCAAAGAGGAGCGGACGGCAGGCCTACCGCCACGAACGGTCTATGAGGCGTACCGTGGTATAAAACTTGATGATGCGCTGGACTATATCACAGAGCTTGGCAAGCTGAGGGAGGAGCGATTTTCGCTTGACAATGATACTCTTGCTCTCGGATATGCAAAAGCGGTTTCTTGGCTACTCGCCCTGCCACATCCAGAGATAGACGACCCGATGAAGGGGCTGATCGTAACAGGCGAGACTGGTACAGGTAAGACGCTTCTTGTGACTCTACTGCGAGACCTTAGTGAAATGCTCGGTGTACAGCGACCATTCTACGACGGTGTGAATAGCCGACGAACTATGAAGCCCTTCCTGTGGAATGGTGAGACGCACGCCCTTTGGCACATGGCGGATCTTATGGACAGCACAGATGGCAGGTACACCGCCCTGGACTATCGGGTGCTTCATATAGGCGACCTCGGTAGTGAGCCTGTCACCTTCCAGCGCTATGGGAACAAGGCGAGTCTGGCGGACCTCATAAACCAGCGATCCGACTATGGGTATCGAGACGCACCAATCGTCGCTACCACAAACCTCCCATGGTCTGAACTTCAACGCTACGGAGACCGTGCGGTATCTCGCCTTCGTGGTGACTGCATCGAGGTACGGCTCGTAGGAGTGCCAGACCACAGAATGAACAGAACGAAAACGAGTATTTAATCCAAACCTATGGACAACGAAATCAAAATTAAGGGAACAGTAGCCGTCATCTGCCCACTTATGCAGGGGAGAAGTAAGTCAACGGGCGCTCTCTGGCAGTCACAGGTGTTCGTCCTTGATACAGGCGGACGCTTCCCAAGTAAAGTGCCGATTAAGCTCTTCGGTGAGACTATCGAGAAGTTCCCCCTGCGATTAGGGCAAGAGGTGACCGCCTATATCGACCTCGACGGACGCGAGTACAACGGAACTTGGTACCCAGAAGTCAAGGCGTGGAAGATCGAGTACTCCACAGGGGCTGCGCAGGCCTAACTCGTGTAAGATTATGTATAATCCAACTCAAAAGAAGTCTCTCCTTATTGGGATAGATCCTGATACGGAGGCTTCTGGGTGGGCTGTAGTCAATCTCAACGATCGGACTATTCACCTCGATACTATGCCATTCCTGAGAGTCTTAGATCAGCTCAACTTCTTTGAAGTCTTATGCAGCTTACACGAACTTCGAGGCGAGAAGGTGTGCGCCTACCGCTTTGTCCTCGAGGACATCTGGAGTACCGCCCACAACTGGCACGCATCACCAAAAGATAACCACAGAGTGGTAGCCAAGAAGGGGTACAGCCTCGGTCGGTGCGCTATGGTTGGCGAGCTTCTCCGAGATGCGATACAGGCAAAAGATTTTCCGCTCATCTGCCAAAAGCCACTGCTCAAGCACTGGAGGGGTGCAGGCGGTAAAGTCTCGCACTCCGAAATACTCGGAGTATGTAGGCGTCACAATCTTACACTCCCGAAGAGTAAGCAGGCTCGCACTAACCAAGAGGAGCGAGATGCTCTACTCCTCGCTATCCACCACATCGCAACACCTACCAAACTATTCGACAAATGACAATCACACTACTACTCTTACTCTCTGCAGGCCTGCTCGTGATGGCCTACCTCCTATGGACACTTCACTCACGCCTGCGCCTTCTCGAGCGGTTGGACGCCACCCGCAAGAGAGAAGCACGAGATCTCTCCAAGATGCAGGGTGAGGTAGAACACTACTTCTCCTTCGTCAGTGGCCAGCAACACAAGATCCTTGAAATTCTTGGCAATGCCAATGACTTAACGCTCAAGCTCGCAGAGAAGGTGCTGACCAAGGGCGAGTATCAAGCACCAACGGCTAAGCCCACTACGTTGGAGCGTGTGCCACGCCCACTGCGAACGAAGCCCGTGATGAGAAAGAGAGAAGAAACGAAAGATGAAAGTACTATCACTATTTGACGGAATGAGCTGCGGGCAGATAGCCTTGAGGGATCTGGGCGTGCCTATTGAGCGATACTACGCCAGCGAGATAGACAAGCACGCTATCAAGCAGACGCAGCTGAACTTTCCCGATACAATACAGCTCGGAGACGTGGAGAAGTGGCGGGAGTGGGATATTAAGTGGGAGGAGATAGACCTCCTTCTCGCTGGCTCGCCCTGTCAGGGCTTCTCGCTCGCTGGTAAAATGCTCGGTCACGATGACCCACGAAGCAGGCTGTATTGGGTGTTCCTTGACATCCTGCACCACGTGCAAAAGCTCAACCACAACGTAAAGTACCTCCTTGAGAATGTGCGGATGCGTCCAGCTGACGAGGCGAGGATAAATGAAAGCCTCGGCATTAGACCCGTTGTGATTAACTCCGCCCTTGTCTCCGCTCAGAATAGAGTGCGTCTATATTGGAGCAACATACAGACGAAGAGCGAGGGGATATGGGGCGAGCTGCTCACAGATATACCCCAGCCAGCCGACCGAGGCATCTACATCAGAGACATCCTCGACGATGAAGTGGACGAGAAATACTATATGCGCAATCTCTCTCTCAACGAGGATGCCCTTGAAAGCATAGGTACTACTCAGGACGGGAAGGCATCAGGCGTAGTCAAGCTCGACAAGAAGCTAAAGCCAAAGGCTCAGCAAGACAAGGCTTCTTGTCTAACTGCTGGAGGACATAGCGGAGGCAACCACTCCGACATGGATATTCTTTGTATTCGAGACCCTTGGTTGCGGAAGAACTTCCGATCCCCAAGTGATAAAGCGCATGCCCTTCTATCGTGCACGTACAAGGGTGCTCGTTCGAATGGGATGAGCGTTGTACCTGGCACTTGGCGAACACACAAGGATGGGCAGGGCTTCCGCCCGACAGCTGGAGGCAAAGCCCCGTGCATCCCCGCAAGGGCGAGGAACGACGGCAGCGGACAGCCCGTGGCTAAAATAGGCTGTATGCTCCGTAGACTAACTCCCTCCGAATGCGCCCGACTGCAAACTATCCCCGACTGGTACAAGTGGGGATGCTCCGACACCCAAGCCTACAAGATGCTCGGCAACGGGTGGACGGTGGAGGTGATCAAACACATCTTATCACACATCATCAAATAGCAACGACAATGACATACAGACTTTACAACGCAGACACGCTCAACCGCTACGCCAAGGACTGCCACCAGCGGGCAGTAGCTAAAGGCTTTTGGGATGAGACACACTCCGTCGGGCATTATCTGATGCTGGTTGTCTCGGAGCTTTCCGAGGCGGTGGAAGCCGACCGCATCGGGAAGTGGGCGAAGCTCGACCACGACACGATAGACACACTCCAGCGTATAGCGGGTGCGCCCTATGCTCAAGAGTTCCTCCGTGAGGTCAAGGATAGAGTGGAGGACGAGATAGCCGACGCAGTGATACGCATGCTCGACCTGCTGGGGTGGATGACAAAAGATCGTGCGCTGTCGGAGAAGGAGGTAGAGATCGACTTAGGCGTATCTGCATTCTACATCGCTGGGGAAATGACGCTTGCTGATGCGCTGTGGCCTATCCTTCAAGAGGTGTGCTGTCATTGTAATATGTACGCTCACCGCACCGCAATTCTCTACGCCATCAAGTCACTCGAGTTGCTCTGCGACCACCTCGGAATCGACCTGATGGCGCACATCGACCTCAAGCTGAAATACAACGAAACACGCCCTGCGAAGCACGGGAAAAAATACTAAGGAGATATGACAACGGACAACATCATCGACCTGCTCGTCATCGCCTGCAGCGTGCTGTTAGTATGGTCTATCGCAGTTACGCTCACGCTGTGGTATGAGCGCAAGGAGCGAGAGCCAAAGGCAGCCACCGCAGAAGCGGAGAGCGTCACGCCAACCGAGATACCCGAGAATGACAAGGACTGGCACATACGCACTTGGCTTGTGGAGAGGCTACGAGCAGATATTGTAGGTAGCCTTGCCGATAGTGGTGAGTGCACTGTAGCTGTAACGAAGGAAGGCTATCACCTCACTCACGGAGAGGCGCACGCACTACTCCTGCCCTTCTTGAAGAAAGGCTACTACGCCTACCGAGAGCTAACGGGCTGGACGGGGAACAAGGTCACCCGCTTCCGAGTGACGAAGCACCGAGACGCTGAGTCTACAGCCCTCGAGATCACCGAAGAGTTACTAACCAAGAATGTACAGCTATGACTATGACGATCGGAGCACCCATCACCACCCTCTTCGTGGTCTGCGTTATCTCAATCGCGTTGGGCGCGTTCTTCTATTTCCGCTGTATAGCTTTAGAATGTGAGGTGGACGTAGTCAAAGAGTCCAAGGACGCCCTGCGGGAGAGTATGAGCAATATCAACCGCTACCTCCAACAGCAACTCGAGCGGGTGAAGAAGGAGAAGCACGAACAGCGAAAGAAGCTCACGGCCGAGATACACGCCCTCCGCACCCAGCTCCACCAGCTGAGGAAGGAGCAACAGAAGCAAGACAACTAAATACAAACGACTATGACCAAAGAACAAAAAGAGAGACTGAGATCATGGTGTGACAATCTGCTTGTCACCTATCGTATAGACTTCTTCCGTGGGAGCGCCCTTCGTGGTGTTGTAGAAGCTCTTGTATGCAAAAGTCGCTTGAACTATCCCTTGGCATGGGCGTATTGCCGCGAAGCCCAATCTCTCGGATTTAAACCTGACACGAAGGGCTACACCGAGCTAATCAAGGAGCTAAAACAGAAAGCGAAGGAAGTGCCACTAAGCGACACAGCACAGAGCGCCATCACTCACATCTTCGGAGGTGATTGGTCGAAGGCTCACGAAGCCATCTTCGAACTCAAGTGCGAACGCTTTGGACATAACTAACACCGAGTGCGCCCTGCTGGCGGATTACCGCACGCGAGACCTTCCGCGCCTAGGACGGCGGGGCGCACTCTACAAAACACAACGAACTATGATAGATACAATAGGATACACGGCAACATATGTAATGGGTGTCTCGATATTGGCGGTCATGGCATCGCTAATCGGGGCGGTGGATAGAGTGAACAAGTTTAGATACGATATAGATAAAATCGACCACGACAAGGTAGCAAATGTATGCTGGGCGGTGCTCAAGGCCTCGACAGTGACAGCCGTCTTATCATGGATAACCATAGTGGTCGTAGCTATAATAGACAGCATAACAAGATGACACGCGAAGAAGTAAAAGCCCAGCTGGCTAAACGCCCGCTGGAGTGGGAGGAAGATATTGATGGAATTCTTACCGCTGAGGTGTGCCCACTTGAGAGGGAGGTCTGTATAACCTACCGCTTAATCGAAGATGACGTGTATATAAAAGCAGCTTATGGCGGTGTTCGTTTCGTTGGCGAGTTCCTCGGTGTGGAAGGTGGAGAAGAGGCGCTCAAAACCATAGCCGAAGACCACCGCCTCCTCTTCGCCTGCCGACTGCTCGGCATTAACGACTAATGACTATGACGATATGTGGCTAACAGCAACGACAGGAATGCTCGGAGATGCTTCATACTGCTTTAAGGTAGAAGGCATCCCCGAAGGCTTGACGCTCTCAGAGGCGATAAAATGGATAGGCGATCTTGACAGAGATGAGTCTGGACGCATATCTGTGTACAAAGATGGCGGTGGCATGTTTGACTATTTCGAAGTCGCAAGGTACGGCTCTTTTGGAGTAGAGAGCAGTGACAATGATAGGCTTGCCAGCCTTAGCGATAGAGAGGTCGAGACGATCGAAGCTAACGGAGGCTGGGGGCAGATGAACTTCATTATAAAGCTCAAGACAAACTAACTATATGAACGCACTCGAAACACAGGTGGGAGGAAGCCACTACAAGAGCATGCGCTTCCAACCCATCGAACTAATCAGCCTATTAGGTTTTGACTTCTTCCAGGGGAACGTAGTCAAATACGTAGCTCGTCACCACGCGAAGGGCGGGCGTGACGACCTTGATAAGGCGCGGCACTACTGCCAGCTGGCTATGAGCTACGGCTACGGGCGAGGTCGCCAGCCTACTAAGACGCAGACGGCTCGCATCGCAGTATTCGTCTCGATGAACAGCCTGCCAGCCTACACGGCTAAGCGTTTTTCTCGCCTCATCTCCGAAGGCCTTATGTGTCGCAACTGGGGACTGGCTATGGAGATCATCGAAGAGATCACTCAGGACTACGATATGCAGGCCTGCAGCACTGACAACTAACATAAATACACTGACAATATGGAACTATTCCTCGCACGAGTTGCATACGGCAACTTAGACAACAAGAAGGTCACCGAGACCTACCTTGTAGACGCACTCTCCTACACAGAAGCGGAGGCAAAGGTGTTAGACTACCTCGCCAGCTTCGCCTCTGATGCAGTAGAGATAAAGAGCCTCAAGCCCCTCGGTGTCACTGACGCTGTGGGGCTTGATGTAGACGGAGAGAGCTACCGATACTACGTTATAGGGCTTACCGATGGGAAGGGCAAGACGACCGCTCGCAGGGTGCTTGTCAAAGAGCTCACCGCAATGGATGCCTGCAACACTATCTCCGACAGCTGGGAGAATGTGGTCACCTCGGTGCGCCTGCTGGATGTGGTAAACGTAATCAGATAGACTATGAGCGCTGTACTAATCATCGCCCTCGCAGGCCTCGTCCTCGGCTTAATTTTTTTTTTGCCGGGGCTCGTTCTTCCTCAAGTCTACCGACAAGCCCTCTTCGTTGGCAGGCGGCCTGCGTGTGGCATTGGCAACCATGCTGGAAAAAACCAGCCACTTATCACCACGGTCTTTAATCAGAAAGGATATGAGTAACACGACATTCAAACACTACGTAGCTCCGTTCAAGGACGTATCTGGGAATATGTGGGCGCTTATCATCGCCTATCCCGACACGGATGAAACCAAGAGCTACCCAAAGGTAAAGGAGGTGCGTCTTGGCGTGCCTGCGGTGACGCTGACGACGGAGAGTGAGGACGCTCTTGCCCCAGTAGTCAAGGGTAGGCTGGCATTCTCTCTCTTGGAGGAGAGAGCGGACCAGCGGTATCGTCACCTTGTGCAGGCCCCCGAAGGAGATGTGTCGGTCGTGCTGATGTATCTTGGCGATGAGAAGCTTCCTGCGAATGGAACTTTGAGTGATCAGTGGATGCAGGCCTGCATTGATAGGTTTGACCCGACGACGAGAGATGGTAATTGTTTTTGGTGCGGCACTCTTGACCCTGAGAGCTACAAAGAGCCAGCCAACCAAGACACTGGGTATCTTGTCAGCTTCGAGGCTAATGACTTCGGGAGATTGGCAAGAATACCCGTAACCAGCAGGCCGTTTGAGCCACTGATCCGAGTGCAGGAGAAGATGGAACTTGAGGAGCTTCTTCGAATCATTCTGTACATGGGTATCGAGGGATGGACGCACGAGCGCCACCGCTTACCGAAGCGTCCAGGTGGGGAGCTTTTGGGTCTTCGAAAGAATATGATCTTTGCGCTGTCAAGATATGATGCCGAGGCTGAAGCCTTGAACGGAGATGTTATTTCGCGCAGAGAGAGAGGGCTCGTTGTAGATACCTCTCAGTTCTTCGAGGACAGCGACACGCCGATGTCTCTTCTGGAGGTGCTTGAGCGTGTTCTTAGCTCGCTTAGCCTGCGAATAGAGCAGTCCAGCGGTATGTACATTGTTTCGGATATATCCTCTCTCGAACAAGGCAACGCAACCCCTGCGGCAACGCTTAACAACAAGGATGCTCAACTATCCTTTACTCCAGTCCAGATGAAGGTGCTTGGAGATGATGGCGAGCTGTCTCTTCATGAGAGCTATGGTAATCTTGTCGTGACTACATACACGCACCTTGATTCCGTACGCAAGGGTATGGAGCTTCCAAAGATTGAAGACTACGCCCCGTGGGTGGCAGTAGGAAGAGCTGATGTATCCTCGAAGAATATCCTCGGCTGGCGATTCAGGACAACGGACCCGCTCATGGGTACCGCCAAGACTCCTGCCATACTGGAGGTAGAGGCGGAGACACTCGGTGAGGATGGGCGCTTTTACTCCTTGGTATGGAATCCTAAGAGTATCCACGGACGAGTGAAGAGCCTAAGGTTCGGTGGTTTTCTCAGCCCAAAGTTTACGGAGTACAGTGTTTTCTACGCAAGAGTAGACGGCTGGAAGCGTGTGCGAGATGGTGTGTATGTCAATCAAGCTCTAAAGCTGGTAGATGAGGACTGCGTGATTTATGACAGCGGCGCTGACCTCGGCGAAATCACCTACGACCTCACCAAGTCGTTCAACAACTATGCAGCGCAAGAGGAGGGTGCTATACGAGGGTATGTGCAGATGCTCAAGTGGTATCGAGACCAGATGAACTCAACAGATCGCCCGCTTGGACTCAAGCTCAATGAGAAAACCCCTTGGACTATGGAGATACCGAACGTAGGAGATATATCTAACTTCTGCTTGCGTATCGATATGCCTCTGCTACTCTCATTTGGCGCAGATCTCTATCAGGAGATGAACGAGGTTACGGGTGAGCGCCTCAAGATGTACTCCAATAATTCGTCGGGACGAAACTACAACCTCGGAGATCCAGAGGGCACGAAGAGGATAAACGACTCGGCTAAGGCAAATAAGGAGTTTACGGACCAGCTTATTGAGGCCCGCGTCCCATTCAGTCTGACTGCGACTAACTCCAGCGGAGAGAAGTTATACCTCATATATAATCAGTACAGCCAAACGGGTGAGCTGATGTGGACGACAGGCCCAGCAGGATCAACTCGAAGTGTGCCATTCCTTTCCTATGGAGGTGATAAGAGCAAACTCAACTGGGGAGGTATAACACACGCTCGCAGGAACATTGGCGACCAGCAGGGGGACGGGGTATTTATCCCACTTCCTCCACGAGGGTTCACCCACTTAGAGTTGGAGGTGTTCAGCGTACCTACATTCTACAAGAAGAATGGGGACAATATCGAGCAGTTCACGGAGTGGAAGCTGTGGAGCGTTCCCAGTGCGGTACTCGCACAAGCTCCATCGGTGTGGATCTCTGACTACCTCGGTCGAACGGGCGATGATATAGCTAAGAATAGGCGGGAGCGGTTTACTTTCAGTGACTCGACGACTGAAAGCTTCGATGACGAACTGCACTTCTCGGCAGGCTATGGCATACCCTCGGCTTCTCCATCTATCCTGCGATACCTTGGTGATGGGAAGAGTCTTGCGGAGGTGTTCGGTGCAAATAGAATGGCTTCCGATGATTATCTCCTCTCTGCTTACCGTGCGCGTTGCTTCGGTAGAGTCTACGGAGCTTTGCCAACAAGAGGGTATGCGCTCTCTGGTACGTTCGCTTGGTGTAAGTACCCACTGCACCGACTATACGCAGGCTTTGAGTGGATAGCTGTCAGTCGAGAGATTGATATAGTCCAAGGTACAGAGCGAGGTACATACCACCAGCTACGCCCAAGGTATGAGGTCACCCCCCGTATGCTTCGCCCTGAACTTCTATCGGGAGAAAAGGATGTGAAGTACGTGGACTACGCAGGCTCGGCTTGGAAGATGATAAGAGACCACACGCCAAGGCGTGGTAGGTAACCAATAAGACCGCCCTCCCTTGTATTTAAGGGGGGTGCGGTTTTATTTTATTGGAATTTCCTCGGAATTCTAAATGAACTTTTCTGTGGTACCCCGCAGGCCTGCGCCCAGTGCCACGACACACTAATATACTATATGAAATATGTCTACTGATATGTCACCCCAAGAAGAACACCAAGTGTACCCGCGCATCACGACGTGGATAGGACCAGATGCTGCGGTAGAGGTCAGCAGACTGCGCAAGCATTTCGGCTTCAAGAGCAACCACCAGCTGTTTAAGGCTTCTATCTTTATGGCTATCCGCCTGCTCCAAGATGCAGAGCAGAGGGAAAAAGACCCTGACGACACAACCATTCAAGACGCATTCAAGACTCTGACGGACTGGGAAGTCCCAGAGTTTGGGCGCAGACGACGCAGGAGAAAGGAAGGTCACAAGGAGACGGCTGTCTTGCTCGCTCTGTTTAATGGCCAAGTATCAAGTGTGTCCAAAATGGAAATAGTTGGCGAGCAGGCCACGCCCTCGCACGCTGATGCTCCAAAGTGGTACGAGCGCTTCATCCGTCTGCACTATCAAGCACTCTACGATAAGTATGCAGACCGAGCCGAGCGCCTCACTGGTGACTCACTCGCTCCTCGTGACCTTCTTCACGAATCGCTCTTGCGCCTGCAGTGTCCTCCGTCACAAATCACGAGCTACGAATCATACGAGCGTTGGGCGCTTGACAAGTTCAACGAATCACGAGCCACTCATCATAAGCGTGCGGACTTGACTCATCACGAGCCTCATCACGCGAACTCTCATCACGAGGGCGGTGGCGCTGCTCATCATCACGATGATACATGCGCCTGCCACTTCTACGACCGCTCCTACTCCACCCGCCATCACCTCCAAGATGAAGAGGCATAGGACGAAGGAGTACACAAAGTTGATGAACTCAAGGCGGTGGCGTCGTCTACGTATGGCCTACCTATCTGTCCACCCTCTTTGCGAGGACTGCGAGCAGGCTGGTAGGACGACGCCAGCCACAGACGTACACCATATACGCCCTATTGAGGAGTGTGCAGGGCGGCCGCTTGATATGCAGGCGCGGGCTTTTGACCCCTGCAACCTTAGAGCGCTGTGTAAGGCCTGCCACATAGAGGCACATAGGGTACTACACTCTAATAGCTTGAGCTCGTCTAAGGAGCGCGCGCGGGCTGAATTGAGTGCCTTTGCGTCTGCCTACCTATCCGAGTGACCGACTTTGCTGATGTGAGTAGCCCGCCCGTTATGGTGCATCTCGTCCTATAGTGGTATAGCTATCTCATTAGGTGTATTGCACCCTTTGGACTTTGGCGCTGGTGGTGGTCTACTTGCATATACATGCAGGTGGCCGCCTATTGCACGGGTATAGCTATCCCCGTGGTCGTAGCTCTTTGTTTGTCGTCAGTATGTCAAGGATCATAAGGGGCATACCCCCGCTGTGGCTATCCACCTCGTTAGAGCTGCATAGCCTACCACGCTGTATATATACGCTGGTGTGTGCCAGCTCTCACAACGTGCAAAAGTCGTTAGCACCGGTGCAACCACGTGGCTACGACTATGCCACACCACTATATAGGGGTGCAAAAACGCCCGCTGTCACTATCGACAGCGGGCGTTTTTGTTGTCGTATCTTAGTAGTCGCTTAGTAGTGGTCGCACTTGGTCAGATCTTTTACGCTCCTCGTCGCTGAATTCGTCAGGATGTCGATCCATAACGGATACTACGTGGTCGTTAAACCACTCCTTGCAGATTTCTCGAAACTCCTTGTTGCTGGTGTGTGCGAGTGTCCATTTAGCGTCACCGATCTCATACGCCTGAAATAGGCAGCTTGCTTGGTTACGATCTTGCAGGCGTTCACCGTCCACGGCTGTCGTTATATACTCATCGTTATGCTCGTAGCTGGCACAACTCCAGCTACATTCCACGGCTGTACCATCTGTCGTCTCTATCGTGATGCTCCAGCGCTCTTTATTTGGGTTGTACTTGATATAGGTGTATAGCAGCTTTTCGAGCAGGCGTTTTGCGTCGTGTATATCTATGATATCTACCTTGTCGTATGCCACCAGCCCCCCGCTATATTTGGAGATGTAAAACTTAATCTCGTTGATGATTATGTTTCCTTGCTCGTCGACTTGTACACTGTTGTCGGTGGTTAGCGGCTCTTTGTGGCTGGCTACGTCCTCGTCAAAGTTCCCACTAATTACCGACCATGCTTCATTGACTATACTGCTTATGTCGTCTGGGGTCTTTTCAGCACCCGCCGTTAGGGCTCTTATAGTTAAGTCGTATAGGCTGTACTCGTCGCTGTCGTCACCGTATAGATCTCGTAGATTTGCTGCCGCCTCGTTGGTATAGGTGATTTTTACGCCGTGGCAGCCGCCAAAGTCCTCTATTTGCACGCCATGTATAAGGTCGTCACTAATAACAGCGGTTAGCAGGTCTTCGATGCGTGCCACCTTGTATCTCTTGTACTCCTTGTTTAGTGCGTCGTAGATGTACTGCAGGCCCTCTTCTCGGACGTCGTGGGGTGATAGCCCGTTGCTTTCTGCGTACTGCTCGACCATGTAGGTGGCTATGTCGTCGATAGTGGCCATGATGTGCGTTTCTGATAGTCTATACTCCTCGTATGCCTGGTACTCTTTGAGGTAGTACGATACTATCGACAGGTCTGTTTTTACCACGTTGTTAGTCTTCGTTTCCATGTCTTTTCTGTGTTAAGTTGTTAGCTATTAGTTGTTACAGATTTCCAAAGTACCACGTACCTCCGATGTTGTAGATGTCTCCATTGCACTCCAGCTCTATAGCGATCATCTCGTGATCTTCACCCTTCCAGACGCCGCTCCACTCTGAAAGGTGCTTAATTACGTCGGTAGCCGTGTTGAATTTTCCGATCTCCATAACCATATACTCAAAGCATAAGTTATCAGGATTATAGCAGTCTATAGAGTTGTCGTCTATGTTGTAGTCTGCATATGTGATCAGTTCTCCGACGTATCCACGAAAGTCGGTTATCAGCTTTTCAGCTGCTTCGTATAGCTCTTGTCTTTTAGGCGTCATTTCTTCGTAGGCCTTATATACGCTTGTGGCGTTGTTCTTGATCGTTTCCATCGTCTGGCGTCTTTTTTAGGTTAGTTAATGCGGCTCGTTCCGAGTGTTGCGGCGGCTGCTGGTAGGTCTGTATCGATCTCCACATAGTCCCAGCAGGTACCACAGTGGTCTACAAGCAGCACCCACAACTCCAGTTTTTCGCTATAGGCGAACATGAGGCCAAAGTGATCATTTAGGAACTCGCACAGGTCTTCACTGCAGTTTGTTATGTAGTACTGGTAGATTTCCGGGTACTCTTCTGTCTCTTCGTCGCACTCGTATCCGATGGTATTGCACATTAGCTCCTCATCGATGTAAGCGATGTTGTTGCACAGGATAGTAGTGCACCCTGCCCAGCTGGCAGCGACTGCGTACGTCGTTGCGTACGTCGTTTGGTTGGTCTGAATAGTTTCCATACCTTTGTAGTGATATTTTAAAAATGGTAGCCCCGTTGTTCGTTGTGAAACGAGCGCGGGGCTTTTGCGTTCGTTCCCGTTCAAAATGGTAGGGGCGTTTCCCTCTCATTTTGTACTACAAAGATAGGGCAAAAAATCGAAACCACCAAATCTAAAACGCTATTTTCCAACATTTTAGGCACATTTTTCCCGCCCTCCTCGCATTTTTTTTTGACGACCGAAAAATCAACATCACGAGGATAGGGGGAGGCGATTTTAAGGAGAGGGGAGCCCCCCCTGCATACCACCCCTCGCTCCCTTTTCTTCGCACGAGTTCTCAAAGTCGCATGGGGGTGTTGGTGCAGCTTGAAAAGTTTTGGGGGTAAAGTGGTGTCAAAATGATCCATTTCGCTGGGTCTATGTAGTGCCCTCTACAAAATGACGCAAGAAGAAACCGCATGCTTCCTAAGAGATGGGCTAAAGGCCCTTGGCGCATACTCCCCAGCGTTTGAGCCGCTAATATCGGCCACAGCGCAAATGGCTGGTGTGTGCAGGGAGTCTTATGCGGTGCTGATGTCTGATGGCATAGTAGTCGAAGAGACCAGTCGTGAGGGCGATTCACGCAAGCGAGCTAATCCTGCCTGGTCCATCTTTATTGAAGCGTCTAAGGAACTCCGCGCACAGCTGTCCGAGCTTCAGATGACCGTACGCACAGCGAAGTTCACGAGCGGGGACGAGGTAGACAAGCTCAACCACATACTCCAGCAGATATATGACGAAACAACTAAGTCAAAGCGAAGCGACAGCACTGAAAAGCGGGGTCGTAGAGCGGCTGCGAAGCGCTAAGATACCATACCCGCGCTTCAACAAGCTCGACAAGCGTCTATCGTCGTATATACGCGAGTGCATCAAGCATCCGAGCCTGCACAACGTGTATGAGCTTCTGTCTATCGAGCGCTTCCTGCACAAGGTGGACAAGTATGTACTTCGAGACGAGAAGGTGCGTCACTTCATCACGTTCTACGAAAATATCCGCCTACCGTCTGCCGAGGGTATGGTGTTCTTCGCTCTCACCCCAGTGCAGGTATTTCAGTTCACTAATATCTTTTGGTTTTACCACGATGATGGGGAGAGAAGGCTCGTTCGCGATGTCCTCCTCTTCGTTCCTCGTAAGTTCAGCAAGACTACTTCGATTGCTACTCTCTCGGTGTATGACCTTCTGTATGGCGATGCTAACGCAGAGAGCTACGTGGGCAGTAACAGTTATCAGCAGTCGCAGGTGTGCTTCGGTGTGATCTCAAAGATCCTTCGTGCGCTTGATCCTCAGCTCAGACGCTTCAAGATCAACCGTGAACAAGTATTCAACCGAATGCCTGGTAAGATGTCGATTGCACGATGCCTATCCTCTGCGGCAGACCGATTGGATGGTCTGAATGCTTCGCTGGTGATCATTGATGAGTACGCACAGGCGGAGAGTGACGCACTAAAGAGCGTCCTTACCTCTTCAATGGGCGCAAGGCGAAACCCACTCACGTTCGTAATCACGACCGCCAGCGACAAGCTCGACACGCCATTTACGGAGATGCTGGATGCCTATAAATCTATCCTCCGAGGCGAGGTGGAGAACGATAGCATCTTCGCACACATTTTTGAGCCCGATGTAGATGACGAGGAAGGTGACCCTAATACGTGGCACAAGGTACAGCCACACTTAGGTGTCACAGTGCGCCCCGAGTACTACGAAGCGGAGTATCAGAAAGCCCAGCTCACGGCAGGGGATATGAAGGCATTCCGCAACAAGCTCCTTAATATCTTCGCCCGCGACGAGCGTGAGATGTGGATACCACGTGAGACGATCGAGAAGGCATTTATGCACGTGCCTATGGAGTCGTTGCGTGGCTATCGTGCGATGTGTGCTGTGGACTTGTCCGTACGAGATGACTTTAGTGCGCTTACGTTCCTTGTCTACACACCCAGTCGTGTCCCCGAGGGGCGTACCAAGGTCTGCCCGTTCCACGCTATCACACACTACTTCTTCCCAGAGGGGATGCTCGCCACACACGTAAATCGAGAGCTTTACAAGCGCTGGGCAGATGACGGCTATCTGACGCTATGTAAGGGCGACAGCATCGACTACCCTCTCATCGTGGATACTATACTGCGACAGCCTCTATCCACCCTCAAGATAGGCTATGACCCCTACAAGGCCCTCGAGTTCACCAACCTCTTGCGGTCTACTCCGCAGGTTGGCAAGGCGAATTTGGAGGCTATACCGCAGACCAATGGGTCGTTCAATACGGCTGTGATGTCGTTTGAGCTTGCTCTGTCGCAGGATAGTATCACGTTTGACCCTAATCCTATCACGGCATACTGCTTTGGCAACGCTGTGATAGACGAGGACCGACTCGAAAACCGCAAGCCCGTCAAGGCTGTGGCTTCGGACAAGATTGACGGAGCTATCACGTGCTTAATGGGCTTTTGGCTGTTCAACCACTTCAAAACTATCGTATAAATGAGCATTTCCCAATTTTTCACTCGCTTCTTCAAGCGGTCGTACTACGCTGATGGCGATAAGTGTGCATCGGGTGGTAGCGTGCAGGAGTTCGTAAATCAATTCAATGCCCCCTCTGTATCGACTCCAGACAGTGCTATGGCTATTGCCAGCGTGTACCGATGTGTAGATATTCTCTCGGGCACTATCGCATCGCTTGAGCTCCAGCACCTAAAACGCTCTGGAAGCATCTTTAAGCATGCGGGAGATACGCAGCTAAATACGCTATTCGCGGGGCAGGCGAACAGCAGGCAGAACTTCTTCGTCCTGCTCAAGAATGTCGTAGCTCGACTGCTCCTCTCGGGGAACGCCTATATATACCCTCGCTTCTCCTCTCGTGGTGAGTTACTGGATGTAATTCTTCTTGGAGACGGCTCGGTGTCCTACGACAAGAATAGCAATACGTACAGCGTGTCGGACTACGTATGGAATATCAATGGCGTGTTCACCGCAGACGAGATCATCCACCTAAAGAATAATAGCCTTGATGGTGGTTACACTGGGGTGTCCACTATCAAGTACGCTTCTCTATCGCTCTCTCTTAGCGCCAACGCAGATAAGCAGACGAATAACGGACTGCTCTCAGGTAACCAAAAGAGCGGTTTCCTCGTTGGCGGCAACGAATTGCAGGGGCTTGGCGCACTCGATGCTGATGTGGCAGACCGAGTGGCAGACCGAGTGAACAGCGAGATTGCGCAGGGGCGTAGAATCATCCGCTTGTCTGGGTCTATGCAGTTCATAGAGTCCTCGATGAGCAACTCCGATGCGGAGCTACTCGAGGTGCGCAAGTACTCAGTGCTGGATATATGTCGATTCTTCGGTGTGCATCCGTATATGGTGTTCGCAGACCAAAGCACGAACTACAAGGAGGCGGAGAACTCGCAGATTAACTTCCTCAACCAAACGCTCCAGCCCCTTATACTGCAGATTGAACAGGAGTTCTCTGTGAAGCTACTGCCAAGATCAAGGCGAGCATCCGAGCGCATCCGTTTTGACCTCTCCCGCCTATTCGCAACCGACCTACGCACCCGTGCAGAGTACGTAAAGAGCAGCGTGGAGGCAGGCGTAATGACTCCCAATGAGGGGCGAATCTTCGAGAACAGAGAGCCTATTGACGGAGGCGACCAGCTGTTTATCACGTGCAACGTAGCACCGATTACCTCTCGTCCGAGCATTGATGAGCTGCACCCAGCTGGAGACACTTCCAAAAGTGCAGAGGAATAGCGAAAAGTGGTGTCAAAATCAGCCTTATAACTACGTTATATAAAGCCCGATACAGATATGAGCGAAAACAAAATACTCGAGCTAAGAAGTAGCTCCAGCGAGCTATCTGCTCCATCACTCCAAAGTGAGGAAAGCCGCACTATTGAGGGGCTTGCCATCGTGTACGAAGAAGAGAGTGAGGTCTTGTATGAATTCCTTGAGGGGCGTGCATTCCGAGAGATTGTGCATAAGGGCGCAGTGACGGAGGAATTGCTCCGCTCTTCCGATGTACTTGCTCTCTACGAGCACGACCGCACGAAACTCCTTGCGAGAAGCACGAACGGAGCGGGTAGCCTACAGCTGACTATCACGGATAGTGGACTTCTCTACCGATTTGATGCTCCCAACACGCAGTTGGGCAACGATACGCTGGAACTCCTTCGCAGAGGCGACCTGCGCTCCTCTTCATTCCTTTTCGGTGTGAATAAAGGCGACACACGCTGGGAGAAAAAGGAGGACGGTACGTGGCTTCGTCACATTGACCACTTCTCGTATATCGGGGATGTGTCAGTGGTAAGCACGCCCGCCTATCCAGCAACCACTGCATCCGCTGAACGCTCAAAGCGGGCTCTTGATGAGGAGCGAGGACTACCCGAGCCGAGCGAAGAGCCTACCCCCGAACCAGTCCAAGAAGAAACGACCCCCGAGGAAGCTCCCGAGCCAGTTGCTCGTACGCCATTGGCAGAGCGCGCTCTTCGCTGGGCTGATATAACCAAGTCCAACCTTTAACCATTTAACCAATTAACTATGACAAAGGAACAAGAACAGCTGCACGAATTGCACGTGCGATTCAAGGAGCTGCAGGGTAAGCGACATGCTGGTGCGCTGACCGAAGATGAAGAGCGCGAGCTTGTCCGAGTTAGCGAGGATATGCAGGAGCGAAGTCTCAACGCTATCGTCTCTAAGGCTCTCGAGCAAGACAAGTCGGGCGAGCATGTAGAAGCGGCTAAGCGCTTCCTTGAAGGTGCGATTCGGTCTGTGGAGACTCGAATGGAGATTCCCCTCGAGGAGCGCGCAACAACGCTGACGACGAATGTAGAGCCAGCTCAGCCAAAAGTTATCCAAGACGTCGTACAGCCTCTTGAGGCAGAGCTTGTTCACACCAAGGTCGGTCTAACGATGCAGTCTGGGGTGGTCGGTCAGCCTGTATGGCCTGTTCTCGCTGGGGTGACAGCCACTATTGCAGGAGAAGATGTCGCTCTTTCCGATCAGAGTATTGACCTCAGTAAGATCTCGGCTAAGTCAGAGCGTATCGGTGTCTACGTCCCCGTAACGTCGCAGGCTATCAATTCAACCAACATTAATCTCCGTGCTATCGTTCTTTCTCGACTTGGCAAGGCAGTGGGCAAATCTATCAACCTCGCTTTGTTTGCGAAGACTCCCCCTGCCTCTCCAAACAATGGCATAGGCTCTGTACTCGCTGCTCCTTATGCTTCGCCAATCGCTGGTACATGGAGCAACACAGTGCGACCTACTTTAACCGAGGTAGCCGATCTTGAGGCCGAAGTGCTCGGGAAGGATGTCGAGACGGACGGTAGTACTTCGTACTTCGTGCACCCTAAAACCTACAGCCTGCTAAAGACTACGCCTGTAGAAAAGGGTAGCAGTAAGATGATTCTTGAGGATGGTTACATGAACGGCTACCCTGTAGTTGCCACCACGTTTATGCCACAAGATGCTATCCTCTTCGGTGTGCTGTCCTATGCTGTCCTTGCCCACCACGGCAGTGGCGACCGCCTCTATGCGCAGTACGATGGCATTAAAGACCGCGTAAACTTCACTCTCAATGGCGACTACTCCATCACGGTGCTCCGTGCAGAAGCATTCGCCTGCTTGAAGCGTAAAGCGTAAGTAAAAGCTATGCCCACATATATCTCTCTCGAGGAAGCAAAGAAGCATCTGAACGTAGACCACGATGAGGATGACGACTTCATTATTGAGCTAATTGATACAGCCGAGGACTATCTCTCTGGGCTTCTCTGCAGGCCTCTGGTCGAGGTGGAGCAGGATTCAGGCGACTTGCCTCCAGCGCTTCGGCACGCTCTCCGAATGATAGTCGCACGCTTCTATGCTGACCGAGAGGGGTATCGTGTTGGGCGCGTTACGGAGCTTGCATTTTCGCTTGGCTCACTCATAGGCAGATACCGATTAGAGCGATGAACGCAGGGGCATTCACTCACCGACTGACATTCCTCAAGGCTGTAAAGACGCAGAGTGCATCGGGCGCAGTAAAGGAGGAGCTGGTAGAGAGTTTTCGCTCTCGTGCCTACCTCCGAACGCTTCGCCCGACCTACGATAAGGACGGCTTGCAGGCCCGTGAGGTTGTCGATACCTCGGCTGTGGTGTTCGTTGTTCGTGCTGATAAGCGTCTATCTACCTCTGGGTGGCTTCGCTTCAATGGCGCACTCTATCGCATCGTGCTGCTCCAGCCTATGCTTGACAGAACGGTGCAGGTCACAGCTCGCTATGTAGACGAATAGAGTATGCCAGATGTAGTTTCTCTCAACGGATTTCCCGAGGTCGAGTCCTTTATCGGTAGGCTCAAGGAGGCTCCAAGCCCAGAGAGCCTGCGTGAACCATTCTTCCGTGCTGCGGAGGTGTACCAGCAGGATGTTCGCACTACCCTGCCTCCTCTGTACAAACAGCCGAATAGGAATGGACACGTACCGAGGGGCAACCTCATCAGAGGGCTTCGCAGGCGTATGCCACGAAGGAGCAGGGGCGGTCGAGTGTCTGTGTCGATCGGCTTCCTCTATGTCAATGGAGCTACGGCAATGGGGCAGGAGTCGCAGGCAGCGAACCACGCCCACCTAATTGACAAGGGAACAGCCGACAGATACACACGAAGTGGGAAGTTCAGAGGCAGGGTGCTGCCCACCCTCTTTTGGACGCACGCGAAGCAGAGAAGCACGCCACGCGCACAACGAATACTCCTTGCAGGAGTCACGAAAGTCTTAACCAACGTATGAGTATCTATCTCGACAACAACAGAAAATGGCACACCGCCCAGTGGGTGCGTAGCAAACTCCTTGCGTGTGAGGAGTTGCGTGAGCTTGTAGGGGATAAAATCTTCCCTGTGATAGCTCCCGAAGAGACCGCTGGCGACTACATAATCGTATATCGCAGCGCCTATGGTCGTGACCGCGACAAGTCAGGCGACACGCACAGCGAGGCTTATGTAACCGTTCTCTGCTTCTCCGATAAGTACGACAGCTCTATCGAGCTTGTGAAGCTGGTGGACGCTGTCCTCGATGGAGGGCGCAATGATGAGGTCGGGAAGACGATGGGCTGGCGCGAAACACGTGCCACGCTCGACGAGTCCGAGGAGGGCTGCTCTGATGGTAAGTTTTTCCAGTCGCTTACGTTCGAAATATCATAACCAAAACCAATAACTAAATAGAAGTTCTTATGGCAACTCAAACACCTCCCAACCCCAAATACAATAAGAACGTGGACCTCGTCAGAGGCGAGTCGTATGGTATGTTCATCGCTGGGCTGTTCGTACCCTACGTGAAGAAGGACGATTTCAAGTTTGCTCCACAGACTATCGAAATCTCCAGCAAGCTGTCGGGCAAGAGTCCTGATAAGCTCGGTGGGCGCAACGACTGGTCCGCCTCTCTCGAAGCGTACGTGTCGAACTCCGCTGGGCATCTGTCCTACAACGCCCTCGAGAATATCGCAGCATCGGGCAAGGCTGTATCATTCGAGATTTGCGAGGTGACTATCGCAGAAGATGCGGCAGGCCTTCGCACTGTGACCAAGGGCACAGCTATCCGTAAGGGTATGGTCACAATCTCCGACCTTAGCAAGAATAGCACTGGCGGTGAGTACGAGACCTTTACCTGCACGCTGAACGGCTCTGGGCCCCTAAAGGATAAGGCGGATAAGGAAATCGGCAGCACCGAAGCGCTTACCGCTGCTGGGATCACTCTCTAATGGACAGCGTACCATTCCCACTGACACTCCGCGCGGTACTTCTTTTCGAGAAGCTCTCCGCGCGGAGTTTCTCTACACTGAATATCCAAGACGGAGAGCAGCTACCTCTCCTCATCTACTGTTTACAGAGGTGCGAGGAGGGCGGTAGTAAGATGCCTTTTGATGCGTGGGTGTCTGTCTTGGATAGCGTAGAGGTGTCGTCGCATCTATATGGGCGACTGGAGCGCACTCTGGAGGAGCTTACACCTATCACGGAATCAATCTCGGATGACGCAGGCGGTGGTGAGACCAGCGATAGTGAAGATGACGGACCAGACTTCACGACTATCGCCAATATGATAATCGTGGACGGAGGTATTGATGCAGGGTATGTTATGGACAGAATGGAGTTGTGGGAGATACCTGCCATTCTTAACGCCATACAGAAGCGCAAGCAGGAGAGTCTCGAGTACAAGCGTCTATTCACTTGGATGTCTATGCTCCCACACCTCGCACAAGACTCCGTTTGCTCTCCCGAGAAGCTCCTGCCGTTCCCGTGGGAGACCGAGAGCGAAGATGTAGGTCAAGCAATCTTTGACCAGCTCAAGAATGCGAAAATCGTAGTCGCAGATAAGTAATACACACATTCAGCCTACCAGCCTATGGCTAATAATCTTTCATTTTCCGTACGATTAGAGCTGCTTGCGGACAAGTTCAAGCAGCAAGCCGATAGCGCCAAGGCTTCGCTCCGTGGCATCCAGTTCCAAGCCCTTGCAATGGCTGGTGCGTTGGGCGCAGGCGTCACTTCTATCAGTAGCTTTATCTCTTCTCTTGTCAATACGGCTCGAGATGCAGGCCGTGCGCGTGTCGTACTTCGCAATATCAGCACGGACACCCGCGAGTATGCTCGTAGCTTGAAGTTCCTCGCAGAGCTTACCAACAAGTATGGTACAGACCTTATAGGCACTACCGAGGCGTTCGCGAAGTTCAAGGCGGCTGCAACCCCTGCGGGCATCGCTATAGCGGAGCAGGAACGCATCTTCTCCAATATCAGTAAGGCTATGGCTTCGTTCGGTATTTCGGGCGGAGAGGCGGCTCTTACGATGATGGCCATTACTCAGATGATGAGTAAGGGGAAGATTTCCAGCGAAGAGCTCCGCAGACAGCTTGGTGAGCGTATGCCCGTGGCTATGCAGGCTATGGCTAACGCAGCTGGCGTGTCGATGTCACAGCTGGACAAGCTCCTCAAAGAGGGTAAGCTCCGAAGTGCAGAGATTATGGGTAAGTTCTCCGATGAGCTGGCGAAGCTCTCTGGGGACACCAGCACCGACAACCTCGAGAGTTCTCTTGGTCGTCTCAAAAACTCCTTCACCGATCTTGCAGACTCCCTGCGTGTGTACGACAACTTCAAGGCTCTTGTCGAGAAGGTAAAGGATCTGCTGGACTACCTACGCACACACCTCTCCAACTTGTACATTTGGGCGGGTGGCTTGCTCGGTGCGCGTCTGTGGGGAAAATTCTCTGCGACTTGGAGTCAAGCAGGTGCAGTTATCAAGGCTTCGCAGGCGCAGGCCATAGCTGACGAGGCGGCCGCTAAGGAGTCTGCCAAGCGGTCAAAGCTGGAGGCACAGAAGGCACTCGCAGAAGCCCAGCAACAGCTCCAGCGTGCAGAGGCGGCTGTGCAGGCGGCTGGCACTATCACAGAGAAGGAGAAGAAGCGTCTTGAGGTAGCCAAGTACACTGGCGATGTACGCTTCCAAAAGGCGGTAGACAACTTCTCCAACGCACAGACAGAGAAGCGCACACTGCTGAATGAGCATCAGGCTCTTCTTCGTGGTATGCAGAGGAGCGAAGAGGAGGCGGCACAGAGAGTTGCCAATGCAAAGCTCGCACTCCAGCGCGCCAATGATGAGGCAGCCGCAAGGATTATCGCCAAGCAGGAGCAGGTAGAGCGAGCCAAGGATGAGCGAGTAGCTGCTGCCAAGCGTGCGTTGGAGGCAGCTACCGCACCCAAGGATATAAAAGCAGCAACGTCAGCTCTGAATAAGGCCGATCGATATACTTCCGAGGAGCAGAAGGCTATCCGTGACCTGCAGAGAGAGCAGGCTGCGATAGTCTCTAAGAGCCAGCGTGAGTACGACAAGGCTATTGCAGACCAGTCACGCCTGCAACTCGCTAATATCACGAAGCGTGAGCGTGAAGAAGCACGCTTAGCTGGGAAGCTGGAACAGAACGCCCGTGCGCTCGCCGCCACTGGGGACGCCCTGAATAAGGCAAACCACAACAGACGCGAACTCCTCGCAGAAGCCCGGGCGAAGAATGAGGAAGCGCGCATCAAGCGCCTTGCCGCTCTGCAGGCCTCTGCGGATAAGGCTCACTACAATATCGGAGGGAGAGCTACCAACCTCCCCTCGTCGTCTGCATCGGTTGCTGGTGTGCTAAACACTCAGCGAGCTATCAGCAATGCAGGCAACCTCTCGTTCCGTCCTGCAAGCGAAATTATCGCAGACCAAACCAAGGCGGCATCCGCCACGGTGTCTCTATGGACGAGAGCTACAACCACGGTAAAACTCGCTTGGGCTTCCACGCTGGCGACTATCCGTGGTCTTATGGCCACGATTGGTCCTATGGCGATTATTGCAGGCATCACGGCTATCGTGACCGCCCTTGCAGACTGGTATCGTAAGCAGAAGGAGATTAACGGGCTTCAGAATGAGTACCTCGCCAAGCAGAGGGAAATCAAGTCTACTCGAAGCGATGAAGAGGTGCAGATTTCCCGCCTATTCAGTCTGTACCAGAGCTTGGATGGGAAGCTGGAGGAACAAAAGACGGTACAGCATCAGCTGGAGAAGTCTCTTGGCTTGCAGGAGGGCTCACTTGACCGAATTGCTGGTAAGTACGACCGAATCAAGAATGTCGTAAGCAAGATACTCCAGCTAAAGGAGATTGATAGACAGATTGATTTCTACAGCGAAACTGCAAAGACGAACAAGAAGCCTCTTCAAGATCTATATGGGGCGTATCTCCAAAAGGGCGGTAAGAGTCTTTCCGCAGACGATATGGAGCGAGTCGGAAAGGTCCTTGCCAAATCATTCTCGCTTTCCGTTGCTCAAAGGAATGGCTACTTGAAGGGATTTGCATACGATAAGGATGTACGAACCTCTACAGACAATCAGTACGAGTTAGGCAAGCTCAAAGGAATATACAAGGAGCTGTTTGGAACTGATGCTTCAAGGGATGCCAAGCGTTTTATGGTATCTATCTTGGAGGAAGGGTACACTTATCAGGCTTTTAGAAATGCTTCTGCGAGCCAGCTGGTTGCCAATGATGCAGAGATAAAGACTAATGAGCTTCAAGTCAAGCGCATCAAGATTGAGGGCGAAGCCCAAGGCGAGGTAAAGTCTATTGGCGGGAGCTTCGCTGGTGGCGGCGGTGTATCAAGCTCCTCCGACGACGACTCAAAGAAGAGCGGAAAGAAGTCCGAGCTACAGCGCACGAGAGAGGCAGCCGCCAAGGAGCTGAATGAACTGCACAACCAGCGCGCTGCTGGCATTATCTCCGAAGAAGAGTATCGCCTTGCACTTGACAAGGTTGCCACTCAGTATCGTGAGAAGCTCGCATCACTCCTTGGGGAGAAGGCTCTCAACGACCAGCAGTACCAGAGCCTGCAGACGCATCTGCTTGTAGAAAGGGAGGTAATTGAGGAGAAGGCGAGAAGTGCAGCGGAACTCAAACTAATCACAGCGCAGGTGAAATATGGTCTTGCTACGGAGGATGATCTGCGCAGAGCTAAGGCGGAGCGCGCGAAGGCCGAGCTGAACGCCCTTATCAAAAAGAACGGAGAGCTTGATGTAGACGACAAGTATGTCAAGGCGAAGATGAGCGAGATCGACGCTGTCTCCGATATTGCAAACCTGCAACGCAACTACGCTGACGAAGCGAAGAAGCTGGAGAAAGCACGTGAGGAGGGCAGGCTCAAGGAGAATGAGTACGCGGAAGCTCTCGCTAAGCTCATATCATCTACACGTGAGCGAGCCAATCAGACTGCCACGACCACCGAGGGGCAGGAAAAGCTCAAAAAGGAGCTGGGAGAAAAGCTCTCAAGCGACCTATCTTCTATCGCTAAGTCCGCTACCCCAGTCAAGGGCGTGCGTGACACGAGCTACGACTACAAGAAGGACGAAGCTACGAAGCTCGGAGAGGAGAAGCAGCTTATGGAGGACTATGTCCGCCAGTTGCAGGAAGCAGAAAAGGCTGGGCTGGATGTTGCTGAGGCTCTCAAGAAGGCTCAGAAAGAGACCAAGACCCTCGACCAAGCTATCAAGGTGGCGACTATTCAGTCCGACCTCAAGAAGTACCAAGAGGCGATAAAAGACCAGTCGTTTGCAGGCTTGAAGTCCGTGGCACAGAGCGCTCGTCACCTCAAGAGTGCATTCAGTGAGCTTCAAAAGGCGTTTGACCCCGATGCGCAGGCCTCTGCATGGGAGCGCTTCTTTGCGGTGTTTGACTCTGCGACGCAGGGCATCGACACTATCCTCTCTCTTGTAAAGATGATAGAGGGGCTTACGCAGGCCCGACAAGTGGCAGCTGCAGCGGAGCAGGCTCTCACGGCTCAGCAGGTGGCAGGGAGAACGCTTGTGACAACGACGGAGGCAACGTCTACCGCCACGGAGTTAGGGCTTACGACGGCACGTATAGCGGCTACGCAGGCCGAGACCTCTGCTGACACTGTTGGGGCGGCTGCTAAGGCAGCTAAGGCTCACGCGGGCATCCCGTTTGTCGGTGTGGCTCTTGCTGCGGTTGCTGTTGGCGGTCTGATAGCCCTCATCTCTTCTTCGGCTAAGAAGATACCGAAGTTCGCCAATGGTGGTATCGTCCCAGGTGGTGATGGATCTGGCGACCGAGTTCTCGCTCGAGTCAATCCTGGCGAACTGATACTTAACAAGGCGCAGCAGGGGAGACTTGCCAACCACTTGACCTCCGCAGCGTCTATCCGAGTGGAGGTAGAGGGTAAGATACGCGCAAAGGATATTCTGCAGCTAAGTAGTGTAGCTGCTCGACATAAAACACGATAACCAATCAAAACCAAAGACTATGAGTATTATCGACTTCTTCGACCCTGACGCCTTCTCCAAGACGGAGATAACGCACGCAGCGGTAATCGGGATCTTCTGCTATGCGAGCGTGACTATCGCCCGCTTCCTTGACCTCGCTTCTGCGCTTATGCGAGACAAACGCTTTGACGAAAAGCAGGCTCGCATAATCGTAAGTGAGGGAAAGCTGGAGGGGGACCCAAAGAAGCTCGCAAAGAAGTTCGGCAACGGAGCGTCAAGCAAGGGATACGCTTCATTCGTCATCAGACTTGTGCTGTACTACTTCTGTGTGGCTCTTGCAGGCATTGTCGATGGGATTCTGCTTATGTCTGATGCGTGGTCATACGCTCACATGCATGAGCTCCCATACATATCAATGTTGGTAACGCTACTTATCGTGCATACGGAGTTCACAAGTATTTGGGAGAATAGTCCTAAAAACGTCACCCAAAGTATGGAGAAGAGTATGCGACGCTTCGTGAAGGGAGCTAATGCGATACGCAACAAGGACGTCGAAGAGATCCGAGAGATCTTTGTCGAGCGAGTAAAGAGAGAAGAAGGAGAAGAATAATACCGAAACGACTATGAGCAAGTATTTCACACTCGAGGAGATGACACGAAGCCAAACGGCCGTGCGCCTCGGAAAGGACAACACCCCCAACGCCACGCAGAAGCGAGACCTACTGCGCCTAATGGACTACCTCGACGGCATCCGTGAGGAGTTCCGCGAGCCGATCAAGGTAACATCGGGCTTCCGAAGTTGGGACGTAAACCACGCCGTCGGTGGTGTGAAGAAGAGCCAGCATCTCGCTGGACAGGCCGCTGACATCGTGCCAGCGCAGAATCCCGAGCGACTGCGTGAGCTGTTCGACCTCATTCGCAAGCGTGGAGGATACCAGCAGGTGATCTTCGAGCGCAAGGGTCAAAGCGTGTGGGTGCATGTGGCCATCCCTCCGCTCGGCGAAATGCCGAAGCAGGAGGCGATGACGACGAACGACGGCAAGAACTTCACCCGACTAAAGTAACTAACACAGCAGGGCGGGCGGTAATGGGGTGACCGCCTTCCCCCTGCAACCAACCACCCCGACAACAAACGATATATGCGACCATTTGGAAGTAAGAGCGAGCAAGGCAAGGCGCTCCAGCTGGTGCAACGTGGCACGGACAAGCGTATCCCCGTGGAGCTGGTCAAACAGCCATCGGGCGAAGTCCTCGACCCTACCGAGCTGGAGGAGCTGAGTGTAAAGGTGGCGAGCGAGAGCGGAGCTGGGTGCGCTCCCGTACCGCACGCCATTGAGGATAAAAAGCTGGTAGTGGAGCTCACCGCAGAGGTTACCCGACAGCTGGGGCTGGGAGTGTACACCCTCACCGCCACGGGGCGCATCCCCGATCCCGCCTACGCTGACGGCTACCACGACTACGAGATAGTAGTACCCATCTGCAAGGTCACTAAGTACGGGAGCAACGAGACGCCCGTCAAGGTGCAGGCTAACGTGCTGGAAGGCTTGCGTGGGCTTAGCGCCTACGAGATAGCTGTAAAGCACGGCTACCAAGGCACAGAGGAGCGGTTCTCCAAGGACATCATCCCGAAGTCGAACTACGAGCGAGCCAAGGAGCTTCAAGGCTTTCAGGGTACGGAGGTAGATTATCTCGTCAGCCTGCAAGGAGCGCCAGGCAAAGACCTCTATCAGGCTGCTGTAGAGCGTGGCTACAAGGGCTCCTTTGATGACTTCCTCGAGCAGCAAAAGGGAGAGAAGGGCAAGGACGCCTACGACGACTACCTCGAGACAACAACCGACAACCCAAAGCTGAGCAGGGAAGAGTGGTCGAAGCCAAGGGGCAATAATGGAAATGCAGAAGAAGAAATGAATAAGACAGCGATAGAGCTACTCTACAAGATCAACAACGGGACGGACGAGAGCGCAACGGAGAACACGACCGCAGGGGCGCAACTGCTGGAGGCGGACGGACACCGCAGGGACATCATCACCGCAATGCGAGCCAAGGGCGTATCGGTGTACGACACCGACGGGCTAACCGACCTTGCGGGCAAGATACAAGAGATTAAGGTGTATGTGTTCCCCGTGTACAGCGCGCGCCAGTTCATCGGATACAAGGGAGCTTACCTCCCAACACTGGAGGTTTACAACGAGCTCAACCCCGCTGACCTCTCCAGCATGTTCACCAACTCAACCTCGCTGAAGGCTCTCCCCGAGATACGCAACGCTGGGCAGATCTCGAGTATCAACCAAATGTGCTCTGGGTGCGTGTCTATGGTTACGGCAACGCTCCCAGACCTCCCTGCCGTTGTTAGCGCTTCATCAGCATTCTACGGGTGCAGCTCCCTTGAGACGCTCACGATAGGCGCAATGCCACGATGCACAACGCTGGCATCTCTCGTTACGACCTGCTCGTCACTACAGACGATGACCATAGGAGAGTGCCCCAACGTGACCGATATAGCGCAGATAGCATACCAATGCGCCTCGCTAACGGAGGTCTCCATCGGCACAGGTGATGCGCTGACCAAGGTAGATAACGCCTTCAACGGATGCGCACGCCTTAGACGCATCAACGGCACGCTGGACTTTACGAAGCTGGCTACCACGGGTAACATCTTCTTCGGGTGCGAGGCTTTGGAGGAGGTGCGCATCAAGGGGCTGAAAGCTGACATCAGTCTACAGCAGAGCTCCAACCTCTCCACCGAGAGCGTGAAGTACCTCGTGGAGAACCTCCAGCAGGTGACAGGGAAGTCTATCACGCTCCCTCGATCTTGGCAGACGGCGCACACGGCAGAGGCGAGAGAGTACGCACAGAAAGCCACCGCCAAGGGCTTTGCACTAACCTTCAGATAGGACAGCTATGGAAATAATCGAATTACAAGAGAGGGCGGGCTATATGCACGTCAATGCAGAGCATCGCATCGTGGTCTACTTCGGCTACTGCCCAAAGGATGACGCCCATCTGTGGGCACTCACGCCCGAGGAGGAAGCCCTCGCCTTAGAGTCGCAGTGGATAGCCGAAGATGAGGAGAAGCTCCTCCAGCAAGTGGAGGGGGATAACTAATAGATAGGGGGCGGGGTGCTTAGCCTCGCCCCTCCTCATAAATACAGAGAGATATGAAAACGAATAGATTAGAGTGGTGGGAGACGCTACTTGTTATTGTGGCCGTAGCACTGCTGGGCTACTTCCTGACCTCCTGCTCCCCGAAGGTGCGGGTTGTCCCCGTCGAGCGCACCCATGTAGAGTGGCGTGACCGCCTACGCCTCGATAGCGTGTACGTACACGATAGCATCTACCTCACCGAGAAGCAGGCAGGCGATACCATCTACAAGGTCAAAGAGGTGTACCGCTGGCGTGACCGCTGGCGGGTAGATACTATCAATACGGGGCGCATCGATAGCGTGCGAGTGACCGAGGTTGTCGAAGTCCCAGCAAAGCTCACGGCGTGGCAGAGTATGCGGCTCAAGGCTTTTGCACCACTCCTCGCTATTGCGTCGCTTTTGGGTGCGTGGGTGTCGAGGAAGTTGTGGATACCGATACTGCGTGGGCTGATATAGCGTGCATCATTTTCGTGACCTCACGAAAAAGGTCTGCGGGTGTTTGGTGGTATCAAAAGTTTCCCTACCTTTGCAGTGTAGATGAGTGCACGCGTCTACGTGTCCACCCTTCGGGGTGCTGAATTGAAACGAGCTTATGCTCACAGATGTACGTGATTATTCGCTTAATCTCGCAACGTCTAACAAGGGCGGGGAGGTGTGACTTCCTCGCCCTCTTCTTTGGAGTTCTGCATAAAAGCGTCCGTGAAAGCGTCCGCTGTAAATAGAAGTCCCTCTGTAAATCACTGATTTGCAGAGGGACTTTCAATGTGATTGTACCCCCGAGCAGAATCGAACTGCTATCTAAAATTTAGGAAATTCTTGTTCTATCCGTTGAACTACGAGGGCTCATCTCCTCTTACGCAGAGCTCTTGCCGCGCTGAGATGTGGGGCAAAGATAGTCATTTTATACTTGCACCCTCGGTGAGCAGCCGCGAGGTCAGAGGCGGAAGAAATAGTTCAGCGTCGCCCCGAAGTACATCTCCGACGATTGTACATAGGTCGAGCCACGCTTGCTGCTCCAGAGGTTGCCCAGTCCGTAGACGAAGCGCCCTTCGAGCTCGACGCGCTGACGCTTGCCGATGGGGATGCTTATCCCAGGCCCGCCACCGAGCCCCCAGAAGAAGCGATCGCGCACGGCCATACCGTGGCGGGTGGAGTCCAGTGTGGACATATTCGCCTCGCCCGAGCTGGTAGCTGATTCTCCGAGCTGGTAGCCGAAGAACGGCCCCGCATTGATGAAGATGCGGATATCTCCCGAGCGGAAGTAGAGGTGCGTGAGTAGGGGTAGCTCAAGATAGTCGAGCGTGCGGCTGTAGCTCGTGGCGAGGGCATCATAGCGCTCCTGCCAGCCACCACGGCGGTAGTTCAGCTCTGCCTGCAGGGATGCCCCGCGCTCGACGTCGTAGCGCACGGCGATACCCGCGATGGGCCCCGTGTGCAGACGCTGACGTACCGACGGGACGAAGGTGAATCGACTGGCGGTCATCCCACCATGCACCCCGACGGATACCGACTGGGCGAAGGGCTCCTTCGTCGTCTGCGCACTAAGACGCGCTCCTGCTACTGCGAGCAGGAGGCATATCAAGATGAGGCTGTGGCGGAGGGAACTAATGAGCTTCACGCGTGATAGCACCTGAGCTGGGGTAGTGGACGAAGAAGAAGCGGGTATTCGTGTACACGTTCGCCTCGTCGCTACGCTGGAGGTAGAAGTCAAGCTGGAGGCCATCCGAAGGGATGGACGACATGCTGTTGATGAAGTTGCGGCCGTACATCGAGTAGGCGCGGATGAAGTAGCGTGCCAGGTCATAGCCGAGGACGCTGTACTTCGGATAGGAGTTGCTGACCTTGTGGCTGAACCATCCCGTGAACTGACTTAGGAAGTCCTTCGACTCGGCAAGCGTAGGATCGAAGAAGAACGTCGAGTAGATGGTCGTGTTGTAGCGATGCAGGCTCTGCTGGAACTGCGAGCCGTAGGCCTGCCACTGTGGGTGGCCGAAGAGCGTGACGCCACTCGTGCGCGTGCCGATAGCAGCCATAGTCGCCATCGCGAGGTTGCGGTCGGGAGAGATGGGTACGACGACAGCGTCCGAGCTGAGGCCACCGACGGCACCGCTACCTACCTGTATGGAGCGGAAGGGCAGACCTGCGTGGCTGAGCGCTGAGCGGAGCTGGCTGACGAAGCCGTCTTCCGTGTCGCCAGGGCGTGAGGCAAAGATGACTTCACGGCCCTTGTACTTCTGCAGGAAGGCAGGGACGACGCGATCGATGATAGTGGAGGTGTGGGCGTTGGTCAGGATGACACGTCCTTCACCCGTCTCGAGGTGGCTGGCCTTGCTGAAGGGGATGATATAGTAGTTATATCCTGCAGCTGCGGAGATAGCACGGATCTGCCCCTCGGTGACACCACCGATGACGAGGTCCTTACCACGGAGCTTGCCAGCATCGATGTAGGCATTCAGCGCTTCATCGTTGGGGATATCCAGCGTGGTGAGCTGCATTGAGATTCCAGCTTTCTTGAGCTGATACATACCGAGGAGGAAGCCTTCGTAGAACTCAACGAAGTGCTTGTCCTTCTTCAGCGGCAGGAGCATAAGGATGCGCGTCTGCGAAGCGGCCACCTGTGAGGGTAGGCTGCTCTCGCCTTCGTCGCTCTTAGGCGTGGTGGTCGTAGTGCTGTCACCCTTAGCGCCAGGGATGACGAGCTCCATACCGACCTTGACGGTGGAGGAGGTTACCCCAGGATTGGCACGCAGGAGGTCTGCCAGATCAATGCCGTAGCTACGGCTGATGCCATAGAGCGTCTCGCCCGTCTCTACGCGGTGCTTCTTCGGGCTCTGCGAAGAGGACGAAGCTGCGGGTGTAGAGGTCGTGGGAGATGCAGTAGGAGTGGCAGGGATGAGGAGCTTGTCGCCGACCTTGATCTGCTGGCGAGCCCAAGGGTTGAGCTCGTAGACCTTATCGATGGCGACACCATAGCGACGTGCGATGCTATACACCGTCTCTTCGCGCTGGACCTCGTGCTCACGGATGCGTCGCCCGCCCTGGGCGCTGGCACCTATATATATAAGGAGTGCGGTCGATAGCAAGAGGAGTGCGCGGCGGCAAGTGTCGGAGAGGGTCATCTGTCTATACTTAGTCTTGTGATGAATATGGGGCAAAGGTACTTAATCGTGTGCAAATGAGCTCGGAGCTACTCGGCGGAGCTGACGTAGTCGGTGACTCCAGAGGTGGTGAAGGAGGCCATCTCACGGAGCATTCGCGCGGCCGAATCGAGGATGGGGAAGGCGCAGATAGCCCCTGTCCCTTCGCCCAGACGCATGCCTAAGCGCAGGATGGGGTCGGCCCCAAGGTAGCGTAGGAGACGAGCGTGCCCCGCCTCATCCCCTGCATGTCCATAGAACGCATAATCAGTGACTGCTGGGTATAATGCCCGTGCCAGAAGTAAGCAGGCCGTCATGATGAAGCCATCGACGAGGAAGGCCACGCGGCGCTCTGCTGCACGGAGCATCGCCCCGACGGTGACCACCATCTCGTAGCCACCGAAGTAGCGGAGTATAGCTTCGGCATCCACAGGACCGCGATAGTTGTCCACAGCCCGGCGAAGGATAGCGAGCTTGTGCTGTACGCCTTCGTCGTCAAGTCCGCTCCCACGACCCACACATTCTTCGAGAGGAAGGTCGGTGAGATAGTACATCCAGAGCGCTGAGGTGGAGGTGTTGGCGATGCCCATCTCACCGAAGGAGAGGAGCTTACATCCACGCTCAACGGCCTCGTCTACTGAGACGACGCCGATAGAGATAGCGCGGTCGACCTCCTCCTCTGTCATAGCAGACTCGTGGAGGAAGGAGCGGGTGCCTCGGCGGATCTTGCGGTGGATAAGTGCTGTTCCTTCGAGGGGGAACTCGTGATCTACCCCGACATCGACGATGTGCAGAGCGAAGTCGTGCTGTCGGCAAAGGAAGCATATCCCCGCTCCACCACGTAGCATGCTGTAGACGACCTGATGGGTGACCTCGCGCGGGCTCTTGCTCACGCCCTCGGTCTCGATGCCGTGGTCGGCAGCGAAGACGAAGTGCTCACGTGGCGAGAGGCTGGGCTGTAGGGTGTCTTGGAGTGCAGCGAGGCGTGCGGCGAGTGTCTCGAGCTTGCCCATGGCGCCCAGAGGCTTGGCGATCTGGTCGATGTAGCATTGGGCGCGGTAGATCTCTTCCTCGGGGATGGGACGGATATCGAAGTCTTGCATTGTGATAGGGAGTAATCAGGGTGAGGTCAGCCCTTGACGGTGAGGGGAAGGCCGCTGACCATCAGGGTGACGCGGTCTGCGCGGGCGGCTACATACTGGTTCATCCACCCCTGTAGCTGGGTGAAGAGGCGCTGTGTGCGAGACTCGGACATGCCGCCCATGCCCAGCTCATTGGTGACGAAGATGAAGGTGGCATCCTGCTGGACGAGCATGTCGAACTCCTTCTTGAGGGCTGCGAGCGCCTGATCGACGTCCTGCTGCATATCGAAGAAGTAGTTTGTCGCCCAGAGCGTGATGCAGTCGATGAGGACGACGCGCCCCGTGAAGTCGTGCTTGGAGGGACGGATGTCCTCCTCGATATTCGTCCACTCGGGCCCGCGACGCTCCTGATGACGCAGGATGCGCTGGCGGAACTCTTCGTCCCAGACGCGGGCCGTGGCCAGATAGACGGGGCTCTCGCTGAGGCGCAGAGCTTCGCTCTCGGCATAGGTGCTCTTGCCAGAGCGCTCGCCGCCGGTGATGAGATGAATGTAGCTCATAGATAGTCAGGTGATGGTAGTGGGGTGTGGTTAGGCTCGTGTTCCCTCGATGCGGCGCTGGAGGATGTGCTGCATCACGGTGATGGCTGCGGCGACGGAGGGGATATGATGTACACGGATGATGTGGCGACCCGAGCGCTGGACGAACTCGCACTGACGGCTGTTGCGTGCCACGTACTCGAGGAGTCGGCCGAAGGTCTCCGAGGCGTAGTACGGGCTGGAGGTATCGCCGATGAGGTGGAGGCTCATAGAGCCGCCCTTGAGTACGACCTTCTCGATGCCGAGGTGATGGCCGAGACGGCGTAGGCGAGGGATGAGGATAAGCTCCTCGGTCTCTGGGGGAAGGGCACCGAAGCGGTCACGCAGGCGGGCGGCGAAGTCCTCGAGTTCCTTGTCTTCGCTGAGGCTGTCCAGCTCACGATAGAGGAGGATACGCTCGCTGTCCGAGGGTACGTACTCGTCGGGAAGGGCAAGCTCGAGGTCACTCTCTACCTGCGTCTCGACGACGAAGCGGTCTGCAAGCTCGCTACCATCACTCTGCTTATCGTCGTCGGCATAGACGTGTGCGAACTCATCGGCCTTGAGCTCTCGGATAGCTTCGGAGAAGACCTTCTGATAGGTCTCGTAGCCCATGTCGGTGATGAAGCCACTCTGCTCGGCGCCGAGGACGTTGCCCGCACCACGCTGGTCGAGGTCCTGCAGGGCGATGCGTATGCCACTGCCCAGATCGCTGAAGCTCTCTATAGCACGCAGACGGCGCTTGGAGTCTTCGCTGAGGCCCTCGAGCGGAGGAGTGAGGAGGTAGCAGAAGGCCTTGCGGTCGCTACGTCCTACACGGCCACGGAGCTGATGCAGCTCGCTCAGGCCGTAGTGGTGCGCGTCGTGGATCATGATGGTATTGGCGTTCGGCACGTCGATACCATTCTCGATGATCTTCGTCGCCACGAGGACGTCGTACTCGTGGTTGCCGAAGTCGATGAGGATCTGCTCCATCTCCTTCGGTGCCAGCTGCCCGTGGGCGACGGCGATGCGTGCGTCGGGGACCTCGCGCTGGATGAGGGCGGCGAGGTTCTCAATGTTGCTGATGCGGCTATTGACGAAGTACACCTGCCCATTGCGACTCATCTCGAAGCCCACGGCCTCGCGGATGATCTGCGGGGTGGTCTGCGTGAGGAGCGTCTCTACGGGACGGCGGTTGGCAGGCGGGGTGTTGAGATTTGAGAGGTCACGCGCACCCATCAGGGAGAACTGCAGGGTACGGGGGATAGGCGTGGCACTCATCGTGAGCGTGTCGACATTGACCTGTAGCTGACGGAGCTTCTCCTTCGTGGCGACGCCGAACTTCTGCTCTTCGTCGATGATCAGGAGGCCAAGGTCATGGAACGCCACGTCCTTGCTCGTCAGGCGGTGCGTGCCGATGATGATGTCGATCTTCCCCTCACGGAGATCTGCGAGGATAGCACGAAGCTCCTTCGGCGTGCGAGCACGGGAGATGTAGTCGACACGGACGGGGAAGTCCTTCAGTCGCTTAGAGAAGGTGCGGTAGTGCTGGTACGCTAAGACCGTCGTGGGGACGAGGACGGCGACCTGCTTGCCATCGGTGGCAGCCTTGAAGGCGGCACGCACGGCTACCTCCGTCTTCCCGAAGCCGACATCCCCACAGAGGAGGCGGTCCATCGGATAGGGGCGCTCCATATCGGCCTTCACAGCGGTGACGGCAGCAGCTTGATCGGGGGTGTCCTCGAAGGCGAATGATGCCTCGAGCTCGTGCTGGAGGTAGGTGTCGGGGCTGAAGGCAAAGCCCTCCGTCTCACGACGCTTGGCGTAGAGACGTATCAGATCACGGGCGATATCCTTGATGCGCTTCTTCGTGCGCTCCTTGATACGCTGCCATGCCCCCGAGCCGACGGCGCTGAGCGTGACTTCTTTCCCTCCTTCGCCCGAGCGGTAGTGGGAGAGCTTGTGCAGGCTATGCAGGTTGACATAGATGGTGTCATTGTTGCGGTAGACGAGCTTGACGAACTCCTGCATGTGGTCGCCCTGAGGCATACTCACCAGGCCGTCAAAGCGCCCGATACCGTGGTCGGCGTGGACGATGAGGTCGCCACGGCTGAAGCTCTGGATCTCCTTCAGCGAGAGTGTGACCTTCCCCGAGCTGGCCTTGTCGCTACGTAGGGTGTACTTGTGGTAGCGGTCGAAGAGCTCGTGCTCGGTGAGCAGTACCCAGCGGTGGTCTTCGTCGACGAAGCCCTCATGCAGCCCGAGGGTCGCCTCTGTAGGTAGCTCGGCTTCGCTGAGGCGTGGGGTGAGGATGTCGCGGGCACGCTCGTGACCCTCACGGCTCGCAGCACATATATATATGGTATAGCCGTCGGCTCGCCAAGAGCGGATCTGGGCGGCCAGACCATCATAGTCCTTGTGGAAGAGGGGCTGGCGTGTGGTGTGGAAGTGCAGGCCATTCGGTGTAGCCTCGTCCGTCAGCTCGTAGCCCGAGAGTGCCTGGATCTCGGAGAAGAGCTGGCTGGGCTCGATGAGCATGCGACGCAGCGCCTCCAGGTCTTCGAAGCCTTCGCCGTCTTGCAGTAGTGGGGCTTCTGTCCAAGTCATCTCGAGGCGGGTGCTCAGCGAGCCGCCACCCGAGAGAAGGAGCTGGGTGCCTGCGGGGAGCAGGCTGATGAGCGACGTGAGGTCGCCTGAGCCCTGAGAGAGGTCGGGACTCAGCGTGATCTCTGTGAGCTGACGTACGGAGAGCTGGCTATCGACCTCGAAGCAGCGCACGCTCTCCACTTCGTCATCGAAGAAGTCCAGACGGTAGGGGAGCTCGGAGGCAAAGGAATAGATGTCTACAATGCTCCCACGCAGGGCGAACTGCCCCGGCTCATAGACGTAGTCCACGCGCTCGAAGCCCCAAGCGAGGAGCTGGTCACGCAGGTGGTCACGCTCGATGACGTCCCCCCGATGGATGATGAGAGGCTCTTCCTTCGTGCTACTCTCCTGGGGGATACCCTCCATGAGGGCCTCGGGATAGGTGACGAGGATGGGTAGGGGAGTGCCGCCTGGTGCTGCCGCACTTATCAGGGCACTGAGCACCATGGAGCGCAGGAGGGCACTCGACTCATCGCGGTGCCCATAGCGGATCGCACGGCGATAGGCTGAGGGGAAGAAGAGTACGCCATCCTCGCCCAAGAGCTGGGCTAAGTCCGAATAGAAGTAGCCGGCCTCTTCTTCGTCACGTAGGAGTGCCACGAGCGGTGCCGCCTGGCGGATGCGCGGAGCGACGAAGGCACGGGCAGAACCCATGAGCCCCGAGAGGGAGCGACGGGTGTGAGGTGGAAGGGGCTGGGAGAGGGAGACTCCTTGCTCAGAAAGCCCCGTCATGAGGGGCGGCTGGAAGGTAGGGCGGGATGGATTTGTATCGACCTGTTTCACACTGCGAAGATACGGCTTCTCCCCCACGTATGGAGCCTGCCGTGCTATTCCTTTTTGTGGGGCAGAAGCTGCCTCTCGGAAGAGCCTTCCTACGGCGGGCTTTTCTGCGCCTTCGTAGTAAGGGTGTGCGAACCTATATTGGTCGGCGGGCCGACCTATATAGATCGCTGCGATGACCTATATAGGTACGTGGGTAGAGCTATATAGGATGGCGAAGAAAGCTATATAGCTTTACACTGATTCCTATATAGCTTTGTGAAGTGACCTATATGAGGTTGTTGCTCTGCATAGGAATAAAAGTTGTAGACGAGTGGCAGATAAGTTTGGACTACGTACGTGGTTCTAATATCTACGTACGTGGATATTTGGATTGACGTGCCTGGTCTTTAAGACTACGTACATAGACAGAGGAAAACCACTACGTGAAGGCGCTTTTTCCTTCACGAGAAGGACACTTTTCCCTGTGCTGGATAAGAAGAAAAGAGGGGGGAAGAGAGCCGTCATAGGTGGGAGATCCCATGATGGAAACCCTGCTGAATTCACGCGCTTTTGCTGATAAATCAAGGATACTTTCTAAATTTGGGGGTATGATCAAGCGGAATTCTCTAAAGTGGATGGCCGTTATCGCTGTCTTCCTCTCCTTCTTCCCTTCGCTGTGGGCGGGCTCTTCGGATAGCCTTTTGGTGAAGCTCAATCAGACGATCGAGCAGCGCCCATCCTATATGCAGCGCAAGGAGGAGGCCTTAGAGACCCTGCGACAGAGCTTGAGTAAGCTGAGTGCAGGGAACGTGGAGGGGCGTATGAACCTCTATGAGGCGCTGTGGCAGGAGAATCGCTCATACAATACCGACTCCTCACTCTTCTATGCTACGGCACTCTCCCAGCTGGCACAGCAGGCGGGCAATGAGGAGCAGAAGCAGAATGCCCTGCTCCATCGGGCTACGGCATTGATGACGATCGGGATGTTCAAGGAAGCCGATGAGATCATCAAGCCTCTGCGTGAGGGGGGCGTCCTCCCGGGGCAGCGTAGCCAGTTCTTCCACCTCTGCCGAAGCCTCTTCGGCCTCATGGCGGACTATGCCGTGACGGCACAAGAGAAAGCGGCCTATGCCAGCCTTACCGATGACTTCCGAGACTCGCTGCTGACGATCTATGAGTCGGGGTCGAATATGTATCGGATGATCTATGCCGATAAGCTGACTGCCCACGGCAAGTATGCTGAGGCCCTACGTGAGCTCCTGCCCTTCGTGCCGACGGGCGATGGACGCTTCGATGCGGGCTACCACTACACCATCGCTGAGGCCTACTACCACATGGGGCGTATCGCTGAGGCCCGCCACTACTACACGCTGGCTGCTATCAGCGATATGCAGAGCGACACACGAGAGTATATCGCCCTGCGCAAGCTCGCTGTGATCCTCTTCCAGTCGGGCGACATCGACCGCGCCTACCACTACCTCACGCTGTGTATGGCCGATGCGAAGGCGTGTAATGCCCGCCTCCGTATCCTCGAGATCCTCGATACCTTCCCTGTCGTCAATGAGGCTTATCTGGAGAAGAAGCAGCAGCAACAGCGTGTCATCACAGGGGTCCTTATCGCCATCAGCCTCCTTGTCGTGAGCCTCATCTTCGCTATCTTCAGCGTGCTGAAGCAGAAGAAAGCCCTGCAGCAGGCGCAGACGGATCTGGCGCATGCCAATAGTCAGCTCAATGAGGTCAACCGTACGCTCGTGGAGTACAACGAGGAGATGAAGCGGCAGAATCAGCTCATCACCGAGACCTCGTACCTCAAGGAGGCCTACATCACTCAGTACATGGATCAGTGCTCGACTTATCTGGAGAAGATGGAGAGCTTCCGTAAGCGCCTGCGTCAGCTCCTCAGTGCTGGCAAGACGAAGGAGATCCAGCAGGCCCTCACCTCATACAATCAGGAGGTCGAGACGGAGCTGGCAGAGTTCTACGACAGCTTCGACACGACCTTCATCAACCTCTTCCCGACCTTCGTCGAGGACTTCAATGCGCTCCTCCGTGAGGACGAGCAGGTACAGCTCAAGTCGGGGCAGAAGCTCAATACCGAGCTGCGTGTCTTCGCGCTCATCCGTCTCGGCATCACCGACAGCACCAAGATCGCACACTTCCTGCGCTACTCGGTGACGACGATTTACAACTACCGCACCCGCATGCGCAATCGTGCTCGAGGCGACCGTGACGAGCTCGAGAAGCAGGTCATGGAGATCGGGAAAAAGGCTCTGAAAGGCGCCAATCTGCCCCAATAATCACTACTTTTTTTGTCTATAAAAATAGTGTAAGTTGCTAAGTATCAGAGTGGAAGTTTCTACACCAACTATATACTTAGTACCTCTCCCTCTTCGCGTATGCATTTCGTCTATCTTCGTTGGTAGCGATCCAGGTGAGCTGAGGCTCAGCCACTCATCCGAGTCGCCAGATACCTAACTGTTGGGATAAAAATTCTAACCTACATATCAATGATGGAAACTGTACAAAGCGTGGATACCTCGCTGCGGCGATTACTCCTCTCATCGACCTTGGTCCTCACCTCGGTCAGCCTCTTTGCCCAGAGCGTAAGCGTCAAGGGCACCGTGACTGATCCAGCAGGTGAGCCCATCATCGGGGCGACCGTCCTCGAGAAGGGTACGACCAATGGTACCATGACCGATGCCAAGGGGCACTTCGTCCTCAAGGCCAAGAATCCTAAGGCTACGATCCGTGTGAGCTACGTCGGATACAAGCCCCTTGAGATAGCCCTTGATGGCCGTCGTGAGATCAAGGTCGTCCTCACTGAAGACGCCGCTACGCTCAACGAGGTCGTTGTCGTCGGCTATGGCACGATGGGTAAGAAGGAGCTGACCTCCGCTGTCACCCACGTCTCCTCCAAAAACTTCTCTCAGATGGCTACCGTCGACCCCTCGATGATGATCCAGGGGAAGGTCGCTGGTGTGAGCATCACGAATACCGGAGCAGGTGACCCCAACAATCAGGCAAGCATCCAGGTGCGTGGGGTCTCCTCCCGTGCTGCAGGCCTCGGCCCACTCATCGTCATCGACGGGGTGCCTGGTGGTAACCTGACGAACCTTAACCCCAACGATATCGAGAGCTTCGACATCCTCAAGGACGGGGCTGCTAGTGCTATCTATGGTACGCGCGGATCTAATGGGGTCATCCTCGTGACGACGAAGAAGGGCGCCCGTGACGGTAACCTTCATACGACTTACACGGGTACGGTCTCCTTCGACGTCATCAAGCGCGAGCTCGATATGCTCAGTGCTGATGAGTATCGTGCGAACCGCCTGGCCTCGGGTGTCGGCTACGACCTCGGGGGCAGTGTCGACTGGCTCGATGCGGTGAGCCGCGTCGGGGCACGCACCCAGCACTCCCTAAGCCTCAGCGGTGGTAGTGCTCGCTCGAACTATCGTGTGTCGGCTGACTACCGCAGCGCCAATGGTATCGATCTCTATTCGGGTCGTGAGGAATATGGTGCACGTGTCGCGCTGAACCACACGGCAAAGGGTGGTCTCATCACCTTCTCGCTGAATGTCGCTCCCCGTATCGCCTACCGCAAGAATGCTTCTTGGGACGTCTTCCGCAATGCTGTCGAGGCTAACCCCACGACGCCTATTATGGACCCCAAGGATCCTTCGCTCTACTATAACTTCAAGGGGCAGGCTGCTGGCTACAATCCGCTCGAGCTCCTGAAGAAGGACAAGAGCACGGGTACGACGAAGCTCCTCGACTGGGACGGTACCGTCAAGCTCAACCTCCTGCCTCTGCTCCTGAATAAGGAGGATCGTCAGACGCTGACCACGCAGCTGACCTTCGCAGACCACCAGTATGACAACTACAATCAGTGGTTCCGCCCCTCGACGAGCACGCTGGCGATCAATGCCGGTCGTGAAGGTGAGGCCTCGCAGGACTACTCGAAGACTGCTATACGTACCCTCGAGTGGGTCACGAACTACGCCAACTCCTTCGGCAATCACAACTTCAAGGTGATGGCAGGGTACTCCTATCAGTATGAGCAGTACTCAGGGCTGAACGCTGCGAATAAGGACTTCCCCAACGATGCGCTCGAGGACAACAACCTCGGTAGCGGTACTTACGCTAAGGATGAAGGGGAGCTCGGTATGGGGTCCTATAAGAATGACTCCAAGCTCATCTCCTTCTTCGGTCGTGTGAGCTACGACTGGAAGGGCCGCTATATGCTGACGGCTTCACTCCGTCACGAAGGTTCGTCGAAGTTCGGTGAGCACCACAAGTGGGGGAACTTCCCCGCTATCTCTGCCGGCTGGCGTATCTCTGACGAAGCCTTTATGGCTGGGACGAAGAGCTGGCTCACGGACCTCAAGCTCCGTGGTGACTTCGGTATCACGGGGAACCAGTCCTTCGACAGCTACCGCTCGCTCAACACGATGTCGGGCTTCGGCTACTACCTATATAATGGTAAGTATTATCAGGTATGGGGACCTGGCAAGAACGTCAACCCTGACCTGCGCTGGGAGAAGGGCCAGAACTGGAACGTCGGTCTCGACTGGACGCTCTTCGGTGGTGACCTCTACGGCTCCTTCAACTACTATAGCCGTAAGCAGCAGGATCTCCTCGGTGACTACAATGTCTCGGTACCTCCCTATCTCTTTACCTCGACCTTCGTCAATGTAGGTACGATGCGCAATAGCGGCTTCGAATTCGACCTCACGTGGAATGCCGTCAAGACGAAGGACTTCACCTACACGATCAATGTCATCGGGGCTACGATGAGCAATAAGTTCGTGGACTTCAGCAATGATAAGTTCGTCGGGCAGGACTACTACGACGTCGTCGGCACGGAGGATCCCTATCCCTTCCACAACCTGCAGCGTATCGAGAAGGGCAAGCGTATCGGGAACTTCTATATGCTGAAGTATGCTGGGGTAGATCCTCAGGGACGCTGGATCGTCTACGACAAGGACGGCGACAAGGTCCTTGCTGACAATGCTACCGACGATGACCGCCAGTATGTGGGCAATGGCTTGCCTCAGTTCACCGGCTCGATGACCCATACCCTGCGCTACAAGAATATCGATGCCTCGCTCTTCTTCCAGACGGCACTCGGCTTTGACCTCTTCAATATCCACGACTTCTACTACGGGACGCGGAACTTCCAGGGTAATGTGATGGACAAGGCTTATAGCAAGAATAAGATCGTCTCGCAGAACCCCATCGTCTCTGACTACTTCCTCGAGCCAGGGGACTACCTCAAGCTCTCCTCAGTCAGCCTCGGCTATACGCTGAACCTGAAGAAGAAGTACATCGATGCTGTACGCATCTACGCTACGGCGAGCAACCTCTTTACCATCACCAAGTTCTCAGGTATCGACCCCTCGAACTATCAGGTCAATGGGCTGAACCCTGGGGCTACGGGCTCCCGCTCGTACTACCCCTCGACCCGTCAGTTTATGATCGGTACGCAGGTGAACTTCTAATCTACTGATGGACATCACTGTCTGTGACATCATACAGAGTAAGCAATGAGAAGGACAATGAAATATATGGCAGGTGCGCTCGTCGCTGCCAGCCTCGTGGGATGTACTAACCTGGACGAGAATCTCTACGATCAGGTCGCCTCACAGAACTACTATAACACGAAGTCGGACGTCATCCGTGCCGTCTTCCGCCCCTTCGAGCACGCCTTCTGGAGCGTGCAGAGCCGCCACGTGCTCAATGAAGAGTCCGCTGACCAGCTCATCACCCCCACCCGCGAAGACTGGTGGGATGATGGTGGACGCTGGGCACGTATGCACCGCCATGAGTGGCTCACGACCAACGGCGAAGCCCAGACGGAGTACAATGGTTGCTTCCAGGGGATCATGCAGGCTAACCTCGTGATCGAGGACCTTGAGCAGCGCTCAGCCGCGAAGTTCGGGTTCTCCGATGCGGAGTTCAAGAACCTCAAGGCGCAGAATAGAGTGCTGCGTGCGTGGTTCTACCTCCGTCTGCTGGATGCCTTCCGCAACATCCCTCTGGCGGTGAGCTACTACGACACGAGCAAGAACTCCACGGGTCAGGTAGAGCCTCGTAAGGTCTATGACTTCATCGAGTCTGAGCTGAAGGCCGCCCTGCCCGAGCTGACTCGCAAGACATCTCTCGGTGGCAATCAGGCTGCGCAAGGTCAGTGGACGCAGGCCAGTGCCGCAGCTCTCTTGGTGCGCCTCTACCTCAATGCGAAGGTCTACATCGGTGAGGATCACTACACCGAGTGCGCGCAGTACGCTCAGGATATCCTCGACGGCAAGTACGGCTCCTACAAGGTAGCTGACCGCTGGGATGCTGCCTTCGACTGGGACAACCAGACTTCCGACGAAGTCATCTTCGCCTTCCCAGGCTCAGCGGGTCGTACACACTGGCATTACAATGGTGATATGTTCTGGTGGTCTGTCCCCTCTAAGGCCAGCGACTGGCTCAAGGATACGAAGAACAAGGTCGGTACGCACAACATCAAGTACTCGGCTTCTCCCAGCTACAACCCCAAGGGTGAGAAGTACACCTATGAGCTGGGTATGCCTATCGAGCGCTTCAAGCAATATCCCTCCGATGTACGCCTGAAGATGTACACGAACCTCGGTAACAACCGCCGCGAAGGGCTCTTCATTTTCGGCAAGATCTCCTACACGGATGACAAGGGGCAGACGGCCTACCTCAAGGATCACAATGGCCGCTACACGCTTGACCTGCGTGATGCCGTAGGGAAGTTCGGCGGTACCGACGGGAATAAGTGGCTCGCTACGTCTGAGAGCCGTCTGGAGGACGGGGACGATAACTCTGGCTGGATGTTCGCCAAGTATCCTCTCTACTCAGACGATGAGTCAGGGCAGCTCGAGGCAGACTATTGTGAGATCCGCCTGCCTGAGATCATCTACAGCCTCGCTGAATGCAAGCTCCGCAGTGGCGATGCGACCACAGCTGCCCAGCTGCTGAATAGCGTCCGTAAGCGTAACTACCCATCTGCCGACTGGTCGACGGCTCTCTACGCCCCCGAGGGTACGGCACAGCTTGATCTCAAGGAGATGCTCGCCGAATGGGGCCGTGAGTTCTTCGCCGAAGGGCGTCGCCGTATCGACCTCATCCGCTTCGGGAAGTTCCTTGATGCTTGGTGGGATAAGAAGGCTGATGCAGATAGCCACACGCTCATCTTCCCGCTTCACCGAGATATCCTTGGGGCTAACCGCAGCCTCAAGCAGAACCCCGGCTACTAACTCCACTACATACTAAAGTGTAATCTCTAAAGCACACAGATTAGACATGAACAGAATATTCAAGTATGGGATATGGGCTCTCGCTGTGCTCGCCGTCCCAGCGGTCCTCCAGTCATGCCATGATGACAAGGACATCGTAGTCATCGACGAGGAGCTCCCTCTCAAGGTCGACCATCTCTATATGGTAGGTGACGCTACGCCTGCGGGCTGGAGCATCGACAATCCTGCCGAGCTGGTGCGCGATGCCAGCAATAAGTTCGTCTTCACCTACCATGGTCGTCTCGCCGCAGGGGAGCTGAAGTTCCCTCTCGCTAAGGGCGACTGGGGTGCGACCTTCATCTATGCTCCGAAGGCAAACACCGAGATCAATAGCAAGGGTGTCGCCGAGAACGGCATCAGCGTCCGCCGAGGTGGTGACGACACGAAGTGGAAGGTCACCGAGTCGGGTACCTATCTGCTGACGATCAACCTGCGCGAGCGTACGATCCAGGCTGTCTATGAGGGCGCAGAGCCCGTGACACCTATCACGACCTCTACGCTTGGCTTCATCGGTGACGCTACTCCCGCGGGCTGGTCAACGACGGAGGCTACGACCTTCGCGAAGACCTCCGACAGCCCCCTGCAGTTCACCTATGAGGGTGCACTGAAGACGGGCGAATTCAAGCTCGTCTCTGACGCTACCGTCCTCAAGGACTACGCGGGCCCCTACATCCAGGCTCCCGAGGCAGGTGTGACGCTCAGCCACGAAGGGGTATCCAAGCAGGGTATGGTCGCTGGTGGCGCAGACAATAAGTGGACGGTCACTGAGGCTGGGACGTATAAGCTCATCTTCGACGTCACGAACCGCACGATCAAGGTAGAGTCCTTCACCGCTGCCCCCAAGAGCGATCCTTGGAAGACCGAGACGCTCTACGCTCTTGGCGATGCTGCCAGTGGCTGGAATATCGGCGAGGCGCTTGCCTTCAAGAAGGTCGGTGAGCATAAGTTCGTCTATGCTGGTGAGCTCAAGGCTGGTGCACTGAAGCTTATGGCTACGAATACCGGTGGCTTTGACGACGTAGCTAAGGACTGGTTCTATGCTTCGGCTGCCGATGTCGAGATCTCGGACGCTACGACCAGCGCACTGGACGTCGTCGCTGGTACCAATAAGAGTGCTGACAATAAGTGGAAGGTCACGAAGGCTGGCAACTACGTCCTCACCATCGATATGAAGACGCACAAGCTCACCGCCGAATACGTCGGTGGTGCCAGCACGAGTATCGCTACTGCTGAGGCACGCCTCGTCGGTGATGCTACTCCTAAGGGCTGGGATATCAAGGGTACGGCGATGACGAAGAGTAGCTCCTCGCCCCTCGAGTTCTCATGGCAGGGTGCCCTCGGTACCGGGGAGTTCAAGGTGGCTCTCACCTCGACCAACGATGACTTCTCTGGTGACTGGCTTCAGGCCCCTCAGGCTGATACGGAGGTGAATGCCTCGGGCATCAGTGCTGGCGACGTCGTCAAGGGCGGTGCTGACCACAAGTGGAAGGTGACGCAGGCAGGGACCTACAGGATCACTATCAACTTCTCCACTAAGAAGATCAACGTCACGTATATCGGTGCATAGCCGACGACTCTAACAAGACAATAGGAATATGAAGAAATATCTCATCGCCGCACTGGCGCTGGCAGCTCTTATGACCAGCTGCAATAGCAACACGTGGGACGTGACGAGTGACCTCAGCGTCGACAAGGTCGACCCTACACAGGGCCTGACGCCACTGGCTCAAGACCCCGGCATGGACTATGCTCCGCTCTACTGGAGCGTCTATGGCGCACTGCGTCAGCAGGAGAAGGACGGCTCATTCCCCAATATCTTCACCGAGAAGGACTGGGACGAAGCTATTGACTTCGTCGCTACCAAGCTCAAGCCCTACGGCTACGATATGCTCGTCACCGATGGCTTCGCTGCTATGGGTGGGGACGACGGATATATGACGCGCTACAGCCGCTCTCAGAAGGATGAGAGCTCTCCCGAGATCGAGCTCTCGACGATCATCACCAAGCTCAAGGCTAAGGGCCTCAAGCTCGGGGTCTACGACAATCCCTTCTGGCTGCACTATAGTAATCCCAATGCGATCATCCCAGGTACTGATGGCATCACCGTCGGTAGCCTGCGCTACAATCCCGAGAAGGATAAGGATGTACTTCACCCCACGAAGAATGATCAGTTCGGCTGGGTGCTCACCGATCACCCTGGAGCAGAGCAGCACTTCGAGGCCTTCTTCAAGCACTACGCTGATATGGGCGTACACTTCATCCGTATGGACTTCCTCTCTTGGTATGAAGACGGTATGAACTACAGCGACCAGATCGACCGTGGCTATGGCCGTGAGCGCTATGTGCGTGGGATGCAGTGGATCAATAAGTACGCCCGTAAGTACGGTGTCTATGTCTCCCTCGTCATGCCCCACCTCAAGAACAATGCAATCATCGAGAAGTACGCTGGCAATATGATCCGTATCAATGCCGACGCTCTCGAAGGCTCTTGGTATCGCTTCTCGGAGAACAACCGTGGCTCGCTGCGTGGGGGCTGGCCTAACTCAGAGAATGCCTTCGACGGCTTCATCAACTGGTCGAAGATCTCGGGTCGTGGCAAGGTTCGTCTCGATGGAGACTTCATCCGCCTCGGCTCCTTCGCCAGCGATGACGAGAAGCGCTCGGTTGTCTCCCTGCCTCTGATGGCAGGTGGGCCTATTGCTGTCACGGACTACCCCAATGCTCATGACCTCACCTTCTTCCAGAATGAAGAGCTGCTCGCCCTGCAGAAGGATGGCTTCGTCGGTCAGCCCTACAAGCGTGACCTCTGGGGTATCGATGGCGAGATCTGGTACGGCCAGCTGAAGGACGGCTCTTGGGTCGTCGGTCTCTTCAACCGCGATCAGTCTGCCGCCACGCGCTCCGTCACGCTCTCACAGATCGGCATCCACGGCTCGTGGAAGGCTCGCAACCTCTGGACACATGAGGATGAAGGTACGGTCTCAGGCACGATCTCCGCAGAGATCCCCGCACACGGCTGTAAGATCCTCAAGCTCACGAAGCTGTAAGATCCTTCGCTCCGAGCGTCTATTTAATGTTGAGTAGAGCCTGTTGCCTCATGCGGGCAGGCTCGTAGTATGCCCCAGTCCAAGTGTGGGCTGGGGCATATCTATCTCTAAGAGTTTATACCCATACAATTCATATAGCTAAGCAGATATGAGAAGATTCTTTATGCTTATGTGCCTCGTGTGTCTGGGACTCGCTGGTCGAGTCCATGCCTCCGAGGTGACATCCCCCAACGGTGAGATGAAGCTGACCTTCACCCTCCGTGACTCCAAGCCCTACTATTCAGTCTCCTTCCGTGGCAAGCCCGTCATCAAGCCCAGCCGTCTCGGCTACGAGCTTCACAATGCGGAGAGCCTCCTCGAGGGATTCACGCAGACGGGGGAGAAGACCTCGACCTTTGACGAGACCTGGACGCCTGTCTGGGGCGAGAATAAGACCATCCGCAATCACTACAAGGAGCTGCTGGTGAATCTCATCCAGGAGAAGACGGGGCGTGTGATGAACCTCCGCTTCCGTGTATATGACGAGGGCGTCGGCCTGCGCTATGAGTTCCCACAGGAGGGGAGTAAGCTGAATTACTTCGTCGTCAAGGAGGAGTGCACCGAGTTCGCCCTCACGGGTGACCATATCGCTTGGTGGATCCCTGGGGACTACGACACGCAGGAGTACGAGTATTCGCGCTCACGCCTCAGCGAGATCCGCCCGCTCTTCAAGAAGAAGGTGACGGACAATGCTTCGCAGACCTCCTTCTCCGAGACGGGGGTACAGACCTCTCTGCAGCTCAAGACGGATGATGGCCTCTACATCAATCTCCACGAGGCTGCGCTGGTGAACTATCCTGCGATGCACCTCAATCTCGATGATAAGAACATGGTCTTCCGCTCTTGGCTGACTCCCGATGCACAGGGCATCAAGGGCTACCTCCAGACGCCCTGCCAGAGCCCTTGGCGTACGATCATGATCACCGACGACGCGCGCAAGGTCCTCTCCTCGCACCTCATCCTCAATCTCAACGAGCCCTGTAAGATCAAGGATACCTCTTGGATTCACCCCACGAAGTACGTCGGTGTATGGTGGGAGATGATCTCGGGTAAGGGTGACTGGGCCTATACCTCTCAGTTCCCCTCCGTCAAGCTCGGCATCACCGACTACGCGAAGGCTAAGCCCTCGGGCCGTCACTCAGCGAATAATGAGAACGTCCGCCGCTACATCGACTTCGCCGCTCAGCATGGCTTTGATGGCGTCCTCGTCGAGGGCTGGAATATCGGATGGGAAGACTGGTTCGGCAACTCTAAGGAATATGTCTTCGACTTCCAGACGCCTTACCCCGACTTCGATATCAAGGCACTCAATGAGTATGCCCACTCTAAGGGTGTGAAGCTCATCATGCACCACGAGACCTCCTCGTCCATCATGAACTACGAGAAGCACATGGACCAAGCCTATCAGCTGATGAAGGACTATGGCTATGATGCGGTGAAGAGTGGCTATGTCGGCAACCTCATCCCTCGTGGTGAGCACCACTACAGCCAGATAGCTATCAATCACTATCAGCATGCCATCGAGCGCGCTGCAGACTACAAGATCATGGTCAATGCCCACGAGGCCGTCCGTCCTACGGGGCTCTGCCGTACCTATCCTAACCTCATCGGCAACGAGAGCGCACGTGGTACGGAGTATCAGGCCTTCGGCGGGATCACTCCTGGGCATACGGCTATCCTTCCCTTCACGCGTCTGCAGGGTGGACCCATGGACTACACGCCTGGTATCTTCGAGATGCAGTGCTCCAATGGCTCACGTGCCAACTCCACCATCGGCGGGCAGCTCGCTCTCTATGTGACGATGTACAGCCCGCTGCAGATGGCTGCTGACTTCCCCGAGAACTATGAGAAGCACCTCGATGCCTTCCAGTTCATCAAGGATGTCGCCCTCGACTGGGATAAGTCCATTTACCTCGAGGCTGAGCCTATGGAGTACATCACCGCAGCTCGTAAGGCAAAGGGCTCCAGCAGCTGGTTCGTCGGTAGCGTCACAGGGCTGAAGCCACACAACTCGACCCTGCGTCTGGACTTCCTCGATAAGGGGAAGACGTATGTGGCTACGGTCTATGCCGATGCTCCCGATGCCGACTACAAGACCAACCCACAGGCCTATACCATCACCAAGGGACTGGTCACGGCTAAGTCCGTCCTCAAGCTCCATTCGGTAGCTGGTGGTGGCTATGCTATCAGCATCGTAGAGGCTAAGGATACGAAGGGTCTCAAGCCCCTGAAGTAATCCGCCGATCCTATAGATAAGGAGGCTGAGCTACGGCACTGTGCCTGTGCTCAGCCTCCTCTCTTTATGCCCTTGCTCACTCTCATAATACCCCGCACACTCTATATTAATATATGTATGCGTATGCCGAAGATGGTCTCGAGCCTCTCCCTCTCTGCAGCTCTCCTCTTCTCTGCTGAAGCTCAAGAGCCCACACTACCCCGTATGGAGCTCTCTACCGATAAGGCCTGTTATCTACCAGGTGAGATGGTACACCTCACCGCCTCGGGTACACCTCCCTCCGCCCTCTTCATCCGCTACCGCCACGGTGCGCAGATCCTCGCTGAGGTCCCCTATGCCGAGGTGGTGAAGGCTGGTAGCTGGTCATGGCGCCCTCCACGGCGGGACTTTCAGGGATACCTCGTAGAGGTCTATACCCGCTCTGCCGAATGTGAGCTGGTCGTCGCTACCATCGCCGTCGATGTGTCCAGTGACTGGCGACGCTTCCCCCGCTACGGCTTTGTGGCGAACTTTGATGATGGGGGAGACCCTGCTGCCAAGCGCACCCGCATCGCCGAGGAGATGGCCTTCCTCAATCGTTGTCATATCAATGGGGTGCAGTTCCAGGACTGGCAGTGGAAGCATCACTATCCCGCACCTCTCGATGCTAAGGGGAAGCTGATGCCCGCCTATCGCGACGTCAGCAACCGCTGGGTCAAGGCCGAGCACGTCCGTCACTACATCGAGCTGCAGCACAGCTACGGGATGAAGTCGATCTTCTACAACCTCTGCTTCGGGTCGTGGAAGGGAGCTACGGAGGATGGTGTGCAGGAGGCTTGGGCGCTCTATGCTCAGCCCAAGGATGGTAAGCGATATCAGGACTTCCACGGCCTGCCCTCGAGCTGGCAGAGTAATATCTACCTCCTGGATCCAGGGAACGCAGATTGGCAGCGCTATCTCTGCGACCGCAATGACGAGGTGTATCGGCTCTTTGACTTCGATGGCTATCAGATCGACCAGCTGGGCAACCGTGGCCCACGCTATGATGCGACGGGGCGCAAGGTCCATCTCCCACGCGCCTATGCTTCCTTCATCAAGGCCGTCAAGAAGCGTCGTCCCGAGAAGCATCTCATCATGAATGCCGTCTCGGGCTATGGTGATGCCGAGATCATCGGCACAGGGAAGCTGGACTTCTGCTACAATGAGGTCTGGGGCAATGGCAACGGCTATGGAGGTACTTCCGAAGCGGCCTTTGCTAGCCTCTATGAGATCATCAAACGCAATGATAGCCTGAGCCGTCACCGCCTCCCTACGGTCTTCGCTGCGTATCTGAACTATGATAAGGCTGATCATGGTGGGCGAGGGGATAAGCTGATGAATACCCCAGGGGTACTACTGACCGATGCAGTGATGTTTGCCCTCGGAGGCTCGCACCTCGAGCTGGGAGACCACATGCTCTCACGCGAGTATTTCCCCGCAGCACCCCTGGCGATGAATCCCAAGCTACGGGAGGCTATCGTCCACTACTATGACTTCCTCACGGCTTATCAGAACTGGCTCCGTGGGACGACCTCCCGCCACACCTTCACGCCTCGTATCTCGACGACGAGTGCCGATGTCCAGCTCACGGCTTGGCCTCCAAAGGCAGATGCTATCACTGCCTTCGCTAAGCAGGTCGGCCCGAGACAGCAGGTCGTGCACTTGCTGAACTTCCTGGGGACGAATGACCTCTCCTGGCGGGATGTCGATGGCACACGCTCTGAGCCCCGCTTGGTGCGTCAGCTACCGCTCCAGCTGGAGAGTGCGGCGCGCGTCGTCCGTGTCTGGGCAGCTTCGCCTGACCTGCGTGGTGGGGCACCCGAGCTCCTGCCATTCACCCAGCGTAGCGGTGTGGTATCGGTCACGCTCCCTGCGCTCCACTACTGGACGATGCTCGTCCTGGAGCTGGCGCCCGCTCGTTAGCTTCCCCTCATTCATAAGTTGATAGGTGTTGTTGGCCCCGTCTCGTAGACCCTCGGTCTATGGGGCGGGGCTTTGCCTATTCCTCTTATCCAGCGGAGGGAAAAGTGTCCTTCTCGTGAAGAAAAAAGCGCCT